>Ga0209611_10001763_pt1 | contig 37517 bp, 25 predicted proteins | sample S1TSphgellanicum_3_FD_187693 | JGI IMG/M metagenome (GOLD analysis project Ga0209611, IMG submission 187693) | Host-associated microbial communities from peat moss isolated from Minnesota, USA - S1T2_Fc - Sphagnum magellanicum MG (SPAdes) (version 2) | ecosystem: Host-associated > Plants > Peat...
GAAATATTCTTTTGAAGGAACTTTTTTTTCTGGTGCAATTCAATTTGTGTGTTGATCTTGGATGTTGATCTTTCATCATAATCTTCGAAGATCACAGCAGAGTAGTAATATGATTATTATCAGAGCTACGTGAATTCTTATCATCATCTTGACTGACTTTGCTAGCAACTTCAACTACGCAACAGTTCCCTCTAGTATCTTCAATCATATAATTTTTGGTTCTTCTAGAATCTTTCATGCTTTTGTTGTCGGGTGCTTTGTTTTCAAAGGACACACATGTAGGTTTCAAAGGAACCCATTCAATGTTTTCTTCGGCTTGTCTTGGAGTTCTCACTCTTTTTTCCAAATCTCAGGCTACCTGGGCCATTGGAGAATCCTATTTGGAAAGCTACATCCTTGAGTTTCTCCATTTGCAAGCAGCTCCAGTGAGCATAGATTTGGCTGCCATCAGTCAGAGGTCCAAATATTTGAAGGTTCACAGGAAAGTCAAATTCTTGATTGATGAATTTGAGAGTCACAAAGTGATGCAGCTGGTGGGTAGACTGGGTACTCTGCCAAATGGAAATGCCAAAACCTGAGAACAAGTTCACAACTTCCATGTGATGATCCGGCAGGTCTTGCTTTCTGAGGGGAAAGAGAGATGACTCCAGCTCAGTACACCTCTGAAAGTAGCAGTGCAAAAATTCTGAATCTAAAGTCTGGAACCTTTACAGTATTTTCTGGATGTTGGAACAGAAGAAAAAGAGAGAGCAACTTAACTCAAGGAATGGAACCCACCCCATCATAAACACTTATCGTCGAGTCCTTGTGAAATACAGAACTAAATGCACCCATGAAGAATATGAGTTCTCTCAAACATGCGCATAGAGAACATTTCTCTAAAGTCCTTGTGAAATGCAGAACTGAACCTGCCCATCGATCAAGAACATGTCTGGCAAATCCTTTGTGAAATGCAGGCAAAGAAACAAATTCATGTGAAACCATGAACACAGAGACTTTGAGAAGGAAGACCATAAGTCATAACTTTCAATTTGACACCTGAAAACTTGCACTCCGCCTTGGGCTCTTCTCATCAGTGATGCAGATGGGCTTCAAAAGAATAGAAGAATGGCCAGAAGCAAATCAGCCTTCCAGGCAACACTGTAGGTGCAGTGTGTATTTGTTCTTCATGTGCATAGCACCAGGTGCAGGATGTTCATCATGTGCATAGTACCAGATGCAGAATGTTCTTTATTGTGCATAGTGCAGGATGCTGCAACTTCTGCCCAATGAATATTATCACACCATTGCTGGAGCTGTGAAAATCCCAGTCTCCTTACATGACAAACACTACAAGTGTTGGAGTTGGAGATATGAGCTTATAGGACTAGAAGATCATGGTGGCCATAGTCCATAACAACATATACAAGTCATAACAATCAATCGTTTCTTGGATAGAAGACGACGATGGCACTTGTGTATTGATGTAGGAGCAGATCATGTACTATGGAATGGGCAAGCAACTGCTCATTATGCTGGGTAAGCCACCCTTGGTGAGCCTGGTAGAGCTATGAGATGGAAAGCACTGCCTACAACACAACCCAGCATAATGGGCAGTCACAAGCCAAACCCATTCCAGTACATTAACATCTTTGGTGAATGATTATGTGATGCACCATGGAATGACTATGGGAACAACATGGGAATATCATGTGAACATTGTGGGAACACAGAAACACTTTCGGGATTGTTCATTTTCTAACCATAATTATTCATAACAGATGCTTAGGGAATTACATGTGCCTTCCATCAATCCAGGCTTCTTGCATTGTTGCACCTCTATTGTTATATATTAATTCATTATGTCCGTTAGGGTGTTTGTTTGTGACGGTTACCTTTATGACAGTTACACCAGGACAAAATGGGATTTACAAAGCATAATTTTACTGTATGTGGGTAACTTGGGCTGTTCACTGGACTAACTCCCTTGGAGTGGCGGGAGTGACCTTTATCACAGTTACATCATGACAAAATGGGATTTACAAAGCATAATTTATCGTGTGTGGGTAATCTAGGCTGTTCACTGGGCTAACTCCCTTGGAGTGGCGGGAGTCCCGGAAATAACCACCCTCGGCTCTCTCTCTCTCACCTGGGGGGCCGGTTATGAGGAAGTTAATGGTGCATTCACACTTGATGTTAAGTCAGTGGTAAATAAAAATCTAGGTGGCATCCTAGGTGGCACCCAATGTTAAATGGGAGATAGCTTAATGTTAAGTGAATGTTAACTCAACATAAAATGTTCATGGTAAGTAGGTGTAAGTCCTAAATGACTAGCATGGTGTTAGGGGACTCAACATTAGAGTCCCTAACACCAAGTGTGAATACACTTGAAATTATTATCCTTTTGGAGGCGGGCAGATTACATAGTGACAAAACGCAGGTTGAAATTTAATACCACTTGTCTCAACTTTATTAAGTAAGGTTAGGGTGTTAATTCCGGGGCAGAAAATAAAATAAAATAAAATAAACACTATTATTAACCGAAACTTGCCGCCGTTGGCACACCCAGTTCACAACACACCACCACCCTCTTCACCCCACTTCCCACCCCGCCCGACACCCCTCTCCCCCCCCCAAATTTCGAATTTCGGTTGCCACCTCCAGAGTCCGTCCCATTGCACCACGCACATACCTACCTACTTACCTACCTACGGCACACGCACCTACCTACCCCACCTGTAACTGTACCTTGCTTCCCAAACCGTATCCCACAAATCTGTGCCTTGCAGGCATGGTTACCACTAATGTAAAGATGTGCAGAGAAAAAAATCATAGATGAGGATATCAAACCTCATTTGTCAAGGAAGTGATGACACATTTTCACATTGGGAGAAGTATGTGAAATCTGATAATTTTGAAGACCTTACTATGTGCAAGATTATTGAATGACAAACACCATAAGGGTGGGAGGGGTGACAATATATTGAATTTGAGGTATGGTCAAGATCCTAAAGGTGAATGCTGTTAATTTAACCTGATTTGGCATATTGAATGATACCTCATTCTTAGCAAGAGGGTATCACAGTCAATTTTTCAAGAAAGGAGATCATGAAGGAATTGCCATGGTGATCACTTTATTTAGTGCAGTTGCCAAGTCTTTTGCTTATTAAAACACCCTGAAGCTAACTACTTCCTTTCAACAAGGCCAAGTGTGTTTCAGAATGATAGGGTTTATGTATGGACTGTGTTTCACTTGAAGCCAAATCCACTCATCACATGGAAAGCAGGGAGCAACCCACTTTCATAGTTCCATGAGGTTTCTCAAGGGGCTTTTTCCCCAAGAATTTGTGAACCTCAGGAAGGGAAGTCTAATGTTGATGATTACTGAGAAGTTGGCAACTGAGTGTTGCCAAACATCAAGAAACTGTCAAGGACTTTCCGTGCAGAAGGAATTAGACACAAAACTTCAAGCAACCTGAGAATCATCCTTACCGTTGGCATTAAACTGAAATATAAGTTAGGATGGTGTTCTGTTTTAGGATATTGAGCAAATGCAGGGATGGAAGACAAAGTATCAATGCTAAGTGTATGGGGACAAAGAGTAGCTACTGTTCACCTTTTTTTTGAAAGTTCATTTGCATACCAACATATGCCCTTTCCAAACACAATATAAATCATGTCCCTGTGTAATTGTGTGCCTTTTTTGCAAGTCAAGGATTTCCTGGTTATAATTTCTATATGAATAGAGAAAGTGAATGCTTGTGTGAAGAGTTTTGTTTAGGAAGTCTGGAAAGGTTATAAATCCCCAAAAAAATGTACGTTCCAGCATTTTAGTGAGCCCTCAGTGAGGGTGGCAGCCACAATATCATCGTTCATTTCCCAAAGGTTAATGCTCCTTCTTGGGTGCAGGCAACAGCACCGGAGGAAATATGGAGTCCTATATAGGAGGGGCTGTTGCCAGCAGTGAGAGTTACTTTGCACACATGGATGGATGCCCCTTCAAAGTCACATGCTCACCTCATTTTGTCTTCTGTCTCCCTTGTGTCAAACCATGTAACTAACTGCACTGCCTTATGTTCTCCTCTTCTATAAAAGACCTGAAAATGGCTATCGGTAGCAATTCCAGAAAGTCACAAATAAATCAGTTGGAAAAGTTGTTCAAAGTGTTACTTCTGTTTTTATGAACTTTTTCATAGACAGGAGCTTAGGTTAGGATGGTTTCTATGAGTTACGTGTATTATCATTGTACAAAAGGTTGTATAAGATGGGATATTTCTTCAAACAATTAAGTGTGATTTATTCAGTGGCCCATGCATTGCTGTACTTCTTCTATACCATGTTTGATGCATGTATTTTTTTGTGTAGACTGCAGTCACAAGTGCTGGATCTTGATGGAGTAGGGGATGCTCGTCTTGGTCCATTCAAATAAGGAGGGCTTAGAGGTGGCTCAGTGACCATGCAGATTGAAGTGGAGAAGAGGTTGCCCTTTCAATGTTGATTAAGAGCATCCAGGCATTCGATGATGCTTTGCTGGTTTTGCTTTTCAAGACAAACTACTGGCCCTGGAGGTATGGATGGCTCTTTTGCATTGTACCTATGGGTCTTTGATTGCACTTGAAGCTGCATGGTGCAATATTGAATTTTGCTAATGTGTGGAGAATATACATAATTCTGGCATGTTTCATTCAGGATTACATCAGCCTTCTTCTCCTGCATTAGTTCCTGTCAATTCTTGTTTGTGTTCCCAAATGACGGATGTGGTTTAGTACCAGAAATATTTGCTCTGGGATGTCCTCTCAAAGTGGCATGTTTTGGTGGATGGTGACAGAGGAAATAAAGTCAACTATGTTGTGGCAGGCTGTGGCAAGCCACTCATTTTGATTCATGGCTTTGGTAATTATCCTCATTGTGTTCTCTAGGATTACAGTATAGAGAGGCTGCTGAAATCATCAACAATTCTGGCTTGGAGTTTTCAGAACCCCTGTTTTCTCTGTATTTAGGGCATAATTAGGGAGCTGTCAGTTGAATGCATGTTTATCATGTGATAGGTGGAAACGCGGGACACTTTGCAAGATTGATTCCATATTTGGCTGAGAACTATAGAGTGTATGCAATTGATCTTTTGGGTTTTGGAGCTTCAGATAAACCAGAAAATGTAGAGTATGGGCCTGAATTGTGGGCAGATCTTGTGTGTGGTGTGTCTTCATTCCCTCAATCATCTTGTTGTGTTTGACTCATTTTTTTGGTCACACCCACTTCACAAGCCTTAGAAGGTTCCTGCACACTCTGTAGAGACTGTTATATTTGTGCATTTGCTTCATTCACAGTATTAAATATTATTCTTATACCTTGGTTTATTCTTGTACAGCATTGCATGTGAACAAACAAACAACACCATGAAACATTGATTGCACAGATGCAATAACTAATCAATCAATGATGGGGTTGTTTTTGACAGATGTTGTTACCTTATCTGTTGAATGCAGATTTTGCTGACGAATTTACTCATGAGGGTGCAGTGCTGCTTGGAAACTCAATAGGATCACTCATAGTGTTATCAGCTGCTGCAAAGGCAGATAGTGAACTGTTCAAGTATGTGGAGTACTATGATTTTGCCTACTTTCATGGTGATATGAAGCCAGGCTTGGATAGAGCAGAGGGAGCTGTAGTTGAATTGGTTGGAATAGATTTAGCCAACCATTGATGTTGAGAATAACGAGGACTTCCTTGTAAATTAGAACTTCATTTTGTCATGTTTTTCTGTCAATTTTTGCATCAATCTTGTTCAAGGATTCTATGAATATATACACAAGAACTTAACATGTATAACAATGACAACAGGGGGATAGTATTACTGAATTGTGCTGGAGGCATGAATAGGAAGGGCCTTCAACAAGATGGCCTAGTCCTCAAGTTGGTAGGCCCCATCTTTGTAGTAGTTGAGTATCTACTTCAAACATGCAAGATTCCCAACTTTTTGTTTAACAGGTAATTAGTTGTTGCCTTTGAATCTTCATATTCCATGGGCTTTCATCTGTTAATTGATCCTACATGCTTATTTGTTGTTGTGTTGTTAAACTCTTGAAATGACACTCATAAAACATTTCTCTTGAGAGGATGCTGACATGTGGATGCTCTACAGATTTCAGAGCAAGGAGAATGTAAAAACAATCCTGGCACAACAATCTTATCATGATAAAGCCAGCTGTAACTGACCATCTAGTACATTTTTGATTATGCTCTTCGATCATCAGATACTGAGTCACTAGAAAGAGACATGGACAATTTTTTGGCATGTTCAAAAGCTTTAGATTGTTTAGCAATCACACTGAGTTGCTTCTACATGGTATTTCTAAGATGAGAGTGAATCTATTTTCAAGGTTAGACAAGTGTCTTTTATACAGAGTCAAAAAATTGCAAACATTGCAAAGAAACCTTGAATTCTAAAAGAAAGATATAACCTCTTCTAAGGAAGGATTAAACATGTTTTCTAACTTGAAAGTTTGAATGTAAACTAGGTTTGATCATAAACAATTGCTACCTTTCAAAGTTCTTATTCAGCTTGTGTGTTCCTTCAATTCTAGAGATTGGATTTCAATTGTTCAAAAAGTTGTGTATGTCAAGAAGTCAAGGAGGTAGCATTTACCAATCCAATGCTTCAACATGCTTGGTATGCTTCATATGAGATACTCCCTATAAGAAATTTTAGGTTATCGGTGTATGTCTTCACAAACATTTCTTGAGCTCCTCATTCCACATCCTTTTGGCATTCATTGCTTTCCAATGCCATTTGAAATGCTTTCCATTCAATTGTGGTTTGTAATAAAGATTGCAATGAGGTACTAATCTGTCCTAATTTTTAAAGATTTGTAATTTATAACACATATCAATCTTTTGAATGGATTTTTTTGAATCTCATTTTTCTAGATCCCAGAAAGGGGGATCTTCCTTGCATGATACCTTTAATGACAGATCGTTCAAAATTTTCAAAAAAATATGTTCAATAACTAAAACATTTAGAAGAGCTAATATTAAAGTGCCCTCCATTATAAACTTCAATAATTGGAAACAAATAAAACATTAATGAAGTATATGATTAGAGAATGACATTTTATTAACAAAAAAAATTTGAGATCAAAATTTTCTTGATGTTTTTATTTCTTGACATGTAATAGTCAGTTTTTGATTTACTAATAGGTTTTCTCATATTGAAAAAGTTCTAACCATATTTTTTCAAGTGCAATGAAGTTTACTAGATCTATTAGCATGCTTTTGAGTTTTGTTGCAATTTGCAACTACAAGATATGGTCAATTTCAATAGCAAGAATGCACATTTGAAAGGAATGCACTTCAATCATCATTAAGATATCACCCACATCTACAAATTTGGTTTGTTAGATTGATGTGGTGTTAGATTCCACTTGCCATTTAACCTTTGAACCTTATGAATCAGTTCTTCTAAGATGGGTTTGTTGCACATCACTGCAGTTGTGGAATTGGGTCATGATTCCTGTAGAGATGTGTGTTTCTATACTCTTTTGATATCAGTAGTTGCCAATTTTTTTGGTTTCAAGTTCAATTGTTGCTACAACTTGTAATAATTCTAGGTTTGTGGTCATGCAATGTAGGTTGGGCAAACAGGTTCGAAAGAGACTTTGTGTGGGTGCTTGGAAATTCTTTTGGGTTTGGTATTTTGTGACATTTTTTAGTCCTAGATCCAAAAATAGAAAAACACAAGGAAGTGCTATTGCTTTTGAGGTGGCATAATGCAATTTGGGTTAATAGAGATGGCAACAGATAACTTACATTAGGATCTTGTTGCTAGAAGAGTGGCATTCATAGAGTCTCTTGATTCATTCTACATTTGTTGGGATGCTGGTCCTGAAAGGGTATGCTGAAGAAAATGGAACTTTTATTTGTTGTCATCCTTTAGGAAGTCTTATCCTTGCAATGAGCAGAGTGGTAAACACAAAGAGAGAGAGAACACCACCCCTTGAATTCCAGAGTAGAATGGATGAACTTACTAGTGTTTGTTTTTCACAACCTTGTCTCCACACCTATTGCTGGCTTAGAAAGAGTAGCAGTAGAAGGAGGAAGTGCTTTAAGAAACATAGCCAACAATTATGTAAAGGAAGGTGAAGGCAGTAGCAACACTAAAGATCAAGGGGTGACAGAAAATGGTCATCATGCCAAGAGGAAAAAGATATTGATTGTGGCATGCTACTGTGACATGCTTCAATTCATGAAGGTAGCAAGAGTATTTGTCAAAATCACAATGTTGAAGGTGTTCTGAATGATATCACTAAACTAGAGTACTTTGCAGTTGTGTTTGGGGTTAAGTTGTCAAAAATGGGCTAGATAAACCTAAGAATGAGAAAGAGACAAACCTCATGGCTCTAGTGACAAAGGGGGGTGGTGTGCCTTGAGAATGGGGTTGCAAACCACATGAATAAGGAAACAAGACAAACATTTAACTGCGAGCAGCGGGATGGTGGTAATGAAAGATCCAATACACTCGTAGTTCCTAGAAATTGTCATGTCAAAACAACTGAAGATGCAAAGCTCACCCAAGTGAAGAAGTTAGAACATGTGGAGAAATCTGATGTGGAACAGGCCATTGGTAAGAGCACATTTTCTTTCCTTGTGTGCATAGAACTGGAGGTCTCTTTGTTGTATTGCATAAGTTCACCACTTAATTGAACATTCTCACGACACCTTCATGGCACAGGTGGGTTGTAGATGCCAAAATTGTCTCAAATATGAAACCAAATGTGTTGTTTAACAAAGTATTAAACTATCAAAGTCCTGTGATAGACCTGTTCAATTGCCCAACAAAAAGTAAAATGAAGGTTGTATCAGAATACATGACAAATCAATGATTTCTAAAAATTTGAAATCTATAGGAGATGATATATAATTCAAAAGTTTTGTGTAGTTGAGTGTATCTTGCTAATGAACATCCTGGGTAGTCAGTTGATTTCTTAGAAATAAGAAAAAATAGTTGATGTATTTTGTACATGCTGAGGAGTTGGGATTATCCATAGTTTTAGCATCTGAAAGATAGTCTAAAGATTAGTAGAGTAATTAGCTTCTATTTGAAGCTTGTGGCAACCATCTAGTTGGTGCTCAACACTGGGCCTTAATTGTGGTTCTTCATCATTTGATGGACAATCGAAGGTTCCCTCTTTGTGTTTTTAACTAGTTCTTTAGAGTTTCTTAACTTAACCAGTGTTTCCAAACAGGTAATGGGTTTTTCCATTGGTAATTGTCAGGTTCTTGTCTGAACCATATAGATTCTTTTGTTCACTGATATATTTTATTGTTGTAGGCTAGACTGTGTCCTTGGTGAAGACTACAAACAGGATTGGCTAGAACTTGATACTATTGCAAAAAGGCAGAAAACATATTTGAAGGAGCATCCTCCTCAACCAAAGCCAAAGCTTGCACTAATACAGAAGGAACTACACACTGTCTTTATTTATGAGTGAAGATAACCGGAAGTTAATGGAAGACATACTAAAGGGATCAGATGTGGTGGATTATGCCCATAATAAAATCAATGACATGACTTGGGAATTGGAAACTGATAAAAATGAACATGGTGAAGGGATGACAAAAGACCTGGCCACAAGTAGGATATTTGAAAAGCTTGAAAAATCTTTCAAAGCCTAATGGGACCATTAGCTAGCAAACCATACAATTACAAGCAGGATTTGGTCATAACCATTTTCAAAGACAAAGCATCTCAGGTACTGTAGTATTGAGAGTCTCATTTACTATTGAATGTTTTTGCAAGTCAATGTTAGGGATTGTGGGGCTCTAAGTCGGTGCTTATCCTTTGCAAACCATTTGTTTGTTCACATGTCTATTGCAATGTACCTAGGGTTAAAGAGCCTAACTTTAAAGTCTGGGTACAGGGTGCTGCTAAGTTGGAGTATAGAGAAAAAAGTTCTCATTAAAGAGAGATGTTATCACCTTTTACAACAAATAGGGTGTCATCAAATGCCTCAGCTGCTACGTTTTGGATTCAAGCAACAACATGTGAATGTGGCTCTTATTGAGCATAAGGAGCTCATAAGAACCCAAGACTAGCTAGTACTGAATGTGCCAGAGCATGAATTACCAACCAAATTTGCGGCAAAATTGTCTAAGGCTGCTGTCCATGTATTGGTGAAAGGAAAACAATGATCCAATGAATTTTCCAATGGTTTTGCAAACGAATGGGATGAAAGCATGCTATAATTATAATAGTACGAATATGCTACCGATGATTGTATGGTAGCTTTGGTGGACGCCAATGGGAATGAGTCTTTAACTTGTGTACCTTATTAAAGACACTCATTGAAGATTGGGCTCTTGTATCTACTAAAAATGGAGCAAGCCAGTCTGCCAAAAATATTGTAAAGAAGAGAACAAAAGAAGTGGTGGCCTTACAATCCATATTTGAAGAGGAAAACACCTACTTGACTAAAGACTTCATGTAGTTTCCCATAACATCTGAAACAAATGTTGATGTGCCACTGAACATGGAGGTAAATAATCCATTGATTCAGTGTTCCTGTGTTTCAAGGTTTGCAACCCATCTTGTGTTCCATGAGAAAGTTGTGGTCCTTATTTTCAAAAGCAAATCTGAATGCAAATTCAGTTCCATGTAATGAAGTTCATCGTGTGCAGGTGAGGATACCTGCCGGGTGCCATTATCCCCATGAAGTGCCAATTATTGTTTTCAAAAACAAGAATCATAGTCTTGAATTTCTACTGGAATTAAGAAAAAAAATGTGGGGAATTTTACATTGTAATTGGTGGGTGCACTGATGTTGTATGACCTAATTGTCACAACTAGAGATTTGGTGCACAATTTGCTGCAAAAGACCTCACTAAATGAAGATGTCTTGGATTATGAAAATGAAACAACGATTAGAACCACAAACCCAAATATTGAAATGTTGGCTAGAGGGGAAGATCAATCCATATCTTCATTTTCTTCCAATGCAAAGGAAACGTCTCTAGCTTCTACACATCCCATAACAATTGTCAATTCTTCAAATACTCTATTCATAGCATATGTTCCCCCAACATTAAGAAAAATGCAACATAGTGGAGCCTTTGAACTAAACCCTATAAAGGATGATAATGTGAAGAAGCCAAATGTTCCAGATAGAAATGACAGAGAATAGATGCTAATGCTTTTAGATATTGCAAGTCATAGGCTGCACAAGACAAGCAGGAAATTGTTGCAAGTTCATGACACTAGTGTGGAGAGTTGGAGACTAAAGGAGGAGTGGGAGGCATGGAAAAAATCAGGAAGGCATTTTGAGATGTGAAGGATCAAGGCAAAGCTATTGGCATACAAGTATAGGGGTGATTTGCTTAAAGCTTTTAACAATTGTTTTGTCATTATAGTTTGTGGCCAGACATGTTATGAAAAGGGTACACATGTACATGCATGCCTCTCTCAATTGTACACTTCATTTCACAATGTCAAGAGGAGGATCTATCTATTCTATCTCACAACATGGTCCTATGTGTTCATACTGTGTAATTAGGATTGTGGGTGTGATTACGGCATCATTACCATGAATAATTTTCTTTGTGATTTTGTTGCCTGTCTATATATGTTCACAATGGTGCATACCTTGTTGGCTCTATAGGTACCACAATATGTCCTTGAGGACTACATTGAAATGGACAAAGGTGTCAAGTGTAACATAATTTGCACAGAACCGAAAAGATTGTTTACCATTAGGTTAGTTGATTGTGTATCAAAGGAGCGTAGCCAAATTGTTGGTGAGACTATGAGTTTATTTCATCATTGGACTTTCTCAATTTCAATCCATGGATGTCAGCAACTACATGTCTTCTTATAGATCCAACTTTCCTACTAGGCATAATCTTTTATGGATTGTTGTCATGTGCTACAAACATTTGCTTGTGGGTTGTAGGGGATTGATTTAGATTTTTTACAAATGGGTGTGGTGGACTATTGTGCAAAGTTTTATGATTTTAGATACAAACATACTTATGGTTAACGGTGTTGTAGACTAAGAAGTAGTATTTAAGTTCTTTTGTTTACATGTGGTTATTTTATTAGATTGGACAATTGTCGCTCACATTGCATTGGTTTTTGCAAACATAGTGCAACGAACCCCCAACCCCCAATGTGAATGTAATGGATCTTGAACTGCGTGAACCCTTTTGTTTACACAAAACTCAACAATCTCTTATGTTATTTTAGAGACTCATGCCCATAAGAGGACACAAGAATGCCAAGTTTGTACATATCTAGTGTTAGCATTCTGAAATTAACAAACCTTAATGTGATGTTTGCTTGCACATATCTAATGGCTTTCAAGCTGCTCAACAAAGGTGAGTTGAGTTATGTTGATTGTGTTTGATGTGACTTGCTAGGAGTAACCACACTCTTCATGTGATTCTAATCTCAGCAACAATGTATGTGGGTCTTTTTGCTAACTACTTCAAACAAGGCCTAGGGAACAACCCTCCTATGATGACAATTCTTGGTTTCACAATTCTTATATGTGAGTTTTATCTAGAAGATGCATTGGAGTTGATAGGTTGAAAAGTGGGACGCAATTCACGCAATATCATTAGAAAAAAAAACTACACCAACAAAAGATGTCTCTCAATCAACTAGACTTGTTAGCTAGGGATTTCTTCACTCATGGAGGAAATAGACAACTGGGAATTAGGGCTTGATGATCATGGTGATTTCGCAACTATAGCCAATGGCTTGTACAACAATGCCACTCAACAATCTTTGAGTGTGGTTGATGAGAGTATCATCAACTTTGAGTTAATTGAGACATTGAATTGTTCAATTTTGCAATTAGAGTTCGAGCCATTTGCCAAGTATGGCTTCCTTATAGCCAATGATGGAGATGTTGAAAAGAGAAAAGGGAAGGCCTTGGTGTTGGGGAGTGGGCAGGCCCAGAAGGTTGGTGCCATCTTTATCTTCCTCACTTGTAATCCTCCTTTCATATTATAACTTATGGGCTTGGTGGTTTTTGTTTTAGTGTCCTCAAGATTGTTCTTGCCACAAACATTGCCGAAACTAATATCACCATTGATGAGGTTGTGTGAGCTCCTCTTCCTTGCACATAGATGCAATAATTGCATCAGTTTTTAATTGTCAATTGCCATATTATCTCTCAGTATTATGAGTTCTATGGCTTGTGGTGATGTGAGGAAGTCTAATTCATAATACTAAGCTCATGAACTCTAGCTCATGAGATCAAAAAGAGGAATTTTGACTCACAAGAATACATGCTCTTTGATGAAGCAGAATCTTGAAATTGGACTTTGGAATTTCCAACTCATTCAACTACAATCATCCAATTGTCCTAAAATTGGTAAAATTTTCTTTCAACAATGTACATTCGTTGTTGGACTTTGTTTGATATTCCACTTTCCTAATGAAGTGTTCATTCATGCATGGCTAAAACTTCTTAAGTTTTTTTTTGCATGAGCTGAAGCTCCAAATTGGTTAACAAGAATAAAATGACCCATCAAGGAGAGAAAACATCAATGAATGTGGATTCTTTTGGAGAAAAAAACAAAGACCAAAAATTTATATTCACATTAGGAAACATGAAAATGGATTGCCCATTTACAAATACAATAGATTAAGACACAACACACTTAGTTTGAAGGTTAAAGTTTTGATCTTTGATTGTCTATCCATGTGTGACGGTTGATGGGTTTTAAAGAATGATGGTGGGGACAATTTCTAATGCAAATTATAGATAGCTTGAGGTACTTGGTAAAGGAATCTCATGTTGATGGTTTCTATTTTAGTAATGCTTCAACACCTGTGATAGGGCCACATGGTCAATAATTAAGCCAACCTATGCTAGTGGAGGATATTACACTTGACCCTTTGCTTGCTAGTGTCAAGCTTATCGTCGATGCTTGTTCATTAATCAATGGTGTTTGCAAGATAAAAGAACATCATATATAAATTCTTGCTCCTAAATTTTGCAATGAATACCAAAAGAATTTATATGCTTTTCTAAATTGTCAAACAAACTTGTGAAAGTATGACTTTTGATTTCAATTGAGTTGTCAATTTTAGGGGAATGAAAAGGTAGACATTGAAAATCTTTGAAGTGTTGTTGACATTTTGGTGGATTTTTTGCAACATTAATTTGTCCCATAAGGGCCATATGTGGTGGTCCTAATGAACTCCATATAGGTTGGTCTATTGGTTTATTCACCACAAATTTGTATGCAGTTTAAGGTTTAGATCACTATATAGTTTTATTTTAAATCATTAATTACAGTTGAATGTGGCACAATGTTTTCCACATATTAAAGAATGGTGTAAGGGGGCAATACCATATCTCTTGAGCAATTTTTTTGACATTGTGCAACTATATTGGATCTACCAAATGAAATCCATTTTCCATTGACACCAACCAAAGGCTTTTACATTAAAGTTTCTCACCTTTTCCTTTTGTTGCTTTTTTTTACAACTAAAAAAATTGTAGTTTTGAGAGTAGTTCATCAAATAAAATAAGTTAGAAAGAATCATTTTTCATTTATCGCCCCAAAAAAATCCCAAAAATGAAAAAAAAATTCACGCTTATTCTTTTTGTCAATTTTGATATAAGGTACCAAAGGAGAATTTCATATTCCTTTTACTATATATCGCCCATGATAGAATGTGATGCTAAAAAACTTGGGCACAAAATTGGTTGAGTTTGAATTGTGTATGAATGAATTTTCTTGGGTAAGCCCTTTCACTGGATGTATCGATGCAAGAGGCTTCTTAAAGGTTTTTATGCAATTTTGACCACCACTAGTGGGCACCCATGAAGGGGAGTTCATTACAACTTACAATAATAACAATGAATGCATGTATTGCAAGCTTATTGGTGTTAACACTGAGGTAATGATGCACTCCCACGCTCTTTGATAGATTCAAATGTGAGTCTAAGGTGAAAACAACAGAAGGATACCAAGTTGGGGCACGTTCCTTGGCTCGCAACACTTTTGGGGTAAAGGGGTGTGTTGGAGCTCCAGGATGAAGACTAGGAAGAATGACAAGTAATTCAATTACTCACATGGACCTTCACAAACCAAACAACAAGTTGGTTAGTGCGTAGTTGGAACACTTTTGATGCATGGATGAACCACGAGCAAACACGGATTCACAAGACTCGCCACGGCCCAAACTTGGGGGAAGCCACCACCTTCCTCCTTATATTATTCTCTATGCTTAGCCACGGGGCCAGCACCCAAATGTCATTTTGTCTCGGGACTCCCAAATTGGAATCCTGAAATTCCCTAAATTGGGACTCCTGCAACTTTGGGGGCTCATAACTTTGTGTGTAGACCTTTGATTGAAATGAGGTTTAAAGAAAAGTTGTATCCCTTGTCGAGAACTTTTCAACGGTATGTTGCACACCACCTGCACATAAGGAAATCAGGGCGATTCCCAACTTTTACTGGTCGGGAGTCAAATTGGCAACTTGATTCCTAGCCCTTCTTTTGGCCATAACTTATGTTTTAAGTGTTCAAATGGGTCATGCAAACCCATTTTAAACATGTACGTTCCAAGAGCTTTCTAGCAATATAAAAAAATCTTCACTCTAATGAGTTTTTACTTTTGCGATCGCCCTTTGAAGATTCGGGAGTCCGTCGGAACTTTAATTCCCAAAGTGGGAGCTCATTGGGAGTGTGGGGGTTCATTCCCTCACACTTTCCTACACTCCTGGGAGCATGAAATGTGACTCCCATGCTTCACTCTTGGCCCGCACCTTTGCCAGCCCTTGTTTTGGTCGTGAGCCCAAGGTTAGGGTTGCGACAGGTAAGTATTTCTTGTCCCTTTCAAATCAATTACCTTTTCGATTTTTATTTGGAAATGGAAACATTTTTAGGAGATCTGGGTGATGCATTGTTGCTTGATTATCTATTTTTTTTTGCATATTTTGAACTTCTCTTCTCAAAACCTTGATGCGAAGGTCTCTTTTGGAAAAAGATGTTCCCTACATTTGTTCTGTTTAATTTTCCATTGAAGATGAACACAATTAGATGGAATTTAAGGGGTGTGACAATTTTCACATTGAAGGTCAATTGTAATGAACCTTTGTGAGAATCATTAACTAGTGCAATTTCAAAGATCAGAACTAATTATGCCTTTAGTTGTGAAAGTCTACAAACATATTAGTTACTTATTTGGAGTTGTCATTTTGTTCTTGCATTTCTCTAAAGGGTAAATGGACCTATGAGGGAATGAAAAACATCTTTGAGGCATTTGATGAAATAAAAATGGGTTTCATAGACATATTTGTAGTAGCAATATGTTCACCTTGGGTGTATGACACTTGTTAAAGATTTTTGCACATACACAACTTCTTGAATGTAAATAAGGATTGAAAATACCTAACTTGAATTAAGGAGGGGTGTTAGATAGGGAGTGAGTTCATAGAGCTGACATCTCATAAATAACACATATTTTTGAGATGAACCCCTTCTAACATGTGTTTATTAAATTATGGGGAATTTGAGGTGAAAGGTTATGGCTATCCCACACCCTTTAAAGGCAATTAGCCTCAAATTAACCATTTGTTTAGTTAATAGCCAAGTAGGGGACAAGGCCATTAGTAGGTGCTCCCATCATTTAACTCCTCCAAACATGCTTGATTCCATTTAATTATTTCAATCTATTGTAAACTAAGTTTTTGGTACATGAATTGATTTTGAAAATGATGATCAAAGAAGTGTGGTACTTTAGAAATCTTTTTTTCTTTTACAGATTGATTAGTAAACAATACAATGTGTGGAATCATACATGTAAGAATGGAAGTTGTGGCAGTTGATCAGTTCACTTGGAGTCATGTGTTCAAAATACACTATGTTAACATGGTTCTTATTCTTGAAAGTTATATAAATATTCCACTATTTTTTGTGATTTGAAACAAAGTCCCAATCTACAAATTGTGTCATTTTCATGATATTTCTCTTCCATGTCTTTAAGGTGCAAAGAACAAAATTAAATTCTCATGTTCTAATAACATAACAAGGCCATATTTGTGGCATCCTATCTTGAAACATAAATGCTTTAGATGATAACTAATCATGTTAGAAGTGGAGTGAACAACTCTTTTAGTATCATGTTTTAGACAAAAGAATAGATGTGTATTTTGCTAAAATTTTATAGGTGTGACTCATGAGTCTACACTAAAATTGAACATGATATCATTGACAATATCACATGAATGCAAATTTATGATGCATCATAAATAACTTTTTTTTTTCTTTGAAGAAACAATGTTGATTTTTCAAGTTCATAATCAAAACAACCCAAGTGTTGTTGGACCACCCTTGTATGTATTGTCATGTTGTTACATTCTTGAGCATTTGATCATCCTCATTATAAAATTGTTGGTCATTTTGAAGTTCATCACTCTATTTAACTATTATTGAACAAGAGTACAAGCTTTACAACAAATTGAACAAAAAAAAGATGTAATCATTTGAAAGACCAATGAAAGTATGGGTTTTCTATATCCCCACCACCTTGAAAAACAGTGAATATTTGCAGGTTGCAAATAAGCCATTTTGTTAATTTGTTACATCTTTGTCTATGATTATCTAAATTGGAGAAATTGCCATTTCATTTTTGGGTTAAAATAAAATTGAAAACACTCATATGGTTTCCTTATTTAATTTGAACTGCTAGATGCTAGAACTGATAATGTTATATTAAAGGGAGTTGAATACTCAGCTAAATTTAATATAGTGGTATTAAAGAACAAAAGTGGAGTTGAAATGGAAGTTGACATTACCAAGGAAAACTTGGTAATGGATCCAGGTTCGAGTACATCCAAGGGGCAGTAACACACCCATTCTTTGTGAAAGATACATGTGGCAAGTATATTTTTCAATGTAGCATTTTTGTGAAGTCTTAATGAGCTCAAACTATTATGTGCTACTTCAGTGTTAGCATATGTATGACTAATATGACTTCTAGTATTAGTAGGAATGTACAAAAATATTTATTTATAATATTGGCACGTATAACATAAAAACAAAACACTTAGGATGGTTTAGGATGGTGCTCCTTTACTTAAATCTCCTTTTGAAGACTAATTTACATTATCCTTTATTAGCATACAACAAAAATAATTATACGTCCATGAAAACTTGTAAACAACATTTCAAAGTTTATTTAAAGCGATAGAGTACATGTCAGTTGTGTTCCATGCTTTTATGATAAATGAAAAGTGAAAGGTGATTGATCATGAAGGAACTTTGTGGGTAAAATCTAACCGGTGAATAATTGAGTAGGTGTCAAGAAGAAGAACTATTAATGCAAGTATGACAACAAAGCTATATACCACTTAATAGTTCCATAGTGATCAAGCTAGACTCTCACAATAATTGTGAACAATTTATGTTTTTGATGGGTTAAAAAAGTTGCACAATAACTTTTAGTGGACTTGAAATGACAAGAAAGTTTAATAGTGCATGTAGACTAGAATGTTGAAAACACTATGGTGACATAGTTGATACATACAAATTACACTTGGTTGAAATGGCAAATAAACAAACTATAATCAGTTGTGGGGTGAAAGAAGGGAGTGCAATGATATCCATGTCCCTAGATGCATCTAGTGTTCTCATGTCAAGTCATCAACGAGTTTAACCTGCCAGAACAACAATAGAACATCTCTTTGGGACATCCTAATTCATGTGATTCACAAATAAGATTTACAAAGGACCTCACAATGAAACGAAACTATAGGTTTGACAAGATGTTGAATATTTGTTTGCACTACAAACAACAAATGGGTCTCTCAACAACAATCTCGTTTTGATTTGAAAAATAGATCAATCAAGCTTCTATGTGATGTCCACCTCTTGGATTTGGTTGCGATTTTATAGATCGTTTTGTAGTCTTTACAGTGTTAACTGTTTAGACTTTTGATGTTTTTTACAATACCCCTTTTAAATCTGAATTGAAAATTAAACTACCACCATGTTTTCGTCCTTTTGAATAATTCATTAGACAACAAATGGTTTATCTTCAAAATTCCATTTTGAAGCATTTGCACCATCATACCTTTTTTAACATGTTCTTCGATGGGATACATGAGGCCCACCATGCCCAAATTTTATCATGTTCTAACCTTGGGGTGGGTGTTTGCCTTATAGCTTTACCAATCTTCCCAACCTTTTGATTATCTTCCCCACTTTTCTCCATAACGTTTCAAATGTAGTTTGGATTACCATATCCTTCAATTGCAAGCTTCCCCCAATGTGTGTGCACACATCCCATTGGCCATATGGGTATGCACCTTTTATGTTATGCCCATGGCAATGAGCACATGGGACCCATGATGTAGTTCGTGACACTTTTGTCGCCATTGTGTGAAATATTGGTTTCCACATGGGACAAAAACAATTACATGCACTTCCCTCAACCACACTTAATTCCTCCCATCGACAAGTTGACATTGTGCTCACCAAAGATGGAATTTGCACCTTAGCTGATGTTGTTATAGTTGATCCAACGCATGTGGATCTATTTCCCCAATCTTGCACAACTCAAGGATTGTGTCAATGCTATTTGGAGCCTAAACGGGCCAAAGGGCCCTCCCTTTTCTATATTGGTTACTTTTCTTTGTCAAAGAATTTCAATTACATTGTAAAGGATGCGAGCATCCTCCATCTTAAGTTGGGTAGTGGCAATAGGCTTAGCTACTTCCTAACTTCCACCTTTTTAGGACACACCCCCCATCACCACGATTGACCTATTACAAGCAGTTGGTTGTTGAGATGGAGAGTTTTTGACATTTAGTTTATGTTAACTTGACGTCCTTTAAATTATCCCTTGTTTTTAATACCTTTGTACATTTTTCGAATGTGAGGTGTGTTTCATAAATAAAGTTTTACAAGGTCTTGTAACTTGACAACAATTCTTATGATCTTGCAATATAATATGTTTAACACTTCAAATATAAACTAATTATTTTTAACCCATTGTATTGTGTTGCTTTTAATTTTGCACGTCATGTTGATGTTTTGATGATTCCTTGTGACCCAATACCATTGTTTCATAGACCTTGTGAGATTGTTCAAAAAAATATATGAACTTGATAAGAAATTGTTTAGTAAGTTAAACAATAGAAACAATAAACCATATCTAAATTATCAATGAAACATAAAAATGAAAAAAAGACACATGAATTAAAATATAATTATCATCTTAAGACAAGGTTGAACAAATTTACTTTCCAAAAAAAAATCAATAATCAAAATAAACTTCCATTGATAATAAATAAAGAATGCAAGATTTAACAAACAAATGAAAAATAACATAAAAGCTCATGAATTAAGAATTCATAAGGGTGAAAGTATGATTGGGTGATATCCCAAGGAACTTCACACTTTCATTTTATTTGACCCATTGAACTTTTTTAAAATATAAGAAACATTTAAAGAAGAGGTTTCATTAAATTTTTGAATAAATACATTAATGAGGTTATATAGACTTCAAATTTTTAATTTGATTTTTGATGTTCCTAATCATTTCCTAACTAAAAAGTTTCAGGAAAGTAATGTTGATTACTTTCCTTGAATTTTTTTGCTTAAGAACACTTTTGATACATATTTAGGTGGGGTTATGTAATAGCTCACACCTTTTTTTTTGGTTTCAATGTACACTTAAGATACATATATTCGAACATGCAATTGACAAACATGCTTGAGAAAAATAATATTATAAAAACATAAAGGAACTTGGGGCCATGAGGAAAAAAAAAAGAGTTAGAATTTAGCTTTTTAAAAAATTGAGTTCCTGTAGGTTGCTAGAACCAGGCAAGATTCCAAAAACTTTTTAAGTTGTGCTGTGTGGCCTCTACCCAAATGTTTTTGGCTCTTGTGAATGATAGCCAGTCCAAGGGTTTTCTTTTATAGGTTATAAAATGAGTGCAAGTGACAACATGACTACCATCTAATATGCCTAAGGTGGCTTCTTGGTCAATTGTTGATTCTGTTTTTGGCAAACCTGGGTCTTTCAAAATAGGCCCAAGGTGGCTCTTAAGAAAACATTTAAAGGTATGTTCAATATGCACCCAAAAAAAAAAAAGTTCAAAATATGTGTTAAGATTACTCGCTAGGTAATTGATACTTGGGATGGAGAACAACTACCTTACGTTTTTGAATATAGATAAAATGTTCTCATTTAACTAGATCCATTAGTTAATCTCACCCCTTAAATGAATAACATTATTAATACTAAGTACCTCAAATTTCAATGTAAACTTCTTTTATTTAAAGAGAAGGATCTGGCACCTCCATTCTGATTCGCCAGTCATCTATGGTTGAGGTGACACCAGAAAATTTAGAATGGGGCAATGGCTGTGACACCTTATCAAGGGCTGGGACAGATTTGGCTAATAAACCCACTTTTATCCAAAAACAATTCCCTATTTGCAGTTCGCAGCCCCCTTTTTTGTTAGCCTGTTGGCAAAAATTCATACAAAAAAAGGCACTGGCCAGTCCTGGACCTACAAGACAAAATTGAAAAAAAAAGAACCATGCTTGCAATACAATGAATTTGATGACAATACTGAATATTGTAAATTGAATCTATATAATTTTATGCTCAGTGCTCACTATTAAAGTTGCATATATTGTGATGAAGAATTGTTGAACTTTTATTTGTGAAAGTTGGTGAAATTGCACGTAGGTGCACATAGGGCTATGTTCACTTCGTAACAAGTTATTATCCACCAATAAAGTTACACAGACTCATTAGAAGCACAGATTTTAAAATATATATTAACTTTTTTTAGTGATATCAAAAATTTGACGAATTTGCACTAGAAAATAAAAATCCAAAAATTCCCAAAACAATTTGTCAAAAAAATGACAATTTGTTGGGGAAATAAAAACACTGATTAGAATTACTTCATATATAGTTCACAATTGTGATTTTTTTCCTGGTGAAATTTTGCCATTTTTTGACAAAGAGATTTGCCTTTTTCTTTTGGGTTAAATTTCACCAAAATATCAATATTAGAAAAATGAAAAGAAAACACTGGTTCACACCCAGAGTTCAGGATAAGAGGCAGTGTTTCTTTTGCTGGAATTTTTTTGCCAAATTTCGACCTGAAAGATAAGATTTTGATCTATACAAAGGATTTTTCATGACAACATTGACCAAAATTTGCCAGATTTCGATTTTTAAAATTCCAAATTGCCAGAGTCTTATGATACAACTTCTGCAAGGTAAGGTAGCCAAGAATATAAAAGCATTCTGTTTTTATTCTACCTTCATATCTATTATGTAACGAAATTTGGCTAAATTATTTTCTGGATGATCATCACTTTGGCTACATCACAAAATCCTTAAAAGAAATCCCGGTAAGAGGGATCTTGGCTGATCTGCCAAGTCCTTTTTACATAGATGGCATAATCAGAAATCTCTGTGTGATGCTTGATGATGTCATATTATGATCAATATACAAGTACACAGCTTTCCAATCAGGGTGCATGGCACATGGCACTATAACTCATACACCTAATTACAGTTTAATCTGGACCGTGTGCCATGATGCATGATGGAATCTAGCACAGAATACTACTGATCATCTCCTGTGTGGGAACTGGGAACAATCAATTCTACTACTACGTACCATCATCCCTGCATATAAATTGCTTAATATCATGTCATCATCATCATGATCAAGCCTCAAGTAACATGACTATTATTACACCCCTGACCAGCTTCATTCATGATGAGATATGAATGTTGTTTTTCTTTTGCAGACCCTAATTGGGTCAGTAACTTCCATATGGCCCACTATGCAACTATTATGTGGTAAATAGTGGACTAAGGTCTGATCCACAAATTAGGTCTGATCAAAGTAAGGATATAGGAGGTTTAATATCTCTAGAGGAGTAGTGATTTAAAGTGATAATTAGCAGTGGAGTTCTTGAGTATTAGTGAAGGGTCCAGGAGTTCCAGTCCAACCTTCAATACAGTTCAGCAAAGGCGCAACAAGTTTACCTGCACAGATTGCGTCATAGACCTTCTCAATCTCCTGGCCTGGAGACACTGTCCTCAAGCCTGACAGTAATTGGGTCCCAAGCTCTGACCTCACAAATTTGTAAAGGGGATAGGTCCTACAGCCAGTGATCCTGTTAGGGACAGAGGAAAGTCCCTTGTTGTCATAGGCTTCGCGGATGAGAGGCACTGCCGTGTTGAGTCCAGCCTTCAACTCCTCTTCGAAGCTTGGTATTTTTTCAAGGATAGGGTTGGGGGATTTCCTTCTTTCCGCTACCTTAATGTTGTTGTCTGCTGCTGCCTGGCTGTGCTTCAGTGCATGGCTTACCAGCACCTCTCTCAGCTTTTGCATCAGCGGGTAAGTTTGGCTTGAGGCATCGTCAATGTAGCTGAAAACAGGCTCACGTTCCACCACCTTCAGGAGATCCTTCTCACAGAAACGAGAAGGCAAAAGCACACCATTTTCGCTTGCAAAAAGTGTCTTTTTTGCAACTTGAGCAACGATTTGCTTCACTGCAATCTGCATCGTCTCCTCCACATGACGAAGGTCCACCGCTTGGCACAGACCCACCAAGAAAGTGGCGCTCATCAGCTTCAGAATCTCGTTGGCTTCCTCCGTCTTCCTTGCAGACACTAGACCCAAGGAGTTTACATCCTGGTTGTGTTGTTCCGCGCTTTGCACATGGGTGGTTACTGGATTGGCCAAATAGTTCAGCTCCGACAAATAAGAAGCCATGGCTATCTCTGCTCCCTTCATGCCGTAGTCGAGACTTGGGTCGGGTCCTCCACTCAAGTTTGACGGCAACCCATTGTTGTAGTAGTCGTTAACAAGCTCAGAGAATTGAGCGAACATCAGCTTTCCGATGGCGGCGATGGCCAAGCGCATATTGTCCATCGATACTCCTATGGGAGTTCCCTGAAAGTTGCCACCATGAAGAGCTCTGTCACCGACTGCATCGATGATTGGGTTGTCGTTCACGGAGTTAATCTCCCTCTCGATAGCATGCGTTGCGTTGCGAATGCACTCAATCTGGGGTCCTAGCCACTGTGGAGACGTCCGCAAAGCGTACCGGTCCTGCTTTGGTTTCTTCAATGGATCAGTCTCGTGCAATTTGGCTGCGGCACTCATGTAAGAACTTCCATCAAGCACCCATTCCATGACTGCTGCCGCCTCCATCTGACCCGGGTGATGCTTAAGTTTATGTGTCAACGGATCGGCGAACTCCGGCTTCCCTTGCATCACCTCGCAAAAGAGGCCACACAGAACTTCTGCGAGAAGGACTAGAGTATTGGCATCGAAGCAAACGGTGGAAGCCAATGCAGATCCAACTGCAGTCCCGTTGACGAGGGCCAATCCTTCCTTAGGCTGAAGCTCGAATGGTTTCTCCACGCCGGCGATCCTCAGAGCTTCGATAGCTGTAACCTCCTTCCCGTCTTCCGTGATTGCTCTGGAATTGGGCCTACCTGTAAGTAGACCTGCAATGTACGACAAGGGCACGAGGTCTCCGGAGGCGCTGATTGTTCCTCTCAGCGGCAACTTCGGGGTGACATGGGCATTGAGAAGCTTTTCCATGGCTTCGAGAATCTCCCACCGAATTCCAGAGAACCCTTGCATCAAGGTATTGGTACGCACCAGCATGGCTGCTCGCGCTGTACAACTGGGTAGAGTGTTTCCATTCCCGCTCTTCCCAAAGACACCCGCGTTCAAGAACCTGATAAGCTCTTTCTGAAGCTCCAGTCCTTTTTGAGTTCGGCGGTGGGAGGTAGCCCCAAAACCAGTAGTGACACCGTATATGTCGCCGCCATTCATGATCTTGGTAAGAACCCAGTTGGAACTTTCATCGACACGGCTCTTGGCATTCTCTGCATCGAGCACCACTCTCACTTCCGGTCGCCTGGCTACAGCCGCCACTTGAGCGATGGTCAGATTCACGCCCTCAATAGCCACTTCCTTTGACTCGTAGAACGTCTTCACCATCTCCTTCACTTCGTCCAGATGGCTTCTCTTCATAACCGCAGCCGCTTTACCCCAGTTGAAAGGGTCCTTCAAACTGTAGTTTTTGTACTGGAGCGTCGACGACGGCTGCGTAGTTCCTGTGATGCAGAACTTAGACTCTTTGATCGAATGCCCATTAGCACTCAAGGAGGACTCATGCACTGCAAGATTGAACTCGTTCCCATTGTTTATCACCTGCACTGCAGCTTCAGTTGCTACTGGGGCCATAGCTTCAGATCTGAATGATCTCCTAACTGAATATCAGACCGTAGATGAAAGCAGCTGTGATCTAGTACTTGCAAGTCAAACGCTTCAGATGTGAATCATCTCCTAACTGAATATCAGATCGTGGAGGAAAGCAGCTGTGATCTACTTACAAGTCCAATGCACCCCTGAGCTCCTGCAGCTAATCGCAAATTAAGAGCTGTCTGACTTGTGATTTTTACGACTATTATTCACGTAACTCAGACAGTGATAACGTGAGCTGCGTATTGCAAAGTGATTATAAGAAGTGTCTGCAAGTTGCTGTTCAACTGCAGTTCTTATAATACTAATTCAGCTCAGCAATGCTCTGGTCTAGAATGCAACTGAAGCTGAGATCATATATAATTTCTAGCTGCGTGTGTGCTGTTGGCTTCGAAAAAAAAGTTGTGCCAGATCCCTGTTTGGAAATCTTGGTGATCGTCAGCTGATTGCATGGCAGTGGAGAGGAAGACTATAGAGCTAGCTGCTAGTTGTCGCCTTTGGTCTTCACGAGATAGGAGTAAGACCGGGAACGGTTCAAGACTTGGAGAGGAACGCGGGTGCTAAAAACACACCAGCCACAGGTCGTTTTGGTCAATTTGTTGTGGAGTTTTACTGTTCCTTCCCAGGCGGCTCGGGTCGCCAGTTCAATTAGCGTGGCTACAGTGTTCATTGACGCTTGACTCCGCTGACCTCGCCATAAAACTTAGACTAAGGGAATGTACCAGATTTGAACGCATCCAATTCGCTCTTTTTTGGTGCGGGAAAATATCTTCTTCACTCTTTTTGTTAGTGATTTTTTCAATTCTTCCAAACTAGCTGGTCCATGGGAACTTGGTAGCGGTTTTCTTTTTTGTTGGGCGGGGGGGGCGACGTGTGGAGGGGGGTATATTCGCCGCCACAAAGAAAAGTCACGTGCTAATTGTCCAAAGGGTTTTTTTTGGAATTAGTTGCAAAATCGGCCATATTTTGAGGAAAATCAGTGGGAAATCGCCACATTTAGAACGCCAAGTTCACTGAGGTCGCCACAATAAAGTAGGATTCTGAAAAACATTCTACTTTAGATTACCTGACCCCTATGCCAGGTTTACCATTTCCTCGTAGGGCCTTTACAATTTCAACATCTTCTTTGCTGAATATTTATTTATTTTCCATTCTTTCACTCTTGCAGTAACAAGTTGGGCTCTGTGTTGCTGTGCACTATCAGTGATGATCAATTTTTAAAAAAAATTCTTATGTTTTTGTATGGTTTTCATAATTCATCATTATTTATGTCAATGTCAAATTTAATGTGAATTATTATAAATATCATGAGCATGAAAAGAGCCACGTTATTTTATTTTTTCATATCATGTTGGTGAGGTGGGAAAAAGAGTGAAATAGTTATGAGGCTGGAGAAAGTTATTAGAAGGGAGGTAAAGAAATGAGGTCGTTAAGCTTGAAAATGAGGTAATTGTTTTTGAAAATGTCCAAGATGATTGTACCATAAAAATTGTCTTTGGAAAAGAGGACAATACAATAGATTCCAAAAAATGACCCATGGGTATACCAGTTCCTCAAAATTTCTCATCAATAAAGTAAGAATTTCCAGAATTCAAGCCACTTTTGAAGAGCTCACCAACTTGGAATAAACAAAATGACCATATAGGTACACTACTTAGTAACAGAATTTCAAGAACTTCTGGGGATTGTGGACAGCTAATTTTGAAAATCAAATTGACATTTACTGAAAATAATTTAATTATTGCTAGAATGGTAAAGGTAATGAAGGCCCACTTTAGACGAGGGTCCGGAGTCCAATTTCCTAGGAACTAATTTGCACTGATTTGAAGCAAATTGAATCCCTGAGTTGGACTGTACCTTGGTCCCTAGCTGATTCTTGGTTTAGGGTTTAGGGTTGAGATCGAATTGTAGCACCTACTAGCACCTACAATTCGATCTTAACCTTCTGTAGTGAGTCTTCTATATGGCTATATTTAGCCTGGACTACCCGCTCCAGTGATTTTATTTTTTTTTCAATTTTCTCATATGGCACAAGTTGCAGAAGATGGTCTGCCAAATTTGGCTAACAAACTGAATATGAAACTAAAAACATTTACAAATCCCTCTATTTTTGGCGACCTGTGGAAACCTGAGGTACAAGCTAAACAAAAGTCTAAAATTGATTATCAAAAACCCTAAAAGTTTTGCTTTACATTTTTCAAAAGTCCAGTCAAGTTGGTTGCCAAATTTTCACACCCCAAAAAGAAAGGAGTTGAAGGCTGACTTCATCCTCTGGCCTGGGAAATGTTAAGTTTGGACTGGGAGACTCTCATTTTATTTAGGGTAGGATAATTATAATCTTTGGAAGCAACTAAGAAAAAATTTGGACTTTTTAGTTCTACTGATGAGGGCACAAATGTGCTAGTTCAACAAACGCTTAAGGTGCATTCACACTTGTTGTTAGGTACTCTCGTTCTACTTACCATGAAAATTTTATGTTAAGGTAACATTCACTTAACATTAAGCTATTATGCCCATTTGACATTCAGTGCCACCTAGATTTTCACTTAACTCTGACTTAACATCAGGTGTGAATGCACATGCTTAATTTGGTGAGTGCTGAGGAAGTTTGACCTAGAAATAGTTTTTCCCATGCTTGTATCTTCTTCTTTTGGGGTGTCTTTGTTCTCGGACTTTTCCTTGAATGAAACTAAAAGTTTGACACAAACTTGATGTCAATCTTATAGTATGCCACTACTGGTGTGTCACCCGTGGTGGTCTTTCTGTGTAGGAAAAGGGCCGTGAATTGGGGTCATTCTGGAAATGAGGGTCCAGCGTGGCAGGTGGCAGCTGAGCATGGGTCCTGAATTCCCAGAACTACCCCATTCAACGTCCTTATACAGCATAAAGATCTGGTACAATTTTAATGGATCCAATTGTGTTTGAGAAGGAGAAGAGGCACCTTAAGATCTCTTGATTTTGAGGAACCTTAGGTGCAAGCTGCCTCCCCTATTGAACAACAATATTCTAGAGTATCTATTTAAACCAAATCTTGTTAGTTGTTTTCTTTTACTGAATACAAGGTTGAAATCATTGATGGGTAAGACTCCTAAACCAAGGTTTTCTTTTTTTTTTCAATTTCTCAGTGTTTGCAAGTTGGTTACACATGTTGGGTGGATGAGAAATTGCTGACAACCCGTGTGAATTTTTCAAAGGTATAGTTGACACCTTGCATTATTTTGAGCTAGGATTCTGGCATTCAAGAAAAAAATTGGGTAGCATAAAATGGTGATATAAAATATATGATAAATGGGTTACATGGATTTTTTCCTTGTAAAAAATTTGACAATTCATTTTGCATCCATATAAGTGAATTGGTGTACATGTTTAGATTTTTATACAATATGTGGCAAGCATTGAAACTACTTGACTCCTTGTACAAAAATAAATTGGAATTAGTCAAATTGCTTGACTCCTTGAACAAACAAAATTAAGCATAGAAATTATTTGATTCCTTGCACAAACAAAACCAAGCACTCAAAGTACTTAGCTCCTTGCATAAACAAAACCAAACATTCAAATGTTTACTTGACTCTTTGTGGAGATAAAACTAAACACTCAAATTGGTTGAGTTTTTAATAAAAACTTCACCAAGCAATCAAGGCAAATTTAGTCCTTGTAGAACTCCCACCAAATAGTCAATAAAAATTCCACCATGCCAAGTAGTCAAAACAGATTCAGTATTCTATAGAAACAAAACCAAAAGCATTGAAGATTCAAATGCAATAATAAGATTCATACAGTCCTTATAATGCGCTGTAAATTCTACAGCTAGAAATAAACAATCATACATTCATAGCCCATGCCATTAAAATCAAAAAAGATGATGCATGTAAATTAAACCTACTTCCTTGGGCTATGAGTATTGATCAAATAAGTTTCAACAATTGAACATAAACTTATACAACCATAAACATTATGTGAGCACCATGGACTCAAGAATAAAGTACCTAAAAGTGAAAAGATGCCACTTGAAATTGAGAAGATAGCAAATGTCATGATTATTATGATGAGGGGAAATAATTCTGCCTCCAACATGGAAATCTAAACATTGTATTCCAGATGTTGACTTGACTTATAACCCAAATCTTAATGGGCAAACCTCTTAGTGTATATAGGATTCAACAAAATTTACACACAAGAAATGATGCATAGATGTAAAAAATATGTTCATATAAACAAAAGAATTAAACAATTATTTAAAGTTGTAGGTTTTAACCTGTGATGTTTGAAGATAATGCTTAAGGTGGATTTCAAAATTCTTGATCCCAACCCTCCATACAACATCCTTGTGATTGGGTGATATGGAGGTTTCTTGAACCCACCAATTAATCATTAATTTTTTCACTACTTCTAATAGAGTATTAAATCTTTGAACTTTCTTATAATTTGGCCAGAAAGCATCATTCATAGTATTAAATTGGGCATGCCTTATGTGACAAATTTTTGCACACCCTTTCACATGAAGATATGCAACTCACAAAACACATTCAAGGGTGGAACTATTATGTAGTTGTATTTTAACAAGTTAAAATGATTCGATGAAATGTAATGAAACTCATTAAAGAATCTAATGCATTATGTCCACTTAGAGGATACCAAGACATTTTGAAAGAATCAAAACTTACCATGATAAAATGTAAAAAAAACATTGTGTTGATGTTTAATCAATGCTCACACTTAATAGTTGACCCCCCTTCATTCCATTCCTCATAATATCTTCATACAATCTTCAAATTTAGCATGCATAGGGTTGTTGGAAAGCTAATATCAAAGGCAATAATGATGCAAAATCTTATAAGTTTTTATTTTGAAATCAAAATTTATGCTTCAAAACCGAAAGCTATTTTGACCATATTTGAGAATAATACGACTTTAAACACCCTTCACTTTTGGCAAGTGAAGTTCCCTTGCAACAGCTCTGATCTAATTTTTTGTCGTAAATGCCACATGTGACCACAATTTGTTTTAGTTGCCTTAGATAAATTGCATAAAATTTTTGTCACAAAAGACAATAGGTGGAACAATACATGGCACCACACAATGGTAGTCGCATGAAAATGCGACTTACATGAACATTTCATCCATCCAAATTAGCTTACGTGGCATTGTCATTTTGCAATTACTTTTATGACTAAATAACGTAGTCGCATTAATTATATAAATATTTTTAAATATTTATTATTTAAATATTAAAATAAAACTATTATTTTTGTATATATATCATATTATTAATAATTTTATTAATTTCAACTTATAAGTTGTTGACACATGTCCTTACCTAAGCTAGACTAAAAGCTTATTTTAGGTTATTAAATAGGCAACCTAGTTTATTTAGTAGGCTATGTAAACAAGGAATATTTGATCAACTTATCACCATTGACCACATCACATGTCTCTTGTGAGAATTGATCCTTGGACCCCAAGTAGGGATATCAACTCCTTTACATCAAACCACCTCATTTTTTGTGACAATATAACAATGTGCATTCTATTTAACTTACTTGATTCAAAACATTACACAAAACATCATTTTTGATATTTGATATCTTATTGATAATTTGTCCAAATGAGAAGATTTAAAGTTTAATTTTAAATTTTTTTCATTAATGTACACAACGATGTATTTTTCTTTCAAAAATGTAAACTAAATTGAAAAGAATAATACTTTAATTTTGTTATTAAATACCATTCCTTGGAAAAAATAAATTCAACCACATGATTTATGAATGGAAAAAAACTTTGTGGATAATATAATAACAATTGTATATTTTGTATCTTAATCTTTCATTTGATTCTAAAATTTACATTATACAAATTGTTTTTTACATATCATAATTCTAATAATAAAATTTAATTTAGATGTGTGATATATATTTTATTCACATATAATATTTATAAATGGATATGAATAAATTATAATAAAATACCTTATATTAATTTTATTATTTCTGATGTAAAAGATTAATCTAAATTTCGATTTTAATTTTTAAATATTAATTAATGCCATATAATTAATTGATTCTATCGAACTATATATTTTTTACTTTTAAATTTATAATATATTAATATTTAAAGTAAACTTATGAGTTTTAAAAAATTAAAAATATATTATACATTTTTCACATCTCAAACCTCTATTTGATTTTTAAAGTTATATTAATTTTTAAAATATATTATATTATAATTGTATGAAAAAAAATGAATTTAGATATATTATATATAACTTAATCACATATAAGGTTTATAACTGGATCATAAATTAACCTTACTACCTAACTTAATAACTAGATTAATTACATAATCTATCTATTTAAGTAATTAATTTATACAAAAACATTATCACATATTAATTACCCCTACTATTTATTACTTAACCCATGTACATACTTCCTATTAAATATCCTACTTAATTACTACTTATTATCTAGCTTAATTTATAAATAGACTAATTGCATAACTTGCCTAATTAATTAATTAAACATAACACTATTTCATTCAACACAATAAAACACCTACTAATAATTAGCTTATTTATATACTAGTACCCAATACCTAATACCTAACCTACCTAATTAATTAATTAATTAAAAAACACTATGATATATCAACATGATAAAAATTTAATATTGGAAATTCCAAATAATTGTCCATATTTACCATTGCCATGGGTCCTCTAAAGTTTCACAAACCTCCCAAACCCTACTACACATTTGATGTTTACTTCATTCAAGAAAGCTAAGCAAAAAAATTAAACCACAAAATCCAACAATTTCATTGGCCAACTCATTTTTGTTACATTTAATTTCATGTACATTTGTAACTAAGATTTATAGTTGCAATTGAAGTTGAATAAGATGCCACATAGTGTCTAGTGGCCTATGAACCACATCCCAAGTCACAAAAACAACTACATTTTCATCTATGTTGAAATGCCATTAAAAATAGATGATATATGTCCATTTTTCATCATCACTTTCATCCAAACTAACATTAGTCACAAGTCATAGTTGCATTTGCAACTATAAACCACTTTTTAGTTGTTTTTATGATTACAAGTTGTTTTTACCATGGTGCCACAGAGGATAGTCACATCAATAATAATAAAAAATGGTTGATTTGGACACAAGTTGCAAATTTGTGGGTTGATATGGACAAAATTCCTTGTAGAGTAAACCATCACATATCTAGAACCATCAATATCATCCACTTTGTGTTCATGTGTATTTTCAAACTTCAATTAAATGTTGTTTACGAGACTATGTACCTTAATATCATATAATATCACCAAAGGACATTGGTCCACACTTTTAGCAAGCCTATTTTGATGGGGAGATGTAATTTGTAGACCTTAAAATGTTGTTTAGAAATTTATGCACTATCAATTAATATCTCTAAAGGACAATTTTAACACTATTAACAAGTTTATTTTGGAAATTTGTTATCATAATCACCACAAAACTCTTTTGAGTTTTGTTTGATTGCAAGAATGTCTCTTCAAACTTGGTCAAATCTTCCACACTTCGAGATGACTTGGTAATTGCATGAAGGTCTCTTCTAAGTCCATAGTATTAACTCTTGGTCAACCATACATAATATTTGTACTCCCCTTGGAACTATAAATTGGGCTAGAAGCTTTATATACCATTCAAGCTATGGATTTGGATCTCACCGCATTCAAATAATTCTTCATTTGGCACAAATCATAGCTCCAAGTTCAAAACCCTAATCTTGTCCATCTTGATCTCCTCAATATTGGACCCAACAGTTACAGGAACCATGGTTGTTGATAAAGCCCTATGATAAGGGGCGTTTTCCTAATATGGGGCAAAAGATGAGGTAATAGCTTAAATCTAGCCCCATAGTTGTTGCCATGTGGAATAAAGCCCTAGGGTAGGGTCACTCTCATAATAAGGGGCCAAAGATGAGGCCATAGTTGAGTCTAGCCCTACATTTTGGGAATGTCCTTGCCCGTGGGCTTTACCTATGGTCCTAAAACACAAGGCAAAGGTTATCATAACCTAAACATATGTAAAGAACTAGCAAAACATTCTTAGTATAGTTGGAAGGGACCTTAAGAGTAACATTATTCTTGGTGTGAAACAAACATCTTAAGTATTTAGCAAGGTTCTTACAATTCATAACATTCTTTGCCAGTTCTTTATGCATGTTAATGCCCTCAAATGAGGGTGTAACTAGGATTCAAAATTCGTGCTTGGCTCCACCTTGGGTCGATGCCTCATTCTAGTAATGTACCTATTTTCAGGCCCTACTTACCACATACATCACAAGGTGCAATTATGGGGACAACTCTTACACCTATTCCTCAAGAGTGGGAGGTATCTTACAAGAACTATAAAACAACATCACTATTTCAAACTTTCAAATGTTATTTGGGAGCTTATTCGTTATCAAGTAATGTTGTTAAAAGACATTTTTGACACCTTTAGCAAGTTTATTTTGGAGGGGAGGTAATTTTTAGACCTTAAAATGTTGTTTGGGAACTATGGACGATGATGAATATGAACTAATATCACCAAAAGGCATTTACACACCTCTAACAAGTTTTTTTTGGGGGGGAAGTAACTTTTAGACATTCAAATGTTGTTTTCATGAGCTTGTGGATATTGATGAATGTGAATTAGCATCACCAAAAAATATTTACACACCTCTAATAAGTCTATGTTGCGGAAAGGAGCTAATTTTCAGATCTTCAAATGTTGTTTGGGAGCTTATGGACATTGATGAATATGAAGGTCAATATCACCAAAGGATATTTACATGCCTTTAGTTTGTTTTTAGGTAAGGAGGTAATCTTTAGATCTTCAAATGTCACTTGGAAGCTTATGGACATTGATGACTATGGCTTAATACAATCAAAAGACATGTTCACAACTCTAACAAAAAATTTCTAGAGGGGGAAATAATTTTTAGACCTTCAAATGTTATTTGGGAGCTTATGGACATCAATGAGTATGACCTAATATCACTAATAGGCATTTACACATTTCTAACAAGTCTATTTTGGGGGAAAAGAATAATGTTCAGACCTTCAATGTTTGTTATTTGGAAAAATACAAACATTGATGAGTATCAATTAGTATCATCAAGAAACATTTATATAGCTTTAGCAAGTTTGTTTTTACTTTTGGGGTTGAGGATGCCATAATTTTCAACGTTTGAATGTTATTTTGAGAGCTTTTAGACATTGATGAATGTCAACTCATATCATTAATGGACATTTGGACACTTCTAGCAAGTAAGTTAAGGGTGGGGACAAATGCTATCCCAACTTATGGTATGTCTAAGGTGGAAATACATGGAGTGATGTTATCATGTGCTATTTTTATCTTTCTCTAATTGTAATGATGAATCTACACAATTAGTTTGAAGCAAATGAAAGATCAATTCATATTATGTGAAGGTGTCAATAGGTGAAAATCTGGTTAACTAGTTGTTATATAGAACTATTGTAGGTAAATGTGATGTCACGAACAACCATGAACTTTTCAAGTATATCATGTCATGTGTATAGGGTTGACAAACGTCATATGTTTACATCTCCTGATTGTATTTATGTTTCAATAAATTAAAGAATGTTACTTTGAACATAAAGAATGTTTTTAAAAACTTTCAAGATTTATACCATAGGCACCAGAAGGCAACCACAATATCGAAAGATTTTGAAGAAAATTACTGTCAGATCTGCTCTATGGTCAGATCTGGCTAAATCCTATTGTTAACGATCCGCAGTCTAGAAATATCACAAACCTCACTTTGGATCACAAACCTGCGATTCCATCAAATTACCTTGGATTGGAAGTGGAGCTCTATAAAATGAAGAAAAGGAGAATTAATGTTCTCTTCAAAAGCTAGCTGGACAACATTGGTTTTTACTTTTATGATGTTTCGTCTCATTCTACATTACTTGGGCTAAGTTTAGGAACTAGGTGATCTGCCACAATTTGGACAACCCAACTTTAATAGCGGCTGCATAATTGCACCACAAATTTCAGTTTTCCATCTAGGGATCATAATGCCAAAATGCAACCTCAAAGGCCCAGCTCTTCACCTTGAAAGCGCTCTCCAGAGTGTTTAATAGTCCATAAGGAATAGTATACAGTTGGTATTAGTTTTTCCCCTGGTACTTAGGGTGAGTGAAATATGTAATGAACTTGTAGGTTTTATTGCAAGTTGCAGAACCAATTGCACAACATCAAAAAATTGAAAAAGGTATCACTTATGGGTAGGGTGTAGGTACCCCCATATCATATATCCCTTTTCTGGGGGTAAAAATGAGCATTTAAAAATTAAATATTTACTTTAAAATGAAATAATTACACACTTTCAAAAAAATTAAACAATTTTCAAAGGCCAAATTCAATGTCACAATGTAAGAATCAAAGTGTTATGACTAACATGTACACTTTTACCATTTGTTAGCAATCCTCAGTTTTATTTGGTATGGTTTGCCTAAAGTTCTGCCCTACATAGGTGGGCCAAATGGGAGGATTTTTATTTTCACAAAAAAACTTCTAATTTGAGTATCTTCCAAAGTTTTCTTTTTTTTAAAAATAAAAAATTATAGTGATGAGGCAATCCATAGAACTTGGGAGGCACCTAATCTAACTAATAGAATTAACAAAGTTTAGCATTATAGGTCATACTTACCCTTATTTATTTTAGATAAATGCCAATGAATTTTGATGTTTTGGATCTTACAATGGTAACCAGAAATTATCTGATTCAGAGGTTATGGAATTGGGAACTAAAACTGGCCTAATTTAAAAATTAGAAGAAACTCAAACCGGAATCACCCTTATATTTTAAAAATGAAACCAAGTTCCATATTTGAAAAAAAACTAGAATCAATTCCTTGAAAATTTTAGGAACTGACCTACACTGCTCAGAACCACCTGAACAGGTGGAACCAGTTGTTCTGGTTCCATGTCTAATAATGGGAACCAGAACCTAACCACAAATTTGGAACCCTTATCCAAACCAAACCCCTAGCTGTGAACCAGACAAACCTAAAAGTAAAACAGAAAAGGTCTCCACAACTGCCCAAATTTTGAAAACTGTAACCCTAACCAAATCCAATTTTTACTTTTAGAAACAAAACTCCTAGGACCAAAACCCTGCCCAATTTTAGTTGCAGACCTGAAACCACAGATTATGCTGAAAATACCAGGATCACCCAACATTAGTTTGCACACCACTTAAAACAAAATATAATATCATTGAATGTATTAGAACCACACTCCCTCCAACCTCATCAGCATTACAAGTTCCCACTACTTACCCATGCATCACGACCCAATATACCGGTTATGTCCATTGACCAGTCAGGACTCACAAGTGACTTAGTCCAAGGCAGAACCCAAATCCAATCTAGCCCAAAGTAGCCACAAGAAGCGAATAGACCAATTTTGCTCACTTGAGGGTTTAAGTCACTTTGTTGAACAAAGCTTGGCTTGAATCAAGTGGTGGTCCAACCCAACCTAACCCAACCCAGCCCAACCCAAACAACATTTTCATCAAGTTTCACTGGATTTACATTCATTTAGGTCAAGATATATTCAAACTGGTCCTCAACTTTTAATTCCCAACTAGTTTGAACCCCGTGCCTAATGCACAGGTGTGTGTATTTGACGATACATATTACAAAATTACAATTACAAACTACATTTCCAAAACCTCTTTATATATAACATTCTGCATGTATCCATGGGGACCCTGGCCGCTGAAAATCTTGATGTTTGCACTGCTTGTGACTCGTGAGATAGCCATACAGCTGACCATGGGAATAGACAGGATGGCAAATATACCCCAACGGTGTTCAACTTGTAAGTAAGTAGTAAGTTACTTATTTAGTAGGTATCAATCTGTTGAAAATTATTTCTTTGTTTTTGTATGTTGATAAGTTCCAGTATCCAGACCCCCTCCTTGTTCATAATGGTTAGGGTTTCTGGTGCAGCCAATTTTCACATGCATCGTAATAATACCTTTGGCATCCAGCATATTATTATTATTGGCAAAAAAAAATTTCTGGGCAATCTGATCATTGCAATTACCAATATATCTATTAAGTTTGTGTGCTAAAATGGCAACTGACATCCATTGCCATTATTATTATGGCAAATACAAGCCTTGAAATTGCCAATATCTAATAAAAGTGTGTTTAACGGCTGCTCGCTCTGGCATCCATTGAACTATAAT
>Ga0209611_10001764_pt1 | contig 37507 bp, 32 predicted proteins | sample S1TSphgellanicum_3_FD_187693 | JGI IMG/M metagenome (GOLD analysis project Ga0209611, IMG submission 187693) | Host-associated microbial communities from peat moss isolated from Minnesota, USA - S1T2_Fc - Sphagnum magellanicum MG (SPAdes) (version 2) | ecosystem: Host-associated > Plants > Peat...
CAAGCATGTGCACTAACATAACTTTTGATGAAAGTAAAAGAAGAATGATTGTGGAGAAAAAATATTGTATAGCAAATATGCTTATGTTTGAATCTACGTGTGATATGTATTTCAACAATCACACAAGTGCAGGAAATGCACAAAAATTTGGCCAATAGGATGTTTTCATTTTTAAATGTAACTTTTGGCACCTTGTAGTTTTAAGACAACATTTTCTTTTATGAAACCTTGATCGTGACTAGAACCACATACATACTAGATGTATCCTATGGAACATTATATGAAGACATTAAAGGGATATGTGAAGAACGAAGCAAGGCCTAAAAGATCCATGATAGAAGGTTACGCAATAGAGGAAGCATTGGGATTTTGCACAAAATATTTGCAAGATTTTACAACCACAAAGTGAAGGATGTGGGATGAAACAACCAGTGTATGGTTGATGAGGTGGTTGAAGGAAACAAGCGCCAAAGAAAATTGAGTGTCAACCTTCAAGACACGGCCCACTCTTTTGTCCTTCAAAATGTGGAATTAATGGCTCCATGGTGCTTGTATGCCACTTTAAACTCTATGGTAAATATTTTTAAGTTCCAAACATAAATTGGAGGTTTGCATTGGATACAAGTCACAACATTTATAACTTGTATATCTTGGTTATTATGCTTGAACTAACCCATGGCTAAATTGTGATGGTAGGAAGCATACTATAGAAGTTGGGATACGAAATGAAGAAAGACGAAAAATTTTACAAACTATTGGTCGATCCCAAGGTAGAGTTCATGTATTCCTAGACCACCTTGTAGAAGTTGCCCCATTTCCAATTTGGGTTAGGACTACCATTTCCTTAGCCATCAAAAATGGTGAAATATTTGACAAAGATGTTGTGCATATGTTTGTGCCACCAACATTGGAAGCTACAACATATCATGCAATGTATGTTTTTGGAAACTATTTATGTGTTTCAAGTGGTGAAGAACATTTGGCCACAAGGGATAGTGACATTGCTATTATGTTTGAACCAAAATGTGTATTAGGACTAAATGATCAACGACCTATCCTTGCAAAGCTAGAATATGTAAACTAGATTGAAGAGATATTGGAGCTCAACTATGGGGTATTCAATACTATAGTTTTTTTCTACAATTGGATGAAAGCAAATTACATAAGGAGTAGTGCAATAGTCAAAAGAGACAAGCACAACTTCACACTCGTTAATTTCAATTCCCCAATTCCCATTTTTTATCAATCTTTTGCTTTCCCAATTCATGTAAAACAAGTGTTGTTTTCTGTTGATCCAAAGGAAAAAGGGTGGAAGGTAGTTCTACACAAAAATCCTCATGGTAAACTAGTAATAGATTGTGTTGACTCTAACCCTATTGATTTGGATATGTTCCGAATTGATAATGATGATAGTTACACTAGTTTACAAACTCCAATTTCAATTCCCGAGGTAATTCAAACAACCACTATTGTTGGAAGAGTTCCACTCATGCCTATAGATTTGGCAGATGTTGATACTATTGGAACAAATCAGGATAGTCATGACAATGATCCACAAAGTGCAAATGAATATAATGGGCCAAACAACTCTAACAATGATGGTTAACCTAACCTTAATTTATTACAATGGTTTTAGTTTCAAATTGAGATGAAGGTTCAAAACAATGCTCAAAACCATGCACATGTGTTACTGTAATTTTGTAAATCATCTACTTGACAAGGGCCTCTTTGTGTCATTTGAAATATCCATAATGTGGACTGTGTGTTCAAAATTTCTATAGTAGTGTTAAACCATATATCCAAAAGTATGGGCCTTTAGGGTTAGGTGATGTAAAGATCATTACATATATGGTCATTGGTGTGTGGTTCAATATTAATTTAATTTGGAACTACATATGATGTGTTCACTTTATTCATTACAAATTTTAATTCAATAATGGTATTTGACTACTTCAAAATTGACATATAAATATATAATTAGTAATTATAATATATTTTGTGAAATATTAGTATATATAAGTATGTACAAAAATTGAGATTGAATATATTATATACTCCATTTTCCCATTTCATTTTTTAAATTTTCAAATTATTGTCCTTTATGAATTTTTCATTTCATGTGAAATAATTATTAAAAATCATTGATAAACATGTGAACCTAACTATGCTAGCAAATATTTTTTTGTGACTAACACAAATAATAATAACCTATAATAATTTTTTAATTTTAATATTACCACATCATATTATAAATGACATTACAATCACATCAATCATAGTTTGATGACTAATTTTAGGCACGTTAGTCATATTAGTCAACATAAACAATTCCGTGTTGGCACCATCTCTACCACGTGTGAAATATGTTATCCAATTTGACTGCAATGTTAGTTTTTGTAATCAAAATGGACATTGTTACTTTTAATGTTAGTCATAATGGACACCCTTAGTCACTTCATACTAGTACTCTCTCCTATATTGTGACTATATAGTCATTTCAATCACAATGTTAATGGCAAAAAAACCATACTTTTGTTGTAGTGGGTAGGTGGGCCTCTTGTCATTCCTACCAATGACAAAACATTTTCATATCATGGTCCTGCTCTTCCATCTTTTCATCCTTTATTTCTAGTTGTAGTTCTGATCCTTCCAATGTAGATTGCATTAAAAATGTGTCCATGTTTTTGAGTGGGTCTTCCCCTAGTGCTAAAAATGATAAGCCCATCCAACCTAAGGTAGGCATCAAGAAGAGGAACTATGTTGCAAAACTTCCATGGGCAGAATTGTTTGTAGGGGAAGATGGAACCTTGCACATTATCAAATGTAGGGTTTGTACTGAAGTAGAAGGGAAAAACAAAATATTTGTTGTTAAATGGGATTCCCTTTGTAAGCATGTAGGTTGTCAAAAAGCTGTGAAGAATATGGGGTCTAATGTGAATAAAAGGGATTGATTTTATTCCAAGGTTTATAAGCATGCCAAGAACCAGAAAACACTTGCATCTCGTAGCTAAGAGATTGTTGATGCCCAATTGGCACATTGGGTGGTAGGAGAGAAAGTTCCGAAAGTTGTTTAATTTTTCCATTGTGTTTCACTTGCTACAATAGGGCCATCCAATGTTGGAATATGAATCTTTGAGGCCATTGTTTGAATTTTTGGTAGTGCCCAAAAATAGTTAAAAACATTGGAGTGATAGTTCTAGCTGGACCATGGCAAAATTCATGCACCAAGCAGTGATGAGGGCCACTAAGGTTGTAGTTGAAGGTACACATTATGTTGCTCTAAGCTCTAATGAAGTCTCCATAGTTAACAAGCAAGAATGGTTGTCTATCCATTGTTATGTGGTGTAAAATTGGGTAAGGATTCCCATTTTAATATTTTTGGATAAGGTGGTTGCAAATTCAAGGGGTGATATCCTAACTAAGGTTATTATGGAGGCACTCATGATAGGTGGAGGTTTTCCACGAGACCAGATTGCCCAAAAGCTTATATGTTTTGGATAGATGGTGTTAATGTTTTTCAAGGGACAAGGACTAGTGTCAAATATATCCATGACAATTATGCTCCCAATTCTTTAAGGATCCATTGCATGGCCCATCAAACAAACTTAGTTGTGCAAATTTTATCAAGTTTGCTTCTAGTGATCCACCTTGAGCATTTGTTGCAAACCTTGCATAGTTATTTTGCACATTCACCAAAAAGACATCTAGAGTTTACAAAGTTGACTGAAATGTTAGAAACAAAGGGGAATAATATTCTCTAGAATGTGAAAACAAGGTGGATTTCAATGTTGAGCCTTGCCAAAAGGTTGATGGCAGAATACATAACACTCTTGGTGAAAATGGCGTTAGACAACTTTACAAACTAGTGAGTCAAACAAAATTATGAACATTTGTGTGACTTGCAGATCTTGTTGGGACTTGCTTATATATTGCCACTATTGGAATTTGTGCATGCTTTGATAAAATTTGCATAGATATAAGATGTGTTTGTGTGTGACCTTGTGGCTGTTATCAAGGTCTGTCAAGGTGATGTATAACATGTATTTGGAACAAAGTTTGAATTTCACTGTAAATATCTTTTGGGCATTCAAGTCTTTATTTGAATGTAAGCATGAAAACATCCACTTGAAGTGGATACTTGATCTTAATTCTGGACTCCAACATTTGGCCTTTGAAATAAATGGCTAGCACATATGGGTAATGCATTGTGATTTAAAGACTTTGACGTTTACATTTGTCATTGAATTTATATTTGTTGTTGTTGAATCATTGGTGAAGAACCAATGTAAAGGTAAATTTTAAAACTCCATCTTTTGGCTTATTTGATTGTTTTCTTTCAATTTGTTGAATTTTGTTTTATCTTCATGCTTTTACAAGGGTTGTTAGAAGCATGGCTACAAGTTTGGTTATCTAAAGTAGTTTTGTTGTTGTGTAATGTGGATGCATTGGCAAGGGCCGCAGAAACATTGATTCAATAATTGGAAACAAGGTTTTTAGCCCATGGTCTCATGGATGCTCTTGGGATTGTGTATCCCAAGTATTGGTTATAGGTAGACTATGAGACATCTTTCCCAAAACAACTTGCTATAATCAAAACAACATTTTGCTCTAGCAAAACACAATTGTTGGATGGGGTGGAAACCTTTGTGCTTGACGTCCTCAATGTCAATGACCTTGATAGCCAGCAAAGCATGTTCAAGTAGATGATGAAATCTAATGCAGCCGCATGCATGGCTCCACCTTTTGACACCAATCCTTTGACCATAATGTGGTGTTGGTGACAACATCTCAAGTTTTGTTTGGAGCTTCCCAAAATATGTGAAATTAGCTGAAATGGCCATGGTGCAAATCATGGGTAGTGTGGAAAATGAACATTGTTTTTTTACGTTGGCCTTCATGAAATCAAAGCTCCGCAATGGGTTGATTACCCATTTGTGCCTTGTTGTTCAGATGTTTGCACAATGGTTTTACACTTAACAAAATTTCCCATATGCAAAGTGTATTGAACAATAGCGAACGTCACAACACCAATGTTATTATGATGGTTAGGGTGGGCTATATTTTGTGGAGTTGTTGGCCATGTTTTTGCAAAGGTAGGAGTTGTTGCTTATGTTTCTACAAAGGTAGATTCTTTTTGGCTTGGGTGTGTTTTTTTATTTGTTGAATTTAATGGCTATTTACAAACTAGTGAACTTTTTGGACTCCAACTGCATTGATTTTTCTCCTTGCATGATTTAAAAAATTCTTCTTGTATATTAACTTGGTTGATTATAGGTCATTTTGTGACCGAACAAAAAGTCACCCTAATATTGTGAACACAATAGTTTTTAGGGTTTTGTTTTTTTTTTGTTTTATTATTTTCATTAGCCGTTAACTTTTTGCATGCTTGCAACGGGAATATTTCCATCGCTATTGCAAGGAATGCATGGGTAAGCAACTTTGTTTATTTGTGTGTTATGGAAAACAGGAACTGCACTAAGTGATGGATGGTGGAGGGAGCAACTACATTGAAGAAAGGTTTGCGTAATTGACGATGGAAGGTAAAATAAGAGGGAGAATGGAGGAGTAAGGTGGCAGGTTCTTTCTAGTATGAAATTTCTTGTTATTACAGTTTATACTACTAAGCCAATTGTTAATGAACTCCATTGCGCCAAGGACTTAGCAGAGTAAATGTGTAGATCTAAAGGAGGATAGATGATATGAGGGGTTGATGTTGAGGGATGATGAAGAAAAAAAAAGGTCCGAACTGTAGAACTAAGGGGCATATAGAAGTCAAAATGCATTTTTTGGAAACGGGATCTTTTGTTGCAGCATTTTGAATCCATGTTGTAAATAATTGTCAGAGTGAATACTAGAAACCTCAAAAGGGTGTCCTTAGGTTGGGCAGAATGAGACAAACAAGGTCAAGAGTGGGGGAAACTTGAAGAGATGAAATTTATAGTACATTCTTGCATAAGAGTCTGTCTTTTTGAGTGGTTCTAAATGAACATAATATCTATTGATAGGTTAGGAACATTTGAATCCAAGTGTCTGCAAGATTTAGGTTTTCATCTGAGAGATTTGGTGTTACGTTACATTATTGCATTCAATGGGAAAATGGTTAGCAATTCATATGGACTGAATGAACCTTGAGAGTTCTAACCTCAAAGCCATACCTCAAATAGATTTTAGATTCTTAGTGGTATGAATTGGTGCTTGGCAACCAGTAGTACATGGCCACTAAGGAAATATGTGATGAAGATACACATAGTTGTAGCAGATTTGCAAAGCTTCGTGTATAGAAGTTGGTTCTGTCAAAATAAGAATAAGTAGACATCAATAGAATCTCTCCTTGACAGTGGTATCACAAATCAAGTAATGGAATTGGTTGTAGGGTTCTAGAGAATTTGACTCTGTTTAGATGCTTTCATATGCCATTAGGCTTGTTCTTTTAATCTTCCTCTTTCTTTTTGGTTACAACTTGTGTTGGAAAAGCAAGTTTTAGGGGTTCAATTTCCCCGCAAGTGCGTGTGATTATGATTGTTTCTAGCTACTTTTATACATTCAAAGAGTTTATATCTTTGGCAATTCTACAACCTGCCTCAAGTAATTGCCAATTTCAACAACAACAATACAAACCTCACCATAAAAACTCCAACTGCATTTGATTAATAGCCTGAAAACTCTGTCTGCATTCCAAAACTAACCAGCTTTCTTAACTCAGCAATTTAGAAAAATGTCAAATAATTCACCTAACAAATTGAAGTGGCAGCCAAGTTTTCATAAAGAATCTGCTAGTGGGGCAACATAGAGCTCCTACAACACCTTGCTAGTAGCCATAGCAGCACCAACTGCACTTTAGAGGTGGCCCCACTGGCTACTTTGCAAAAATGAAAAAAGAACTCTGCTTCAGAGAGAGGGGTGAAACAGAAGGAAAAAGCAGACTTTACACTTTTTATCCAAATAAATGTCTTTGAACAAAAAAGGGTGTTGGAAAAGCTGGCAAAATGGTCAAGCTTTTCTTTGTCGTCTTCTTCTTCTTCTTATTTCTCACGAAATCATATCATCATCTTGTTTCCTCCATTCTTTTTGCATGCTTGTTTGCCGAGGTGGTAGCTTTCAATTGCAGGGCTTGTTTGTGAAAATTATCGTGGGACAAGAAGAACATCTTGTAGCTATATTATTAGCTCTCCCCTACACACAAAACAAAACCCAAAAAAAAAGTTTTAAAAAAAAAGAAGTGTGCTTTCAGCTAGCTGTTTTGTTTTGAAGTGGAGTTTGGCATTGCGACTAACTCGTTCGTAAGCATGTTCCTCGAGTAGTATAGAGCTGTTCACAGAAAGTAGGAACAGACAAATGAACTCCAGTAATCTTCTTTGTTTTTTCGCTTTTTTCTTCTTGGCATTATTTAGATGCGTCTACAGAAAAAAGATAGACAGTTTGATGATTCAAATGATCTGTGCCAAAAAAATTTATAGCATCCTGCTGCTGCTGCTGCTGCTACTGCTTTGTAGCCAATCTAACAGTTTTTTTTTGTGGAATTCTTTGGTGAGAGATTTTGAAGTCCGGTGGTAGGCTACAAGGATACTGATCTCTCAAGTCGTCAATAGTATTAAGATCTACAAGACCATGGCTTGCAAGGGAGATGGCTGATTGTGATAATTCCTTTGAAGCAAGCTCTTAGAAGGGAGTGGGATTGGAGTACTGATTGAATGGAAGGCCAGTCCTGAAGATGAAATCTTTTTTCCAGCTTGGAGCTGCTATGAAGGTGGCAACAAGGTTGGTAGCTGCTGGAGAGAAGTTGTCGTATATGGTCGAGCTTTCAGTTGTACCAGTGATGAAGGTTTTGACCATGTGTGGATTGGGGTACGTTTTAGCACAACCCAAAATCAGAATCATCGCCCCAGAAGCGGCCAAGCTCCTGATAAAGCTGGTGTTTGCACTGTTTCTGCCCTGCTTGATCTTCACGGAGCTGGGACAATCCGTCACTCTGTCCAACATGCGTGACTGGTGGTTCATTCCTGTGAATGTGATGCTGAGTGCCATCATCGGCTGCTTAGTCGGTGTTGTGGTAGCTCTCATTTGTCGCCCTCCTCCTCAATTCTTCAAATTCACAGTTATTATGACCGGGATCGGAAACACAGGATTTCTTCCTCTTGGAATTATTGGCGCAATTTGTCACGGTCAATCAAATCCTTTTGGACCCAAGTAAATAAGTTCATATAACTTCTTCATCCTCATACCTCTTATAAGACTCTCTTGAAATCCTTTCTTGCTTTTCTGACTGGTACTCTATTGATATTTCATGCTGGCAGCATTTCTTCATAGCTAAAAAATTGGTTAGCATCTGGGGTGCAGTCACAGGACTAGTTAGGCTGTCAGTCATATCGTGACTGCACCCATCTGCAGTTTTCATGCTGGCAGCAATTCTTCATAGCTAAAAAATTGGTTAGCATCTGGGGTGCAGTCACAGGACTAGTTAGGCTGTCAGTCATATATCATGACTGCACCCATCTGCAGTTTTCATTAGGATTTTCTTTTTTCTTCATCCCAGTATGAGGAAGATGGCACACTAGTAGGATCTGATCATCTCAGAGTACTTACACATGATTTTCTAAACTTGCAGTTTTGTTCCATGATTGTTTCTTTCTTCTTATGGTGTTGAAAAAATCATTGTCATCCTTGCAACAGGTGCAACAGTAGAGGGGTGGCATATGTCGCATTTTCACAATGGGTTAGTGTCATCATCATGTACACATTTGTGTATCATATGTTGGAGCCACCTGAAGAGTACTATGAGGTTGTAGTCTCCTCAGCCAGTACAGTAGACGACCCAGAAGCAGCTTCACACAACATGTCAAGTAAGGATGTTAACAATAACATTGGACAGGTGAGTTTCATGCCTTCAGTGACATCCATGGAGTGGCCGGATGTCAATGAGGCTCAGAATGAGGAATCTCGTACACCTTTGCTTGCTCGCATGTTCCGATATCCATCTCTACCATCACAACCAATAGCAGGTTAGCTTGCAATTCTTGCCTGAGTTTTTCTATCCTCCCACCAAAACCACTGAATTTTTTAAGGTTCAATTTAGTATCACAAACTCCAAGGATTCAAGAGTCGAGGCTGATGATGCATAAATTGCAGGACTAGTACCCATTTCTTGGAAGCAGTAGAGGGTGGAAACTGGGACAGAGTTTTTTGGTGTTTTCTATCTTGGGGGAAGTCTTTGGATTGTTTCTAGCTTGGAGGCAGTCTTGCAAAAATTAACACTTGGTTGAGTATGCACTCTGGAAACTAAATAGAGGATCAGAATTGTGGGTGGATGGACCAGTGCTTGGAAATTACTTGTTTCAATTCACAAGGAAGGGATTTTGATGTTGGAATGCACAAGGAAGGATTTTGATGGTCTTCTTTTTCACTAAAAAAAATTGATGCATGAGGAAGGATTTTGATGATCTATTTTTTTTTACTAACATAATTTGATGTTCAGATGCTCAGCAGGCATTTTGATGAAGATCTTTTTTTATTGACTAACAAAAATTGATGTTTGGATGCACAACTTGGAAACGTTTTCATGATCTCTTTTTGGAATAACATATAATTTATGTTTCTATGCACAAGGAAGGATTTTGATGATCAATTGGTTTTTAAGACTAACAAAAAATTGATGATTGGAAGCATTAATTTTTAACCCAATTTTGATAACTGTATGTGGTGATGCAGTGAACATGGTTGAGGGAGGAGGAGCAAGTCCAAGAAGCAATGGGCCCTGTATTGCAGAACCTCAGGTCTTAAGGAAGATGAGAGTAGTGGCAGAGAAGACACCAATTCAACACATGTTACAACCACCCCTAATTGCATCCCTATTGGCCATTGTTGTAGGAATCTTTCCCAACACAAGCTCCCTCTTGTTCGGAGATGATGCACCTCTTGCCTGGATCACTGATAGTCTTACAATTCTAGGAGCAGCTTTGATTCCTTCTGTCATGCTTGGTCTCGGCAGCACTTTGTCTGAAGGACCTGGGCAACACTCCAACCTTGGTTTAAGAACAATGGTGGGAATCTCTTTCACTCGTTTGGTTGTGTTGCCACCTTTGGGTATTGGTGTTGTCCTCCTCGCTGCCAAGCTTGGTGTTTTACCAGCAAGTCATGACAAGATGTACATGTTTGTTCTTCTTCTACAACATTCTATGCCCACCTCAATTCTTGCAGGCGGAATGACTCGTTTGCGTGGCTTTGCTGAGCATGAAGCTTCAGCTTTGTTGTTCTGGCAACACGTCTTTGCAGTTGTACCCATCACAATTTACATCATGTTGTATCTCCAAATTGTGTCAACATACATCTAAATCAGTTGGATCAAAGCCATCACCAATTATAAAGATCAAAGCATTGCCAACTACAAAGTGATTCTTATATTACAACAGTGATGATATCCATTTTGCTACATGGGTGATGGTATATACCAAAAGCACCCCGTGACGATTCAAGCCAGGTTCAGTGTTGTATCAATGAGAGAAGCCCAAACTGCAACTACAAAGAAACTAGGAGGTTTGGAGGTTGCACAAGTTGAGTCTCCCAAACGTTTTCAACAATTGTTGGTAACCAAAAACTTTAGCACACAAGGCTTTGTCAAAAGTGGCTACTAGATAGCACAAGGGATTATTGTTGTAATCTAGCTCAAGAAGTGCACTACAATTTGTAACTTATAGCTGAATCTTACCAAATGAAATTTGTGTATGAGTACAAGCAAAATCTTGTGGGAGTACATTCATCATTGATTGGCCTACCGCAACAAGACCATGACCTAGTTTTGTCATATGTCCTAAAGCAAAATGAATGTTTTGAAATACTAAACAATAAAAGGTGGATATGTATATTTAATCCTTCAACCGATAAGTGCAAAAATGGTTGATAAGAAATAATTGAATTTCTTTTTAATGCTCTATTAAAGTATAAACCAATAAGAAATGCAAAATGCCATGACATTGCCATAATGATAGTTTGTCATTTTATTTTTTTAAACATCAAATAATGTCTTTTTTTTCATTAAATCCATGTTTCCCATATTTCCTTTTAAACTTTTAGAATGTAACCTAACTATGAAAAAAATATATATGATTGTCCTTATTACTGCAAAAAAAAAAAAAACTTTGGCATCAATTCCAAAAAAATTGGTGCTTTATAATATTTAAATTTTATGCCATCATTTATAGCATACTTTATTTTATTTGTGGTTAAAATATGAAACAATTTGAACAAACATTGTTATTCCTATTGATTGTTTTTGATAAAATAGGAAAATGAAATGTCAATGTGTTCCAGGACATTGAAGGACATGTTTTAACCATCAAAATTATGAGTTTTTGTAAACCATATTAATTTTTATGTACATTTTTGTTTAATGAAACAATAAAAGCGACATAACTTGTAAGTTATACAAATCATAACAATTAATCAAAGTTGAAGTTAAAAATGATCTGGTAATGAGACAATCCTTTTGTGCACACCAATTGTGAATGCACATGGCTTTTAATCTTGTCCACCATCTACTTGTTCCTGCCATCTACACGTGAAAATTGTCTTTGCTTTCACTTTCTCTCTCTTTTGATCACCTTTCTCTTCAAAACTAGCACATAAGTTCAAAATTTCTAAGCACATATATTTTCAAATGGATCTTGTCAATTTTCTATAACTTTATCATGACAAAATTTTGTGACTTCTTTGAATTATCATGAATTGTGTGTGATTTGATAAGCTAGATGAGAGTATGCAATTAGGAGTAGTGGCACACCACATGGATAGACACACCTCCTTCTTTATCAAGTTTTGAAATTCTCACTTTCACCTCAACTTCAAAATTTGCAAAATTAGCTCCATGATCTTCATTATTATTAGTAAATTATGTCAAGTATTAGCATAAAACCAAAAAACTTAACACAACTCCCCTAAATCTCTTTTTTCCATTAGAAGCTTCACACAATAGTCTAGTAAATCATGGTTTCTATTTTTGTTGTAGTCTACACCTTGAAGTACATGAAATTTAAAATCATTATCAAACCATTTTCCACAATCAATTGATCAAATCCTCACAAGCTTTCATAAATTTTTCATGGGCTTCCCACATTATGGGGGAAGAAACAAAATGGTGTGATTATTCAAGTGGTTCAATTACATGAATGATTTATTATTTATAACACTTCTCAAAACTATTGTGACAAAATTGGACACCATGTATAACTCTTTTGCAATGTACCTTATTTAACAAATCAAAAATTATAATACACTAATTTTGCAAAAGAAAATTAAGATGCATGGCTTTTACACTTTCCAATGACTTTATGATGTTTACCCAACATTTTCCAATTGTCTCAAGGTTGAAAATTTTGAAAAACTTTAACAATTATGCATTGTCTATTATTACTATTGTTTCATTTTTGTTAAATTGCCAACACTTATACATGGTTTTGCAACACCAAAATTTTCAACATATCCAACTTAAATATTTAATATATAAGAAATTACAACTTTTCAAGATGTCCAACTTGATCACCTTGTTTGTTTTTATTAGAATTTGGTCAATTTGTTTAAAAACCTTGGTTGCTAAAAGTACATGTTACTTTTCATTAGTTCAATTGACTAAAATGGACTTTTTAACTATGTGATCAAACATGACATTTAATTAAGCATGACAAAATATGGATAACACAGTAAAAATTGACAAGGTTGTAGTAAAATGTGACATGATTGTTTACACCAAATTCATAATTAAAATTTTAAAATTAGGTTGCAAACCATAAAATTTATCCCATAACTTTTGTCATTTTTTACAATATTCTAAACTATATAGTTTAATGTTACATACCCACCTACCTATGTACTTTAAGCCTATTTTATAAAACAATCTACATACATAATTTAGATACATACATATTTACCTATCTATCTACCTACCTTTTTTAACCTAGTACTTATTAATTTAATTTATTGCCTACTAATTAAACTTGTTTATTAACTAAAATAGTTTGTATCACACATAGGCTAGGTCTACATAGCATTTATGCCTAGACCAAATATGTCACATGGAACGTAGTTTAAACTTTGGCTAAATTAAAAATTGATCAAATTTTGGCTAAATTAAAATTTGACTAAACCTTGGCAAAAATATTGGCTAAAGTAAAATTTGATTAAACCTTGGATAAACCTTTGTTAAACTTTGGCAAGATTAACATTTGGTCAAACCTTGGCTAAACATTAGCAAAACTGAAACTTGGTTAAACCTTGGTTAAACACTAGCAAAACTAAAACTTAGTTAAAGTTTGGCAAAAACATTAACTAAATTAAAATTTGGTTGAACTTTGAATAAACTTTGTCTAAATATTAGCAAGACAATTTTTTTTTAAAACTTGGCAAAACATTAACTAAAAAAAAAATTGCTCAAACATTGGCAAACATTGGCTAAATGTTTTTTGGCTAAACCTTGGGTAAACCTTGGAAATTTTAATTTAACTTGGTGACAATTTGATAAAACTTTGGCAAAACAAAATTCGATGAAATATTAACTAAAACTTAGTGAAATAAAAATTTCACTAAACATTGGCAAAACATTAGTTAAAATTTGGCTAATCCTTGGCTAAACCAAAATTTGGTTTAATATTGATTAAATCTTCTATAAATTAAAATTTGGTTTAAATTAAACTAAAATTTTGTTAAACCTCAATTAAATTTTGGCTAAAGCTTGTTTAATATTTGACACCTTTAGTTTAGCCATGACTATACATTTAATACAATATGAATAATCCTAATATGCCCTTAGTACATTTACATTTTCTTAATATACATTATAACTTAATTGGTAGAACTTTAATATTAAGGTTTAGAAATAATCTAAACCCTATTCATAAATATCCATTAATGTATTTGAAATATAAATTAATAAAACCTTTGAGATGTATTCTTAATATACCTTTAATATACTCCTAACACAACAATATCAAATTATTTGCGATTAACTTTTAGTTTGTAATGTGAGTAATCAAATTTACTTCCATGTTTTTAGATGAAAATGCAAGTTAAAATCATTCACATGGAAGGATGAAACTTATAATAGTCTTAATGTAATTGCAAGATAATCTTAGAAATATTTGTTCATGACACGTGTCCATTTTTAAGGTTAATCATTTAATGATACATGGAATTTAAAATCCATTTTGGCATTTAGTGTTTTTAATTAATTAATCAAATTTAAATGGCCCAATTTAAGGTTAATAGGATGTCAACATGTGGTACCTAGGTAGGTAATTAGGTAGATAAATAGGCCTAGGTATGTAAGCAGGCCTAGGTAAGTAGGTTTATTTTTATTTTTATTTTTAAAAAAATGGGTTTGAACCTTTTTCATTTGTTCATCCCAATTGTCACTAATGCACCTAGAGTTAAATATTTGCAAACTTCAAAGATATGACAAATAATATGAGATAAACATTGTAATTGCAACTTAAAATGCAACAAGGGTAGAAAGCTGGATAAAGACTCATAAATCTTTGGACATTGTTATGTTATCTTTGGATCTCAAAGATTTTTTGTATTCTTCAACCTAACGCATCTAAAGATAAAAAAATTGTTCAAATTAGTTTTGAAATGAGCAAGATATGCCTTTTGGAAGTGAAGAGGGTTAATGTTCAATTTAGGCATATAAGAACAACTTGAGTTTTCAAACTCAAATTCTTTGGTCATTAGTCCATTTTGTTTTGTGTTTTGAAAAGCTTTCAAAAGCTTCAAATGACACATTATAGCTTTTTAAATCGCTCAAAACAAACAAGAAGATATAAAGTCTGAAGGTAAAGGAAGTTTTTTTTTTTTTTTCTCCTTTAAGGAATTTGTCTTTTGCTTGTTTTTTCCTATTGTTCTTTTGTTTATGGACTTCAAAGAAATATTGTAAACCTTCCATTGGCAAACCCATGGCCATGAAAATCTTTCAAAAAAACAAGAAATTTGGGAAATTTGGTAGATTGTGAAAACACACTAAGCTACCCCCAAAATTGTAGTCACAAGTATAATCTTTTTACAATTACTTTTTTTAGTAATGTATGGAGATCACATCTTGGATTATTTTTGTTTGTTTTAAATATATTTGATTTTCTATAAATTTCTTCTAATCATTTATTTTGAAAAATTCAACAAACATTGAAGAATTTGAACATATGGAGTATATTTGTGACAAAATAATACCCGTCACAAGGTTTAAAATTTTGAATATATACTTCCAAATTAAGGTTGTGAATGGAATTCTTGGATGAATTTTTTAATGGTGTATGATATTGATATAAATTAATTTAATTTTCTTAAATTCGAAATTTTAAATTTTTGGATGAATTCATTCCAAAAATGTGTTTTTTTTCATTTGTTTACTAATGAATGCATAATAATAGTTTATTTTAAAGAAAAAACCACTACCATATCAAATAGGAGGAGATTTTATAGATGGGCATTACATTATTTTTTCAATTTTCTTTTGTTTGGTAATGTCTCATGAATCATAAACATGAAACCTTATGGCCGTTGAAATACTGTAAATTATATATTTTGTATACATTGATTTTATTCGATCCTCTTCATCTAACCATTGGATCAAAATAAATTTTGACTCAAAATGAACTTTGAGTTCAAAAATGTTGTTATGCAAATTCTAAAGTTTTTTACTTGTGTTTAAGATAACCAAAAGATGCCATCAAGATTTTTGTTTACTATGTATTATAATATTTATTATACGTCACCTTTTTTGAACAAAAGTGGCTCACCCTTAGTGTGTTTTCACCTAGGTATTAAGTGATGGGCATGTTTTGTCCTAATTATACCTAACTTTTACATACTAACTATTAACTAATATATCAATTGTTACTTGATGTTGGATACTAAACCAATGTGGGGTGGATATTAGATTTTTTTGATATCCACCAACTTTGGTTATCTAGTTTATCAATATTTGTTAGTTTTGGTTCTTTTTAAGTTTTAATTGTTTCATTTAATGTATCATGCAAGAATATCAAGTTTTTTTATAAAATCTAATGCCATATTTCAATAATAAAAATATCATGGAATACAATATTTATTAGATATTTAAGCCTTTCAAATAAAAAACAACAATTTCAATCTATTAATCCATTAGGATAAAATTACAAGTTCAAAATTACATCTATTTCAAATGCCCCTTCAATTCAAACTCTTTTTCTAAAGTGACATTAGATTAAGTCAATTATATCAAACTAAAAAATGAACTACAACCCACCCTTCCACTTCTTCAATTTCAATTTCACTTATGAATATTGTAGCTTTTTCATTTTGCATTCCTTGATTTTCATTTTCACTTGACCATTCCATTTTTCTCCAAAATTGTCCTACCAAAATTGTCAAAGATATTGATGTTGCCGTGCACACTTTAAAAAATGTGATGTAAACATTTACAAGCCAAAATAATCTATTCAAAACAAATGAGTGATATGGGCTTAGGGTTTTACTATGATGTGCAATGTAAGTTTACTGCAATGTATGATGTTATTTCCCAATTTCTTTTGAACATTTTTTAATTATTTCCTTTTTTGTTCCCACAATGCAAAAGAATTCTTTAAAAAACCATTGGTTAATATTTTACAACTAAAAATTTGACCTGACCACCCAAAAAAACTTTGAAAGGTAGGTGGCATATTTATTTAAAACATTGTGGGTTTACAATTATTTTATCATTTTTTTCTTGATTTTTTGTGTTTTTTCCTTGAATTTACACTTTTAAAATAAAATAATAAATTTATTTTATTTTATAATATTTGGAAAATAAAAATCGAAAATATGACATATATATAATTAAATTTTTTTAATATATTGAATTTTTAAAAAATTAATTGAAAAAAATTTCCAAATAAGAAAATCATTAATATTTAGGCATAAAAATAATTTTAAACATAAATTTTAATTTTTGTACACCTCAGTCCATCGCTTACCCTATAGAAAGGTATAAAATATCCACATCACACAAGTTGCAATGTTATGATTATTTGTATGACTAACCATATATTTGGTAATGTATTTGCATAAAACCAAGTTTAGAAATCATCAATTTCAAATGATGAAAGAACAATTAATCATAGCATAATTTAAATGTATTTGCACACTCAACGTGATACAGTTACATGGGATAACCAATTGCATCTAGTTACATGTGGTTTAGTTGCAAACAACATTGTTTCTTCTAGTGGGGTGCGTTAATATGGTCCTTATGGTAATTGCACCAAAAGGGTGTTGGGTCTTGGTCTAAACCAATTCATAAGAACTCAATTTTGAACTTTCAAATTTAACACTCCAAACCTAAGAACTTGTGTTATCAAAATAAATGAAAACTTAAAGAAATTTCAATGTTAATGTAATACCCTTATTATAAATTCATTCAATTATTTTAGGTGATAATTATTAATGATTTAATTAGGCATTTCTTTTTGCACAAATATTTATATTCTAGCCCCTTATCCATCACATCTTTTGCCATCTCTTCTTCCCTTTACCTAATTAACCTTGGTTAGTCATCATCTATAATGGATTCTTGATTTTCTTCATGATCATTAGAATATTCAAGATTGGTTTCATCACTAAGTTGGATAAGGTTTACAAAATCTATTAAAGGTTGATAGGTCTCTTTTAATGCCTCTTTACCTCCATTTGCTATAATCTAGCTTCTAACATCATTACTACATCCTTTTGATTGTGTTCCATATTGGTTTTTATCTTGCCCTTAACAAGTTGCAACATATTTACCAAGTTCAACAATAGAAGATGTATGTTGTTCCCTAAGCCATGTCTAATTTGGATGATTTTTTTTTCCATGTAAACATTAATGTTTATTTTAATGAAGAAGTCCAAGCCCAAAAGGAGGTTGTAGTTATTAGTAACTACAATCGTAAATGTCATGAAATATTGTATTTCTACCACTTTTACATGTAGCACATTGAAATTTCTATGTGTTTGTGTGATTACTTCAAAAATAATATTAAAAGATTAAAGACCTACTTCTAAATGCATGATTCCAAGTTCATGAATCATATCAGTTAACATTATTGACATTGAAGCTCTTGTATGAACTAACCATTTTACCAAAGGGTTGTTGATTTTAACAAACAAGTGTAAGGTTTTATTGCAATGATTTTTGTTGATCCAAATCTTGAAGATTGTAGGTGTTCCTTTTGCATTAATCACAATTGCCATCTTAAGTGCTTCATTATGTTTTTTTTTGTTATTCTCACCAACCTTTAAAGAAATTCCAATTATCCTAGAATAGATAGGATTGTTTCCTTAGGTGACAAGACAATTTTGCCTTTTGATGAGATGTGTAAGGATTTTTGATCTTGTAGTAGCATATTGACCAACATCCAATTGCCTTGTTTCAACACTTGTGTCCTTAGCTATTTCAAATCCTCTATTTCATGAAGGAGGCCACATTTACCACATTTGGGTTTAAGGTGTCCAATTTCAAACATATCGTAACAATATGGTTTTTATAATTGCTTAAATTTAACATGTAAAGAAGTTGTTAGTTCTAAGTGAACCCATTCCCAAATTTGTTCAAACACATTGCTTGAAAAATTTGAAAAAATATTCATTTAACGCAATACCATGTTTTTCCACCATTGTGTTAATTATCATTTCTTCCTCCTATTCCTCCTTCAAAAGCTCAAAAGGGGTTTCACCCAACTCAACCAACACATGCTCTACTTCCAAAATAATAGTGAACATTTTTTCCATTTGTCAACTCTACCTTAACAAGCTTGTCCCCAACCTCAAACAAATTTTTTATTCTTGGTAAGAAAAATCTAACATAATGATGCTTTGAAGTGATAACATGTGGCGTTCACATGTCTGTTACTTTTGGTATTGAGTTCCTAGCTTCAAATATCAAGACTATGAATTGTAAAAAAGTAGGTTGTGAAATATTGCTTTCGCTAGTATTGTGCCATTGTTCCCCACTTATGAGTTCCATCACAAACTTTGATCCACACTTACACTTGTGTTTGAAAGTCACTATGTGATATGTTGATTTTGAAATCTCCCACTTTATCTTTTGTAGGATCCAATCTTATCACCCATATTGTTCCAAACCTTGAGGTGTGAATAATCATTACACCTTGATGTTCAGTGCTACAATCCCAATTGAAAAATCAAATTGTTCAATAACTTGTTAAAGAATGACTTGACCTTGGGTCTTCTTGAAACATCTTCCCTTCTTCATTAGAATTTAACATCATCCATCATTAAAAAAAGATTCAACAGTCATGTTTCCTACACCTTTTTGTCAAAATGTTGATATCATTATAACCAAAACTTGGAGCTATTGGAAATAACTACAAAAGCTTGTAGGAAAACCTCGTCCTAACCAAAAGAAAAATACTATAATTATGCAATTCTCAATGTCCTATTTCAAACTCAACATACCACTTGCATAAACAAATCTTTATTTATCCATTGAACTAGGCACCATTGTCAGCAAAACTCATGATTGACATTAAGAAAAACTAATAGAATCATATTTTGATGAAAATTACACAACCCCATACACTTGGAACTAGGTTCTCAATTGACAATGTTGAGGAAAAATCAAACTCTCCTTATGTTGTTTTCTCATAACTAACTTTTTAGGAAATCCTCTTGATATCTTCTTACGTATCCTCTTGATTAAGGAGTTCTACTTTACTACCACCTTTCCACAATACAGTTTCAAATTTTCAATTTAAACATATCCTCACATTCTTTCATTAAACATGAATGTTTTCATAAGCATTGTATGAGATCCTAGATGATGCTTTCAACCAATTTTTTTTCCATAAGCCCATGAATCACTCCCATTGCCCTAATTAGTGTCAATAAATCCCATTAAGCTTTGTTATCTTGTCAAGCTTGCTTTTCATTATCATGATTGTTGCCAATTTTACTTTGCACATTTTTTGGACTCTAGAAACCCCAACAAGTAAAAACTCACAATACTCTCTATTGCTAATGCATTTTTTGACCTCCCAAATTCATATCCTTCACAACTTTCATTTCATTCAAATTTGTTGGTCAATATCAAAACCTAGTAAACTCAAGGACCTAGACTCTAACATCATCTACTTTTGTCATTTTTAATAAGAAATAACACATATTGACTCTTGCCATCAACTTTTGCAAGACATTGTACCCAAGCACAATAGAAAAACATAAGGTACCTACATCATTAATTGATAACAAAGAATGTAAAACATCACATATTGAGACATGCAAAAAATTAAATTCTTAATTTCATTAAATCATTGTTTTTGAGATGCTACAACAACATTTGCAACTTCTTCCATTTATTTTCACACTTATAGAACATCATCACACCATTATAACCACAACACCACACACTTGAATATAAAAGTCCTCTAATGCTCACGAGAAATCAACAAAGCCACTATCAAGAACACCACAAAACAACACTAAATATTTCACATCACCAACAACCTTGCTTCCATTGTTCCACCACTTCTTGAAAATCTTCATTGGTATAGTAAAGTTCACAATGAATAATGAAAAAAACAACACAAAAGTTTTTTAGCACTTTTGAGTTGAACAACTACACCCATTTCACACTTAACCCTAATTTGTCATCTTTGCAAACTCCAAACATTTTCACACTTAACTGAATTTCAAGTCACAATGGATCATTTGGCATAGACTACTTGAAGTTTCGGTAAGGAGTGGTTCACACTATATGTTACACCACACTTTACTTCACCTTGCAAGTTCATATATATTTTTTAATTTTAATTTTTAAAATTTTCAGTAAGGTGGTGATGTTATGCCAAAAAGACACATTTTATCAAGGTTTTCTTCATTTTCTTGGGTGCAAAATAGTGAAAATTCACCCCCCAAAAAAATCAATGTTAGAAGTATGCTCACTTGTGTACTTAAATCCTCCAATCCTAACTTTAGGAAAGGTTGAAAATGACTTTTGAAAATGAGGATGATAGTGAGGTCAAGGACTCCTCTTTAACAATGACTCCTCTTCAAGACTAGCTCCCAACTTTGGGAAAGGTTGAAAATGAGGACGATAGCGAGGTCAAGAACTCCTCTTTTACAACAACTCTTCTTCAAGACTAGCTACTAACTTTGAGAGAGGTTGAAGATGACTTTCGAAAATGAGGATGATAGCGAGGTCAAGAACTCCTCTTTTACAAAGACTCCTCTTCAAGACTAGCTCCTTCATGTATTTATTAATCCCGGACTTACAACTGGACGGTTGAATCCTTACTTACCTTAGCAGACTAAAGGTGTACCCTTTTCAGTCTTGCTTGGAAATTACACTATACATTGAAGGGTTAACCCTTCTTCTTTCAACGCACTAGGTATTTCACCCAATACAGGAGAATATGGTTTTCCTTACTCCAAGTACACCTTGGCTCATCAACACAAAAAGTATGATATATGACACACACATGTCATAAATATCTCACATTGCCACGGGCCAAACTAGATAGTTAACTTCACACATGTACCTGAAACCATGATATATATCACATATATTTTACATTGAAATGGATGAAACCATGTAATTAAGTGAGGAACACATTGAGAACTTCAAGAACAATTGAAAAAATGATGAGAACACTTTGAGAACTTGATGGGAACACATTGAGAACAAACTCAAACCCCCCACACCGCCCCCCCCCTTGAGCCTTCTCATTAGTTGCATGAAGTTTTTATTTTGAAAATGGTTGGTCACCATTTTCAACTTGAACTAATAAGTACCCCAATTATAAACTTGGGGTACATATTGGATGAAATCATGTAGTTTTTTACCTCACATATGTGTCAATGAACAAAGGGTATAGGGGAAAACCATAAATGACTCACTATTTGCTTGCTTGCTCCAATCCAAAACCAAGGGAAAACAAGGGGGTGTGTCATAGTGTGGCCTTGCCATTTACATTAAAAAGTGTCTGAAGGCAAATGAAGAATTATGGAAACTCAAATATTTCACCATGCAGCAATATAATCTTCCAAAAATCCTCTAAATGAAACCAAAATCCTTCAAGATATTATTATAACTCTATAACAAATCTCTCAAGTTCCAACACTAGCCAAAAATTATCATCTTTCAAAAATCCTCATATTAAAAAAAATGGACCTATTACCACCTAGGGGCCAAAATCCCTTAAGCTACTATACTCTATAATGAATCTAAACACGATATCCTTGCCTTGGTAGGCAAGGCCAAAAAGCATGGGATGTTCTCCAATAATCAATCACTACTTAGGGTTTTCTTGACTTGGGTGTTTTGGCCTCTTGAGGCATCATCTTCTTCATGATAACCTACTACTTTTTTCCACCAAAAAGTTGTCATGAAAACAAAAGAAGCAAAGCAAGCAAGCAAGCGAATGAGCAAATGGTGTCAGTGTGAAATTGTAAAATTGGTGGAATAGACCAGAAAATGCATTTATTAACTTGTGTAAGGATCTTTTGCATCCATCCATCCATTGATTGTTCCTGCTTTTCCCCCTTAGGTACTAACTACTCCACCTACCTTTTAACCCAAGCTTGATGATTCCTTTGAAACAGACCTCCCTGGACAAATGCCACTTATTATTACTCCTAGTGTTTTTAAATTTTATGATGCAAGTTACCCAAAGTGGTGATCATTCATCCATCCATCCATCCATAAGAAGATTGACATCAATGAGATATCAAAGTGGAAAAAAGTTTAAGCATTTCTCTATGTTTTTTGGCTACCTATTTGAAAAGTAATAAAAAAAATCTGGATTTTTTTAATGGGAAATCTGGCCATAGAAAAAATCACCCTTAAAAAGTCATTTTTTCATATTTTTAATTTGCCAAATTTTTACTAGGATGCAGATCAAGGGCACCCCCCCTCTCCCCTTTTTTCCCCCGATTTATGAAGTAGCCTCATTGGCAAGGATCCCCATAAAAATATAATAGTAAATGATGAGGTCTTTGAATGCATTGTAAACTTTTTGTTTTATATATATATATATATATATTCCACCTACAGGGGGTGAGCTAAGTAGTACCCAGGTCTACATCTGACCAAAAAATAAAAATAATAAAATTCTGTAAAATGGCAAAAACCTTAAAAGCCACATTCTTTTTTCCCAGCTCCTAACCCAATATTTATAAAAAATGAAAATCCACAAAACTTACCCATTTGAGGACCTAAACCTCATAAATCTGGTTGAATATGATGGCTGAAAATGAATCCTAAACCCTAAACCCTCGTATTCATCCATTTCCTTTTTCTTATTGTGCTTCCATCACAATTGTCAAAAGAAAATGAAGAGGTTCAAATGAAGTAAAATGCACTAGGCCAGTACTCCAAAGTCCATCCCCAAAACATTACCTATTATATTACCCATGGAATTAGCAAAACACAAAATGGGATGCTTGAACACAAATTAGGAAAAGAATTTATAGGCATCCAATGAGATGAGCCCCCATCCATATGAGCAAAAGAGGCCTCAGTTTTTCTTCTTTTCTTTGGCGGGTAAAGGAAGGAGGAAGTTAAGGTAGGAAATAACCAGCGCAAGGGCGGGTATTTAGATATTGCACCCCAAAAAACACCACTCTGCATACCAGATCTGATTATACCCGCCCAACACACAAAGTTGTGAAAGATGCAGACACTGCTTTGGAAAAAAAGCAATTCCCAAAACCCGAAACTGAGGGTTATCTCCAAAATCAAATACCCAACCCCACACTGGAAATAAACATAGGGAGGTAAGTGTACTAATATGGGTGATTGGGTGGTAACAAATTCACTCAATAAAAAGCCATAATAGAAAAAGAACCCACAAATGCAAGTGAAAAAACACACACAAAACAGTCCAAAAAGAGAAGAGAAAGAAGCTCAATCCTCTATAACCCTCCCTACATCACACTCCCCCATCATAAGTACTTGCAATTTACATATACCAGAATTCCTTAGTACTAGGTGCTATATGATAGCTGCTTGTTTTTTTTCCTTTTGTTTTTGTTTTTGTAAGTTATATATTGTTGTTGTTGTTGATGATGGTGATGATGATGATGGTGATGATGTTGTTGCTGTTTTTGTTTTTGTTGTAGACTGTTGTTGGTGGTTTTTGGTCAGTTGTTGTTTCTTCTTCTTCTGTTGAAGAGTTGTTATTGTTGTTGTGTTTTTCCTTGTGTTTTACTATATGGGATGTGTCTGAATGGACGTGGACCCTTCTCCTGGAAAATGCTGTCATGTGGAGTTCCTTTCTTCTTCTTCTTCTTCTTCTTCTTCTACTAGTCTCTCACATTCCCAAGTGGTGTTCCATCAAGCCGCGTTTGGACTCCTCTGACAGCAAATTGGCATTTTGCCCAGCACCCATTTGGAGTTGTCAAAGCAGTACTATTGTAGAAAAGAAGGGGGAGCCGGAAGTGGTTGTAGCTAGCTGAGTAGAAGAGATGCAGCTGGCTACTGTCACCACGGGCAGCAGAGCTGCTGCTGATCCTGCTGCAGTGGAAGACATCCATGTGAGAACTTATGGTGAAATGGAAGAACAGAACAACCACCACCAGAAGCTGGAAGCTGTGGAAGATCCTGCTCATGACCCATCCATGAATGGGCACCTCATGAAGAGACTCTTGTGGCATGGTGGCTCAGTGTATGATGCCTGGTTCAGTGCTGCTTCCAACCAGGTCAGAGCAACGATCCTCTCTCTGTGTCTGTCCATATTCTTGCTCTACTATGAGCTCCTGCAATTCTCTCTCCACCCATATCCTTGCTCTAGTGTGAGCTCCTGATTACAATTGACTAGCTTGTGTACTAATAGCTTGCGTGCAATCTGTGACTGTGAGGAGAGATCATCATCACGCAGGTGGCGCAAGTGCTGCTCACACTGCCCTATTCATTTTCGCAGTTGGGTTACCCATCTGGAATAGTGTTCCAACTGTTTTACGGTGTGCTCGGATGCTGGTCCTGTTACATGATCACAAGCTTGTATGCCGAGTACCGCACCCGCAAGGAAAGGGAAGGCGTGCTGTTCAAGAATCATGTCATCCAGGTTTCTCACATTACAACATTCTTTGTTCTTCTTCTACTAAACCACGGTCCACTTCCCACCTGAAGTCCTCGCCCTCATGATGCAGCATTGGTTGCAGTTGTTTCCTCGTGTTCCCGAGCAGCCAAGGATGTTGTGACAGTACTTTTTGGACCAGATTGGCGTCTGCCACATTGCAGCTAGAGATCGGAACATGATGGCAGTTGTGTGTATCTGGAGAATATTGTGGCAACTCATTCTTTCTCTGCAGTAATTTGGAATGTTGTTTGGTTTGTTTGTTACAGTGGTTTGAGGTCTTGGATGGGTTACTCGGTCCTTACTGGAAAGCTGCAGGTCTCACCTTCAATTGCACATTCCTCCTCTTTGGTGCTGTAATTCAGCTCATTGCATGTGCCAGGTGAGCTGAATGCACATTCTACCAGAAAACCCAACTCTCTGTCTGTCCAATTTTTTTGGTTCTTTCAGCAGCAGGAGCAGATAATTGCAGTGGTGAGTTTTGAGGTGAACTAAAATTGCCTTCTTCTTTCATCCGTGGAAGAAGCAAAATCTGCAGTATCAAGTCAAATCCCATGTCAAAAACAATGGAAAATACATTGAACAGAACACAAATCTGCAGTGTTGTTGAGTCAATAATCCCATGTTAAAAACAATGGAAAATGGATCAATTGGAATGAAATCACGCAATATAGTTTTGATGTTTTTGGGGGGGGGTTTGCTCATGAGAGAGATTTGCAGCAATATATTTCTGTTGAATGATCACCTGGACAAAAGAGAATGGACATATATCTTTGGAGCTTGCTGCATGGTGACAGTGCTGGTGCCATCATTCCACAATTACCGACTTTGGTCTTTCTTTGGTCTTATCATGATTTCTTACACAGCTTGGTACATGACGATCGCTGCGCTTGCCCATGGACAGGTAGCTACTACTTTCTATCTACCAACCTACCTAAGTTTTAAAAAAATCTCATTTGAACTTTAAAGGACCAAATTAAGTAAGAGTTGTAGTATAATTTGTCATGCTTGAACCTCAATTTGATCTGTGTGTTGAAAGAAAGAATAATGTGTAGAACTTTATGTGGGTATCCACTGAAAGTACTTAGATGGAAAAATGTTTACACCTGGCCTTTGTTCTTTGTTGTTTGGGTTTAGATCCCAAATGTGGTACACAGTGCACCCAATGCAAAAGTACCATACTTTACTGGCGCCACTAATATTCTCTACACATTTGGAGGTCATGCTGTCACTGTGTAAGTCTGCTGTGCTGTGCTCTCTTACAAGCTTTCTAAGAAGTGCTGCTGCTCTGTCCACAGAACTCTAAACTTCATATTCAATTGGCAAATGACAATAATATGCAATATGTGCTTAAAACATGATGTAGATTTAAAGTTAACCTACTTGCCATCTGTCACATGGAAGAATCAAAAGAATGAATCAATCTGTGATTTTTCTGGTCATACGAAGTTTTTTTGTGATTGGGTTTCTGACAAATAAATGGGTGGTAGTGGTGGCGGCATTGTGATGCTTGGTTGCATGGGATTCTTTTTGCAGAGAGATTATGCATGCAATGTGGAAACCGGTGAAGTTCAAGTACGTTTATGTGTTTGCCACCCTATATGTGTTTACGTTGACCATACCTTCTGCCATAGCTGTCTACTGGGCATTTGGAGACCTGCTTTTGACAAATGCAAATGCCCTAGCCTTGCTGCCCAGAAGCGGTGCTCGTGATCTTGCTGTTGTTCTCATGCTAATTCATCAGGTAACTTGAAATGGTTTTCTGCAAATCTGACAGTTGATGGTTATCAAGGCTCAAAAAAAAGGGATTTTTCCTTCTCAGTGATGTGCATCCTTACAAGGAAAATGCCTGTGATTGGATTGTTTGTTGTTTGCAGTTCATCACAGTGGGATTTGCTGTTACACCCCTTTACTTTGTATGGGAGAAGCTTATTGGTATCCACACTACAAAAAACATGCTTCTTCGTGCAGTCTGCCGCATGCCTGTGATTCTGCCTGTCTGGTTCTTTGCTATAGCATTCCCATTCTTTGGACCCATCAACTCAACGGTTGGAGCCATGCTTGTTACTTTCACAGTGTACATTATTCCTTGTGCTGCTCACATGAGTGTTTTCCGCACTGCCGAGGCACGGCAGGTAAAAAGCAGCACTTCTTGAAAAAACCATCATCAAAATGGGCCCCTTGAAAATTTGCCACTTTTTCTTTCTGTGAGAAGAATCCACTTCACAGTTTTGGCTCACAAAAAAATGACACTGAAGCTGATGAAGTGACAATCCTTTCCCTGGCTGCAGAATGCTGTTGTGAGGCCCCCTTTCTTCATGTCGAGCTGGGCAGCAATCTACCTCATCAACATATTCATCCTCATTTGGACAATGGTAATTGGCATTGGATGGGGTGGCTGGGCAAGCATCACAACTTTCAAGCATGAAATCAAAATGTTCGGTGTATTTGCCCCATGCTATCAATGCCCACGAACAGCTGCAGCTCCCACTGCGTCTACCCTAAACTCTACTCACCATAATTAAACAAGTTCTCTTAGAACTAATTGTTTTACAAGCTTCTCAGGCATCTCCGTATGCAAGATTGCATCTCCCTAATGGAAGGTTGATTAATGAGATAGATCTGCAAAATCAAAAGGCACTCCCCCACTTCAAACTAGCATTAAAACCAAAATTTGGTACCACCCTTATGGGACAAGCCTGATCGTCTCCCTTCATGTTCTCTTCTTTCCCTTTTCTGAAACTAGACACTTTCCAGCCAGCTTGCCATAAAGGGGCTAAACAGAGCTCCAGACTTTAAAGCTCCAAGTAGGTCTCCACACTCAGATGATTGGTTGACCTAATGATGTGACGATACAGAAAATATAGCAAATGTTAAAAAAACTGTGTTGATAAACATACCGAATCACTCAGTAGTTTTGAATGTTCAATGCCCTCTTCAGGAGCCTACTGATGCTTCTTCCCTTCTCTAGGTTAATGTGGTGATGTGTGCCAGATTTCCAGGACATGTACAGATGTGGGCAAATAACTACCCAATTTTTTAAAAAGTACCTTGAACCAGTAAACTCTAAAGTGCATTCTCCTTTGGTTTGTGATCCACCTCAAAAAAAGAGGGAATATGATACACTGAAGTGCAATTGCTACAACATCCCCCATGATCGATCTCCATGCAAGCATGCATATATTATTCCAGAGATTACTCATGTCTCAAAATTGCTTTTACAAACTCACAAATTCAGCAGAAATCTTATTTAACACTAAATACCAAATTTGGGGTTGATATATTTATTTGGATTACCATAAAATGTAGCTCCAGCAACAAAACATGAGGGAGGCATGGTATGTGGACATGCAACACATGTCCATTGGGTTCTATTGCTGTTGTTTCTTAATATATACCGAATGATACATGTTTGATAAGGTACCTGGTGTTCCATGATGAAGTGATATAATAATCTTCACATGCTTCCCAAGGCAAAACATCAACTTCAAGGTCTTGAATACAGAAATTGGATCATCTAGGTCTTTTGTTCTTTACAGAACCCAGGATTTAACTCCCTCAATTGATGTTTTGACGGGAAATATCAAGAATTTGAGCTTCTAAAGTGGCTATACCCATTCAAAGTCCTTGTATCAATTTCTTGGCAACTTCATAGTAGGATTCGACAACCCTTTCATTATCTTTTCACTATAAATTTCAAGATGCTGAGATATTACTACAGTAGTTATGTTGAAAGTTGTAGAAGCTCTTAAAATTCACAGCAAGTAGAATTCAACTCCTTAGTTCATGTGACTTCGATTCTACATCCTTTGGACAACATCTAATTACAGCTACTTAGAACATATCACGCATGTTTCTGATCATTGGTGGTTTGGGTTGGCCTTCAAAACACATCAAAACCTTTTTTTACTCAAGCCGTTGGATTCAAAAGCCAAATTACGTACTTACTTACGATTGTTCAAACAAACATGGTACATAATTCACAAGCAAGATGAAGGTAATGAATTATTGCCAAAATATTACTGAAAATGTTAAGATTATAATTATTTTTAATTATAAAAGTATTGTCCTGAATCCCAGGATTCATCCCTCTTGACAGAAGGGTTGTTTCCAGGGAAAGATATTCAATTTATGCTTTACACTGAACTGAAATTAAGAGAGAAGTAATTGCATCATATACATTGGTCCTACTTCATTGGCCTTTTGTGTAACTATGCCTATATAGTATCATTGGCAACATTTCATTCATATCCCTTTCATCCATTTGGCATTTGCTCTATATATATTTATTTATTTATAAAAAATTCCAGAATGTCCATTTAATCCCAGAATAATTTTTCCTTTTTCTGTGTTCTTATATTGGTACATTTTCTTCTCTTTCTTTTGTTACCTTTTTTTTTAATAAATTGGACATGATACAAATTAAAACAACCAAGGATTTAATCTGGAGGGGCACTAAACAAAGGTGCCATTAAAAAAATTGCTAATTATGCAACACCAATTCAAAATATGAGACCAAAATAGGACCAAATATCAATTCGACTCCACCAAGCTTTGAACAAAAAATTTCTTGAGAGAAAAATTATATTTCCCTTGAGAAAAAAACCATTTTCCAACTTTTGTTTGTCTATGGGTGCAAGGGTTAGGACTTAGGATTTCGGGTTTAGGGACTTCCTTCAGTTCAATGATGGAAGAAAATCAATTCATAGCGTTATTTTGTAGCATACTGCCTTCCCAAAATAATGGGCCCTCTAGGCTGGAGCCCAAAGGTGTTGCACGGTGTCAAAATCGACCAACCTGATTTTTACTTTCAAAAATATTACCATGATGCCTGGCGGGTATCACCCGGGTATCACAGTAAGAAAAGGTAATGTGAGCATTTCAAAAAGTAAAAATGGGCAAGCCTTTCACTTTCTTTGCAGGTGGGCTTTTCACTTTTTAAAAATGCCCATTTGCACCTGATGTTTAATTACACCAAAGAAGCAAAGAGCTAGGGGCACCAAGGTAAAAGTCTTTTTCTAAGGACTGCATATGACATGTGTCATTTTGTGAGTTAGGTTTATAATTTTTAAATATTTTTAAAATATTTTTTAACATTATATTTTTAATATAAATATATTTTAATTATAAATTGACTGTATATCATGTATATTATGTATTCATGTTCTCTATCACATAAATATGATAAATTTTTGTTTAAAATATTTTTTTTAAATCAATAATTTTCAAGGTCAAAAACACTTTTGAATCAAATATGCTCACATCAATTATAAAAACAATTTTCATACACAAAATTTGAAAATGTTTATGTTATGAAAAAAACCAAATTCATCAAAGGGTGCAAATGCAAGAAAGTGCTAGCTAGCCATTGATTATGTTTTCTCTTTTATTTCTTCATATTTGTTTACACTTTTTTGTTTTGGTAAAATAAATCTTTTTTTAACTTTACCATTTTCATTCATTTGGTTTTATGAGTACATGACAATGGCATGCAAAAATAAAATTATTGACGCACATATTTGATGTCCCACATGCAAAAAAAAAATTGAGGACCAATCGACCCAACAAATAAATTGGTTACCTATGTTGATTTCCAACTTCAACATAATCTTTGCATACAAAGGTGACCAACTTCATTGTCGATTCAGCCGATGACGGCTGAAGTTGGAAGATAAAAATGGAGGGTTTGAACCTCTGGAGGCCTCCGATCATTATTCCTTTGACATCTTCTTCCTTCAAAGTTCAAACCAGTATTGCACGGTTCTTTGAATTTTTTAAGAACTGTCCAGTCCGGTTCTTTAAACATTTGATACTCAAAGAATTGGCCGTTCCGGTTCTTTGGGGAAAAAAAAATCAGAATCCAAGAATCATTGGTTCCGGTTGTTTAAGGAACCGACGGAAAGTTTTCACAAAAGAACCGGTGATGGTTCTTTGACTGCTATATAAAATTTTGAGAACCGTGGTTATATACCAAAAATAACCGGACAGTTGGAGTTTTGAGAACCGGTGATTAGGTGAATGTGTGTACCCGGATTGATACCCGAGGGTATATTTCCCCCACTCTAAGAGCCGCCCAACGCTGGTTCAAACCAGGTTGAGTTCAAAATTTCCTGTTTTGCTGGGAAAATGAAAGAACGCCCAAAACTCAAAATGCGTGCGAATAATTAGGGTTTGGAGGCGATGTCTCAGGGCATAATTTTTCTGCGAAGAATTTGCAAACTGCACACTAGTGTAGTACCTGTTTTTTTTGGAGACCTAATTGCGTTGCTTATCTGCTAAGTTTTGAGGAGCCCTCCTTGGGTATCGACTTCTTTCCACTGCTGCCAACCGGGGAAAGGAGATGATTGACGATGGTCGTGGCACCAGCAGCAGGGAAAACATTCTTATTGTGCTCTCGTTTGTGGCCCCATCGCCTGCTTCCAATGTTTGCGCCTTCTTTCCCGTCCAAAGGTTCGTCCTCTTTACCCGCCTCTGCAAGAATTGGCTCATACAACCCCAGTGTTCAAGGATTCACATCAGAAACAGTAGTGCAATGGAAAGAGAAATAGCTGCAATTCCTGTGTGTCGGGTTTAAGGTTTAGGGTCGCCCTAAAGCCTAGGGCAATTCCTGTGGCAGAAAGCGAGTTTGTGATGTTAAACGATTGTAGGTTAACATCAGAAACAGTAGTGCAATGGAACCAGAAATCGCTGCAATTCCTTTGTGTGGGGTTTAGGTTTTAGGGTTGCCCTAATCCCTAGGGCAATTCCTGCAGCTTGTGGGGGGCGAAGCTCTCTGTGTATTGGGGGGGCTTTGTGTTTATTCCTTATCCATTATATTTTCTGTATTGTCTTGGCTGAAGAATTATCGCAGGGAGTTGGAGGAACATACAGAGTCTCCATTAGAGCATCCTCTAGACCAACACGCTTCAACCCTAAACCGAAGCAAATTAAGCAATATGAACCCCTCCAGTACCAGAAGAAAGAAGATCCGGACTCTGCTGGAACACACATATGGCATCAGGAAAGACTCAAGTTGTCTGGAATCCATAAGGAAGAAGAGACAACTGTGGAGGGAGAAGCAGGGTTGGAGAAGAAGACAGAGCACAGCTTTGCACAACAAGAACTTATCCGCCTTCAACAGCAGTTGAGAGGGAAAGAGCACAGTAAACCAGAGCTTCTCCACACTCTCCAATCAGCAGTGACAGAAGAAGAGGATGGTGAAGAAGCAGGAGGAGGAGGGGATTGTGAATATTTGCACCCTGCAACCAGGTTTCAGACAGGGATAGCAGCAGCCTCAATAGTTGAGCTCTCTTCCGCAGCAAGGTGTCCATCTTCTCAACCAAAGAGAGAAGAATCAATGAAGCAGATTGCATTCTCTAATGTCTTCTATGGCGATGGTCGCAAATTTGAGGGCCTGCCACTTGATGATCTGACTACTGTGGTTGGGGAGCTTGGAGATGGACACCTGGATATGGATCAACTTTCAGAAGAAGACAAGGTCAGAATGAAAGAAAAATCTACTGCAAAAAACTACAGTATTCGGCTACTTGCAACAGCGTAAGCCTTTTGATGCACAAATTGAGGGTGGGTTATCAAATGTGGGTTCTGTGTTGAAGTGTTTGATTGCTTCTCTGATGGAAGTTTTCTGATTTAGGCATGGAGTTGTTTGTTGTAGGGTTTAGGGTTTCAGCTTTCATCACAATTTGGATATCCGTTCCTCTCATTCTAGGGTTCACCATCTAGGTTGTAGTCCTTCATGAAGGTACAACTTTGGAAAAACAGGAGATGATAAATTAGGCTTCATTTGTCAAAGAGTATCTGACTTTATTTTTTCTGTGCTGTGGGCATTGCAGGCCACAGACAGCTGCCAAATTAAGGCTGAAGATGGCAAGCAAAAGCATATCATCAGATATCATTGAATCTACCATAGCTGACCTTCAAAGATGGTGAGTTTTTCTGAGCACTTCTTCAGATTCTGTAAGTGTATTTTAAAGAATAATCAGTTCAAGAAAATGATGACTGCTGTGTGGTCATTGCAGTGGGTTGCAGTGTGATCTGGACTATGCAGAAGGTTTTGCACGTTCTAGATGGCGAGCTGCAAGCTGGGGCCCCCAGCGGTTGAAACTGGTGAGGCACAATGATCAACTTTCCCCTCTTCTCCTTTGACAAATCTCATAGAGACTGTGATCAAGGTGATTGTGTGAGAACAGTTGTGAGGAGTTCACTGGTCTTTTGTTCCTGAAAGATGTTTTGGTTTCATCAGGAGCTTCGAAAACGAGGGGTGGCTCAAGATGATGTTGAAAAAGCTCTTCACAAGGTGTTCCAGAGTCAAGAGCTGGGGAACAGAGAGGAAGATGAAGATGAGGAAGGGCGGTGGGGTATGACCAAGGATGCAAGTGAGCATCTTCTGCTGCAGGCAAGGCGGCAATGGGGTCGGGGAGGTAACATTTCTAATGAAGCTCGGAAGCGACGAATGATTGGATGGCTACAGCGCCGGGGATTCCCCTGGTCTGTGATTTCTGAAATTTTGAAGTCACTTGAGAAGTAGTGTTGAACGGTGAAGTACGGAAGTACAGTTGACAAGAAAATCAGTTCCCATAAGGTAACCAATGAGAGTCCCAAATGACAAGTACAGAAACATAGCCATGCACTCATCAGCAAATGAAATCAATTGATTGAAGTTGATATTGGACAGTCCCTATTGATCTGGATTGTTACTGTTACTAGTTTCAAAATAGCAAGAACACAGGGTAGGTTACCTGACATTATGGGTTTTTTTTCAGTGTTGAATGTGATGATGAACCTTGATTACAGACAGTACATTTTTTAATTGGGTCACAGTTTTGTTAAATGCCATTGTAGAAAACAGGGCTCTTGCTACAGAGCTGCAATGCACCTGGAAGCAGTCAGTACCATCGAAGTGGATCCTATGACGTGTTGACAAGCCCATGATCCCCGGACCACTAATGTGCAGATTGTAGTTGAAGGGATGTGCTGATTCTTCACATTAACCCAGGTATATTCTACTTCACCTTACATAATAGCAGGCTTGGTGCAAGTGTAAAGAAGCACATCTTCAGTAAGGAGGTATATTTTAAGTGTCTTGGGATGCTAAGGTAGAGGCACCCAATAATGTTAATGCACCCTAAACCGCATCCTACTTTTGCCCTCTATAATTGTTCAAATCTTTTTGAGAATGCAAGAGGTTAGGGGTGTTTTAAAAGCCATACAATATGATGAAGTTGTGATTTAAGAAATAGAATCCGTTGTTTAAGATGACAACCTAAACTAATAAAGATGTCATTCTAAACTAACTAAGGTGTCAACCTGTCCTATTTAAGGTGCCTTGAAAAGCTGTTTAAAGATGGGTACCCAAATTTTTAAAGGCTGACTTTCCAACCCCCTCCCCTCAAAATTGCTTTTCAAATCCAACTAATTTAAGATCTCAATTTGATCAATTTGTGTCCTCAATTTTAGAATCCTTGTTTGACCATATTAAAAAAATCTTTTCTGAGCGTATTAAGATCAGCGTCTTTTTCCCCCAATTGCATGAAGCCGTGGTGGTGAGCAACCCTAGGCAGATATTGACTTAACTGGTGACTGTTTTGTAGAGAACTCTCAAATGTGTAGCCAGTAGACATGAATGTGGTGACAACTACCTAAACAAAAAAAAAAAAAAACAGTTTTCTGTAGCAATTTGGTGATTTTTTTAATACAAAAAGGAATTTGCAACACAATACTACCTTTTTAAAAAGCTGTGTGGCCTTCTGGGGATTTTGTGCCAAAATAAATTTATTGATTAGGATCCTTGTTCAATCACATTAAAAACGAATTAGGATTTAATTGTGAAAATGCAAGAATGGTAAGAAGTAAAAAATGATGAAAGCAAATTTGGATAGGGTTTGCAGACGAAATGGATATGTGATATCCTATTTTGGCACCCTTCAAAATGCAAAATTATGGAGTAGTTAGAATTCAAGGAATGAACAAGTAATTTCATTTTGGTTTTATTTGCAAGAAATTTGGAGATGACTACAATCATACCACTAATATTTGTTTTCTAGGACAATCCTATTTGCTATTTCATGAATCTTGGTTCTATTTTATTTCTAGGACAAGTGTATTCGTAAATTGATGCTGCAATCACAATAAAAAGAATGCACACTAGATTACACACTCTCTAAAAAAGATTCGTTAAACCCTAGACATTGTTGAATTCATTTTCCTCACTATAATACAAGGCCATTGTATATTTTGACATTAAATGTTGTAACCCTAAAACAATGTAGGATGTTGAACCTGCGATGTGATAAGAAGTTGTGGAAAAAAAAGGAGTACATGGATGAAGGTTATTAATGAATGCATGAAGAGTTTGCTCCATTGTAGAAAGAGGCATTCATAAGTGAGCTTCAATGGTGTGCTCCTCTATCAAAATGAGAAAGATGTTCCATTACAAATGGTCATTGGCAATTGCCGAACCCCTTCTGTTTGGACTTGGTTGTGCTTCTCTAAATCTATTCCAAAGCTCCACATCCTTGATTTCATCTACATCAAATGAATATAGTATCACCCTGATGACATCGCAAAGAACACTAAAACCCATGCTCTCACTCTCATTTGTTTCCCGCCTATGATTGCCCATTATAAGAATTTTGTCTAGAGTTTTTACCAACCTAACTCCCACCTCTCTCCAACTATGTTGAATGTTGAAAGTTGAGTCTCCACTCTACGCAATAATGATGGAAAAGGTATGTGCTTCTCACAATGTTGGGATTCCATGTGGACCAACCCCCTCTTTTCGCAAATGTTACATTGTAATGTAGAACTATTGAAAATTAATTTTAAATTACAAGTTTTAGGGTTTTGAGAATTAGGCTAATATTTTAAAATGTTTTGAATGTACTATAGCATATAAACAATATAATAGAAGAACTTTTATGATGATTAATGGAATTAATATTCTACATTTAAATAAATAATATAAGAGTTTTTCTTAATTTATCTTTAAATAATGGATAACATATTATCATCCAGATTTCAACATTTTATGTGAAGAAAAATAGAATTTCATACATTAAAAAGTTTTCATGGAAAAAATAATATATACTTTAATAAAATTGAATAAGATGCAAGAAGCATATAAATTTACTGAATTAATTAATATTTTAATATTAAATATTGGTATGTTTCAACTATATTTTATTAAAATTAGAATTCAAATTTATTAAAATCACTAATATTAAAACATTTATTTTATGTATTATAGATATAGTTCATTTATGTTTCATTTATAAATAATGTGGATAGATTATATGGATTGAATGACTCATTGATGTATGTCTAAATTATTAAAGGAAAATACTAGTGTAATAATATCTTGGAAGAAAGTTTGTATAACATGAATTCCTAAATGAAATGAGGTTTTTTTTTAATGAAATATATAGTTTATTTATTCTTGTACTTTGACAACGTTGATTTTTATGTTTGCAAATCATCTATGAAAATGCATGTAGGGTGTAAGGTTTTTGGTTATAATTTTCAAGGTGGAATGTGGTTAGGGTTTAAGGTTTTGTTTTGTAAGGTGTAGGGTTCATTGTCTCTAGGGTTTTGTGTTGTATGGCAAAGTGTTTAGGGAACTTTAGAGTTTTGTCGTCTAGGGTGTAGGGTGTAAGGTTTAGGGTTTGAGGTTTAAGGTTTACTATTGTTAGGTGTAGGGTTCAATGTTTGGCAAGTTAAATGCTTATAGGGTTTAAGGGTTATTGTTGTCAAATGTAGGGTTCAATGTTTACAAGGTTGAAGGCATATTGTGGTCAAGTGTAGGGTTCAATGTTTGGAAGGCTAAATGTTTGCATGGTTTAAAGTTTAATGTTGTTAGGTGCAAGGTTCAATGTTTGGAAGGTTAAATGTTTGTAGGGTTTAAGGGTTATTGTTGTTAGGGTTCAATGTTTGTAGGGTTTAAAGTTTATTGTTGCAAAGTGCAAGGTTTAAAGTTTATTATTGTCAGGTGTAAGGTTTAAGGTTTAAAGGTTATGATTGTTAGGTGTAGGGTTAAATGTTTGTAGGGTTTAGGGTTTAATGTGGTTTAGGGTTCTAAGGTTTAATGTTGTGGTGTTTAGGTTTTTGTGTTATATTGTGTAGGGTTCAATGTAGGGTCACAGTGTTTAAGATTTAAGGTTTACAAGGTTTAAGGTTTAAGGATTAATATTGTGGGGTTTAATGTGTTGTAGGGTGTAGGGTGTAGGGTTTAAGGTTTAGGATGTAGGATTTAGGGGTTATGTGTGTAAGGTTTAATGTGATTAAGGTTTTGGGTTTTATGTTATAGGGTGAAAGTCTGTAGGGTTTAAAATTTTGTGTTGTGGGGTTTAAAGTTCAATGTGACTAGGGTTTAGGGTTTTGTGTTATAGGGTGAAAGTCTATAAGGTTATAGGATTTTGTTTTTTTTTCTTGTATAGAGCAAG
>Ga0209611_10001765_pt1 | contig 37498 bp, 31 predicted proteins | sample S1TSphgellanicum_3_FD_187693 | JGI IMG/M metagenome (GOLD analysis project Ga0209611, IMG submission 187693) | Host-associated microbial communities from peat moss isolated from Minnesota, USA - S1T2_Fc - Sphagnum magellanicum MG (SPAdes) (version 2) | ecosystem: Host-associated > Plants > Peat...
AAAAAAAAAAAAAAAACTTTTTAATGTAAACAAACAAAAGATATGCGAACTTGTCAAGAAAATAAAAATTTTTAATTAAAAAAATCTAGTTGACAATATACACAAGCTAATAGTTAAGAAGCTCAAACTCAATGTAAATCATCATATTAAAACAGGCAAAAATCACAAACTTCTTCAAGTCTAATAATGAATAATAAAACTTAATAATAATAACCCATGTAAAAAATTTAAACAATTAACACCTTTATTCTAGCATAAAATGGTTGTTTTGTAAGCTTTTTAAAAACTTATAATCACAATTTTATAAAGGTTTAAATGAAATGTGACTATACATGTTTAAGTCACAATTCATTAATGTCACCAACAAAGAAGAAATGGTCATCAAGGGTGTGATTATAAAGGGGTCTACTATTCTAGGTAAGAAGAAGCTTTATAGATATCTAAGGGTTATCTTTGCTACCTACTAACAACCTGAAAGATTTTTTTAAAAAAACAATAGAGCTAACCACCATGGTTAGCTAGGGAACTGGAACCCAACAGAAAACTGTTTCCTGACCAGTTATCATCCATCCTTCATGGTGGACTGGTGGGTGCTTGTTCACTCTGGCCAGGTAAGAACTTGAATACATACATAGTCAAGATGCAAATCTATGATCAAGCTTCCTTGGAGTGTTTTGTGAAGAAGGTGATCATGGTTGGAGGCATATCAAATTGCAAACATGCGGAATCAGTCCCTTGGAGTCTTGTGTAGAAATTGGAACTTGCATAATTAGTGTACACTTTGTAGGCCTTTATACATGTGGCCTTCTAGTTGTTGCATAAAGATTTGCTCATATAATAGCTAGACTATGTGTAAAAATGTAGTTTTGATGTGAAGGTGCCATGTATCTACAATTGGTGTTTGGCTACAAGAGCTACTATTGATTGGATCTTGGATCATGCCCCACGTCACAACGAATACAAATGTACCAATTTTGTGTGTGTATATGGTCTTTAATATATATGTCATGTAAGTCATGTAATTGTATATCAAATATATATACACTTCAAGTGAAAATGTAAGTATATAATTTTATTTACAGTCATATTAACTTAGAAACAGGAAGGTAAAAAGAAAATTCCAAATAGGAAGTCAAGTGAGAGAGATAAAAAGGGATAAGATAAAAATAAAAAATAAAGGTAGGTAGAGAGAACTACAAGAGTCACACTCACTCCTTAGGTCTCAATCTCCTTCACTACCTTCCCAAGAATATAATGAAATCTTTCGTAAATCAACTCCTAAATTAGTTTTTACTTTAGTGACAATTAGTCAGTCAATTTAGCTTTAAATATAGAAGATTATATCACAAGCTTTCAATATCATGAAATTTCAATAAAGTATGCATAATAATTGTAAAACAATATATTTGTGCAAAATTCATGGGCCTCAAAGTGTAAAAATGACATAAAAATATATATTTATTCATTTAATATAGATTATGTGTTTTTTCTATTTTTGATGTTTTGATGTGAAATATATTCAACTTACATTTTAATTGAATTTGTGTGATTATTGTGTTGTAATTTTGCATAGAATTATACAATTATTATATATAATTGAACATGAATATTCACATGAAAAAAATGTCTTGCTTGTTTGAATATTTAAAATATTGAATATGTACAGATATCAATCATATTAACCATAACAAAAAATTCATGTAATTTTTGTACATTTCATATGAAATCCTAATTTTCACATTCCATTTAAATTACAATATTTCATGAACCTATGAAAATTTGGATTTCATATGGAATTTGTACAAAATTATGAACATATAAGATTTGTGATGTAACTTGTCGATTACCATTTCCAAAGAACTAGCTAAATTAGTTGGCATCACCATCAATATCAATGAAGATAGTAGGTAAACCTATTATTGATCATTTTGGAAGTTACTAAATTGTCTTATTAATAAAATTAATCCCTAACTAAAAATAAAAATAATCTCCTTTCACAATGGTTGCCAAGAAACATGTTTGATTTGTTATATGCAATATTGACCAACCTTTCTAGCAATCAGAATTGACAATTGGTGTAAAACATGTTTTGACCAGTTTTATATCACAAATTTCCCATCCCACAATTTGGTAATGAAAGTTGTGTAAAAATCGTTATTTCATGGGTATATTTTTTAGACAAAGATGTCATGTGTTTAAAAAAACACATAAAAAGATTTCATCTTATTTATACATGCATCCTATGTGTTTTAAACATTTGACATTTGTTAGCAAAAAATACAAACCCATGAAAAAACTATTTTTGCACAATTTCCATTATGCAATCGTGGGATGGGAAGTTTTTGATGTAAGAAAAATGAATTGGTCATTATCCATAAAAATTGTTACACACTTGTCTTCATCATGTAAACATTACAAAACAACAAATTATTCCACATCAAGAATATTAAGCATCTAATTTTTTGAATACTAGTTTCAATGTGAAAGTTGAAATGTAAAGTTTATATGAATCATGTATGCTATGGAAGGAACAAGGAACAAGGATAGGTCATGTTGTGGGCACACTTTTTTAGAAAGGATGGTTTTCCTTGAAACTAAAAATTATTCACCTTTCCTTAAATAAACACCTTTCCAAAGCATGCCATTCCAAAAATCTAGTAGTCATAGATAATTCTAATCTTATTGTTGAAATTATTAAAAACATACAATTCAAACATGTTGAATACCACATAAACATGGCAAGGTATGTAGTTATTTTGAACAACACATGTCATAAATGCTAGTGCATATTTTGAATTGCCCAGTGCATGTTTCGAGGTGTTGGTAGGCATCGCTAAAACAAATGACTTGTTGTAGATTTTGTACTAAGAGACTAGACCCTTCATCTAAATATATGGGAGACATGTTTCCACATTCAAAACATGATTCCAAAACATTAGATGTACATTCCTTTCAATACATGTAGTGGGCTTAGTTTTTCAAACAAACACACATCTAAGTTTCTATACATATCATGCTACATTTTATAAAAAAAAGGAGGTATTGATTTACCATGTTGCAAAAACATTTCTATGTTGATTTCTTGCATAGGATGTCATGTGACTATGAACCTATGTATTAAAGCTAACTCAAAACAAACACCTAGTAGGTTGTTGCAAGATTCACATTACAATATTTGGGTGTTTTCTTACTAGACAATTAGGATTATTAAAAGTATTGTACCTTGAAAAGCCCCTCAAATCATGATCAATGGCCTAGCCATGTTGTCAAATATTAGTGTATTATGTTAAGAGTGCACTAAAAAACTATGCACAATGTGAACAATATTTGGCCAATTCTAATATGTATTTTAATTTAGTCAAATAACACCATCTCCACCCTTTGGACCTAGTATGAAACTTTTCAAAACATGTGCCAAGCTTGATATATGATCCATAATTTCAGTTAAAAAAGGACTATGAATCTTGTAAGAGTAGTTCATTGTTTCATAAATATTTGTATTAATTCAAGTAGGTTCCTTCACCATTGAAACCTTTAGTTTTGAATTGAATGTTTCAATGTCAAAGGAATTTGTTAAAGATTGAACTAGTGGTACAATTACCAATAATGCACGTGAAACTATGCGAGCATGCCAAATAAACATTCAATCCATGACCCTCTAAAAAATGCCTACATCTTATACAAACACTTGGACATAAACATGAAGTTCATCATTGGGAACATTGTAAACAATATTGTTGAAACATGTTTTCCAACATTAGTTTCATGATCTTGAAACATGTTTTCTAGCAATCTTGAACATGGAGGATCATGTGTAATCAAAGACATGCGTCCAAACTTGTTTTTTGCCTGATAGACTAAGAAAATGTGTGCAAATACTTATAGGTTTTGAACACATGCCCCAAACCTTGTGCTGATAGATGTTTAATTCAAAACATAACTAGACACTTGCAACAAAAGTTGTAGCATTCCATGTGTCAAAACTGATTTGTAACATGATTTTGAAACATGACTAAAAATCAAAAAATCGAGACATATATAAGTCAATATGTGAACTCAAAATATCACATGAAACATGGGAACTAGAGTTTTATCATCAATGAATGAAACAATTCATCATTAATGTGGCTTAGTTTGTATATATGTTTTGACCTTGATCAATGGTATGGCCGTGTTGTTAAATATTAGTGTATTGTGCTAGTAGATGCCCAAGGTGAACAATGAACTAGTCTAGTTTTTGTATGTAACAAATAATCAAAGAACAATAAACTCAAATTTTGGAGTTAACATGAAACCTATTGGAACATCTACCCAAGCTCCAAACATGAACCATAATTTCAATGAAAGGTAGTATTGTCAATGTTGTAAGAAGAGTTTGCGGTTTCACAAAAGGGAAGCAAATTTGGACCTAGGGGTCGATTGCTCAACATGCAGTAACTAAACACTTCCAATAGTTCAAACATGTTCTTTCAACATTGAGAACTTTGAACCAAAGGTATCAATGTTGAAGGAACAAACTTGAACTAGTGGTGCAACAATGCAAAAAAAAACTATCATGTGAACCCGCCAAAAGAAACATCTAGACCACCTTCTAAAGCCTATAGTTTTCATATTTATAAACACCTAGAGACAAGAAGGAAACATGAAACATCATTGCACAATCTAATTGAAACATGTTTCCGAGATTGCTCATGATCCCAAACATGTCTTGAAACATGCTTTCTAGTTAACAATAAATTGAACATAAATTATCACACACAATAAAAAACGTGTCAAAATCTGGTTTTTAAAATTATCATACCATGGAGAAATGTGTGGTGACTTATATGCTTCAAACACATGCTGGAAACATTGTGGCAATACATGTTTTGAAACATAACTAGAAATTTGTGCCAATAGCTATGGCATTGATGTGTTGAAACATAGGCTGAACATGATAGATCATAACTTGAGTGAAGATCATTAGTCAAATATTTGTTCAACATATATATACCGACATGTGAGCTCAATGTATCACAAGAAACATGGGCATTACAAGGTTCTACCACCATGTACATAATGAAGGCATCCATCCTTAATGTGGTCTTGTTTGCATATTGTCTTGACACTAGAAGTATGAACTCATGATACGTGGTACGTTGAAGCTTTTAGTAGACATGCAAAATGGGATTATATATGTCAACATGTCTACAAAGAATAACATTGCTGAAAGTCAATCCTTTTCATTTTGTATTTCTCAATCATGAAGTTTTCACAAACATGATTGAAATTAAAATATTTTCTTGAAAGATGACAAATGCATCTGGCAAACAAGATTTGAGACCAACTATGAACTTAGCTATTGAAGAATGCAAACAATCTGTGTTGGTGAAGAATAGAAAGTTAGGTTGTTTTTGTTTCCTCTTTAGCTCACCCCTTTTATGGTGGGCATTGTTCTAGGTGATGAAAACTACTTTTTCTCATTCAATAGTTCAAGTATTTATAATAGCAAGTCATTGGATCTAAGTAATGGATGAAAGCCCCAAACAAGTGTTACATTTCAAGAAACAAAGGTTGCCCGAAACATGAGGAAGTTAAAGGCTAACTCTTTCAAGCAACAAATTAAACCACATATGTCACAACATATGTAATATGTAATAGTCAATGTTGTAAGAGTAGGCTACAAATAGCAAACAACTGGCTATGAATAAACTCAAAGAGCCCATACGAAAATTTATGAAACAAACTTCAAGAAGCCGTCTAGGAGAAAAGGGGATGGTGAGCCCATTAAAACATCAAACTTGGGTTGGAGCTTCTCCCTACAAGTTTCCCTCAAGTGGTGCAATAGTGATGGAGAGAACATTAACAAGAGAAACCTTGGGAACTCAATTGCCATTATGAAAGATGTGGCAAGCACAGCCAAACAGCCAACTAGAAGCCCTAACCCTAACTGTGCAAGAAATGGCTGCTGGTTAGTAGGGTCTCATTCCCATGAGGGACTTTGTGGTTGATTGCATGAGATGGATCATGTATGATTATGTTTGCTGCAACCTTCAATCTATAAAATGCTGTTGAAAATGTTGTTGAGTTTCCCCAACTCTGCAGTTCTGTGAGAAGTGCTGCAATTCCTGTGTGCAGTGTTGTCAACTGCAAACTCTAACACAGCAACTTGAGACTCATTTCATTACCATTCAGCCAATAAACTTATAACAAGTCTGCTACAACTAAGATGACAACCGAGGATGCCTGTTGAAGTACCCCGCTTGTAATCAGGGAGTAGATTCATGTAATCTTTTCAGATTAGATTAAATTGGCCCCCACTCAATATGTATTTCGTTGCCATCCTCAACCCTCAATGACAACATTCACTAAGAATTTGCATCCACACCTTCTCTCTCTCTTTCACACACACTTCAGCAACTCCAATTTCAAAGCAAGAGACAACTCTCAACAATAAAAATCCTCCATCCACACAAAGTCCCATTTCCATGTCCGTCAGACACAAATCAACAAATTGGGACATGTATACACACAATTACAACTTCTCTTCTCTTTTTTCAGCCTGCTATCAAAAGCTTCTAAAGCAAGCAAAAAGATTCATACACAAATCTAACATTACCCCATCCTCTGTTTCCCTCATCCTGGGCTCCCCCCTGCACATTCTATTTACAGCTTTCTCTCCAGCTGATGGAGCACCACACTATTGTATTCACTTCATCACGAGTGTCCAGTATTTCTGGCCTGCATGCAAGGCTGCCTCCTCAAAGAAGACAAGAAGTAATTGGGAGAAGGTAGAAAGGATAGACTAGAATATGAAGTCAAAACACATTCCAAAGAGATATTGAAAAGAGCACCTTATAAATACATCTGTGGATGCAAAGACCTTGCACTCTTTCTAAAAACTTTGTAGAGGTTGATGAGCTCCATAGTCATGCAAACATGGAGACATCAGAACTTAATAGTTTGTGAAAAGTCTAAGCTAATCACCCCAAATGGCTAGATGCAATTATACATGTGCCCATAAGTGCTCCAATTATAGCATTTTACATGTTCAAATTTGGTTAGAGATAGGCAAAGATATGACGAGTTAATCAGCAAGTGCACATTACTGCATACTTACAAGGGCTTTATCATGGGTGCACACACTGCATACATACATGGGCTTTATCATGGGGAAGCTTGAGGTGCGCAACAAGATGATTTTGTTACAACTGATGTACTCATTAGCTCCCTGTCTCTGGGTAGCGTATATACACTTTTGATCTTGAAAATCGTCTGATGGAGTCTTCAATGTCTCTGAGTTGGTAGTCTGCCTCTGCCTTCATTCGTATCTGACTTGGTGTTTCCATAATCAATGGCATGTTTCTCAACCTTTCTTCCCACTTCAACCGACCTGCAAATGAGTGGTGTCAAGGCTTATCATCTTCATAACATGAAAACAACAGAGATGGGAGTCTTCATCACACTTCCCAATTTCAGCACAAATTTTTGCACTGATGATTTTCTACACTCTTAATAACCCATGAAGGCAAAGACAATTGTCTTCACCTCACACTACTCTAAAACCTTTTAGGCATTTTAAGGGTGAGTCAGAAGATAGATCAGAAGATAACAGCAGGTATATGCTCTCCATCAGGCAGGGATTCAGGCAGAGAATGTGTCCCCCACGAGTGCTTTAATAGGACACTTGGCTTTGGGTTGATTAAAAAAGGATACTGTCTTCAAGGGTCTTCAGAACATCTAATCTCTCTTCATCTTTCATAAGGACAAGTCCTGGTGGCAAATGCTTGGTCTGCTCTGCTTGCAACCTAGAATATCACGAGCATTTTTTCAATAATCCATTTTCTTCCAGAAACACTTCAGTAAATTCTGTCATCATCTCACATGGAACATCCATCTGAAGATTAAGCATTTCAGGGAAAACTAGCATAAAATTCTATCTTGAAAAGTGGCACAGAGAAATATTCAGCCCAGGATAACATTGTAAATTGAAGGAATGAACTCATTTCAATTCAATGAGGACCAGTTCAAAATTCTCTTGGTTATGGTGACAAAACAGACAAATACGTCACATGAAACAAGTGGGCTGCACCAAATGGAGAAGCAAGTAAACTCACCTCCTTTCAGCATCCATTGCAAGCTCCAGCTTTCTCTTCAGCAAACTGCCATCAGACATCCAACATTGAAAAGGGGAAGACTGTTGAACCAAATTGTCAGCCCTGACAAAAACACACTTGTATAATGAAATCTAGTGACTAAAAGCACAGTTCTTAACCCCACCCAATTCCCAGCAAAGAAGAACAACTTCTACAAACAACTCAGATTGTATTGAAAATGCAATCTTCTTCATAGAGGTTTAAAGACTACCAAAGATGTCCAAACTGTTCTTGGTTCACAACACACCCAAGTGATCTGCACACTGACTTTAAGCTAATGAATTTTATATCTCTATATTTTTTGCCCCGTGTGCTACAATCTCACAGCCTGTAAAATTATGCACACATATCTGGGCAGTAAAACGTTGGATTGGTGAATAGAAAAACTAGCATCTTTCAGATGTGAAATTTGACTGACTCTGAAAATCAACAGTCATACTTGCTCCTCTCTTTGTATGCAGTTTTTTTATTATATCTTGCTCCTTTAAAGCATCAAAGCCCCCAAAACAGCAAATAGACCCACATAACTAGGCACATCATTTAAGCAAGTGTGGAAACCCCGTACTAAGCTGGTACTTTGCCAAAGTTCTCCTTTTGCCTGTAGGAAGGACACTCCGTCTTTGTTTTGCGCCGGTTTGCAACACATGCTGCATCCAATGCATTCTTTGTGACATAATTTATGCTGTCCTTGCTCTTAGGTTTTGATTGGATGCTCTCACCATTCTCACTGGGGGCCTGGACATTCTGTTTCAAAAGAAATCTCATCAAGTACACAAAAGGTGCACCCAAAGGAAGACATAAAAACTTCAGCGAGTCGAACCCCAAATGACATAGGATCTGGCTGGCTTAAGTGCCATCTTTAATCTTGTCTCGCACATTGCTCTAGAAAGGAACCCATGTTTAATCAAGCCCAGGATCTGATCTACATCCCCCAGTAAGCAGTTGATTTGGCAACATTCCACAACACTCTCAAACCAACTGGACCAACAAAGAAGCAGCCATGAGATCAAGGTGAGTGGTAGGGTAGTAGAGTTAAACCTCCACAGCCAATTGCTCAAACTCAATGGCCTTACCTCACAGGCCTTCACTTTCCGCTCCCTACACCGAAAGGGTGATCTGATCTTCTGATCTTGGAACAGAACATGATCCATAGGATCAGGTTTATTCTGGATAGCCTGCAAATTCAAAGCACACCCACAGTTTCTGATGTACTGAAATGAGAAATTTTCACCTCATTGCCCACATGTGCATTTGTCAGTATTTCCTTTCTTCTTTTAAAATGTTTTGATCCACTCCAAGTTAGAAAACAGTTTTGTCTCCATTAACTTCAACTGCCAACATTCAAAAGAGTTAGTATAAACTATACAATGCAATGTTTGAAAGCATGGATGTGAAGGCAGGTGGGTTTGTTTTAAAACTGATCAGATACCTGCTTCTCTGCATGATTCCTTGCACTCAACTCGGCAATTTTAGCTCGATTGTCTTTACGATGATCACGTGGAGTTATTCCTTGCCTCTGCATCTCATCTCTGTTGCACAATTGATTTTACACAGGAAGGAAGGATATTGTTCCCAATATTGAAAGATTCTGTAAGACACAATGTTGCCTCTGCAGTAAACTAAATAACACCGTTGCAAGCAGGAAAACCATCTATTAACACAACCCAAAATCACAAGCAATTGCAGTTCAAAATTACACAACACTTGGGTCTTTCCCAAGACGTGTATAAAACATGGAATCCTGGTGAGCTACCATCAATCTCCACATGGAAACCTTCTTTCAGCAATGACTGGCCATCTTTGCTGATTTAAAAAATTCTTGTGTACTGAAAGAGCAACCACTTAACCCAGTTGACCACTTATGTCCAGATGGGATATTTGAGGGTAAACACCTAGTATGTATATACCACGAACTCATGGATGCCCATGTGTGCTATCGCTAGAATGATGACCCATTTTAGCCTCTTCCATTTCACAACTTCATATATATTGACTGATATCCTTTACTACATTTTTATGCTGATCTAAGTACAGATTCGTCAGCACCCATATTGGATTTCAACGTAACTACCATTGGTGGCAAGCAGGCAGTTGATCAAAGATGCAGGTTGAAAATGAGAATTCCAAAACCTGATTCCTCTGGGTGGATTGAGCAAGTCAGAAATCTGGTAGCTATCCATGTGGCTCGGCACCATAATCCTTCTGTGCTTCACCCTTGAAGGTTTACCTGTGATCTCATCAAGAACCTGAAGAGAAACCGCAAAAAGACCCACCCATGTTTACATATCTGTCAACAGGCAAGATTCTTTTATAGCAAATTTACCAATCGAATGTACAGCCACCAACACACTGGACAAAGGATGAAGAAGAACTCTTGCCTGTTTGTTGGAGGATCTGAGCGATGTAGAGGTATTATAGGAGCTGCGGGAGGTTGTGGTGTGGGAGCTTTGTGTGGAATTGGTGATGGAGCTTTGTGCAGAGTTTGGGGGCCTTTTGTTGCAAACGAGTATATGACTGCCATTGGCAAGACGGCGTGTCCTGTCCTTCAGGTCCCCATTGTTTCTAGGTTGCTGCATTACTGCAGGGGCAATGATGTTGTCAGGACTGGCTACCGCAGCAGCAACAACCTGTGCTCTGTCATGCGAATTGCCAGTGGAAAGCTTGTGCAGCATCCCGTCCCTCCTGTCCCCACTGCAGCCACTGGTGGTAACAAAACCCTGCGCTCTGTCCTTTGGTGAGCCCAAACTCAACTGCTTTAGTTCTTGGACTGGTGCAGCAGCAGAAACAGCAGCAGCAGCAGCAGCAGCAGCAGTCGTGCAATCTCCCATTGCCGCAAAAACATCGGGAGCAAAGCCGGCATCCAAGAGACACCTTGATGGAAGCCAAAAATGCTCTTCACACACTACCTAGTGGTGTTGTCATCAGAATTAGGGTATACATCAAACCCTAATTCAAGCTCTCAAGGTTGTGGAATCGACGGCAGCTTCAAAATTTGTGCTCTTGGCGTAACCGTCCCCAAATCCAACGGTATCACGGGACATGCATGATTTATTGGCCATGCAGATCAAGGCAAGAAGGATATTGTGTTCAGATTCATTATAGAGTATAGTAGCTTAAGGGATTTTAATAGGCCCCTAGGTAATAATAATAATAATAATAATAGGTCTATTTATTTTTATATGAGGATTTTTGAAAGATGATTATTTTGGCTTGTGTTGAGACTTGAGATTAATTATTATAGGAGTTATTATATCTTGAAGGATTGTGGTTTCTTTTAGAGGATTTTTTGAAAGATTATATTTTTTGCATGGTGAAATATTTGAATTTCCACAATTCTTCTTTTGCCTTTAAGATATTTTTTAATGTAAATGGCAAGGCCACTGTGTGACTGACACACACCCTTGTTGGCCTTGCCTACCAAGGCAAGGATATTGTGTTTAGATTCATTATAGAGTATAGTAGCTTAAGGGATTTTTATAGGCTCCTAGGTAATAATATTAGGTCTATTTTCATATGAGGATTTTTTAAAGATGATATTTTGGCTTGTGTCAAAACTTGAGATTAGTTATAGTGTTATAATATCTTGGAAGATTTTGGTTTCTTTTAGAGGATTTTTTGAAGGTTATACTTTTGCATGGTGAAATATTTGAGTTTCTATAATTCTTTTTTTGCCTTAAGATACTTTATTTTTTAATGCAAATGGCGAGGCCAAAGGGTCACACACCCTTTATTTTATTGTTTATTTATCTATATTTTTTTTGTTAATTCCCCAATTTTGTCCAGTAATTGGACTGGCCATCATCCACAAGTGGAATGAGCCAAATTTGGCTACAAGTCAGACAGGAAAGTAAAAAACTTTTTGGGATCCTGCCCAGTTCTGGCCAGGAGCTCATTGTGAAATAGGCGACTTCTAACCTTTTTTTTTCCCCCTCAAAATGTGTTGAGTTTTGTGTGTTTTTTTTTTCCCAAAAATCCCTTTAGACAATTTGCAATGGATTTTTTTCTCTCTTTTTTTTTTTTTTTGCCACAATACGAAAATTTTCGCCCCCAAAAAACACACTGCAACTAATAAGCCAAAAATTTGCTGACTGTTTCCAAGGATCCTCACATTGCCATTCCAAAACTTGCCAGGTTTCATTCTAACTTGAAGACTTGCATTTTGGTTTGAAAATTTCTTTTGTAAGTAGCTAACTTAGTCAAAAGCTTTTTTTTTTGGTTGGTGGAACCTCAAATCCAAACTTAAGTAGCACCTACGAGATCCTATAGGATGAGCTCAACATGGTTTTGTTATCTCATCATCCTTTTTCTTGATTTTGGCTGAAATCTTTTATCGAAGAACTATGAGTTTGTAAACTTTGAATCTAATGGTTGGATTTATAACCCAATTCATGAATGAGTGGATTGGACCAAATTTCTAACTAAGGTTCAAATAGGAGTAAAAATTGTTGTAAAAATGGGCTTAGGCTCTTAAGGACTAAGTGTAGAGTAAGGACTAAGTGTAGACTAAGGACCAATGTTAGGTACTTCTTCAAAATAGGGACATATGTTCATTGGTTTTATATCTAGGTATATATGTAGTTAATTGACAAGTATAAAAAAATGAAAGGACCAAAGGTTTTTTATGAACCTTTGAAGGTGAACTTGAATAAGTAAAAAAACTAGCAATGGAGTTTTCTCATGTTTTTTCAAAGCTTTCAAAACCCGGAACCAGCAGTTAGGAACAATATCAAATACTCACCAAGACTAGTAGTAAGTACTAAGTACCTTGTTAGTTGTATATTGTGAGTTGGAATCACAAAAATTTGGCACGGATGGGCAAAAGAAAATTCTAAACATTTGGCATACTCCCTTAGTAAATAATTATTGAATGCTAGACCTTGATGCTATGTAAGGTGTAATAATAGATACAATAAAGCAAGAAATCTGAATTTAAATTCTTAAAAAGACTCTTTTAATGCCAAAAGTTGGCTCTCATTTATTTTAAGGATTCTGAAAGGAAAACTAAATAAATAATAACCCATTACTACTATCATCTGTCCAGTAGTACCTTGGCAAGTTGCCAACTTTGACACCAATTAAATTATTTTCAGAAATGTTGAAATTGTCCAAAAAACTCAAAAATTCTTTTGTGAAAGTAAAATAATTTTGTGAAGGAAAATAGAAAATCTTTTAGAATATATTCCAGAATATATTAATTTTCAACATGGAAAATTTTCTTCAAAATAATAATTATTCAACATTGAAACATTGATCTTGCCATGGTCGTACAACACATACATACACTCTTGAATTAAAGTATATTGTGTCTGGGAGTATTTAAATAAATAAATAAATGAAAAACACCTGGCAAGGAAACAATTGAAGAAAAAAAAAGAAAGGACCGAAGTTCAAACAAAAGACCACACCCCAAAGTGCAGAACACACAATGGGATTTTGTGTCTCCAGACAAGCCACAGTAGCACAGAATGCTATTTTATGAAGCTTATTTTTCTCTAGGGTAGATTCTAGCTGTCAAACTATCTAAACCTTTTAGTAGTTTCAGAATGGACTTATGGGAGGATTTCCTAGTCTTTGAAGCATGAAAAAGTTTGTGCTCACTTTGCAATAGTGGTGAATTCTAGGTTGTGTAATGCCTTGGCACTAGTGCATAATTGGGTGTAATGATCGGGGTGGCTAGTATGGGAGGCATTATGAAATGGAATGTTCCACCATACAGGTCCACCCACAAGGTCATTCCGTGATCTAAACCAATCACGTAATATGTAGGAGAGTGAAAATGTAAAATAGGTCTACTACAGTTGGATTTCTGTAGTCATGCATGCAAATGAGACAATTGTTTTCTTCAGTGAGAGTTAGATAGTATTCCCAAATTATTTCAGCAAACAACTTTGTTATTGGCTAAAAGAGTCTTATTTTCAATCAAGTGTGAGGAGAGCATCATAGACAGCAGTTTCAAGTTCAATCCTAAAAAACCAGCTAAAACTCCAGATTGTAATTTGGAAGGCAACTTCCACAGCATAATTTTTAATGCATCCAAGTAAGGATGGCTTCTTAGGGTGACTCCAGGACCAATGAATTCAAGCAATCTTCTTGGTCAAAAGCTTTAAATTGGTCCGAAGGCCTTTAGATGAGGGTCCAAGACCAAAAAGTGATAAATTGAGGCTAAACCTACATGACACCTGTTTTGGAGGTAAAATCAATTGGTTGGGACCAAAAAACAGTGCTAGAAGGAGAGCTCCTGATTTGGAGAACCAAGAATCAGGCTAGGGACCAAGGTACAGTCCAACCCAAGGATTCAATTTGCTTCAAATCAGTCCAAATTGGTTCCTAGGAAATTGGACCCTGGTTTAAAGTGGGCCTTAATATGCACTAGGTGTTGTTTGTCATGCATGAAGTGCAGCCCTCCCATAGCTGTGGGTCAATAATCATAGTATATGAAAAGCACAACTAGGCCTGGACCATGCTAAACCAAACCTAAATTACAACTAACCAGGCTATGAGATTTGCTATTGAGTAGATGGGTCATTGAAATCATGGGAGGTCAAACCTTGAAGGAAGGGCATTGCCCCCCTTAGTAAATAAGTGACCAATTCTCACAAAGAGATACCTAGGTGACTAGGTTTGGCAGTAATTAATTTTGAGAAACAAATTTCTGATCTTTTGAGAAATTATTAAAACATATTGATGACCAATTAACAAGGAAAAAATACATTTATAGAAATAAAAAGTACATGCCTTAATGTTGTACTGAAATTCTAAAGGACAATTTATCAAATATTAACATTAAACTGTCAAAAAATGTGCTAGGCTAATTATGGTAATTACTATAGGGCAAATTCCATTTCATTGTTCTTGATTGACAAACTACATGTTTCCTATTTCATCATGCATTCAATATTGAGCTTTCCAGCTGAGTCCCATACATTAGGTTGAGTTCATGTGGTATATTTGTTTAGTTTTAACTTAACTCATCCTAACTTTACTTTGGGATTGCTATACTATGGCAACTATTGTCTAAATATGGCAATTTCAAAAGAAAAAAACCCTGGAGATTTAAAGACTTTGGCACATTTCTCTTCACAAAAATACTTTGTGTGAGTTGCACTGGATTTTGTTTTGGTTACCAAGTGGAAAAAAACTTGCCAGAAAAAAAGAACACATGGGTGGAGATGCTTTAACTATCCAAGATTCCTTATTTTAGCTAATCATATAAGCTACAGTTGAGGTCAGCACAAAAACTACAGTACAAATATACATAGGTCATTACATAAAAGGCCTTAAATCTTCAAACTTTATAAGGTGAATACAATCAAAGACCTGATTGCCTTGTGTACTAAGCAAGTTCCTTCCTCTGGACATTCTCTTCCACAGTTGCATACAACACCTACAGCTTTATGCTGCAGTCAGTTGTCAGAAACTCTTGCACAAACTTGTACAGCAATCCAGGCTCTCTCCTCAATGATAACGGTAAGGAAGATACTGAGTTTGTTGGAACTCATGAGGATAATGAGCTCGGCCTCTGTACGCTGCTGATTCATAAGCTGGAGTGTAGTAGTTCGACTGCCCCCAGTAAGGGTAGCTGTTATCATATCTGTATCCAGACTGCTGAGGTGGGCCGAAAGTTGGATTGGCTGGATATGTTCTGTAAGTGGCTGAACTAGTGGAGTGAGGGTCAATGTAATTCACAATATGGGCATTGACACACACTTGCCTGACAAGACTCACAATTGCTTGTGGTGGCAAGTCTGATGACACTGTCACTGTCTGCAATGGGATGTCACAAATGACATTGTAAACCCCTGCACCAGAGAAACCCCTATGAAACTAACCATCTATGATCAGTTCACCTTAGCATAGACATGCAACATAACAACATGATTCTGCTCCTCCTTATGTATGGATGGTCAAACAAAAATCAATCTCAGACTATTATTGCTTAATAGGTACTCACTCCTGACTATCACCATGGGTAAGTACTTCAATCTAGATCAGGAAAGGGTGAAATGGCCACACAAAAGCTAGAAACATGAACAACAGTGCTCACCCACCACAACAAATCCTTATATGTCTAATATACCTCCACTTGAAGTGACATCTAGGTCTTTAGATGGTAAATTTCAGCTCCACCAAGTGCATTTATGGATTGTGTGCAAACTCTCACAATTTCCCCCTCTCAATGTAGCAAAAATACCAGGAGTCTAACCCATTAATGATTGGACAGCACAAGGTGGCCCAAAAGCATGAGTGAGTTTTGTGAGCACCTTCAACAGCCAAGGCATCTTTGATTCTTGCAAAATCTTCAAAATATAGCACAGGCACCTTTAGCTGAACATCCTGCAAAAACAATAGGAGAAAACTCCAGAAACTCCACACATGGATGCTTTGGTAAACGGTCAAATTCTTAACGATCATGTGCAAGAGACTCCCAACTCAAAATGATAACCAAAATTCAAATGATAAACACAATGGTGAAAACCAAATTTTTTTAGTAGTCCCAAAGTATGCAATGAAGCTGTACTTTGCGTGCTCCTTCCACATGGTAGCACTCAAGTGTGTCCACAAACAGAATTTGATGCAACAGAAATCTACTACATTTCATAAGTACTGAGAATTTCTCAATACTTGAGAATTTAGGCAACCTGAAAAGAATTTGGAGATTTCAACCCTTATAAGAGGGAAGTGGATATTTCAGATCCAACAAAAAATCAGCAACCATCAGCCACCATGAAAAAGAGGAAACCCAGCCCTAAAGAAAAGAGAAAACCAGAGCACAAAACAAAATTAACAAGCTGTTTGAACAATGGTATTGGTCATATCCATGTTCAAGGACCATTCTCAATAGCAACATGTTGGCATTGACCACCTACCATAGCATCCCAACTGACTTCATCAGTTTCTTGCAATGGATGCAGCTTGATATTAAGTGTCAACCAACATATGGAGTCTCTGGCACAAGATCATCAGTAACAGAAAAACACAGCCAAAGTGCTGGCTAGTTCAAGGAAAAGAATACCAAAAGACATCAACAAAAGAGACTCATAGAGAAACGGGAAAAGGCCAGAAAAGAAAATACCCCTACAAAACGCAGAAAAAGGAAAGTAAACAGAGAGAAAGAAATGACTTTGAGATGAACTTTAGGAAAGACAATGTTCAACAGAAATCTAGCAATGTTGGCACATCACAACTATTAAATCGCTAGAGGATAAACATCTAGACAATCTTTTTCTTTGAGTTTGGTAAGATTTTTCAATTTCAGGGAACTAATTTAAGGTTTTTCTACTCCTCAAGTAGCTGTCATCATTGACTGCAAAAGAAAGAAAAAAAACAAAAAGAGAGAACCCTAGAGCTCAGAAGGGCTTCAACCTCATCACTTTTCCATGATCAAAAAGTTGAATCTCATGATCTTCAAGATGGAGCAGAAACCTTCAAAGTTCAGAATTGGACCATTCCTGTTCTCAAAAGTAGATCTCAACATTCTAACTGTTGACATGCAAGTGCAACAGCTCTGAATTTATCGAAAACTTACAGGTCGAAGGAAGGCTCTGGTGTAAGGATCAAAGTCTGATTGATGTCTATAAAACCCTCTGCCAGAGTATCGAGGATGATGATCTCCCCACTGTTGGCGGAGACTATTGGTGACCCACATTGGCTCTGGTGTTTCGCCATAGAAAAGCTGTCCATAATCAAGGCCACTTCAATTTGAGTCACAAGTTGTCCATGAAGTGATCTCTTTCTTCAGTATCCAAGTCTCAAGGGAATTCAATTTGCATAGTAATATTCTCAGACTGAACACAAAACTATCTTCAAGAAGTTATAGAAAGGAAACAAGACTGACTGAATCCTCTCTGCTTGGTTCGACGGAAGACGGCTAGATCAGTCCAACTAATATAGGTGAATGGCAGGTCCAGAGGGTATTCTGTTGTTTGATGACATGGGAACAAGGGTGGTAGCCTGAATTCCCAAGCCCAAAAACAACAGAATGCCCAATGTGACATGCCATTCACCTACTTTAAGCCCTTGGTCAGATTTTTAACATGGAAAGAGCAGGTTATATAAACTGAAATCTCCCTCCTGCTCCAGGTAGGGAATTCCAATTCTTCTTGGGGAATTATGCTCCTTCATTGATGACTAAGCATCTTCCTCAAGCCTTCATTGCGCATTTTGCAGGCCCTTCATCAAGCAATCTCTACACCATGTGACACCCTCGGGCCAGGGTATTCCCAAAATAATGGGCCCTTGGCCTCTGACCTTGGGGGTCCATCATTTTGTGGACACCCCAGGCCTCTGCAGGTACCTCACACATTAAAAACTTACCTAATTTGAAATTGTGCAAGAAGGTTATGTTTGGTAAGGTGTGCCTGATTATCTAAGACAAAGCTTCTACTTGGTAAGGAACCTGCAAATACAAATGGAAAATTAGGTCGGCTTTTTAATATCCCTTAGAATACAGATCTGAAGACAGAACTAAGGGACAAAAGCTACATCTGTCTTCAGATCTGTCCACTAATGGAACTTGTCGAGAACATTTGTCGGCTGCATGCAGATCATGAAGGGAGATCCGATCAGAAAGTACTCAATAATGCTGCTACAATTGAGAGAGAAAGTTTGCGTACCTCCGTCATGTACCTCGACATCAGCTTACTCTGTTCAAATCCTTTACTACAGATGCTGCTCGAGTGCACGAGCTTAATCACCTTTCACGACTGCTGGCCAGGAGAAAATTTCTAACTGTTCCGTCTCTTGATCAAGGTGTTAAACCACGTCCACAACAATAGATTCCCCTTTATCACAGCCTGCTTGCTTAATGCACGTCACAACGCAGCAAAAAGCAGTCAAAAAAGAAAAAGAAAAAAGAAACGGCTTGATTCTACTCTGTAAACGTGGCGAAACACTAGTTCATTCCCGATTTAGTAGCAGCTTCAGACAACTTCACGACAACTGGGAGCACGGATTCTACTTGTTGTTTCTTTCTAACATTGAAGAACGTACACAATCCTCCCAAAGGAAAAATAGAGCTGAATATTGACCTTATGCAAAATTCCGTTCAAGTTCACAACCACGACGTCCACAACCGACTTCCCGGCCCTGAGCTTGCCTCCAATTCCGCAGATGCACCTAATGAATTCAGCTAAAACCAAAAGAGAATCTTCATCTCGTCTTTACCGATTTCACAACAAGAAAGCTATGAAGACAAGAAACTAATAAGTCTAGTCTCCATACAGCAACAGTGCAAAGAGCAGGAAAAAGACAAGCGGTCGACATACCGCAACATATATTATTGACGAAAATGCTTGCAAACCTGCCTAAACTGCAGTTCGTTCTTGATTACTCGTAGCTTCCTATAGATAAATTCACAACAACCAGAAAGAAACATGGATTCTACTGGTTTCTCTCTACCATTGAAGAACGTACACAACCCTGGGTCCTGAAAAAGTCATACCTGAACATCTAGCCTCATGGAAAACCGCGAGTCCCTTGATGAAGTCCAAAACCACGTCGACAATCGCCTCCCCCCTGAGCAGGGCTGTTCAACTTCTGCAGATGCACCTAATTCAGCCCAAAGAAAACAAAAGAATTAGATGCCATGATCCTTTACCGATATTTTCACAACAACAAAGTCCAGGAACGAAAAAATACAAAGACAAGAAACAGCTACTAGTCTAACTGAATACAGCAGTTCAAAGAGCAGGAAAAATTGATCGATGAATGACAGTCCCGTTTGATTCGATACCGCAATATATTGACGAGGAGGAGGAGGAGTCTGCGGGTAGTCTGCGAATGATGGAATGCAAACAGAATCTCAAAGGCTAACTTACCAGATCGTGCAATTGCGTGGCCCCTGATTCACTCCTCAACTGTCAGAGAGAAGAAGCGTTCTTCGCCCTCTGGAGAAGCCTGCAACTGGATCGTGCAGTTGCGTTGCCCCGGATTCACTCCTCAACTGTCAGAGAGAATAAGCGCTCATCGCCTTCTCGAGAAGCCTGCGACTGGAATGCAAACAGAAAGGAAAAAAAAAAGGTAAAAAAAAAATCGTGGCGCCGAATTCACTCCTCGAGTGAGTTTCGGAGAGAAGCGACGGCGATATGAGAGCAGCAGCAGCACGAGAGGAGAAAAGCGTGATCGCCTTGGAAGATAGCGGCAGCAGCAGCAGCAGCAACGCCAGGCAGGAAGATGAGGACGAAGAAGAAGAAAAAAGGCCAAGGCGGTAAAAGGCCGAGTACACGGCCCCAGTTCAAACCAATAGAATCATGACACGCCTGCGGTCAAAACGGGCCCTACATTGTGGGCCGGTACGTCTGAACGGTGGTTTTAGAGGGCCTACTAATTAACCCCTACCTAATCTCGGGCAGCCTCCTACTATCTAGTAAGTTACTAGTACACGCACCGGTAGGCTCACTGGGGGTAGGAGCGGTGGCAGAGGGAGCTTGGAATTTTCCCACTTCGATCATATTAGGGTAGTATAGCCCATCACCGAACATATACCTATAACCAAACAATTTCCAATATTTTCACCATTCCTTAATCAAATTGAGCGATTTTTGTGACATTGGACACGCACACTGGAGGGCTACAAATGTTCTTTCGGGTCTCAGAAGTAAAGAAGCACCACACAAAACACAGGAAGAGGATGAGAGATAATTTCCTTCAATTTTTTTGAAAAAATAGCTCTAGATTTCTATGTAGTTCCAGCACTATATCTTCCTCATCTTTAATTTGATTTTAGCAATTAAAAACCTTATGGGTGTGCCAACTAGAGATTTACAAAATCTCTTTTTATTCCAGAGATCAAAGATTTTAAACTCCAAATTTTAATTTCTTTTAATTCATCTATCGTCAAACATTGAACCCCCTTAAACCAAACATCTCATAATTTTTCCTCATTCCTTTATCAAATTGAGCACCTTTTATATGGGTCTAAGCACTAGGTGAAAGGCTACACATGTTGTTCTTTGAGCTTCATAAGCAAAGGAGCAATGTGTGAGGATTCGACCTCCTTTGACTTCTGAACTGTTCACTCACCAACATATTTACCCTATGATGTTCAGGCATGAACTAGGAAATTAATCCAAATGCTTTTACAACTAATTTTCTTTTTCATAATCTTTTAGCCAAAATTGGACAAAATTGTATGTATTTTATTTGCGATTTTCAAAGGAAAAAAAGAAAAAAAGGTTATTTATCTGGCTTGAGTAGTGCTTCTTTACAAACTAATTTTCTTTTTCATAATCTTTTAGCCAAAATTGGAAAAAATTGTATGATTTTATTTGCGATTTTTCAAAGAAAAAAAAAAAAGGTTATTTATCTGGCTTGAGTAGTGCTTCTTTACAAAGTATTAATTTAAATGATTTTCTTTTTTCAGAATCCTTTTTTTTTTGGGGGGTGAAAAAATAGACAATAAATTTCTAAGGGTTTGTTCCTTCCCTTTGTATGTATCTGAAGGCCCCACTCTGAAAGCAATAGATTTACATCAGCCCTTCCGCTAGGTAGCAATACCGAGTGGATGGGGGTTGTTCCACCATACACCATGGAATGCCAGCCAAATAATACTTTATGAGCTACTTACAGGCCTTTACACAATGGAATGCACTCCTTAGGGTGCATTCTCTCTAGACATAAGCCTATTCCGTCAATACATCGAACACCCTAGAAAGGGGTAGAGCCCCTTTCTCTAAAATCTTTTTTGTTACGGTAAAACCATGGTAAAACCAGAACAAGGCACTGTGGTCACGCAATTGGTCTTTTCAGTCTAGTTTAGGCTTTTTTTTTTTTTTTTGGGAACATGTGCACACCTATCCTTGATTTTCCTTGGAAAAATACGCAATTTACGGACAAGGCTACCAACCCATGTGTTTGCGATTCCGCATCATCTCTTGCTTTTTTCCTTGGAGAGCAAGAGGTGAGTAAGTAGGTCAAGCATCCGTGCTTACTACGCATGTGGATGGTTAGTACATAGCTAATCACCATGGTTAGCTTATGAGGACAGAAATCAAATGAAAAATAAATAAATAAATAAATTCTGTCCATATGCCATTCATCTTGCATGGTGCTCACTGTGGTCAAGCAGTGACTGATTTTTACCGACAATTCTACTAACCATAGTTAGAGAGACTAAACCCATGTGTTAGATTGGGGTTCTAGATAGATCCACACTCAAGAGTCGAGGTTATAGATCATCATAAAGAGATCGGTAAAGTGGAGCCCAGTTGGGCCCCACTTTCTCCACCTCCGTTTGATCCCATCCCCTAAATTGTGTTATCCCATCCATAAAGTGTCCAAATAAGGGACCAAAATAGGGGAAACCCAGGGTGAGATCCCCAAACTAGGCATAACAACTCTTTTTTTGGTCAACTAAGGGCTGCCCACCTATGGGATATGATATGGGGCCTATATGGCCTATGAGGTCCGGGGGCTATGAGCTTAGGGGGTATGGGGGCCATTGGCCACATGGCTTAATGACTACGGCTATTGGCTACGGCTAGTGGTAGTGGATATATGGCCATTAGTTATATGGCTAATGGCTAAGGCTATGGTTATTAGTTATATGGCCATTATTTACATGACTATTGGCTATGGCTTTTGGTTATATGATCATTATTTAGTTGGCTCTTGGATATTGATTATTGGTTAGTAGCTAGTGGCTATGGTATTGGTTATGGGTATTGGCAATTGGCTATGGGTATGGATTATTAGCTGTTGGAAATTGGCAATTAGTTATGGGTATTGATTATTGAATATGGGTATGGTTATTGATTATATGGACAAGGTTAAGTTTGACCTTCTAGGGTTTGGGGTTAGAATGAGTTTTATGTGGGTTTGAATGTTTGGTATTTAGGGTTTTAAGGTCAAAATTTAAATGTTTCGGGTTAGGGTGAGGGTTTTTTAAATATGGGTTGATTTTTAAGGTTTTGGATTTTTGGACCATATCATGGTTTGTGCTTGTGTAGAATATTGGAGTTAAAAATCAAGATTTATAGTTAAGATTTAAACACATGACCATGAACTAAAAATAGTGATGAAAAATGTTGTTTGGAATTCATGTTTTTGTGTATGTAAAACAAGAAAATTAAAAATCGGCACAAAAAAGATGGATTTAGGGTTAAGGTAAGTTGAAACTTGTAGATTTAGATTCTCATGGCAAGTATCTAAGGAATAGACCATTCTTGTACACTTCCTCTTATTTTTGTCCGACAACTTGAAAGCTGTTTTCTTCAAGATCCTCAAATGGCTATTCTTCAATTAATGATGATTTTACTTATACCCTCTTGATCTTCTAAATGATGTTAATAGCAACTTGCAACTCCAATGAATTTTTCACTTCACATAAGATGGGAAAAAAAGATGGACCTAATAGTTGGAGTTCAATGAATCAGTCTCTCTTGTGGTCCTTACCAAGAAAACCCATGTTAGATCCATAGGTAAACCTCCTATCTCATTTGTATTTCCAGTTATAGGCTAGGTCTGATTTTTAAATTTGGATTTAGGATTTGGGTGTAGGGTCTAAATTATATGGTTTTAATGTTTAGGTTTCATGTTTAAAGGTTAAGGTTAGATTTTTAAGTATTCATTTTAATCTTTCAAGTTAGGGGTTTTTAAATTTTAATTAAATTTTGGGGTTTGATTTTTAGGGTTTCAAGTTAGGGTTAATGATTAGGAGTCAAGGTTAAAGTTTTAGGTTTTCTCCACGATTTCACCTAAGGTTTCATTTTTAGGCTTGATGTTTAAGGGTTTTAAGTATGATTTTTAGGGTTTAAGGTTTCAAATTTAAGGTTTAAAAAAATTTTAATTTGATTTCAAAGTTTTCAAACTTGACTATTAATGTTTAAAGTTAGGTTTTAGTGTTTAGAAGTTAAGGTTTAGGTATGATTTTCAAGGTTTTAAGGTCTAATTTTTAAGGTTCAAATTTAGGGTTTAAGGTTTATGGGTTAGGGTTAAGGTTTAATGGTTAAAGTTCAAGTTTTTAGTCTTGATTTTTAGGTTTGAAGTTTAATTTCTAAGGTTGGAAATTATGGTTTGATGTTTTAGGTTTGATTTAAATGGTTTAAAACTAAGGCTTGGTGTTTAGAGTTAATGTCTTTAGTGTTAATTTTGAAGGGTTTAAGTTTAGGTCTAATATTGAAGGTTTTTGGGTTTCATTTAAAAGGTTTTAAATCAAGGTTTAAGGTTAAGGTCTTTAAGTTTGGTTTAGAATTTTCAAACCTAATCACTAAAGTTTAAGGTTATGGTTTAATGCTTAGAAATTAAGGTCAAAACTTTTACATTTAATTTTGAAGTTTTCTTACCAAGGTTCAACGTTTAGTTCTATTTTTTTGGGTTTCTAGGTTTGATTTTAAGGTTTGGAATTAAGGCTTAGAGTATTGATGTTAGGATTTTTAAGGTTAAATTTATACGTTTATGATCTGATTTTTTGTTTTCCATTAAAACAAAGGAAATTCCAATTGTTCCGGGCAAGTTTTCAAATTTAATGTCATGATGTACAACACCTTTATCTAGAATTAGTCAAAATCTATATTATGTGAAAATGCATTGTTCATTAGATCATGCATTAATGATGCATTTGGAAATGAAATCCAATGGCCAATGCCTAAGGAGAAAATTATCTTGGGTATAAAACTACAAGAATTGTTGGGTTGTATTGGTTTCATTGACAGTAATTTGGTCAAGAACCAAAAATTGTGAACTAACAAGGCACATGAAACTTGGTTCAACAATTTTTTTAAAACAATGCAATAAACAACATAGTCATTCATGACCATCATGGATTGTTCATATACATAGACATCAGTTACCCCAAGTGTTATCATGAGGTGAACATTTTGTGGCATTTAAATCATATATCAAATATAATGCCAATATTTCATCATGGAGATGATTATTTTGAATAATTCTTAGGAGATCCAATGTACATGGGTGAAAAGATGTTCATTATGTGTATGATAAGGTAATGGGAGCTAGCCCCAGATGTAGACCATGATGCAATGTGAACATTCAAAAATACGCATGTAGGTTTTAAGGTTCAAATGGAATGAAGGATTGGTGGACTATAAAGAATATGGAGATTCATCATGAAGAGGTTCAATTCAACAAAGCCATACACATTTGTTCCAAACCATATCTTTCCTCATTAACTTCCTACACATGAGGTGTATGGACTTCACATTTGAGGTGGTTGGGGAGCAAAATTTTGATCCAACTACACATGGCTAGCTAGGGGACTTCTAAATTAAAATCCAAAATTGCTCTAACCTCTAATTTAAATTCCTTTTCTAATATGATGCCTAAATGTCTAACTACTTTCAAAACATTGATCTTGATTTTCTTCTTCTATTAATTGTCAATTTCCATTTTACCTACCAAGAAAACATTTTAAATCTCAAATGTAGAGGCAAAAATGAGATGCCATCATTGCCATGCTCTTGGATTGGTTATGTAGCATCTTTGTTTTAGACACCATTCATTCACCATCATTTGTAAATGGTTTAAAGTTCAAGGATTTATAAAGGTTAGGTGTGGAAACTTCAAGCTTAAGGGTAATAGATGTAGGAGTAAGCATCTTAGGATTGGGTATGGGTATGCCATCTATCATACTTTGGCGTCTCAACAAGAAGTTTCTTTAAGGATGCCCATATGTGGCTTTCAAACACTCCAACATTTCATCACTTTGAAGTGTTGCCCTCTCATTCCTTTCATTATTGGAATTCATGTCTTCAATTTTTCCAAGGTGTCACATAGGTAATCTTTCAATGTCTCCTTTGTAAACATAGAATTTGAGTACTTAATTCAATACAGGTCTGGTTGCAAGGTAATGTGGAGTAATTCTAGTGGATACATAGTCCATAAAAAGTCTATTTGGTAATTTTAAAATTATAGTCTATTGTGATATTGGCTTAAGGTCTTCTAACAATTTTTTTTCATCTATGTTAATTTGCTTTAATATATCATATATTGAATCTTTATAAAATAACCCAAAAAAACTTCATAAAAAAATGTATTTTTATAAAGCCAAAGACAAAATACTAATTAATAATTTTTCAATTTTAAAAGTCCAATACTTTGCATTTGGAGAATATATGTTTTTCTTTTTTTGTAAATGACTTTTTATGCAAGTTGAAAATTTTAATTCAATTGAAAAGTTGGCATAATGATGATTTTATGGCATGTTAATGTGTGACATTTTTTAGAAACTTATAGTACAACACAAAAAGTGATCCACCATATTTCGCACCCACCCATAATCAACATACATTGATCTCCAAACCACATTAGGAATTGGTTGGGCTTTTACCTATGTTATATGTGACAAAATGCATAATATAAGATGTGTTGCCACAGGGACACTAATTAAAAGAAGTAAAAAATGTATGAGTAAAAATATAAGGTGCAATGTATTGGTTGTTGGGTAGAAATTATAAGTTAATTAATTTTAAAATAAGGTACATTTTATTCAAACAATCAATTTAATTATAATATAAGGAATTTAATAATCTGAAATAATGGATTATAATTAATATAGGGTGGCTTTAATATGTATATATTAAATAATTAAGTAATAATAGGATGATAAAAAATAGTTTGGGCAATTATTTAATGCCCCCCTAAAATGGTCGTTTGACACATGTAAATCCCAAACTTTACATTAAGTGTCCCCCTTGGCCATGATGTGGCCATGATGTTAAAGTGGAGACATTCCACTATTTGCATATTAATTAATTTATTTTTCTAAATTTCATTTGTGTTGGGCAAAGCCACCAATTTAAATTGTTGTGTTTCAAACCAATCATCCTTCTTCATGACCTTTATGGCTACCATGGAGTTTGCTATCCCTTCATCCATGCCAACAAACCAAAACAAGCTTAAACATTTAATCCTAGTCACAGGTTCAATATTTAAGATTTTCAAAACTATCTTTCAATTTGGATAATTATGTCATTAGGTCTCCAAACCCATTATTTGGGGTTCAAAATTTTGATCATTAGATTTAATAAAAAAATTCTCAAAAAATTTGTCACTAATTTTGGTCAAAACATTTTGGATTTCCACCCACACAACATCCAAATAAAGTTACTTAGGGATTTGTTATGAGTTGCAGGCTTGCATTCAAGTTATTGGTTCAAAGTACCACCCATACACACCCAAACTAAAATATTTTATGAGCTACAAACTTCCTACATAGAATTCAGGTCCAAATGAATGCCCATGCACAAAAAAAAAAATTCCAAATGGAAATGTTTTGTGGGTTGCAAATTAAAAAATGGGTTTAAAGTTCAATAGGTGACCCATATGCATGTAAAAATGGTCCCAAATTGACCTTATAATTTATGAATTGCAAACCTTATTTTTTAATTTTAGGTCCAAATGAAAACCCATACACACAACTACATACCAATGGAAATGTTTTCTAGATGAAGATCTTTAAAAAAAAGTTTTAAATTCAATTGAATACCCATAGAAACAAAAAATAATTCACATTAAAGCATCTTATGAACTACAAACCTTGGAAATGGGGTTTTGGTCCAAATGAATACCTATACACACAAAGGCAATTCAAATAGAATGTTTATAAGCTACAAACCCTAGAGATAGACTTAAGGTTCAATTGATATCCATACACACCATTCATACCCAAATTGAGATGATTTATGAACTATAGACTTTACAAATAGGGTTTTGGTCCAAACGAATGCTGATACAAACAAAGTAAAACCAAATTGAAATGGTTTATGCATTGTAGACCTCCAATTTAACAATATAACCCAAAACCTTGCATTTATGTACATTGTTGGATTTACAAAAGTATTATCAAATGGTGAGATCATTTAGGAAACAAAATTTTAAACACTTGATTTCAAATTATAAATGTTTTTGAAGAAGATGCCTTAAAAGTCTTTGGGCTACAATTGTGTAATGATAGAAAACATTGTGATATTTCACAATATCAAGGGCATGCCAATCTTGGCTTATTTAATAAAGCCGTCACATCATTGATAGGTTCGTGGGCAATTTTGTGAAAATATGTTCAATCACAAGAACATTTATTAAAGGATGGAATAAATAGCCAAGGTTTTCACAAACTAGTTTCTGACTATGGGGACATTTTGGGGTATAAGATTTTTGGAATTTCTAGGGATAAGATTAAAGCTTCTCTTGAGGTGGTTCAATTTCTAATCTTTGGTGCAGTCATAATCAAACAAGCCAAAAAAGATGTTGAAAGACGAAGAAAAACAATCAAAATTGGAGAAATATTTATGTTTTACCATTTGAAACCATGGCAATCATAGCAAGTTGTTCCCTTTTCATTCATATGAAGGTCAAAAAATTCAAACCAAAAATCCATTTGATAAAATTTTAAGTTTAAGTTTTGATTTAAACACCTATTGCATAAAAAAGGATCAATTTTGCAAAGGACTCTTAGAAGGACTCATATAATAAAGCAAAATTGTTGGGAATTTTTTTAAAAAGATAAAGACCTATTAGCCATATTCAAAAAACACTCATACCCTAAAACATGTGGAAATTTAAAACTTTAAAAAATCAAAGAACTTTCCAAAATTGATTCAGAATTTTAGATTTTCAAAAGTCCTTTATCGCATATAAATGGGGTATAATGTACATGAGTGTTAAAAAAAGTTGTGACTTATTATACAAGAAAACATATTTTGGTTGTAATTTGAAATTGCTATCATTTTTAAAAACGAAACACTACCTGTACAAAGAATCAACACATTTTCATATTTATTCAAAAATTATTTTCAAAAAATTTCATGTACTTGGAAATTTATAAGCATTTATTATAACAATTTGCAAAAATGATTGTTCAAAAATTCATTTGTATGAAAAAAGTTATTTTTGGACAAAAGAGCATGTAGTCATTTTCTAAAGTATTGATGTTGGCACATTTGATCTTCTTTGCACCCTCTTTGTGGCTTGGGTTGCTTCAAAAAATCTTTAAGCCATGTACTAGTTAAGATTTGCAAAGATTCATAAACTTTACAACAACACATGAAAAATCATCACAAGAAAAAGATAAAAACTTGGTAGAAAGTAATGTCTTTTGCTAGATAGTCATAAAATTCATTATCATTTAATGTTGCATGTTCTACTGAGAGGGCAAAACCTCACCTCCAAAGGTTGGAAATCATGTGGGGTGTTATTGTCAAGCTCAAATCCATCTTCTTTTGTGTGATTGTGATGAACTTTTCAACTATACAAGCAAGTTCCTCAAGCTGGCACCTGCCTTGGAAAAATTGCACACACCTTAAACTTGGCAGTGGATGGTGTGCGGGTGGGTGCTGCTGGTTCACTGTGGTGAACCAAAACCAGGTCTGATTTCAGGGGTGGGGAACCAGGTTGAATTCTGCAACCTAAACCAAACCTGGACTTGGTTTGGAACCAAAACTGGAATTTGAAAAAAAAAAAAAAAAAAAAATCGAAAAAAATTTGGAACCAAAACTGGAATTTGAAAATTATTTCTTTTTAAGAAAAAAAATTTTGAACCAAAACTGGAATTTGAAAAAATAATAATAATTAAGAAAAAAAGTTTGGAACAAGGGGTTAATTGCCAGTTTACCCTGGGTTTCAGACTAGGTTATCCCAAATTGGGTCTAATTTCCGGAACTAAAACCAGAACCTGAATTATTATTATTATTATTTTCAAGAACCAGACCAACACTGGTCAAAACTTCAAAATGTGTTAATATTGTGACAATTTGCCAAGTATATCTTAAAAAAGAGATTTTAATTTTGTAATTTTAATTTAATTTTATTTTATTTATTGGAGCTTTTGTTCAATGGGTTTCAAGCAATGTTGGATAGTACTGCTGGTTCCAATTCTTGATTAGAAACAAGGGGTGTGTGGCCTTGCTATTTACATTTTAAAAAATTAAGTATAGTAAGGCAAAAGAAGAATTATGGAAACTCAATTATATTTCACCATGCAAAAAAATATAATCTTCAAAACAATCCTCTAAAAGAAACCAAAATCTTTCAAGATATTATAACTCTATAACTAATCTCAATTTTCAACACAAGCCAAAAATATCAACTTTCAAAAATCTTCATATGAAAATTAGACCTATTATTATTATTATTACCAAGGGGCCAAAATCCCTTAAGCTACTATACTCTACAATGAATCTCAACACAATAATATCCTTGCCTTGGTTAACCGTAGGTTAACTGGTAGTAATCCATAGGTTCCAATCAAGGTTATGTGCAAGCAAGACCAAAATCAGGTTTGGTTTTCAGAACTGGAATCGAAATTAATTTTTGAAAACCCAGACCTGAAATCATATAATATTCATGATTCCATTTATGTGTGAAAGCAAAAAAATATGTATGAAACCATAACCAAAACCATTCTAATTTAATTTAAGAACTAGAGCCAGAGGTCCATTAGTACTAAGGAATTAGACAACAAATCTACACCTTTCTAATGCTTGTTTTTTTTTGTGGTTGCCTAGGGTGATAAGAGAAATGCATGTCCTTTCAAATTTATGCTGCACCTATCTTGCAAGGTCAAAATGGTAGGTCTTATACTTATAATAGAATTGAGAAATTTGTTGGGGTATGGCGCATGAAAAAAAGGCTTGGAAAAAGTGTTGGTATGATTTGACAATCCGTGCTCCAATAGAAATTTTATTCACAATGACAATTTTAGATGTTTGAAACTTTGATTTCATTAGTAGTATGATGATTAATTACACGTGTTAGTAATTGCACAAATTCATGACATGTATGCCAATTTACGGATATCTTGTATGAGTGGGTGTTTTTTGGTTACGCAACATGCGACTGTCAATGCACAACAAATGATAGGTAAAGCTTATAAGCATGTAGTTGATAGGCAACTACGAGTTGTTAAGAGTGACTTCACGAGATCACAATTCAAGCTAAGATTCAAGGTAAGTACAAGCCTCAACTTAACTTAAGTTGCATTGGTCACAGGCAAAATTTGGGTTTGAGGAAATGACTCAAGAGAAAAATGGTGAATGTTGTCATTGACAAATCGAAACCAAGCAATTCAAAATTGTAATGACATGTCAGAGACTTCTTCCTTGAGGGTGCCTTAAATCCACAAGATTTGTCCTGACATGGGGAAGTCATCTTAAGTTTTTAAGTGGGCTTTACAGATTTGGTGAGGGCTCGCCATTTTTTTTGGCACAATCAAAGGATCTTGGCCATCACACCTTAACATGAACAAAAGAAGGGCTGTGGATGGGGGCGTCACGAGAATTCGGCACTGACCTCAGTCGCCACCTTGGGCAGTGCCTTATTCTCAGAATGCCCAATCCACAGACCTTACCTCCCATATGGTGTTTTCCCTCCTGAGTTGTGTCAAGATACTTGAATTGATTATGGGTTTTGAGGCACTAGCACATTGAGACATGAATATACAAAAGTCCTTTGACTCAACACTTGGTAACAAGGATGAAAAAATTGGCCGCACTTTTAAGGTGAAGAATACCTTCATATCGTAACTATGACTGATGTTTGGCACAAAATAATTTGCAAAACATCTAGCCAGGAAAAAAAAAACAGAAAGTTTTATTGATATTTGTTGAAATTGTTGAGAATTGAAAAGCATTGGATTACTATTACAAATGCCCAACACAAGATGTATTTTGCATACTTAATACTGAAATGATGAAATTCTGATAAAATTTATGGTGCCAGTTTAGAAGACAGAAAAGGCATCACTGAGAGAGATCTCGTCTGGCCAGTAGAGAGTTGTTGGCCATGACAAGTACCTAAAACTCCTGCAGAATACTAGATCCTGATGCATCCTTTGAAGAGAAGAGTTAGTTTCTTACAGGTGGTGCGCCAACGGAAAGCTTGGAATCAAAGCATCGTGCAAGCATGGCTACTGCGGTCACTGTCCTCAATCAGGCATCAGAAAACAACACAACTAGCATCATTGTCAGTCGGGAGGCAGTAGTAACCCAGGTCTCTTAGGTTGAGCTTAGGAGCATCTCCACCCAATTCAAAATAATTTTATGCTCTTTATGCATGTGCCCAAGAACTGTGCGAATGCTCTAAAGATGTGACGCATGGAATGATATTGCTTGTACCTCAAATGTAGCAAACATATCACCAAAGCATTTTCAGTGCCCTCCACCAACTGGCGAATACCTGCTCACATCCCCATCATAGCTCCATTACTCCTGCACAAAGAAAACTGAAAGACTATATAAGAAACAGCCAACGTGATGAGAGCTATAAAAGCAGGAAGGGCAATGACAAAATAATTTACCTGTAATCTTGATTCACTTCAGTTAGATCAGGCCAATCTAATACCCATTGTTCCCAGAGATGGTTGTGATCTATGTAAATTCCAGAGGGAAATAAACTCCCCCTGCTAGGCCTCATGATCTATGTATGTTTAAGTTTATGAAGTGTATGGAACATGCCAATAAGAATCACATAAGGTCTATGAGTGCAGATCTAGAAAGGAACTTACTTCGTGATAGGATACTTTGCCAGCACATCACTCTCCAAAGAGCGCTGGATTAGCAGAGGTGGTTGAGGGAACAGGCATAACGACTGCCAAATGATGAACAAAATTCTCACTCACATCAGTGAACATGATCAAACCCTGAGTTTAATTACACATCTTATAAACTCATGTGATGAAGTTCACATGGCTGTGAATTAAGTGACTGACCCCATTGATGATTTGTGTTGTGTACTTCAGTTTCTTCATGTCCTCAGTGTTTGGCAGTCTTATCTCCTAATTCCAAATCCATCTGTCACCGAGTCCTGTACATCCTGTTCCATTCAAGGATTGGTCACAGGTGGTTCAGGGTAATTGCACCAAAATTTCTATTACCCAACTATTTATCTTCCACCTTGACAAAGATTGCTGTGACGAAACAAGAGCTTTTGCTGCAAGCTCAAAGATGGCATATGTAGAGTGAAGCTTTCCAATGTGGTTAAGGAAGAATAATATGAAATCGCCTGCAATTATACCCATATGACAACAGAGGTGAGCTGACCGTAGAAGCAGGGTTCTGCAAAAACAAGAAAACCACCCTAAACCTGTGTGAATATAAGAACATAACTCAAGAATCAATGTAGAAAAATTCACAGAATTCATGTGCCAAAGTCCTTGAGAACAATTGTGGACCCATGGGCTGTACTGCAAGCATGGCCAAAGAGAAACCAAGAAAAATGATACAAAATTTGCAACTTATGTAAAAGACTTGAGCTAAAAGATAAAAAGTTCACGTCAAGACAGCAGCAAGTGTCTCAAGACCAGCTATCAGCAAGTTCATCAAGTCATCCCATAGTTGCATACTAGACACCTGTCAAAAAAGAATCAATCAATCAGAAAGAGCTCTTTCAAAATTCATGAGTCCCTTGAAGATTGCTTGCAACAACCTCAAAACATTGCTTGCTCCTAATTGAAAACCAAGGTGTTCAAAACTTCAAACCTCAAGCATCCTTCCAGACGCAAGCCCTAAACCCTGTGGCGCTGGATCTGGCAGTTAGTTCATAGAGAAATTCAGGGAGATGAAAAGCTGGACATCAAAACATGATCTCCAAATCAATGAGCAAAGTGCCCAGGGACGATCTGACCTTACATTTTCACCAGCAACTAAAAAAAAATGGAGTATGCTTGGGTCTCAATCATTAACATATTCCTTCTCAAACTCCTTGTCCACCGTCTGCTGCACGTACCAGACATATGTATTATATGGTCAAGTGCTGCAGCAGCCATGAAGAGGAATGCAGGTTCCCCACCAAGACCCAATGCAGGATGATGACACAAATCCTGGTCCCAGGATGAAAATTTCCAAGAATTCAACATGCCATTTCTCAAAACCTAAACTTTCTCATAATTTGTCAACATCTGCAAACATACAATAATACCATACTAGTTGGGAATGCAAACTTCTTTTGGTCCCACCTTACAGGTTGCAATCTTGTCCAGAACCTTGTTTATGAGATCAAGTGCCTTTGTTACCCTCCATTGTCAAGGTACGATGGCTCTCAAAAATGCTACTTTCCAATAAGGAACGATTTCTGTGCGTCTGTCTCCAGCTTCCCACAGTGCTATATACACAGCCCATCCTCAGAAAGAAAAAACCATGTGGTCAAGACAGACCTATCTGGAGGGAAATGTTTACAAGAGAGAGATATGAATATGAGTACTGAAATACTTCTCAAAATAACTTACAATTGAAGTCAACCAAAAAAGAATCCAGAGATGATCCCACATATAATATATGGTTATGAATATTTCAGATCATTTGACAACATAAAAGTGACCAAATAGCAAACATGAATAAGACAAAAAATCAACACTAAAGAAAAGAAACAACAATGAGACTGAAAACAAAACTGAGGAGTTCTTCAGAGAAGTAGGGTCCTAACTGCATTATCAAATCTAGGCGTCTTCTTTGGGGTTTCAAGAAATTTGAACTGCAAAGTACCAGGCTGCTTCCATGAAGTCTCTAAGATTTTGATTGATTGAGGAGCAGAACACACTTAAACCTTACCTCAACAATTCCAGTGCCATTCGATAATGAGTCAAAATCATAGTTGAACATAGCTTTCCCAATGACATGCGAGGTCAATCTTGAAAATAATGATTCCATTTCCACACCCTCTCCACCCTTTTGCTGCCATATCCAACTTGATACAAAGTTGCTGTGTGACCTTCCTGAAAAGGCCCATCATATCATGACTGCCACATACTGGAGACAAAAACTAAAGATTCTGATTTAGAGATTCTGGAATTTGATACTATCACGAATGATTCCAATATACATGAAAACCAGCAGTATCACATCCACAATATTTCTCACATCCACTTTTTTACACTCTAACCTGTAAAACTGAAACTGAGACTGCAAATAGGTGGGAGACTACTAATAGCCAACCACTTGCACCAATCATTATGATTGGCCAATCACAAATAAGGAGCAACAGTCAGATCCCATTTATTACACTCTTCTCTGGTGCACAGCTTTGCTGCACCTTTCACCAGCCTCAGCAAACTGTGCAAATATGGTGGGAGCCAAAACCATTTCCCTGAGCTAAACCAGCATGTTTTGACTTTTCTTCATGCAACTTCAATGTGCAGGGTCACATACTAAAAACCGCTAGAGATGCTTTTAGATCTTCACAAGGCAGCAGAGAGGGAGGGTTCTTACACCTCCTCCTCAAGAGTGGGTCGAGGGATATTGATGGACACAATAATTAGGTGCCCTCCAAATTATGAACTAGGAAATTTCTGCTTCTGCTGCTGCATTTCCCAGTCTGCAACCAGTTTCTTGGTCAGTATCCGGCCAATGGGTCCTACATGCAGCAGCTCCAGGACTCTTCTCCATTTTTGCTGCATCCAGTCCCTTTTGCTGCATGAGGAGGATCCACAAAAAAAACTACAGGTCTCAAACTATTCACGGAGCTTGATGTAGAGTCCTGCCAGCTCCTGGGCTGTACTACAATGTGCACTAGAAAGGGTTTAGCAGGGTTTAGGTACTACAATGCAACCGGCTGCTTGTAACAACAGTGACTGCAGGACCCTTTTTGTTTGCATTCTTCTTCACTGCCCTAACTCCTGAAAACAAGGGGTGTGTCTCACTGCGGCCTTGCCATCTATCTATGAAGGAAGGTAGTTTGTTTTGTTTTGTTTTGTTTTGTAGTTATGAGATCCACTAAACTGGGATGCTTCAGATAGTGTTCTTGGTGTCTTTTGAAAGCTCTCGATGAGAAGGGGTGCATGGGCTTGTTTCCATGACGTTTGGACTTGCTCTGCAAAAGTTCTTGGATATAGAAAGATTTCTTCACTGAAAATTAAAATAAATCATAGCTGAAAAATTTGAAGGAGTTGGAATGTGCCTTTGGTGCTGTTGGAAAGATCTTGATGAGCAGGATTTAATGGGATTTATTTGGTAAGATTTGAATTGAGAATGTGGGAGGTATTATTTTTCAGTGATTTCTGGCGCTGAAAATTCAAATAAACTCCAAAAAATCAGGTTTTGGAAGGAAAAATCAGTTGAGAATGTGAGTACGTGAAGGCTTACCATTCAATTCAAGCATGATTTCCTTTCATATTCAGCTGTTCAAAAAATCAATACATACATTGCAAAACAATGTTCACATGTTGAGTTTCCGTATTTTGTAATGGGTTCACACTTGGGCCAACAGAACAGGCCACGCTAGTTTACATTAAAAGGTATCTTAAGGCAAAAGAAGAATTATGAAAACTCAAATATTTGGCCATGCAAAAATATAATCTCAAAAAAATCCTCTAAAAGAAACCAAAATCCTTCAAGATATTATAACTCTATAACTAATGTCAAGTTTCAACACAAGACAAAATATCATCTTTAAAAAATTCTCATATAAAAATGGACCTATTATTACCTAGGGGCCAAAATCCTTTAAGCTACTATATACTATAATGAATGTAAACACAATATCCTTGCCTATCAAGGCAAGGCCAAAAAACATATTGTCTCAAACTCTTAAGCAAAGAAGTGTCCATAATGAACAAGTTCCATGAAATACACTCGCAGCTCCTGGAACCTGCTTCTTCCAGCCTCTGTACAATATTAATATGAGGATTGTACAAAGGAACAATGAGGAAGATATGGGGCTGGAACTGGAGAAGGGTCTTGAGTTATTTTTTCAAAAAAAATGAAATGAACTATCACTCTTCCTCTTCTTGTGTTTTCTGGGTTGCTCCTTTACTTTGTAGCCCTGCAGTTTGCATGTCCAATGACACAAAAATTGCTCAATTTGGTTAATGAATGAGAAAAATATTGAAAAATGTTCGATGATAAAGACATGTTCGGTGATGGGTGATTTTACTTTTCCTGAGCTCTGGTGGAGGTCTTCTTAAGACATTTTATTTTTGACATACGCAATAAGATGATGAAACCTGCAACACCATTAAACCAGGGGTGTGTCACCCTGGGGCTTTGCCATTTACATTAAAATGTATCTTAAGGCGAAAGAAGAAGAATTGAAACTCAAATATTTCACCAAGCAAAAATATAATCTTCAAAAGAAACCCTCTAAAAGAAACCAAAATCCTTCAATATCATAACTCTATAACTAATCTCAAGTTTCAACACAAGCCAAGATATCACCTTTCAAAAATCCTCATATAAAAATAGACATACTATTTATTACCTAGGGGCCAAAATCCTTTAAGTTACTATACTCTATAATGAATCTAAACACAATATCCACCTGGGTAGGCTAGGCCAACAAACTACCCAGCAAAGGGAAAAAGAAAGAACAAAAAGAGAGGACCCAAGTCCAAGCCAAAAGCTAGAACCCAGGGTGCATCACAAAAGGCTGCTGAAACAAATCATGTTCCAAAGCTCTCACCAATCGCAAGACGCATATTAGAA
>Ga0209611_10001766_pt1 | contig 37494 bp, 37 predicted proteins | sample S1TSphgellanicum_3_FD_187693 | JGI IMG/M metagenome (GOLD analysis project Ga0209611, IMG submission 187693) | Host-associated microbial communities from peat moss isolated from Minnesota, USA - S1T2_Fc - Sphagnum magellanicum MG (SPAdes) (version 2) | ecosystem: Host-associated > Plants > Peat...
AGAGCAAGTGGAGGCCTGGAAGCCAATTGTGAAGGCAGTTCATGACAAGGGTGGTGTTTTCTTCTGTCAAATTTGGCATGCTGGTCGACTCTCTCACTATGGTATGTCCAAACTGTGCACCCCCCTGGCTCAACACTCTTGCTCTCCTCCTTCCTGCAAATGGTCAAGAGAGGAAGATATGTTGATTCATGACATAAGAACCTTTCTCTTTCTCTCTCTCTTGGTGTGTACTCTTTGGTTGTGGTCATTGAACTCAAGGTCTGACATTTACAGAATTACCTGAACAGAGAAAAGAACTGATGGTATGTGAGGGGGTTTTCCTTGTCCACGAAAGGGGCCGTCAATGGTATGTGTAGCATGTGAATTGCTCCTGTCAAATGTTGGCAGCATATCAACCTGATGGTCAAGCACCAATATCATCAGCAGCAAAGGCAGCAAGTGGTGTGGTTTTCCTCCCAGATGGGACTGGACCTGTGTCTTACCCTACTCCCCGCGCCTTGGAGGCAGAAGAAATCCCAAAGATTGTGGAAGACTTTCGTCTTGCTGCTCGCAACTGTATAAGAGCTGGTAATGTTGCTGTTCAGCCCCACAATGTCCTCATGATAATATTCTGGCAACCACAGTTCTCAGATAGAGCTGTTGCACTCCAAAAAATTAAATAAATAAATAAAAAGAAAAGAAAAAGAAGAAGCTGCTGTTGATTTGGGGTTGCTGTCCAATTGCTGTGATTGCAGGATTTGATGGTGTAGAAGTTCATGGGGCACATGGGTATCTGATTGATCAGTTTCTGAAAGAGGGGCTTAACAATCGAACAGATAGGTAAATTATGTTCACAATTGAAGAACTAATTTCAAAAGACTGGTGGGAGGGAGATTTTGCAAAACCCATTGTTGAGTGGTTTCTATGCCGTGATGTTTGTCAGGAGGAGCCCAGAGAGTTGACTTGAGAAGGTTGTTGTTGTACTTTTATGGGGTGGGTGGGTGGCAGAGATGGAGGTTCTATTGAAAACAATTGTCGGTTTGCCTTGGAGGTAGTGAAAGCAGTAGCTGATGAGGTGGGAGCAGATCGTGTTGGCATTCGTCTCTCTCTCCACCAATTCTATCCCGATATGCAGATCAGTGATCCACTAGCTCTAGGACTCCATCTTATACAGGGGCTGAACAAACTCAACATTTTGTACGCTCATTTTGTGGAGCCCCGAATGGGGCCAGGTATAGCTTCGATCGAAACCGAGAAAAATCTGTTACCTTATCGGAAAGCTTTTAAGAACACGTTCTTGGCTGCTGGTGGGTACAGCAGGGAGGATGGAATCAATGCCATCGAGTCTGGATATGCAGACTTGGTTGTCTATGGACGTCTGTTTCTGGCTAATCCTGATTTGCCAAAGAGGTTTGCACTGAATGCTCCTCTTAACCCATACGATAGATCCACATTTTACAGTCAAGATCAGGTTATTGGCTACACTGATTATCCCTTCTTGGAAGAGGTTTCTGTCAAATGAAAAAGTGATTTGGCTGGGGCTTTCTTTGTTCCAAACAAAGATTGATGGACAATTTGATTAATGCATCCTATTCTAGATGAATTGATAATTCATTATTGTTCACTTGGGTGCATGCACCACCATGTCAATCAAATATTTGAATTCAAATTGACATTTGTGTACAACTCTTGTGGTGACACAACCCACTTACTGCTGTGATGATGCATTATTACTACATTTCTGGTTTTGCTCAAAACCCAGTGATTGGATGGAGTTGGTAGCATCTAAGTGTTGAGATGATAGCAAGAGTCTGTTGGCACAACCCATTATGGTGTTTTCTGCAACCACTAAACCTAATAAAAATGTTGGCTCTATACGAGGAGGACAAGAAATTCAAAAATACTTAGTAATGTACACCTTTTCAGAGTATTTCCATTGTGATGAAACCTGCATCATGGGACTTCACATGATGGATGAACTGCTCTCCATGTCTCAATGTTGAATATGTTACCTAATGTTTCCCCAATACATTCACAATGCCACAAAAAACTCACGCTAATTGCACAATCCAAGTACCTACTAGTATGCTTTTAAAAAAATGGCATCAAGCTTACGGGGCATTGATGCATGAGTTTTTGTAAGTGACAAAGCTAAAAAAGATCAAATCATGCACGAATGAATTGCCCCCACATATTATAATTTTTTTGAAAAGTTTGCAAAATTACAAATGTGTAACAAGAATATGTAAATGTCATTACAATTGGAATCCTATGCATTTTGTTTTAAAGATGCAAACCATGACTCAAGTCAATGTACACTATTTGTTCAATGTAAAATGCACTTGTTTTATGAAGTTGTCATTGTGTTATCAACCATCAATCCTGTTGAGCATGCACATTTGAAACAAAATTTTGATACAATGGTGTTCAATTATAGTTTTTGATTTAAGGTGTATGGCATCTGAAAAGCAATTGTTCTTTCAACATATGAATAAAAAAGAACTCATTCTTTAAAATTATAATAAATATAATGATTATTAAATATGATTTTGTTTGACCTTGGTATGTGATATTAAAAATTTCATTGATGTAACCAAATTGAACTTTGAATTTTTTATAAATAATTTTCTCTACATTCAACCCACTCCACCAATTCAAAACAATATACATGCAACATACATTTGGATGTAATTATAGGATTCTATGCATGGTCCACCATAGAGACACTTCTCTTGTTTAATAGTTCACCAAGAAAAATTAACAATTTAGCCATTCATTACCCCAAATGTAGCCCTGACCATTCAAAGGCACCCAAGCTTATAGCTTGCGCCTCCCAACTTGTTGATATGACATGTGATTATCAAACATTCCCAAACTAAAAAGAACTAGACAAATGTTGAATAGATGACATAACACTGAACATGCAACAAAAATGTTGTTGCATGCATTAATTTTGTGAATGAATAGTCCATTAGGTGTCATTTTTTTCATACCATTGATCAACAGTGCCATCACAGGAGAAACATGTTCTATTATAACAACTATCAATTTCAACTAGCACATAGTTATAGATCAAAAACTATACCAGCCAAGTACATCATCACCACAAGGGAGACATGTTCAGTTATAAAAACAACTTAGACTACCATTTCCATATGGCCACACATACTATATATAAAAATCTATGTGAACCAAGTGCTATCATCATGTGTCCCATATCTAGCATATTTCCATAGTCATTCATAGGTTCATAATATGTTGAAGAGCAATCTCTTTCCAAATTCCATACACATCCTACCAAAAACCATAAAAATGAACAACATATGCACTACCTTAGAAAAACCATGTGAATTCAATTCAAGATTTTTGAAAAATAGAAGTGAAACTTAAACTTCGTACACAAACAAAAGGAAAGAAGGAAGGAGACCACCAAAGAGCAACAAACTTGTTTCCTTCATGAACTAGCTTAATGGGTGGTTCCAATCATAGATGTTAAACTAAGGAGCTCACACCCATGAAATAGCCAAGTAAAGAAAGAAAATCAAGAGGCTATGTAAGTAGGTAGAGTATCAAATTTCTCAGTATCAAGTATCTCATTGCTTGCCTGCTTGCCTGGGAAATCCCCCCTCCCTCAAGGTTGCAATAATAGGGATTGGTCAATGACACAAAAACAAAAACTTGTAAAGACCTGAAATCATGGCTTTTGCGAATAGGAGAGGTGAATAGCATAGGTACTCACAATAATAAAAGAAAGGAGGTGTTAGTTTAGGCCACTAAGGTTATGTAGCATGCACCCATGAAGCCCAATTCTTTTTCCTTTGGGGGAGGGGACACAATTTTTTTACATATTTTGGATATCAATGTTCCCAATGTGTTCCCATCACTTTATCGTCAAGTTCTTGATGTGTTCACCTAGGTCCAAACCACCCAACTAATGAAACCCAACAAACAACAAACCATTGAAACAAAATATAACAAAGAGTACGGTAATAAAACCACAAACCAAGTTATTAAATAAGATAGAGCCTTCTAAAAGGTAATGTCCAAAGGTCCTATCGTGATGTTTGGTGTTATAAGGGTGTAAATCCATAGTAAACTTTACTAAACAAAAAGACTAAAACCAGTCAAAGGTAAAAACTAATCAACCAAAAAGAAATGCATGCACATATATATATAATGCACAAGAGGAGGCTAAGATGAAATTTTCATGTATATAAATTGAAAAAAAGGAAAGAAAACATAATGTATGGAAACGGTGGCCATGCAATAGCCGCCATGAACATTTAGAAATCTAGTCTTATTATGGAAGAAACTCTCCCTAACAAAAGAATTTTAGGAAAACTAACAAGAAAAGGGAAGAACTTGGCCTTTTATACATATGTCAACAAGCTGAAACCCTAAACAAGCCATAACCCTAAAACACCTAATAACGTACAATAACCTAAAACATACATTAACCCTAAGAGTGTACATTAACCTTAAAGGCATGACTGGCATGCTCATAATTAACCCTCATGTATGAGGCCATGCATACAAGCATGACAACTGTCGTGACATGTAGTGTCTGACGTTCGGTCTCGTAAGGGTGTAAATCCATAGTAAACTCTACTGAACAAAAAGACTAAAACCAGTCAAAGGTAGAAACTAATCAATTAAAGATATGCACACACATATATATACAATGCACAAGAGGAGGTTGAGATGAAATTCTTATGTATCCCCCCCAAGACGTGAGCTAGGAAAAGTGTGGCATGGTCTGAGTAGAAATCAAGGTGTTACAAAAAAACATGATGAACAATACCAAATGTCGACAAAAACTTGAATGAGTTTCGGCTTGAGGTAGAATAAATGGTATCCACCATTACAATTATCACAAAACAACATCTAATCAGGATCGTTTCTCCTCTGACATACTTAACATGGATAGTCAAATGGAGGAATCCAAGTCAATGTGATGATGGTAAGATCTAAGTTCAACAGGTGGCAAGGCGCATAGTTTTTGGAGTGATCCTGAATTATGCGTCTGTTAACTCCTTGCAATTCCAACACACCTAAAGGCATGATCGCCTTAATCCTCAAGATAATGTGATCGGAAGAAGTGTCTAGAGTATCATTAGGTTGCCATTGGAGATACACCAAATCACTAACATCAAATTGTTTCACCTTAGGTTTATAATTACCACCTTCGTGTGTGTGCATACTATAAAGTGTTTTGATGTTGTGTAATGGACAAGTTCTCCATGGCCATGGGCATAACCCTCCTGAATAGAATAGCCCTTTCTGCGATGACCCTAACCCAAGTGGCTGGAAAGTCCAAGTCCACAACCTGGTCCATTTGAGCAATAATGGAAGAAGGTGGAATGGGATGTCTCCCAAAAAGTAGAAAGTAAGGAGCAAAATGAAACAAAGAGGCGTGTTTGGACATCCTGGAACCCATGGCGATGTAAGGTAGGGCTAGGTCCCAATCCTCTTTGTTTTCGATGAGGCAAATCTTCCGAGTTCCCTTCTTGCATGTCTTAACCATCCTCTTCGCAAGGCCATCAGCTTGGGGATGATCCCTTGAAGTTCGACGATGGTCAATGAGAGCATGATTAAGTAGGTCTTGGAATTCTCCTCTAAATTTTGATCCTTGATTAATAAAGCACTTAACATAAGCCCCAAACCTATTTAAGACCTATTGTAAGAAAGTTTGGCTGGTGCTATGTGATGACTTGTTCAGCAGCATAATAAGCTCTGATGTAGACATTACCTTTGGAGGTTTGTGGTAATTCTCCAGTTAAATCACATGACCAATGATAGAACATGCCCTGAATAGGGAGTGGAGAAAGCGTGAACTGTTGAGAGGAGAAGGAAGTTCTCACTCTATCACATTGTTCACACTTAGCAATGATGTTTCGGACTTGAGCATACATACCTCTCCAATGGTAATGAAGAGCGAAAAGGCTATAAGTACGCTTAACTCCAAAATGTCCAAGCTCTGATGTACCTTTTGAATAAGACCAAGCCATTCATGTGGTGGAAGAACCACTTTGTTGCCTTGTGGTAAGCATCAAACGAGGTGATTATCCCTCCATGAGTAGCGTTTGGACTGCTGTTGTATGCGATCTCATTGACTTGATGTAACTAATTGGGGAAGGTATTCCCCATGCTAAAGAAACTTCATAGTGTCTAAGCCCTCCCATATATCCATAATGGGATGTTCAACTAGGTAACATTGGAATATTGTAAGATAACTAGATGCATAAGATACATGTATTATTGGAATCTGGTCGAAATCTTGCTTGGCTTCTGAAAAATCTTCAAAGGTAGTGAAGGGTCTCCGCGACATGGTATCCGCGTTTTAATGTGTAATACCAGGTCGGTGAATAACCTTGAACGTATACTCCTGAAGTATAAACACCCAACGAGCTAACTTACTAGTAAACTTATCGTTAGTCATCAACCATTTGATAGGCTGGTGGTCGATATACAAAATAAACTTGGTGCAATAAAGATAAGGCCTGAAATGTATGACGACCCATACAACAGCAAGACACTCCCCCTCGTATGAAAAGCAGTTGCTTTTTAGCCTTGTTGTTGCTTCGGGATGCATAGGCGATAACATATTTTTTACCTTCCTCATCAAGTTGGCCAAAAATAGCACCAATACCAAGAACACTCTAGTCAACATGTAGAATGAAGACCTTGCTGAAATCAGGTCTTTTTAGAATGGGGAATTCTGAAAGCTTTTCCTTGAATGTGTTAAAAGCTTCTTGAGCTTCTTCACTCCATGTCCAAGTAACATCCTTTTTTAATAATGCATAGAGAGGATGAGCAATAGTACTAAAGTCTTGGACATAAATCCAATAGTAATTACATAGTCCAATGAAGCTCCTCAAAGTGTGAACATTAGTAGGATTGGGCATCTCCAAAATGGCTACTACTTTGGCCCAATGAACTATAATACCATTTAGCAAAATTTTGTGTCCAAGGTGGACTATTAAGGTGATAGCAAACTCACACTTTTTAGGATGGGTCTTCATATTGACTTCGTGGAGCCTCTTGAATAACTCTTCAAGATGAGCCAAATGTTGCAAGAATCCCTTGTTATGCATTAGGACGTCATCTATTTAGCATTTCAAGAAATTTGCCTTTTCAAAAACCTAGTCCAAGCCTCGTAGTTCACACGTGTTCCGTAATGTCACCCGTAAATACTCCACCACTATGAAAAATTCTTAATGTTAACTGAGTCCCGGGTTCTCCGATGGATTAACCCGCAATAATACCTACTGCTTCTCCCAATTCTATTAAATCATCGTGGGTAAGACTCCATCCCACTTCTACCAAAGCAGAACTTAGAAAAAGTAACAATGACAATGGTCACGGCGGGTAGGGTATTTTTTCCCTCCCTCGAAGCCGTACATGATAGTTTCCCATCATCCGGCTTTGGGTTCGAATAAAATGGCTATTTGGTTTTGGTACCTCTCCAATATACGGATCCGATTTTTTCGTTTTTAATATTTCCGGACAAGGAAACTCGCAATAGTTAGTGAGATCTAATGGAAATTCAACTCGCCATTCACTCGTGGGATCTGGGCAGTCCAGGGGGGACTAGTCATCCGAGGCTCCTCCCTTCTCGAAAATCCATATATTCCTTATCACTCGATGATTTCTCTTTATGATTATTTATTTATTTATATAGTGCTTAGAGTTTTTCATAAAAAAAACAAAAATTTACTATTTATTTCGTTTTTCCGAAAGAAGATGGGTGCATTGTTTAATCCAAAAGGCATCACAAGCCATCCCCGCAACTTGTTGCTTCCATAGAATGTCGTTTTCTTGTGATCTTTTGCAACAAACACAATCTGGTTAAAGCCTTGCCTCAAATCCACAATTGTGAAGGTGTTTAGGTCTCCAATGTTATCAAACAATTCTTTAGGGATGGGCATGGGGTACCTATCCTAAGGTGTAACTAGGTTCAAAGGCCTATAATCCCCACACATCCTTTTCTCAGTCCATAATCTAGCTGAATCTTTTTTTGTTGGTATTACTATAGTGGTTGCAAAATCAGAACTTGATGATTGAATGGGACCAGCCTCATGGAGCTTTTTGCATCTTTCATCTACCAGTTCCCACCCATGCTTGCTCAACCTGTGCCTCCTCCGATAGATGGGTGTCTCATCTGTAAGGTCTATAAGGAACTGCATGGTCTTACACCTACCTAAATCTTTCATTGAAAATGCGAACACATTCTCATATTTAATTAGCAAGTCTATGACCTAGTTTCTCTCCTTCTTGGTGAGCTGGTTCCCCATAACAAAAGGGTAGTTAGAAACACATGGAATGGAGTTAGAAAATGTCTTTGAAAAACGTAGTGTATTGGGTTCTCCACTATCTAACTACGCAGATTTATAAAAGGTTGTAATTGTTTCTCCAGAAGCTGATGTACCTCCAAGTGTATGAAAAATAACTTGAGTCAAATTACATGGTACCTCTTCCTCCCAACACTAAGAATGAAGTGTAGAGTGTTGAAGATAAGCAAGTGTACTTGGTCGAAGTGCCATGTAGTCGTATCACCAGAACTGCAAGCTAATTGAATCAGTGTTGGTGTTGTGTACATTTGAAAAAGTACATAGGTTACCAATAACCATGTAAGGGAGTTCAGGTCCATGCCTCTTCCCAGTAGAGCGTTACGTTCCAATCTAGTCACCTTGGTGTGACTAGTAGTGTCAGTTTGGAACCCCATAGCCCTTTCTCTTTCTTCTGGGCTTGGTTCATCCCAAGTGGCTGAAGCATGACAATACACCAGGCCTGCTCCATCTCCCTGAAAGGAATGTGCTCCTAGGAAAGAGAAAAAGGTGGGCCAAACACCTTTTGGTTTTCCTATTGTGTTCCCATGAAACCAAGGAGGTTTCTCTTACCTTGCAACTGGTTGGCAAGAGCTCAAATCATCTAATATGTGAGAAACCTGTAGGTTGGGGTCTTTGATGGTGTATCTCAGAACCAATTGTAGAACTGAAAGTGATGCAAGGTTAGTCCACCAGTTGCACAGCTGATGCGCATAGGAACCACATTGTGTCGCATCGAATAAAATCAGCTCTCCAAGGTAATGTTTGATTAGCGTGTAGTGCTCCTGGACTTTCTCCCTCTAGTCAAACTAAGAATGGGTGTTCTCAATTACGTAACCAAGCATAAGAGAAATGGATTGAGCCCAGGTGATTGTACCATGTCCATGAAGAGACTGGATCTTGTGTCACTCAAGCCTTCTCCAAATCCAGCTACTAAAAATCCTTGACACTCCCAACCTAAAATGATGAGGTCCACAAGGCCAAATAATTCCATATGCTTCTTTTGAATCAGTTGTATGTTAGAAGGCAAGAAAGTGAAATTGGCCTTCCATGCGGTGGTTGCAAATTGTTATGGAAATTTGGCTGTGAGCTCCATCATTCTCAATGCCACCACTTGCCTTACAATAGGATCAATGTCTACATAAAAATACCTCTGAACCACCATCCTTGACTATAGTAGGGCTTCGAGACCTATACCAATGCCACCAAAAAGCTTTAATAATGTAATCCCCTCCTTAGGCGGTGTCTAGGTAATTAGTTGATGAAATATTAGCTTAATCGGTTTGCCATGGTTCTCCATGTTCTCAAAACTAGACAGAGCTTTGACCAAGGGCTCGTGAGCTGCTTTGAACTTCTATAAAACCTCTTGTCCGTGTTGAATGTTGGTAGGAACCACCCTCAAGCTTTCAGTAGCTTGGGCGTAAGCTATATCCTCTTCATCTCCCCCTATCCATTCGTGGTTAGTTTGTTGGATGTAGGAAATAGTGTGTGCTTCTTTGAGCATACAATGGTGAACCATAGGACTATGGTTCCCATGTAAATCAAGGGGTATGTATCCCAGGTGGTGGCCACCAGTCTCATAATCCACTCGTAGTACGCATGCTCAAACTAGTTGTCAATTATGAAACCTGGTGGAAACATGTCCTCTTGCCCAATGAACACATCTAACTAATGGGTTTGGTGACTAAACATCTGACATGTAGGCAAAGCTCCTGATCTATACCTTCATTGAAGTTAAATGCAATCAAATCCGAGCTCTCCCCAAGTACCTCCTTTACACTCCCACTAGCGATGCGAATTGCCACATAGATTTCCATAGTTTGGAATCGAACATGCCCATCTTCATAGGAATTGAACTCCAAGAATCACTGGTTGGTCACCTGTATCAAAAAGTACCACTCTGGGTGTATGTCATCCCACCTAAATTGCCCATTCAGTATTGTCGACAATGGCAACTTCGGTGGTGATGGAAGTTTTCTCATTAGACACCACCTTCGGAAATGAGTGCAAGACTTTATGGAGGGAATGGTTATCCACAACACCTTTGATGAGTAACAAATCCACAAGTGAAGTGTTCTTAACTCCCTTCTAATATGTGAATGCAGAATCAAAGGTAAAAGAGCCCATTAATTTAACCATGCTAGAACTAGTGACCAAATTACGAACGCCATTTCCAACATGTGAGCCAATTGAGTGTCTCTCCAAGGTGTTGGATGGGACCCCTGTAGCATGTGGATCAAGGGTTGGTAGAGGACCTGATGTAGTGTTCAAGGTATCCTTTAGTATTAAAATTATGTCCCTGGTGCTTAGCTTCAAATCTTGAAAACTAAACAACAATGTATTCACAACCTTTTGCGCCACTTCATGCATTTGAAGTTGGCACTCCATAAGTTGATCAGCGGAAAATTGTGTGTTTTCCCAATGTACATGTATTCCTAGGACACAAGAATTTAATGCCCAAACAACTTGTGGTGTAATAGTCTCTTCCCCCCTCGCCAACAAGGTGTGTTCTTCTTCCATGTTGAGAGGACAAAAAGATTATGACATGACTTCTCAAGCTCCTCTAGCCCTGGTAATAGGACTTGAACTAAATACAAGTCCATCAGTTTGAATTACTTGCCTAATGGTAAAAACTTTGGGTGCCACATTAGCCTTTTGTGTCGCGAAGTAGGAAGGCTAAAAATGACACACTCCCAAGTCCCTAGTTAACCCCAAGTTGGGCCTAAGTTACTCAAATTGCGGAATTGTTGGGGACTCGAAGCACACGTCCAACTCTTAGCACTAAAAGGGGTAGAAGGGCGTGCTGAAGCTCCGGGATGGGACTAGGAAGAGTGACAAGCTATTCACTTACTCGAACCTACATCAAACCAACCAACAAGTTGGTTAGTTCACATTCTAGAACACCCTTGATGTTAGGACAAGCCACGGGCAACTCTGGACTCACTTGACTCACCATAGCCCGGACTTGGGGGAAGCCACCACCTTCCCCCACATAGTATACTCTGTGCCTTTCCGCAGCACCCACATCCGAATGGCTTTTTGTCCCGGGACTCCTAAGGAGGAGTCCCGAAATTGTCCCAGTTTGGACTCCTGAGACTTTGAGCGATCATAACTCTTTGCTCAGACCTCCGATTGGGATGAGATCTAAAGAATTTTGTAGCTTTCCTTGAGAGCTTTTCAAAGGTGTGTTGCACTTCACCTGCACACATCGAGGTTGGGTCAATTCCTGACTTTTAGTGGTCGAGAGTCAAACTAGTAGTTTGACTCTTGGCCCTTCTTTTTGCCATAACTTATGCTGCAGATGTCCAAATGGCCCATATGAGGCCATTTTCGACATTTACACTTCAATAGCTTTCCAATGATATAAAGAACACTTAAATGCAAGGTGTTTTGACCCCCAAAATCAAACTCTGAAGTTTTGGAAGTCCCGGAGGACTCCCAAGTCCCAAATTTTGGGAGTGTGAGTCTCATCCTCACACTCTTCCAAGTAGGGTTGTGACAAAAAAAAGGTAAATTTTGGTGTGAGACTAGAATTTTGTGCATTGGAAAGAATATACTCCCCAACCATGGCATCGTGTGAGACATCATAGAATGACCTAGGAGGTCCCTCCCATGATGCTGAACCCTGTACAAGTTAGGCATGACTAGCTGGTTGGGAAGACTTGCCTTTTAGATTAGTAAGTTGGGCCTTCAATGATTCAAGTTCATTTTGCAAAGTTTGAACTTGAATAGCATGGGCTTGAAGCACCTCGCTATTATTAGCATTATGTTCCTTCTTTTTAGCGTTCTTACTAAAATTACCGTTGGTGGGGAAAGCCTAAATGGAAGGCTGAACTGCCTTGGCTTTTGGTTGAGGGGTAGCAGAAGATGTTGGCATATTTTGTAGTGGTAATCGGAGTTGCTTTTGTTCCACGATAGTTTTCTAATGTCCTTCTTACCCACAATAATCACAAAAAAGATGTTCGGAAGGAATGTTGCACTCACTAACTTTGTGGGTAGGATTACCACATTAGTTACAAGAAGGTACGATGGGTGCAGCCGAATGCATCACTTTAGACCTTGAAGAAGAATGTGATGATTTGGTTGGTACAATTGGTGGAAGTTGAAGCCTTGAACGTGATGGAGGCCTCATAATATTGGCCTCATAATGTGCATGAGCCAATTCCAACTTTTCAGAAATGTTGTACACATCCAGCAAAGTGTACGAATCTTTAAATTCTACAAAATCCTGTTGCAAAACCTACACATGGAGTGTCGGAGTACTTTCCAACAAACGAAAATACTACTGGGCAACTTCCAGGTCTGTGATGCTCTGAATATCCTCTTTACATTTGAGAAGCCTCCTGTAGAGCATCTTGAGGGTTTCATCCTTTTGCCGAGAGAAGATGGCGAACTACAAAAAAATTTCATAACTCTTAACCGGAAATTCCAACTCAAGAACTCGAAAGAATTCCCCCATTGGATCAGCAAAAGTTGGTGCATCGATGGTGGGAGGAATGTTTGTGGTAGCAGCAATGAGTCGTTGATGTCGCAACCCCACTTTGAGGGAGTGGGAGGTCACCACTCACACTCCCGAAAATGGGACTTGGGAGTCCTCCGAGACTCCCAAAAACTCAGAGCGCGATTGCAGAGGTCAAAACACCTTGCATTGAAGCGTTCTTTATACCGTTGGAAAAGTCTTGAACGGTAGATGTCCAAATGGCCTTGCATGAGCCATTTGGACGTTTGTAGCACAAGTTATGGTCAAAAGAAGGGCTGGGAGTCGAACTAGCAGTTTGACTCCCGACCACTAAAAGTTGGGAATCGACCTGATTCTGGTGCGTACAGGTGAAGTGTGACACACCATTGGAAAGCTCTCAAGGAGAGCTACAACTTTGGTTTAGACCTTGTCCCAATCCAAGTTCGGGGCGAGAAGTTATGAGTGCCTAAAGTCCTGGGACTCCAAACCAGGACAGTTTCGAGACTCCACTTTGGGAGTCCCGGGAAAAAAAACCATTTGGATACAAGTGCGGCGAAGAGTTGCAGAGAATACTATATGGGGGAAGGTGGTGGCTTCCCCCAAGTCCGGGCCGTGGTGAGTCAAATGACTCCAAGGTCGCCTGTGGCTTGTCCCAACACTGAAAGTGTGCAAAATGAATTCTAACCAACTTGTTGGTTGGATTTGGATGCGGGACCGAATAATCGAGTAAGCTTGTCCCTCTTCGTAGTCTAATCCTAGAGCTTTCAGCACGCCCCTCTCACCCCCTTTAATGCTGGAAGTTAGGAGCGTGCCCTGAGTCCCAGAAATTTCGCAACTTGAGTGACTTAGCCTCAACTTGGGGCTAACTAGGGACTTGGGAGCGCGTCAGTTGAGGAGAAAGGTTTATTGAAATAGGTACCTGATTTGGATTATTAGGCACAGTCCCATGATGTGCAATGGTAGCTTATAGTGCAGTTTAAGAGGTAGTGGCGATGGCTGTGGCATAAGTTGGATTGAGGATCTAAATGACACCCAAAATCTTCGGAGAATGTTGCTCATAGACATCCATGCCTCATAGTGCACATAATGGGCCAGTTATTTGAATGCGAACACCTTGGTGTAATTAATGCCATACTTGAACTCCAATTCACAAAGCATAGTTGAAAAAGTTGCCTTGAATTCCATCAAAGAAATGGTACCTAGCTTTCCACTGAACTTCTCAATTCTCTAAGAGGAAATGCTGACCTCCATGATGTATATGGGTGTAGAGGTCACAGTTTGCATCGGAATATACGGTGATGGTGTGAAAGTTGGTGTGGCAACAAGTATACCCCACTGACTAACCCCTCCAAATGTATTTTGATGTACCATTGATGTAGTGTAACCTAAACCTGAATTCTTAGTAGGAGTTGTACTGGATGATGATGACGCTATAGATGTTTGATGATACCATCATGAAGATCGTGAATTCAAAAAAATCGGCTCAAATGATTATGTGTTATTTTGTAGCTGATACCTTAGCTCTGGCTGAGCGGTAGTGCTTTCATCATTCGAGGACATGGTGTTGTCCCATGCCCCAAAATTTTATAACAATACATAGCACTAGCTACAAAGTTCTAACACAACATACGTTTTGAAAAATACGGTGCGTCGACAAGGATGAACAATGACGGACGGACGTCGATGGATGGATGTCTCTGGATGGATGTCTTTGGACGGATGTCCATGGATAGACATTAATGGATGGATGTCAATGGATGGAAAAGGTTGGACAGACGAAACTGGACAAACAAACAACGACGGACGTCAGATGGACGAAACTAAACTAACAGATGTCAGATGGACGAAACTGGACGATTGGACAGCAATGGATGTCAAACAGAATGAGGACGGACATCAAATGGAATGGCAACGAACGTCCAATGAAACAAAGACGGACGTCGAACAGAATGACAATTGAACATTGAATGGAACGATGAAACGAAACGAATGGCGACTACAACAAACTGTGCCAACGACAACATTACAAAATGATCTATGTCCGCGAATTCTGCAACAATGGCATGCAAAAGATAAAAGAGAAAATTTTTTCTTTTACTTTGTGTTTTTTTAATTTATTATTCTCCTCTTCTTTTTCTTCTTCCAAAGTTGCTACAAAGGCCACTCACTACATGACTACAAGCTCAAAAACACATAGGAGTGCACAGCCCAGATACTAACCTCAAAACCCATGTACAAAGAAAGTAAGTGTATGTAGGGTTGCATCACCTGGTGTAAATCTTGTACTGTAATCAAACCTTGTGTGTGTGTGTGTGTGCACGCTTTCAAGACCTAAAGCTGGTAGTAAAAGAAGCTTTGGAACTGTTCGCTCCTTCCTCGCTTTGAAGCTTCGAAACTTAGAACTTCACAACTTATAACATGTTTCCGGTGTGCCTTTTCCCTTGTTTACATTATTGCTAGTTATGGTTATTGTTCATGTTGTAGCTGTAGTACAATAGTAGAAAAAGAAAAAGAAGTAATAGCAACTCAAGAACACAAGAAATCAACAAGCAAAAGAAACCCAAGAAACTCAAAGCCAGGAAAAATCTACCGCTTTCAACATTAAATGATAGAAAGTAATTTTTCTAGAATTAAATTAGAAAGAAGGAAAGAAAACGTAGTGTATGTAAATGATGGTTGTGTAATAGTCGTCGTGAACATCTAGAAATTCAGTCAGACTATGGAAAAAACTCTCCCTAACAAAAGAATTCTAGAAAAACTAACAAGAGAAGGGATGAGCTTGGCCTTTTATACAGTCGTTAACAAAGCTGAAACCTTAAACAAGCCATAACCCTAAAACACCTCATGATGTACAATAATCTAAGAACGTACATTAACCCTAAATGCATCATTGGCATGCCTATAATTGGCCATCATGTATAAGGCCATGCATACGGGCATGACAACAATGCTTTATGCTTATGTAATTTGCTAAGTTCAACTCCATTTTGCTAAATTGCACAAGTCCATATTGTTATTTAGTTATTGCCAAGTTGACTTTACTAATATTTCACTTGTCCACATTGTCAAATTATTAATTTTTCATTACCAAGGCCATGTTCCCAAGCAATCGTAAAGTTCAATTAGTAACACCACATTGCCAAATTGCCAAGTGCATTTCACCTTGTGGATTACTTGAATGAGTTTCAAACTACCCAAAAATTAATAAAAATTTTGGCTTATTTTTAAATGCCAAATTTTTGTTTTATTTTTCCCAATCTACTAAATATTTTGCCCCAAAAAAACAAGCTGTACTTGATGTTTTCATGTCATAGGATGCTTAGTGCCTACCCCACCGAACCCCCTTTCCTTCCTTCTTTCCTTTTATTTCTAAAATTATTTTTGACTTTTGGTGAATTATTGAAGCCCATGACACTTATTGAAGTCCTTAGCCAAGGATGTCCCTTCTAAGGACCTTGATTTCATGATAAGTTTTATGAAAGTCCAGTTGTTCATCCATGAAAGTTGATCAAATCATGACCAAACAAGGATTTGATCCATGCTCCAATAAGAATGCAATCACAATCATCACCATTTTGTTGCTTCATTTTGCAAGAAATGTGAGGCTAACTTTGAATTCCAACTACGTTCTTGCAATTATAACAGTAATGGCCATCAATCCGAATTGTCACAAATGGGAAGTGGCAATGTGCATAAACATTCTCAAAGCAACTAGCTCCAATTGGAATAACTAGTTTGCCAATAACCTACAAAAGTGCATTGCAACAAATAACCCACAAAAGACCATCACAACAATAACAAAATGAAAACAATTAAACTGGAAATTCCATAAAGACATTTGCAAAGCTAAATGAAAACAAGACAAATGAAAAGAAGTTTATTATACATACTTCAAAATCTTGCCCTTTAGTGTGTATGTAGTTGACTTCCACTACTCTTTCACAAGCTCCAACATCAGGCACATGAATCACAAAAATGGTTGAAAAGTTTGACAAAAGTTCTTCGCCAAACATAAAATTGCCAACATTCTTAGCCAAAAATGTTGTAAGTCTTTTGGTGTTGTGAGTTTCAACCAGCTATACATATTGTGGGTAAAACTCTAAGAAAATAAACAACATTTATATGTCATTAGGTGCCAGACCATCAGCAACAATCAAAATAAAACTCTTTGAAAACCTGCCATATATCCCAATGACCACAAGTTCAATTGTTCGAAGTTCGTGCAAATCTTGTCATTGGATGAAACTCTAAATGGAATGAATAGCAACAAAACAAAGATCAAATGGAAAATGGATCAATTTGTTCAATGATTGTAATCGCTCCAACCCTCAAAACAAATGACCAATCACCTTTCTCAAATTTGTTTTGGAATGTCACCTCAAAGTTTTGCACTCGAATGAAAGATCCAACATTAAGACGAGGTGAAAATGTTGTCACAAACGCAGCCCCTATAGTAAGGGTGACAATAAAAAATCCAACCTTATCTATAAGATCACAATGTATGAACTTGTAACCACTACCTACAACATCATACAAGCCATATCTATTTAATATATAACCTTCAAACATCCACTCAACATTCTTTGTTGTATGTCAATCACACCTACAATAGAAATAGGTGGTGTTCTTTTTTTGCTTGGGCTAGCAACAATCTCTACCATTGAATACAAATAGAACAACAAAACAAAAAAATACAACAGAAATAGATGCAGCAAAACTCCATAAAAATAAATTATTTTCAAATAGACAAAAATAACTATATATAAACAAATTGTATTGAAATTAAGTCTATAGATATATTTTGGAAAGAACTTGCATTATAAACAACCTTAAAACACAAAAATGAAGTTAACCCTTTTCACACTCCATAAACATAATGCTACCAAAACAAAAAGAACAAACATAAAGAAGATGAAATAAAAACCAAAAAGAAACAAACCATACAAAATCAAAAGATAAACATCACAACCATCCATAATGAAAGGAAAATATAATACCTCTAAATCTTTAGAACACTTACAATACTGCAAAAAAACTCTACAAGGTTATAAGAGAAGAATTTGTATAAGCAAGATTGTGTGTACAAAAGACCATACAAATAACTTCCAATACCAACATTATATACACACAAGGTTAAGGATTAGGGTTTTTCTGAAAACTAGCATTACATTTGGAAGTTTCAACTTTCTTCCACAAGAATTAATAAAAAGTTAGGGTTTTGCTTTCATAATAGGTTAGGTCTGCACCTTAGGTCTATTAATTAGGGTTTAAGCCACAACTATTAATTAAAAGACAGTACGTTATTTCTAGGTTAAGCTTCATTTTAGGGTTCTTGGTACAAAAAATTCCTATGAAGACACTTAGCAATAAACATCTTATACAATTGATAGGTGCCATTTTTACAACCATATACCACATGCAAAATTTATATAGATATATATAATCTTAAATTCTACAACATTCTAGAACATTTTAGAATAATCCACACTGTTGCTGATTAACAAACTAATTATGATACATTTCCATAATCCACAAATTGGAATTAATACAAGATTCAAAAACTCTCACATTTACGAACAATTCACTACAATTGACAAGAAATGGACACCAATAGAACAAAAATTGCAAAAATACAAATTGGTAGTAATCCTTGCTCATATCATCGCAATAATTCAATTTCCCATCCAATTAGCCACAACACACACTACTTATTGAACACAAGGTTTAACTCTTGATTGTCTTGCATTTGATCCAAGTGGTGTAACAAAACATGGTTACTGCATTATTTCAAATTTGTTTTAAAGAACATTTATAAATACTTTCTCCATTGTCAAACAATATTTTCCAAGTAGATGTTTTAATACAAGAAGAAATGCATCCTTTAAAAACAATTGCATAATACAAAATAACAATTGCCTCTTTAAAATCCTATCATAAAGAATTTATTATCATATAGTCCTTAAATATTCGTTCTTTAAAATTACACTTTCAAGACATTCTTAATGATCCAAATCTACTTGCATCACGTATTCTTTGTTTAAATGAAACAAAAATACAAAATATTCAAACACATCAAGAAATTTATAATGTTATTTTAAATAAATTCAAAATTCTTTCATGTTATGGCCAACATGGTACAATGATATTCTACGATACAAATATGTTATTATCACATACATTTTCAAAAACAAATTTAGGCATTGAATTTCTCATTGCTTTGTTTAGTGAAAACACATGACAAGCTTTATACATAATTGCAATTTACAAACCTCCACAAATGAAGGTAACTTTTTTCATTTTCCATTCTAGAAAACATTACAAAAATCCCTACAAATTGTCCAACCATAATAATTGGAGATTTTAACATAAACATGTTGACAAATACAATTGAATCAATAACATTACAAAACTACATGAACACCCATGGTTTCCATATTACATTTATAGAAAGTGCAACGCCTAATAATACACAAATCAACCATATATGGACTAATGCCCCAACTCAACAATGTCATACTAGATCAACACAAGCTTATTGGACAAATCATAACCCTATATACTTTGCATTCAAATTACCTACCCATATAGTTTCAATTTATTGTACCATCAATTGTTGAATTAACTTTGAACAAGAAATAAATTCCAATCTGAATTAAATTACAAAAACTTTTAATTCCTTGAACAAATTCTTATGATTTCTAATACTTCAATGATATAAATATAAATGTGCATGTATTGTCAACTTACCACATGAAATAAAACTAAAAACCAAAAAAAACTATTGCAACATGAATATCACTTATTAAATAACTATTCATCACCATTTATAATCTTACAATCGCATCTAAAACATTTATATAGTATTTTCCCTTCATTATAACACCAAATCAATAAAAGATTTACATATTACATTTTTTTAAAAAAAATCATTTACTTTTTATAGAGATTCAAAAATTCATGAATTTTTTTTTGGCTTATCAAATCTTCAAATACATAAAAAATTCCTCAATTTATTTTTCCATCCATTGTTAAATTGATTGTCATAAAAAAGTTTGTCAAAATCTCATTTTTCTTTTCCATTATTTTGAATCTTTCTATTGGTAGGGCCCACATGTCATTTGATGCCTTGGTGCCAAATCTTTTGTTCCTAGTCTTTTATTTTTGATCTTCTGTTATTGGTCTTCTACTTCTAAATCTTATGCACTTGGTCTTTTGTTACATCAAATGTGTTGTTACATAAGATATGTAGGTTATTTTATTTTGCAATGGATGAAATAGATGTTTTCATTATTGATTTTTTTGGTGGGGTTTCAAAAATAAAGGACTTTAGTGATTTCTAATCATGTACAAGACAATGTGTCAAATGTGGAAAATGTGCATCTAAAAGCTCCTAAAGTTGCTAATCTCGAGGTTGATCACCCCAATTTTTGGGGCCACAAATCCTTACAAAAAAAATGATGTAGCACAATAATATATTATTTAGGATCTACTGTTATATATATGCAAGGGTTCCAAGCCACTTTCCACTTGCAAAAATATTTGGTTATGGAGGTTAATATTACACCAATGCCTCCATGTTGTGTTTCCTTTATGCTCTATCTTGGTGGGAAAAATGACTCTTGTAATGATAAAAAAAATTATGGACTGATATGTGTTACTTAATCTTACATCTACAACAATTATATTTGCAAGTTTGATGTCTTGATTTTTAAAAGTAGAGTGGATACATTTGCTTTGGCAATCAACTATCTAAATGAATATTGGACCCCTATGCATGTTATTGTTAGTTTGTTTAAAGTGCATGACACAATGGGGCTTTCCATGGGCCATGGCTAGACAATTACAAGCTTCATTTGAAAAGTTTGAAGCAATGCATTGTGTGTTTGCCTTTGTGAAAGATAAAAGTAGCAACTTGACATCTAGGGCAACACTACATTCTATTCTAAATTGTCATCCTTTGAAACTTCAACAAGTTTATGAAGGTTCTTGTTATAATGCTACAAATGATAACAAGATTGTTGGAGATTTGAAATATGTAAACTATGAAGAATCCTGAAGTTAGTTTGAAAAAAACAATCACATGGACAAAAAAAATCAAAAAAGGGGAGGCAAACGTGGAGAAGGCATGTGTTGAATTTGGGATGAACACTAGAAATTGAAAACTTTGATGAAAACCATATTTGCCAATAAAATGGTAGTGTTTTAAAAGACATTGAAAGGTTATGATGCAATTCAAATTCATAACATGTTGCCATAATGTTGGATCTTCAAAACAAGCATTTGCATGTTGTGGATAATTATGTGAGTCATGGGAATATAATTCATCTTGTTTTTAAATATGATGTGAAGGCAATCATTCCCATTCCTATGATATGCTTTCATTGACTAAACCCTATTGTTCAAGAATGCAAAGCTAATGGACCTAGTGAAGAACTCAATAAGGATGACACTAACATATTTGATGTTGGAGCATCTATTGAAAAGTCTTCACATGCACTTATTATTGGAGAATTATCTTTGTTCAAAAGATTGCGCCCATATTCACAACTACATGTGGTGATCCTCTTGTTTGGTGCTACATCAATGAGGGACAATTTCCAGACAAATGTTACATTCCTGGCCAAACAAATTTTTTGCATTCCAAGGTTACAAATTGAAATAGATAGAGCATTTTAACTTTGTTGGGTGTCAACATTTGCAATGTTGTCACTTACAAACAAAGAAGCTTGAGTGGATCATCACTATGATTGGCCTAATGATCCACACCTTAATTGCAGAAAGATAGTGGATCTGAAAAAATACATGAAAACAGATGCATTTTTGGTGGATGACTATGATTTGATTGAAGAAGTTGAATATTTCAAGGGGTTACATCTTGATAATGATTAAGGTTGATGGTTTGGTGTTGTATGTGAGGTTGGGGCAAAAAACTTGTGCTATATTTAAGCAAAATTCTTCATAGAACTAGGGTTCAATTTTCCCAAACATTACTTTGTATTGTATTTTGTTCTTGTTGGTTTTATTCTCAGAGCTACATTGTACTCTTGTAATTTCTTCTTTAAGCAACCATAATTGTAAATTTGATATGTATAACCTTTGTGCATATTCATTGTATTTTTTAAATTAAAAACCAACTCCCTATTCATAACTAACAAAAGGTTTTTCTTTCAAATGAATGGGTAACCAGCTGGTCTAATAACTTGAAATTTTTTTTCCAATATATATCCTTCGTTTTATATATATATACATATATATATATATATATATAGATATATATATATATATATATATATATATATATATATATATATATATATATATATATATATATATATATATATATATATATATATATATATATATATATATATATATATATATGGGTTTAGCGTTTTTATATATATACTTTATTGGTATCCAGAGGATATGTCTAAAATTGGATAACTGGACAACACTGGTTTTTAGCTGGGCAAGCAATTCTGCCAAGTGTGCCTGTCAAGATGAAAATTGCATGAGCGCACCTGGAAAATTAGACCAGCAGATCCAGTTCTCTGAAATTACAGGTAGGCAGGTCAGACCAAAACAATGGTTGTTGAACAAAAGTAGGTCGCAAAATAAAATGGGAGGTGTGCTCAGAAAAAAGAAAGGTGACAGAATTGGCTGCAGTGGCTGATTCTACCTCCCAATACTGCCACAGCAGATACGCCACAGGGGGTCTGAATGCATGCTCAACATAGTAGTGTGGTGAGAATTCTGACACCAACAAGAAAAGAGATTTCTTCCTTTTCTCTGATGGACAGGGCAGTATCAGTGAAATGCATTGGAATTGCAGCCCAAAATCTGGCACATCAACTCCACCAACTTCATCAATGAGGTGATATCAGCTCACAGCCATGAAGTTCAAAGCTTGCCCCCACACACACAGTAATGTTTGCTACTGCATATTAGTGTGCAGATTCTCAAAACTAACAGAACAGAACTGAAACTGCACATGATGAGAGGAAATGCTTGGTACCTGCCAACACTCTGCCTGCATTCACTTGGTCTCAATGTTGTGAATTTGTCAATGCTTGTGTTGATGCCAATAACCTGCAGTGAAACAGTCAGTACCTATGCTCTTTTCCTGCATAAGAAGCATCAGAAGGGGCTGGTTACAAACTCCAGTAGTCAATGGCTGCTAGTTGAAGATTACTGTTACCATGGTTCTGTAGAGCCACCAGCATCACAAGAACCTAAAAGATCTGAGAGTCAGGGCCCTCATGAAGTGACTATGGAGGTAAAATTTTAAGCTTGAGCAAAAGGCTCTGTCTTGGAATAATTTCGTTGGAACGACACACTTGAAGTTTTTTAAAAACCTGACAGAAAACAAAATTGATCAATACAAGCATGAATGGATGTGTATTCCACAAAAGAAAGGAAAAGAAAATGTAGCAAAGACCAACATGACATAATCCTAAAGGAGATCTCTATTCAGACCTCTGCAAAGTTGAAACAAAACTTGAAGCAGCAAAAGCAGCTGATCCTCCAATGACAGAAATAGCAGCAACAAGCACTTGAAGCACTACCAAGGGAGTAGAATCTTCAGGGACAAGATACACAAAAGCTGGTCCTAAGAGAAAGAGCACTAATGCAGTTGCCAAAAGGTTCCCAGGTGTCTTGGGGTTAGTAGCTGCTGATAGCACCCCCAAGTCTTCAGCCTTCGACAGAAGACCCAACTTCTCAATGGATGAGAGAGACAGACCCAAGTTTTCTGCAGTGGAAAGAAGGCCTGCTTTCTCTGCCTTTGAAAGCAATCTCAGTTGCTCCACTCGCGATAACAGTTTTATAGCCTCTGGTTGCTCTAACACCTTATCACGAATTTTTGCAGATTTGTCACCATCCTGGATTACCTTCACCTATGGCATTTTCAACAAACCAAAATCAGAACCAGTGATGCATCATCACAGGCAACATTCTCCTAAAGTCAGCCTGGCAGACCTCAAACAAAAGGATCATGCAAAGTTCCAAACTGTTCTCATTCAACTCAAGTCAGTTTCTGTGGAGAATATGAAAAGAGTTCTTCAGTCCTGTGTTGTATCACTGGTATCACAAAGGGTTAGCTGGGGCAAACTGGTTCTATTATGTCATACCTAGAGAACACATTTGAATGTCCCAATATCCATGCCCTAGCTCTGCGGTGGAAAGACTGCACATAAATTTTGTAATAGATCACATGCCTTATGTTGCAACAATGCTAGTTCATGCAACAGTATGTAGTCCTGGCTTTCTACATCCATGCCCACTCTCTTGGCCAACATGCTTGTTGCTAGATATGCTGTTGGAAGCACTTTAGTAGCCATTCATTGAGACTGGATATTGTATCATCGTCCAGTGCATGACATCCAAGAACTCCTGAGATTCTGAACCCTAATGGCCTCCTTTGTTAGTACATTTCTAAGAGTGCAATTGAGGATGCATTTCTCATAAGTTCAGGCTCCTAATAATAATCTCGCAATGCCACTTCCTGACATGTATAATGCATCCAAACCACAATACTACTTTTGCCTGTCAAGAGGCAAAACTGATTGAGTCTACTCCGTTGTCGATGCGTGACAAAAAAATGCGATCCTTCTTCCGCCTCGCCTTGTAGAGGCGGAAGAAGGATTGTACTTTTTTTTGGCGAGGAGAAGAGGAAGCGATTTGGCTATGGACATACCCTTTTGCCGCCAACATAGCGCGTGCCAGAGCTGCCCGGGCGTCTGGATTCAGTCGCAGCTTTTACAATCGTCCTAAATGGTTCAGCATTCACAAGCCGCTTTGTTGCATGGAATTGTACGACGACTCCCCGCATTGACCTAGAACTAGACAGTAGTGTCGATGCTGCCCCGCGCATACTAGCTGCACACATACCTTCCGCCATTTCGCCCTTCTTCTGATTCTTCTTCCTTCGCGTTGCTGTGCAACCGAAATCTTGAGCGATTCCTTCTTTCACTTGTCTCCCCGCAAAATCTCCCTTAACTAGACTTCCAAAAACACTCCTGCCTGGATAACCTGAAATCTCACCAAATCATTCAAGGTCACCAAACGACAGGATACAGAAATGTTCGTTACCTGCGGATTTCCTATTTCTACTCTCTCCACCTTCTGTTTGCAAAACAGATACAAAACAGCGTCAAGCTTGATTTCCTCCTCCTCCTCCTCCTTCTTTTGCTCCTTCTCAGACAACAAAAGGTAATAACAAACAATAACGGACAAGGAAATCAAGTCTCATTGCAACTCGATATCAATTTAGATCAGCTCTTGCAACGGAGTGTACACAGTTGCATCATCGGTGCAGAAAATGCGTGCGCCCGCGCGAGCGAGCAAGCGACCGAGCGACACTCTGAAAGGAAAGAGGCGTGGCTGCAAGCGACCCCTCCCAGCGCTGCCATTCGTCGTATTACCCGCTGTGCAATAGCTCTGGATGAGGTTCACATGACATTTTATACTCCGGTTCAAAACTCCAAAATCCAAAGGACAACTACACTTGCCTTCGGTCCCACATAATGTCCTCTGGTCTGACCATTATGGATGGACCCGATCGATGAACCGCAGTTAGGTGTGAGACTTTCCAAGCGATTAAATGAGACCTCTATTATCTGGGGTCTTAAAATCGTGAAATCCAAAGGATAACCACACTACCTCCAGTCCCATATAATATCCGCTGGTCCAACCATGGTGGATGGACCCCATGGATGAACCGCACATAGTTATGAGAGTTTCCATCTGACTCGGAGACCTTCATTCTCTGGTTGAAATCTCCAAATCCTAACGACAACCACGCCTACCTCTGGTCCTGGACATGATATCCTTCTGTCCGACCATCGTGGATGGATCCCATGGATGAATCCCACTTTAGTTACCAAGAGTTTCCAGGGGACTCAGATCTTTATTCTCCTGACCAAATCGTCAAATCCACACGGTAACCACACCTACCACTGGTTCGAGCATAATGGATGAACCCCATGGATGAACTTCACTTAGTTATGAGAGAATCCAAAGGACTGAGTTCTTTCATCCACTTGATGATTTTTATTTTTCTGTCAATTTTGTGACATAGCCAAAATGGCACTCATCCATGAGAAGATGGTAATTTCATCCAAAGAAAATTTGGATGTAGCAGCATATGAAATTGAAAAAAAGTTTAATCATGATTTCTTTTATATTGCTGGCTACCCTAATGAAACCCACTAAACATTTTTCAATTTTTAATGATTAATTCTACTTGCAAAATTTTCTTAAAATTTTGGAGTTTCACGTTACTACGCACTACTAGTGATGATCAACTTTCTTTTTTTTCTCATGTTTTCATATGGTTTTGTATAATTCATTGTTATTTATGTCAATGTCAAATTTAATTTTAATTAATATATATTTCATGGACATGAAAAAACACATGTTAATTTGTTTTTTCATATCCATGTTGGGGTGAAAGCATGGTCAATTAGATCAAAAAGTATCTCCATCTAAAATCACATTTTAAAATATGATAATTTTTCTACAAAAAATTAAAAAATAGATTGGAAATTTTTTTATTTCATTTTGAAAACATCTATGCTTACATTGGGATTATGATAAGTTGAACATCAAATTTGAAATTTTTTAGTATAATAAAATTAAGTAACAAATAGGTTTGAAATTAACTGGTAAATATTTTTTCCAAACCTATTTTTATCCTACAAGCTAGATATATTTTTTATTAATGTGAAAAAGATGAAAAGTCACAAGTACATTTTAAGGCCCCATTAATTCAAAATGTTTTAAAATGTAATATTTCATCTATTTATAATCTACATAAAGACTATAAAGTAGACTATGACCTTTGTTTGAATTCCCATAAATCTATTTAAACCTACTTTAAACATGTGTTCTTTATTTAAAGTTTTAACAAAGTTGAAAAAAATGTTCACATTTATCCTTGAATTAAATAATATTTTAAAGTTCAATACATCAAAGCATACTTCCTAGTTATTTTTCATTTATGCTACAAGGAACATTTGCAATCTAATTTACCATGCTTTCACCCATTGGTGGATAGGGAAAAAAAGTGAGGTAGTTATAAAATGAAGGTAGTTTTTAAGAAAGGTGGGACATAATTATTTTTAAAGTTAATAGAAAGAGGAAGTAGTTATTAAAAAAATGATTTTTGTTTTTAAACTTGAAAATTGGTATCATAAGGAAAACATGTGGAAAAATCTCATTATCTATAATTCATTGTAATTTTTTCATTATAATTTTTTAGTGTGACAATATTTCAAGTTGAAGTTGATTATGAAAATTCAGCAATATTTACATAATTCATTGATTCCAACAATGATGATTTATTGGAACTAGTTTAGGTAGGATGACTATAAGTTTCATAATGTTTCATCTTATAAAATTCCAACTTAAAATCCTAAGCAAAGAGCCATGGAAAGGTGTCTTTTCAAAATAAAAATAAAAATTCCAACACTATATTCACAAGCAAATTATCCATCAATTTGCATCCCATTTTTTTCAATTCAATTCAAATTCCAATCAATGTATTTGAATGTATTTGTATTGATTCAAATTTTATTTTTATTTGTTCAATGCCATGTGTGGAGTTGACCATTTTCTTCAAAACAATGTGACAACATTTTGAATGCAAACAAATGTTAAACAAAATTCAACACCTTGAATTCAAATTGGATGTGTGAATGTCTGCCTTACATGTTTATTGATTTATTCAAAAATCATGATCAATAAATGTCAAGATTTTCAATAACTACATTTATGGTATTGGGTAATGAAATGATGCAATCACCTTTGATGACCACTTAGTGTTTTGTATGGATACACATGTAAGTAACATCATGCAAGCAATGGTAATCTTTAGTGCCAATTTTGGGTGCTCTTATATAGAGTGGTTATTCACATGATTGATAACTATCTCCTAATGTATTATAAAGAAACATTTACCTCTTGATGGCCATCAATCATTCTTTTCTAAATCTTTTGATTCTTGAAATGATTTAAGGTTTACAAGCTCCTTTTGGACCTATGTCAAGGCTTCATGGTTCTAAAATCTACCTTAATGAAGCATGGCCCTTTTGAAATTTCAAGCTCAAATTTCTGAGGTGTTTGGATGACTTTTTTGCAACTTTGTTATTGGTATGGGGTTTGATTACCAAAGCTTGGTTTTGTATGCAACCCATTTACAATTTTTGTTAATTAATTGTAGTCCAAAACATGTAGATTGTTCCATGAATGGATAATATTTTCCATTCATGCACTACATATGAAATGGAAGCTTCATCATTGGTGATTTGGAATTTATGATTAATTATCATCAAGAATAAACATACATGATGGGTCAAAATTTGTTTGCGACAAATATTGTAGTTTGTTCTACATTACAAAACTTTCATGTAATTTATTTATGGGATTCATGTTTCAAATCTTAAAACATTACATAAAATGTTGATATTCATTTGAGTCTAGTGTTTTAAAATTTTGTTGTTAATAGTTGTTTGGTCAAAATTGAATCTAATATTTTGTTGTATTGTCAAGCTCATACATGTTTGTGAGCACTTATTTTCATACATTAAATTAGTTAAATACAATTTTTTCAATATAAATTATGCTTAAACAATGTGAACATAATTGGATTTGAGTTGTTAATGATATTTTTTCCTAGTATATTCAAATGGACATGTCTAAGAACTCTTGATCAAAAGCAAGATATATTTTAAATTGAGACCATTATTTAACATAAAAAATGAACCCTTAATTTTTCTTATGTTGAAACTTCACACGACATCATTATTTTTAATCTAATCCAATCTATTTTAGTGACACATGTCAACAAATTAATGTTCTTGCTTTTGAAGAGCTAAAGGTCAAAAAAATTCATTAGATTTGTCTCACCACATCAATGGAGCGATTTTTTATAACTTGATGCTATTTTGATTGTTTGGCAAAATCATTCCAACGTGTAATAATAATAACATGCAATTTTAATTATTTAATTATTTATATTAAATATTCTAGTTTAATTACAATAAAAGACATTTTTGAAAAAAAAAATATGAATGTTATCCATCAAGAACTTAGAATGAAAAAAATTAATAAAAATAATTTGATAGCAATATTAACGTAATGTGTTTTCCTAAGTCTTTTAATTCAAAGAAAAGTAGTGACTATAATGGGTAGCATTTAGCAATGTTGATTTATTTATTGTGATAAAAGCCTCAAAATAATTGATAAATTTTAATGTTGAATTGAATCTTGGATCATTACATATGACCATTTTAAATGTAGTATTGCAAATGTCTATTATCCATCAATAAGGATGTCCAATTATGCCAAGTAATGTTTTTGGTTATTGTCTACTTATTTTGAATTGTTGTCATATGTATTGTTTTCCAATTATTCTTATCCAATCCCAAGTGCATTATGATACAAACTCTAGCAAAATTTGTAATATATATGAACACATATTAATTGGAGTAACATGCAAACTATCTACCATGTCGGGAATCAAGCTTGAAATGTCTTATGAAAAGAACCTAGATTCCAAATCATAACATCTTTTTTATGTTATGATATAATGTAAATAAATATTTTCACATTTATTAAAAAAACCCTTATATTTAATACCATTTATAAAAAAGGTAACAAAATTTTCTAGCTATGTTGTTCAAGTGTTAGTCCTTGAAGGCACTTCACATCAATGGCTTGATTAAGTTAAAAAAACATGGGGACGTTTCGTATGAGGGTTCATTGGAAAGTTTCAATATTTTCTTCATATATTCCCAAACTTGTAACACCTATTGTATTAATTTCTTATCATTTTGAGAGGAGGGAAATTTTGGATTGATTATAATTGCATAAAAGGGTAAATGATCTAAATTTAAATAATAATAGCCCATAATAATAATAATAATAATAATAATAAATATGGAAATAATTAAACATTCAATGCAAGGTTCCAATGTTTGGTGGCCAATGGAAGGTTCCGATGTTTAGTGCCCAAAGGAAGGAAAAAGAAAAGCACATTTTCCCATTTTTTCACTTTCACCATAAATTTTACTTAAACCTTCATTTTTTCCATTGATCTTAAGGTTTTACTTACCGTGATTATGAGTCGTTACTTACACATTTCTTTCCTTTTCCTTGATCTATAAATTACAACCATGATCTCGATGCACTAAATCCTCCACACATTCATTAGCGAATTGATTTTGATTGAAAATATCTTTTCCTTTCTTTAAAATAATGGCGTCGTGTATGGCCACATTTTACAGCCCTTAAGTTGCACAAATGAATGAAAAATCGGCTTCGGAATCATTTTTAGACTTGACATTGACGTAATATCCTCGTGATGAAGATCCTGAGCCATGAGAGGTGAACGCTCGTCTTGAAGTTGATCCCCCTCGAGCTTGATATTATTGCATTTTTCTGAACTCTCGCACTTTAGTGATTTTGTTGCAAGTTAACCCCACGTCTGGTGATGAATTTGAAATCGTTTATGAAGGTTGTTATAAAACTGAACACATCTTTATCTTTGCATGGTTTTTAACTCCTGACGTTGGACACTATCATTGGTTACATGGTCCAATTTGTCGATTACTTTTTAATAGCAAGGCGAACTATTTAATTTGCACCATTCAACGCATCCTAGATTTCCTACAGTTATGAACTATCACTGTGGCATAACCCAAGACTCAACAATGTAATTACAACTCTTCATTAAATTTATCCATAATCTAAATAAATGTTTCATTCAATATGAAACTCATGTTGCCATACCACCCTATCACACTATTTATTTAATTGTTAAGTTGTCTCAAATTAATCTTATGTTCATAAGGTTTAAAGATTGTTCTATCTCTATTGGACCTTTCATTGACACCTGTTTAACTACTTCATGAATCTCAAACATCCTTGTTACTCACTAAATATTAGAATAAAACTAGTGTTTTGTTAAACATCACAAATTTTGATGTTTGTTTCTACCCCCAACCTTCTAGAAATTTTTCACCCCTAATTATACAATTAAGGTTTTATAACTATGGTTACTAGTTTTTTGTTGAAAAAAAAAACTAACTCAACACCTTATTCACTAATATCATATTTCAAAAAAAAAAAACAAGCACCCCACGCAACCATGTGCATTCATTATTCTAACATGAAGTTATTAAAAACCCCTAATAACCATACCACACTCAAGTATTTCTAATGCAACTCTTAAAAAATTGAGACGACCACACATGGTTGTGTTGATATGGCTCACAACCTCCTCATGTGGTGAACCTATCGCCATCTCCTAATCCAATTATGGATCCCATGATGTTATCAAAAAGTTTACCCATTTTCATCCCATAAAATCTTATGTCAACTATTGTGCTTAAAAATTATACCTAAGTTTTTTGAAACTTGAAATGAAGACCTAATTGCCCATGTCAAACGATTCGTGAAAGTCTTTATCATAAGCTTCATCACAAACCCAAATTAATATTTGATATAGTTCCCTACCACTTTAGATGGTTTTACATACGTTTGATATAAGTCACACAATGCCCAAACTTTTGCTTTGCGACAAAAATTTTAAGTGATTTTTCTAAGGTAAATTCACCTTGAGGTGGGCAACAAAATGACTTAATGGCCATGTCAAACAGAAGATAATGTGCTTATGAGGACATCACTTCATATGTCCAATATTTCAAAGTGGTTTGCATTAGGTTTGTAAATCAAATGTTTACTGATGACACCATTAGACAATATTTCATTCAAAGGTTCAATAAAAACTCTACCATTCAAGATATCTTGAACCATCACCTCACTACTTTGAATGATAATATCAGTATAACATTAGGAGTAGATGTGATAAACCAAAAGAATGAACATATGTGGAGGTGTGAAAAAAATCTAATTCCTAAGTTTATCACATTATATCATTAACCTATGGAATCTTAAATGAAATTGCAACTTAAATCGTTAATCATGAAATCTTCGATTTAAATTGTCGTCACACCAATACCTATGGTAGTTCTGCCCCATTAAAGTTTAATGTTACCAACCCATTTTTAATGGAAACTCAATTTCATGAGTTCCGATCAAAGTTAAAGGAGATCAACAAAATATTGAAAGGTGAGATTATAAAAGCTTCATAGGCCATGATTGAACAAATGTTTTGTCTTGTTAAAAACTAGGATCCTAACCCTAAGCCACTATTACATGAATTACACATGCATTTTTTTAGATTGTGATCCACTATGTATAAGCAAATTAGGCACATGACCTAATTTTGCACTATAACAATTCAACCCCAAATTTCACCTTATAAATCATCTCATCATATTATGAGGCGACTTCCCGTCCTTTTACTCTTGGTTCTACGAAGTGACTATACTTGAAAATGCAGCTGCTACCGATGAAAGAAAAATGCAAGTGTATTTCTAGATGTTATATTACATTTGTAGTTAAAATTAAGTAGTTTGCCTCCTATGCATCGTTTATGATTAGAATTGATAGATATATTTTTCAAGTTCAAACACTGCACATCTTAGAACTCTATGTCAAATTGTCATTCATTTAAACCAACATTTAAGGACTCAACACCATGTTCAACTTAGCTACAGACCATTAGTCACTTGAAATATTATTTCTAACACATAAGTTATTCAAATCCAGCTTGCTTTAGCTCATTAAAAAACTAACTACACCTTGCTACCAAATCCTAAGCTCTATAGTTAAACCAATAAGAAGTTATGCTATGAAACCCAAGAGGGTTTTATGAAGGTGATAAATTCAACTTCGTTGCGGACCACTAGTTAATTGAAATATTGATTCTAACACATAGGTTATTCAAATCCGGCTTGCCTTAGCTCACTAGGAAACTAACTACAAGGCGCATCGTCCTACCAAATTCAAGATCTGTAACTAAACTAGTAAGGAGTTATATTACCAATACCTGAGAGGGTTTATGAAGGCAGTTAGTTCAATTTGATTGCAAACCATCAGTCATTTGAAATATCATTTTTAACACATACATTATTAAAATCCGACTTGTTTTAATTCATAAAAAAATTAACTACAAGGCGTAAATTGTTACTAAATCCTAAACTCTACAACTAAACCAGTAGTAAGTTACGTTACCAAACCTGAGAAGGCTTATGAGATTTTTCTAAGTTCCAACCTCCCAACACTATCATTATTCACTTCCATTCTTTCAAAACTGTTACAAGATTTTCATTTTACTTTCCTTCCTTTTCCCATCTATCAAAACTTATCATTCTCTTTCTCCTTAAGAAGCTTGTGGGAACAAGTATTCAAAAGTAAATTGAAAATTATGTCTAGGGAAAAAAAGACCCTTCAATGATTCGAGTCCACCTTTTAAAGAGAAGGAGAATGGAGGTGAAAATAGATCCAAAATTTGGTGGCCAATGGAACGTTCCAAAGCCTGGTGGCCGATGGAATGTTCTAAGTTTGGTGGCTAATGGAATTTTCCAGGCTTGGTGGCCAATGGAAGGTGAAGGAAAAACACCTTTTCACCTTTTCCCACTTTTCCCACTTTTTTCTCAACAAACTTTACTTAAATTTTCAATTTTTTCCTTTGACCTTAAGGTTTTACTTTACCATGGTTCTAGGCTTTTATTCATGCCTTTCCTTCCTTTTCTTTGATTTATAAACTACGACTGCACATCTCGATGTAATAAGTCTTTCACACCTTCACTGTCGATTTGATTTTGATTGAAGATCTGACTTTTTTTTCCTCTCCTTGAAACTATGGAAGATACAAAGACATTGTGGGAGAATTGTAACTCATCATAATGAAATGTGAAGGGGCATTATGTTGATGTTCATTCAATGTCACGCTTGATGATTGAACCCCTTTTGTTCCATTCGTCATAACATCTACATACAACCTTTTAATCTAACATGCATTGGATTTTTTTAAAAGCTAATCTAAAAAGGAGCAATGTTACAAAATCTTATAATTTTTTATTTTATTTTTTGATCAAGAGTTAAACCTTGAAACTAAAAATCACTTTGCTTAGATTGAGAAAAAAACAAACACTTTCAACCCCCTTTACTTCTGGCGAGTGAAGCTCCTTTACAACAAACCCCATGATGCTAAAATTTGGAGAGAACCTTCTACATTTTCTAAATAAGAATTATTTTAAGTTTGACACAAATCCAATGGTGGATTTGAGAGGAACAATTATTTGAAATAAAACTCCAAAAACTTTGTCATGAAAATCCTTCCATGAATTCCACTATAAACACCCTCTACTTCCAGCAAGCGTAGCTCCCTTAGAGCAAACTTGATAATGCTGAAATTTGAAGAGAACCTTCTACACCTCCTAAACAAGAATTGTTTTAAGTTTGACACAAATCCATTGGTGGACTTGGGAGGAACAACTATTTGAAATAAAACTCCAAAGGCTTTGTCATGGAAATCGTTCCATGTTTATTTCTTGCACACATATTTTCCATGAATAACACCTTTCCACACATAAGAACTAATTTTTTCCTCACACATTCATTCTCTTCCTTTCCCCTTCCCCCAACACAAGATATTCCTCTCTCCCTAAGTAAGCCTCCATGACCTTTCTTTGAACGTGTTCCCCTTGTCTAATGGAAGCTTTGAAATCCTTCCCTCCAATCAATGGCCTTTTCATCCTTCAAGAGCCAATGAGAATTGAAAATGATTTGCCCTTCAATTAATTTTAGGATGAGAATTATTAGGCCCAATGAGACACAAAAAATATTCCATCCTCCAATCAAATAGGATGACAATCCTTATGACTAATGGGATTAGAGGACTCGTCCTTCCCCTTATCTTGGATATTTTGATGAAGTTCTTGAGTTTGATCCTTATCTTTTTCGTCCGTTGACCCTCACATCCTAATTTTTCATCCTAATTATTTCAAGTAACTCACTACTAGAACAATTTATCGGTAGTAATAAGTAAACATCCTTGAGTCCTTACTTGACTAAATCAATTCAATGGTTGAAGTAACATCCCCGCGTACCATTTACTCTTTTGATATCCGCTACTTATTTTTTGTTCCATGCACTAATTAACTATGTACTACATAGTAAATTAGAATTAAAATTTGCATCACCAAAAAACCCCACATACTTCTAGATCCACCATCGAAATTAGGGTTCGATGAATCCATTAGATCTAGGATGTTCGAGTTTTCATGGGGTTTTGTCATCACTCCCACACATTACGCCTACCATAATTTGTTAAATAAAAAAGCCTCGACCCCTTTTGAACGCAAGTACCCCATTGTTTTTGCTACTTTCTTGGTTTTTGTTGATGTAGGTAAAAATTTAGTCATGGCGAATGAGGTTGCTACGCCTTCGAATCCTTTAATTTCACTAGTAGAAAAGGAAGAGCTTGAAAAAGCACCGCTTGACGTGAATGTCTTTAAATGGTTGCGTGAAGAAAAATCATCCTGAAGAATGGTGCACATTCCAGTTGATCGTTCGGCATGGGATCGTCGATTATTTCCTAACCCACATGCGTTAGCAATCTATTGAAAAATTATTCCTGCTTGTGGAGTAGCACCAAAAAGGTTTGAAGAGTGTCAATGTGAAGACGACAATGTTTGTTTTCATTGTCAAACTTGGGTTTTCGGTGATGGCCATTATCATTGGCTACGAAGCCCAATTAATCCCCTTTCCATGGAACATCGAGTCAGATACGTAATTCGCACCATTTGTCGCATTCTAGAGTTTTTACAATTGTGCTCTATCCCTTTAAAGTTGTTTACTAAATTGTAATTCACCTGAGGCCATTCAGGTGGAAATGTTAATACCTAAGTTTGATTTTGATTATATTTAAGAATCTAATAAAAATGAAAACTGAATAAAAATGTATTAGGATTACATCTTAGAAATCTTTCAAGTATATCATTCGTGCCTGAAGATTATACAGATTAATTTAATATTGTCATGGCGAAATGTTATTGTCAAATATGGACTTGTATTCCTAATATATCAATAAATCACATCTAATTCTACTTCCTCTTTCCCTTCTCTATAACATAAAAGGATAATGCACTTAAAAAGGTTTACTAGGTCCTAAAATTAACTAAGCCTTGCATCAATTTAAATTTGTGTGGTAAACCCATCGTGAGTTGAATCAAGGACTGGAAATCTAGATCTGGAAGAAACTGTTCTGGTCTTTTTCTCTCTAGGTTTTTGTTTCAAATCGGTGTTGTTGAGGAGGAGGTTGTGATCACACTTCAAAACACTAGATGCCGGTGAGGCCATGCTGCTTGTTCATATTTGATCATGATTTTCTTCTCAGAAGTTGGAGAACATTTTTTTGACCATTCAGACTAAAGCCTGCCCCGATGCATCAAGTGAAGTATCCCAATGATGGGTGAATCTTGTGCTTATCCAAGTTCTTTCAACTCAAAGGAAAAATAGATTAAGTTTTAATTGAGTGGGCGAAAGGTTAGGCAAAAGGCACAAGCACCTAATGCATGGAAACATACCGTAACACTCTCATGATCGATCATTCACCTGTAGAGGGCTTAAGTTTCTCTTTTGACCCGACTCGCATTATAAATGTGTGATGCTTTAGATTTGGTTTGTAGGTTGTAACTACATACCTTAATTGCTTCTTTCCATTCTTCTTTGGTGTAGCAATGCTAGGGGAGGAGACAGCTGCAATATGTACGTGTTACGCAGCGGTGATCGATCGAATGTAACCGAACGCATGGTTGGTCGAAGAAACAAACATGCGGTCGTGTCTGGAAATGAACGAAGGTTCCACGCGAGAAACTTGGAATAATAGAATCTCTGAGACCTGGCTAAGTCTGATGGGGAGAGGATAAAATCGATGACCCCAAGTCATCCCTCGTGAACTGAACATGATTGGCATTGACTAGAACTACTTTACTTCTTGTTGCCGATCTCTGTTGATGTTCGTTTCGATAGTCCGATGGGTGAACTCTCGGGCTCGCACCACCCCGAAGAAGAAGTAGCCCAGCACCGAGTTCCTGCAGCTCTTTGCATACAGCTTGATCGATCGAGCTGCAGCAGATAATGACCGGACATTGCATTGCAGCACGTGGTAGTTCGTGCTTTATGTCATTCTTTTTTAGCTTCCGAACTTCGAGGGGATGCATACCTTAAGGGTCCATCCAAAACAATCTCTTCGAGGTAATGCACGATCCCGAGAGGACGGGTGGCTTTCTAGCATGCTTGCATTTTACCAAGGGTAGGATGCCCTCTAATTATACCGCGGAAGGTCTAATTGTTCTTTATGAGCTGATGAGGTGCAAAAAATTTCACAGCCTGATCCATACCATCCTTCGATCGCTGAAATCTTTGTAAAACTAAGAGCCTCCGGAGTTTTCTTTGAGCAACAGCCACTTTGGGTATGTTTATGTTTTGCCTTGATCGTGCAGAGAAAGGAAACAAAGGTGTTTCGTTGGTCGTAACACTGACCACAACATTTTGGCTCATCTTCGATTTGTGACGGTCTCGGGTGGGTGCATGCACGCGAATGAACGACTGTCCGACCCGCAAAAATTTGTAACATTTTGAACCCATCGAGAAACAAATCACATCACATTTAAAGTGATACCCCTCACCATATTGCATATGATACATGTTATTATTCCCATTTGCCCTCCCCCCCTGCGATGGGAAAAAAGTTGGGCATCTTCAATGCACGTTGAGGGTTACTTCTCAAGTCTTTTTTTTTTTTTTTTTTTTTTA
>Ga0209611_10001768_pt1 | contig 37488 bp, 22 predicted proteins | sample S1TSphgellanicum_3_FD_187693 | JGI IMG/M metagenome (GOLD analysis project Ga0209611, IMG submission 187693) | Host-associated microbial communities from peat moss isolated from Minnesota, USA - S1T2_Fc - Sphagnum magellanicum MG (SPAdes) (version 2) | ecosystem: Host-associated > Plants > Peat...
TTGGAAAAAAAATTCACCCTATTAATGATTCCCAACCTACAAGAGAGAATGGTGGGGAGTAGTACAACTCCTTTGACCAATAACAGCACATGGGTAGGAACGTGAAAAGGACAAATAACAACAAGCATGAAAAGGAACAACAATGAAGGATTTTGTACATGGTTATGAGTGCAAAGAGGAGTGGCAACCAATGCAAAAAGGATTAACACCAAACGCAAAGAAGGTAGGAGCAATAGTCAACATGAATGGGAGCAACAACGAGCACAAAGAGGAGAGCCATAATGTCTGTGAAGAGGAGAGCAACAATGAGTACGAAGAGGTGAACATGATTGAATATAGAGAAGAAAGCAACAACAAGGAAGAAGATGAGAGCAATAGTGAACGTGAAGAAGAGGATAACACTACTTGAAAAGGGAAGTAACATCAAGCGTGAAAGATAGCAATAGTGAACACAAAAAGGAACAACAACGAGTGTGAAGGAAAGTAGCATTGAATGTGAAGAGAAAGGAGTAATGAGCGAAGAGGAAAACAACAACGAATGAAAAGAAGAATAACAATGAACACAAAAAGGAGAGTAGCAACAACCTAAAATGGGAGGAACATCAACGATGCAAAAAGAAGCCCAAAAAGGAGTTAGGGCTTGAGTTGAAGCTCAAACCCCTTTTTATTATGGTTTTAGGGTTTTTGTTAGGTTTAATGGCAGTGCCCATGTTTTTTTTCCGTTCTAACAACCTACACCTTAAACCCTAAATGCAATCCCCTCTCATGTCCATATTTGGACAGGGATTTGATATCCACCTTAGATATCAAATTTTTACATTTTTTTACCCTGTCTGGATATTATGTGACCAGATCTCATAATTTTGAGATTCAAAAATAAGGATATCACCTAGGATATCAAGAACTTTGATATCAAATTTTTTTACAAGTGACATCTTGAGTGATATCTATCAGGATATCTGTATTTTCAGGATATTTTCCCAACACTGGTATCAACACTACTATGTCGCTACTAGTTTGGTATGAACTGAGACAATACAAACCTCATACAACCCCCCCATACTAATACCAGCCTGGTAAGAACTTTGGATAGCCTAGTATCAATTTTATACCTGTCTCAATACTAGGTGTATATTACATATCGCATACTAGCCAGAAATTTGTCTAGGACCCAATACCAGGATTAGACTTGTATGAAAGTGTAGGGTAATCCTACCCTGTTTTCAAAAAAGTATTTTCACAATTCCAATTTTGGATGTAACAAAACATTTTTTCCATGGTCCGATTCTTGTGTCAGTTCCAGCAAGTTGATGTCAACTTGGGTCCGGGTTGCAAGAACCTGACCCTGAACCGCCGGTTTTTACCTTTCGAACCGCCAGATACCCTCACAATACTGGAAAGTACTCAGAACCAGTACCAGCCTGGTATGGGAAAAAAAAAGCCATATATCAACAGGGTCTAGGGCTAGACTGGTATGTTCAAAAGTCTATTGGAGACCGACACTGTGGGTGCATAGCTACCTACCTTGGTTAGTTGTGGCATAGGTGTAGAACGAAACAGTGTTGCCTGTCCACACGCCATCCATCTTGCGGCTGGGCTGGTGTGACTGTCCCGAACCTAGATGAGGAAACTATAAAGCTGAAGTTTGATATTATGAATGATCATCACCAAAGTTGTTTTGGAGTTTTTGGTTGTCGATCAGTGGGATTTGGTACACATGCCACAGTTTTTAAGCATCTAGATTGGGACAACGCCGGGAGTGAAGACTAGTGCGACCCAGATTGCACTGCTGAGCTGCAGTTGGTGATCAGGTACGTAACAGTTGAGTGTTTTGGGAATTTTGTGTTAGATCCAGCTCAGACCTCTGACATACCTTGCTGCAGCTAGCGTTTGCTGTGCTAATTTGTGAAGCTGTATTATTAAGCTTAGCATTCTCAATCTATTTTGGAGCTGTGAGCGCAGTCTGCACGTTGAAGTACAGAAGTTTGGAATTGGACAAAGGGATTATTACTCATGGATTCCGACGAGCGTGCCATAAGCCTCCGCAAGACGAGTCGGCAGCTACGAAGGCAACCGCAATCGGGAGTGCCATCCTTTCAGGAAAACTGGAATCTGAAGTATGATGTGGGTGTCGGTCAAAGTATTGCCGGCGAATACAACATTCACAAGCCCAACGATGGTATTGCGGTCATCCACATCTTGCTGGACGCTACTGGATCAACCCGAATGCGCTGTCCAGGTGCAAAACGCACCAAGGTGTGGCAGCAGCTGCTCAAACAGTTCGAGAAGCTCGTGAGGGAGACCCTGCGCGACGGGGACGTGGTTTACATCTGGGCATTCAACAAAACGACGACGCTGCTGTGCAAGTTTGAAGCCGAAGACTTAGATTCCAATTCTGAGTGCATCCGAGAGCAGTACGAGAACGTTCTGCGTGGCGAAGGCGGCCGCGAAACTCGCCTGTACGACGCGGTGGTGGAAGCCCTGAAATTTCAGATAGGAGAGCAAAAGAATCGGTCTACCGTCGACGCGGATTGCTTCCTGGTACCCTTCACCGACGGCATGGACAACAACAGCAAGACGAATCTGGAAACTATGATGCTACAGATCAAGATGGCGCCAATCAATAGGCTTCACATCATATTCGTCACGGCTAATCTTCCACAAAACTCGCCGCTAAAAGAAGAGCTGCAAGCGAGGGTTAAAAAGACGGCATTGATCGAATACGAGACAAGCAAGGCCGAAGACATGAGCCGGGCGTTCGACGATCTCCGCACCCAAATCAAGGCGATTCTCACACTCACACTCTCGCTCGATCACGGCAGGGACGTACGGTTGACCAGGAATGAGGAATACGCTTCCTCTTTAAGCGAAGTTGAGGAGAAAATGAGCAAAACCGTGAACGAAATGGATACTTTCCGTGACGGCTTGAAGCATCTGGGTTGGCGCTGAGCGCAGTTGTGGTGGAGACGGGAGTTTGGTGGGGGCTCCTAAACGGCCGTTTTTTTCTGGAAACTTTTGGATCCAAACGTTTTCAATGGCCGGTTCCATCTAAAGAAAGAAAAAATCGACCGGTTTATTCCCACCCTGTTGAACCAGCCCTTTTTTTCTCAACTTGGCCATATTTCTATCTTTGGTTCTCAGTGTGTAGCCATAAATATAGCCAGATTAAATTGCTGTCTGAGTTTTGATTTCCCTCATTTACTTCCCTAGTGTTCTTGTATTGCGTTATGTTACCTACGTCTTGTGTCTACCTTGTTGTCAAGCTACCTCTTGTCACTATGCAAGGATTTGTACACTCCACTCATTATTTATAATGATCGAGTTTATGGTTGTTTCCATTCCAGGTTTTGTTTGTGATTCTCTTTCAATAAAAGTTGCAGTTGCTTTGTGTTTAGCCTTGTGCTCTTGGCTCAAGAGTGAGCTTGTTACCCAACTAATTTCTCCTTCAAAAATCATTTAAAAAATTTACTTGAATTTTCAATGACAAAAATTATCTAAAACTTCCATATCTCACACACCTTAGGTCTAGAAATTACAAAACCACCTCTATAAAATCCTACTTAACGGAACCAAAGTTGCGCGCCAATTTCTCTAAAAGATTTCTGATTTTATTTTATTATATTTTCAATGACAAAATTGTTCAATATTCAATAACTCTTGGACCAGAGGTATAAACATTAGGAAATATTTTTATTGCATCACTATTCATTGAGGGCTTTTTAATGTTACCAAGTGTGTGGTACGGGGCATTGTGGTTTGGGAGATCTCCACATGACAAACAAAACAAACAAGCTATCTTCAATTTTAGTAAATGGATGCGGAGAGCTAGTGTTGGATTATGAAAGTGTTAATGAAACATTTTTTTCTTCTTTGCATCACCGTTTGCTCCTTATTGATTAGATTAGGAAGGATGAAAAGAGCAAATAGAATTATCATTGTGTAAGGGAAAGCCCAAAGGTGGTGGCATAAGTAAAATATTTACATCTACCCATATGAAAGTATTTCAAATGAATTGATTGTATGTACTCTAGCCCTCATAAAATGTTATAAGTAAAATGAATGGCAGTCATTTCCACCAATGATATTTGAGAACCTCAATGCAAATATTGTTAAATTCCTTCAATTTTGTGTTAAAGGGAGCCCAATTTGGATATGATTATGGTTTTGCAATACCCACATCACATGGACCTTGTACCATGTAATGCAATACCCAATGATTTCAAGGATTGGAATCTTTTATTATTTTGCAGTATTTGCACAATATAGTAGATATATTAAAACTAACATCATGAAAAATGTAGTACTTTCATGAGGGTTTAGGGTTTAGGATTGTAATATTTTGTTATTTCATAATACCCACACAACAAAGTACATACATTAGAATTAACATCAAACAAAAAAGTAGTACCTTCATCGTAGTTTGACATTCAAGATTTTAATCTTTTGTTACTTTGTAATACTTGTGCAACAAAGTATGTACATAATAATTAACATCATACAAAAAAAAAATACCCTCATCACACTATGACATTCATGAATGTAATATTTTGTTGCTTTGCAAAACCCACACATCAAAGTACATACACTAGAACTAACATCACCCAGAAATGCATTACCTTCATCAAGGTTTGACATTTAAAGTTTTTATTTTTTGTTGTTTTGCAATATTTGCACAACAAAGTATATACACTAGAACTAACATCATGTAGACAAGAAATACTTTCATCGAAGTTCGACATTTAAAATTCTGATAGTCTGTTGCTTCGCAATTATTTGCACAATAGAGTGTGTACACTAGAACTAATATCATACAAAAATGCATTACCTTCATCAAGGTTTTGCAATTTTTCTAGTGCCTAACAATACTCACATTACATGCACCATATACCATAATTAAACTTATTGAAATCAACATTACGAGCATCTTGGTTTGGCATAGTGAAAGGCTTCCTTTTGTTGGTATGCAATACCCCCATGCATCACTATTTTATACGTTTATTGTTTTTTTTAACGTTCATTACCTTTATCAAGGAATTACATAACAACGAGAATGTATGTTTATTTGTGGTGATCTTATGTGGTTTTCGTGAAGATTATTAGGATGAAAAATAATTTATTGTTATTATTTCACAATTCATCTTTTTTATACTGATTTTGAAAATGGATTTTTTAGATTGGTGTAAAAGTAGTTGTTTCAACTTTTCTTTTCACATTAAACAATTAATCCATAGACAAATGCGTGGAATAAAATTTGTTACATTGGTGTTCCGTACAAGTACCATAAACCCTTATATTCTTGAATCCTTCTGTTACGAAAATTTGCATGTTGCAACATAGTTTCAAGTCAATATTTTAACTAATTAATTGAGTTCCTTAGTCCATCCTCCATTTGATTAAAGACCATTCCTAGGCGCATTGATTCATTGGCCCATGTCAAACAAATTATCTGGATGTTTAATGTAACTTGTTTTACAAAAGATGCTACATGGTCACAAAGTTGAAGGTTAACATTTGTCTTACATTCAGTTGTGATCTCCACCATTGCATCTTGTAGTCAAAAAAGGGTTAGTCCATGGGGGTAGATGAATTTTCGAATTCATCATTGTGGACACCATCAAAAGAAAAAAAGCCATTGCCCTTTATGGTTAGAAGGCCATCAATGGCTATAGCACTTGCCCCATCAATTTTGTTTTCATTGTAACCCTCATCTTTTGAAAAACCATTATGCACCTACAAATATCTCAAATATACAAACATGGCTTTCAACCCACCATGATTGTTCCCATACCATGTGCCACAATGGTTGATGATATATATCATTACTAATAAGGTCGGTGCATGCCAAGAGAATAACAATTTGGTGCTTGCACAAATTCTCATGCAACACCCTCTTACATGTGCAAGATGCATATTCAATGAAAGGAAAGTTTAGAATGTATATGACATTGAGATGGGTTTGGCTCCTCACATTCCAAACATTAACATTGTCCTCACTTTCCAAAGTAGGTTGAATGACATCGGTGTGTGTGATCAACCTTGTTTTGTACACATTTGATGTCACAAGTCGTTGGATGACCTTGTTCTTGGTGAATTCACATTTCTTCATCTTTGTTTGGTGCATGTAGTGTCATGCCATAATCGTAATGAGCCTCCATGCCAACCAATCAATGTGACATCCTTTGAGGCCTTTTATATCAAAGGAGAATCAATGCTTCAATGCCCCATGGAAAGATTCTATGTTAGTTTGCATATCTTGATTGGAGTGTGGCACTTGACGAAAACCAACCATCCACAAATCTACATTAACATGCACATTACACATGAAAGTTAAGGTTTTAATTTCATAAGTGTCAAAATTACCTTAAAATATTGGGTTCAAAATGAATTAATCACGTACCAAGTTGGCAATAGTAAGCCCAAAAATATTCAGTTCATGTATCATTGGGTTTAAGGTTATTAAAACATTTGATCATTTTTTCTTTCCCACGTGCTTTGAACAATTCAACAATCTCCTTTAGGTTGATGGACATGAACATCACCAAGTGAAGACATTTGAGTATTACACACCTTATTTTCACATATTTTATTTTTTCCATAGACCGTAAGCGCCATGTTTTCAACACATGCCAAACACAAAGAACAATTAATCTATACATATTAAAAATTAAGGAAAAAACCCTAAATAAAAGAAAATACGTGATTTTGATAACTAAATAATAGTGCAAAATATTTAAAAATATATACAAATTTAAAACCTTAAATGAATAAAATAAGGAAAAAATTAAATTCATACCTCTAATGAATTAGAAGTTGTCTTCTCTCTTGTTCAAACGAGAGAAAATAGATTGAGCTTAACCCCATAAACATGGGTTTTGAATAATAATTTTACTGAGACATCATTTAAATCTCAACATGTGAACCAATCATTGTGACTGGTCAATTGAATATAGTCAGTTTGCTAATACCACCCCTATAAGAACATAGTATGTTGCACATAAGTGCAATGCCAAAGCTAGTTTTCACACCATTATTATACCACTATTTTTCATCCAATTTAATGATATGTGTTGTTTTTTTGTAAATTGTTTTGAACCAAACAAAAACCAAATTGGCAAAACAACAATACAAGCCCAGGTTCAGCTCCACACTGGTCTTATGTAAATGTCCTACACATGTCTTTCGCCAGGCATTATTATCCTACACAGATCTCTCAGTCTCACACAATTTCTTTTCAAGAGTTCAAACTGGGAACTCATTTCTCTGATGATTTATTTGCCTACAAAAATAAAACCTCGCTCAGACTTTCTTTTTAGTGGAAATGTGCAAGCCATGTTATAGATGTGAACTATTGTTTTGCTTTAGGCAGGGGGAATTTGAAAAATGGAATGCTCACACCATACAAAACAAGGGGTGTGTCACACTGTGTGGCCTTGCCATTTACATCGAAAAAGTATCTTAAGGCAAAAGAAGAATTATGGAAATTTAAATATTTCACTATGCCAAAATATAATCTTCAAAAAACTCCTCTAAAAGAAACCAAAATCCTTCAAGATATCATAACTCTGTAACTAATCTCAGGGTTCAACACAAACCAAAATATCATCTTCCAAAAATCCTCGTAAAAAATAGACCTTACTACCTAGGGGCCAAAATCCCTTAAGCTACCACATTTTGTGTGGGCCAGAACCGTGTGTACCGTGGGAAAGTTGACAGATTCTAAAACACACTAATTATGCACTCTTTACACTTGGAGTCCAGACTGAAAAAACTTGGGCCAGCTTCGAGCATTTTTGGCTTGTTGTTTGGCACCGAAGTTATTAATAAATGCTAGAACATTGATGTCAGGATATTAATAAATGCTCCAACATTGGCCCCCCTAGGGTTGCAAATTGGCTTCCCAAATTCGGTGGTATCCTTTTTTTTTTAAGCCTTTTGGCCAATACAAAGCCATACATAAAGTTCAGCATTTTATAGTTGCTTGGGGGCAGATTGAAAATATTTTTTCTATTTCAGCCTTGACTCCTAATGTAAAGCCCCTGGGATTTACACCAATAGGAATGCTTGATTTGGGTTGAACATTGGCTGTGATACCTAGCATAAAGTGGGCCTAATTGCACCAAGTAGAAGAGTATTCAAACCCACGACAACCACTTTCAAGTCCCCAAACCCCCTACCAAAACAGAAAGAAACCGGCCAAAATTTGCACTTGTATTTGGACAACACCTTACATAGTCCAGTGTTACTGCATCAGAGTCTCAAGGATGGCAGCATCAGTCTTTCTATTATGGGTGAAAGTTAATTACTTAATGATTTTTTTAATTAAATAAATTAAATAAAAGTGGTTTTTGGGGGTTTTCTGTTTCTAGATTTGGAAAAAAAAATTCAGAAAGGAGAGAAAGAGAGGATTGATATAGAAGAGAATGATAAAGATAAAGACGAGTCAATGTTTTTGAAGAAAGCTTGACAGGGAAGACAACAAAAGTTCAATGGGAGGGAGACAACATACCACCAAAAAATTCGTCGCACCTAGGTGTGAACGGTAAGGATGAAATTGAGATAGGAAGTGGTAATTGTCATGACATCCATGGCAAGTGTGAATTGTATAACACAATGTTGGCTGCCAAAGTTAAATTACTTAAGACCTAATTGTTAGGGGTGTGCACTTTTGCCATTAGGATTTGGTTAATAGGTATTAGGGTCGCGTTAGTAGTACTACTATCATTCCTAACAACATACCACCAAATTATCATTGCATGTAGGTGTGAACGGTAGGGATGAAATTGAGATAAAGAGTGATATTTGTCAAAACATCCATGGCAAGTGTGAATTGTATAACACAATGTTGGCAGCCAAAGTTAAATCTCTTAAGACCTAATAGTTAGGGGTGTGCACTTTTGCCATTAGGATTTGGTTAATAGGTATTAGGGTCGGCTAGTACATTCAAATCCTAACAATGTATCACCAGATTATCATTGGGTGTAGGTTCAGCGCATTCTGGAGCAGAAATTGTTTTTCCTAGAGAACAGAAAACACAATAGAATTGGGTTTCGTTAGAATAAGGTTTAGAATTAGGGCTAGGATTGGGTTAGGATTAGGGTTAAAGACCCAATGCGTAGGTACTGTCCCTTTCCCCTCTGGCTGCCATAGCCTGAGCACTGGCGCCATGGCGGTGTCGCTAGGAGCAGCAGCGACGATCGAAGATTTGCAGCGCGCTCGCTCGCTCGGGAAGATCGATCGGAGTCGGAGGGAAGAAAGGATCGTGGTAGGAAGAGGTGAGAGCAATCTGGACTCGTTCTAGTTTTTTGCGGTGTTGTTTTGTTCCTGTTTTATTTGAAAATGACTTCATGTTGCTGATCTTCTTCTTCTTCTTCTTCGTCTTCTTGTGGTACCTAGTTGTCAATCTTGCATCCTTTTTGTCTTCTCTGGTTTTCTTCTGGAGTGTAATACCTAAGTGTGGACTGTTTGTTCAGCTCTGTCTAGATCCTTGGCCATAGCATACTGAGCTTGTTTTTTTGATCGTTGCTCCGAGTAGGCATTAGGAGCATTTTAGGGTTTTTAACGTGCTTGAGGAGTTTTTTTACCCTATCCAGAGAGCAATTCCTTGTCGTAGTTTGCAAAAGAAAGGGTTATGCTTCTTGTTTGTAGCTTGTCTTCCTTGACAGTAGCAGGAGTGAATACCTGTTAGGGCAAATCTTGTTGCTGTTTGTACTTTTGTTTTGCTGTACTGTTTTTAGGTTCCCTTGATGTAGACTGGAATGGTTGAAATTCAGCAGCATTAGGTCTCAAAGTGTTCCCAAGAGGATGATATCCTTGTGTTTGCAGCTTCTCACTTGCAATGTGAAGTTGTACTTGTCAGGGTTTTTTGGCTTGCAACTTGTGGTAGTTTAAATATTGCAACGAGGATTCTTGGTTGCAGTGACTGAGCTTTGGAAAATGTGCAGTTGTTACTCGGAGCTTGATAGTGGTTCAGGTATGGGCACCACCAACATTTTTCAATTTCGATCCTGATGTTTCTTCAACTTTTCCAGCAGGTACATGGAGCATTGATGAATAATGAGGAGGAAGGAGGCCTCTGCCAACTGAGGCAACTGTATGTAGTGACAAGGAAGAGATAATCCAAGGTGAAGGGATGGCATTGGAAGGCAGTGGTGACTTAAAGTTGGTGCTTGCAATGGAGACGGATCCTTTACCATTGGACAATGCTAGGGCAGAAGACTGGCGCAAGGCACTTGCAAAAGTGGTTCCAGCTGTAGTTGTTCTCCGTACTACTGCCACCCGTGCATTTGACACTGAGGCGGCTGGGGCAAGCTATGCAACAGGGTTTGTTGTTGACAAGGAGCGGGGAATCCTTCTCACAAATCGCCATGTCATCAAGCCAGGCCCAATTGTTGCTGAAGCTATGTTTGTGAACCGGGAGGAGATTTCGGTGTTCCCTCTCTATCGAGACCCAGTGCATGACTTTGGGTTTCTTTGGTATGACCCTAAAGCAGTGCAGTTCATGGAATATGAGGCAATTCCACTTGCCCCTGAGGCAGCAGCGGTAGGGCTTGAGATCCGAGTGGTAGGTAATGATAGTGGTGAAAAGGTCTCAATATTAGCAGGGACACTTGCAAGGATGGACCGTGATGCCCCTCAATACAAGAAAGATGGGTACAATGACTTCAATACGTTTTACATACAAGCAGCTTCAGGGACCAAAGGGGGATCTAGTGGGTCACCTGTAATTGATAACAATGGTCGTGCTGTTGCCCTGAATGCTGGTAGTAAGTCCACAAGTGCGTCAGCTTTTTTCCTTCCTCTGGAAAGGGTGGTGAGAGCACTGAAGTTCTTGCAGGATAAGAAAGACAGCTGTCAGGATGGGTGGGAACCAGTTACTATACCTCGAGGCACCCTTCAGATGACTTTTTCACACAAAGGGTTTGATGAGATTCGCCGTCTTGGACTAAAACGTGACACTGAGAAGCTGATCCGTGAGGCCTCTCCAACTGCTGAGACAGGAATGCTTGTAGTGGAATCTTTAGTTCCAGGAGGTCCTGCCCACAAGCTCTTGGAACCAGGCGATGTTCTACTCCGTGCCAATGGTGAGGTGGTAACACAGTTCCTGAGCTTTGAGATTCTGTTGGATGATAATGTTGGAGAGACTCTCAATTTGGAGCTTGACAGAGGGGGGGCAACAGTTCAGGTCAATTTACAGGTTCAGGATTTGCACTCCATCACACCAAGTGTATTCCTGGAAGTGAGTGGGGGAGTTATTCATGCTCTCTCTTATCAGCAGGCCCGAAACTTCCATTTTTCATGTGGACTAGTTTATGTTGCTGAACCAGGCTATATGTTATCCAGAGCTGGAGTTCCGAAACATGCCATCATCAAGAAAATGGCAGGAGAAGAGATTACAAATCTGGATAAATTTGTTTCTGTTTTCTTCTCCCTATCTCCAGGAGACCGTGTTCCACTGGAGTTTGTGAGCCATGCTGATCGTCATCGAAGCAAGTCAGTGTTGGTGACAATCGACCGCCATGAGTGGTATGCATTGCCCCAGCTGTACACACGAAATGATGCCACAGGCTTGTGGGATGTGTGCCCAGCTGAGCCTAAGGGAAAACCTCTTGTACAGACAAGTCATGAGGATATGGAATTGGAGCCATTGTTAGTGCCAGTTGGAGTCCCTGAAGCAGTGAGCTCAAATGGTAAAGTGGCAGATCACCAGTTACATGAAGGGAATGGAGTTGCAGAGGACTTGTTGGTTGGTGCTACACCAGTCAATGAAGCAGAGATTGAAGGGATTGTGTTGCCAAAGCGCCAAAAGGTGCATGAACTCCTGCCAACAGAGGAGCCAAGTTCTGAAGGAACGCTGGGCACATCTGCAGAGGTGCATAAGATTATGCCATCAACAAGTTCATCAATGGCGGAGCATGCAATTGAGCCCACTCTTGTGATGATGGAAGTGCATGTTCCACCATCAGCAATGCTTGATGGTGTTCATGCTCAACACTTCTTTGGGACTGGGGTGATAGTGCATCACTCACAGGACTTAGGATTGGTGGCAGTTGACAAGAACACAGTCGCTATTGCAGTCTCAGATGTCATGTTATCCTTTGCTGCATTCCCAATGGAGGTTTCGGCTGAAGTAGTATTTTTACATCCTGTACACAACTTTGCACTGGTAGCCTACAATCCTGCCACTTTAGGTACAGCAGGGAGTGCAGCTGTTCACGCTGCAGACCTTGTTCCAGATCCTCCAGTTCGAAGGGGTGACTCAGTCTATTTGGTTGGACTGAGCCGCAGCTTGCAAGCGACTTCAAGAAAGTCAATAGTCACAAATCCTGGAGCTGCTCTAAATGTGGGGGCAGCTGACTGCCCACGTTATCGGTCCATGAACATGGAGGTCATTGAACTTGACACTGACTTTGGTCACACATTTTCTGGTGTTCTTGCTGATGACCTGGGAAGGGTGAAAGCCCTCTGGGGAAGCTTTTCAACTCATTTAAAATATGGGGATAGCTCACCAGAAGATCATCAGTTTGTCCGTGGAATACCTATTTATGCAATTAGTGAGGTGTTGGAAATGATCATCAAAGGCAACACAGGACCTCCCCTGCTCATCAATGGTGTAAAATGGTCAATGCCACTGATGCCGATTCTAGAAGCAGAGCTTTACCCAACCTTGTTATCTAAGGCTCGGAGCTTTGGTCTCAGTGACAGATGGGTAGAGGCCCTAGCAAAGAAGGATCCAGTGAGGCGGCAGGTCCTGCGTGTAAAGGGCTGTTTGGCAGGCTCTCGGGCAGCGAGTACTCTAGAGCAAGGTGATATGTTGCTGGCCATCAGTGGGCAACCTATCACATGCTTTCGTGATGTTGAGATTGCTTGCCAGAGTCAGAATTTTACTTCCAGTGTCTCTGACCACGCACAAGATGGCGAAACCCCAAATGTTCTTCAAGTCACTGTATTCCGGCAGGGTCATGAGATGGAAGTGGAGGTAGGAATAGACATCCGTGATGGTTTTGGCACCAGAAGAATGGTGAATTGGGCTGGTTGTGTCTTACAGGATCCGCATTCTGCAGTTCGGGCATTGGGATTTCTACCGCAGGAAGGGCATGGGGTGTATGTGGCAAGGTGGTGTCATGGTAGCCCAGCTCACAGATACGGGCTATATGCACTTCAGTGGATTGTGGAAGTGAATGGAATGCCAACACCTGACCTTCAGGCGTTTATTGATGTAACCCAGGAGTTAGACCACTGTGCTTTTGTGCGGGTGAAAACAATCCACTTGAATGGAAAGCCTCGGGTTCTAACAGTGAAGCAGGATTTGCATTACTGGCCTACTTGGGAACTTCATCTGGATCCCACAATGGGTGCTTGGCGCCGAAGGGTACTCAAGGCACACAAGAAGTAAAAGCTCTTTTTTTCATGCTTCACATGTTACTGTTGGAACCTTGCTGGGTAGTAGAAACTCTGCTCCAGTGTAGTATGCTTTAGCAATGTTGCATGTGACGATGGCGAGCTGCATTTGCATGTTGCATGCAACATGTGACAATGGCAAGTGTAGCATGCTTAGCAATGTTGCATGTGACAATTTCTTCCAGTACTTCCACATTGGAAATTTTCTTCCATTGTGTCACAATGTGTTTTATAATTTCTAATATTGTATTGATGTAAAAAGTGCATGTTCAGCATCTCCTTATTTTAGGGTCCAGCTGCAACACTGTCATATTTCCTCATGACATTCATCAGCAGGTGACAAGCAACTTTTATACATTTTCTTATGCTGAAGCAAAAATTCAATATTCCTACTGCTCGGTGCTAACAAATATTTGATATGCATCTGCTCAAACTATGCACTTATTAGGGTTTGCAGTTTTTGCTGTCACAGTGATGAATAATTTGTCTAACATGTTTTGAGGTATGAACTAGAACTAGTGATGGCTGGCTCTTCCTCTTTAAGATAACCTCTGGTCTTTTGTTCTTGACACATAATAACTTTGGGAGCAGGGCCCTCCTGTCAGTTCTGAAATGCCCTTCATACAGGGGGAGGATCTACCATACAGTGTGAGTGCATGCTCCCTTCGCAATTATCTTGCTGGGTAATGCCCTAGTAGCGGGGCATTACACCATAGACCTTGGGCTCCGTCCTTCACTTGCAGGGTGTAATGCCCTGCTATTAGGGCATTACCATAGTCTTAAAATGGTTTAGTAGGTTCTCTGAGTATGGGTTTGAACTTAGTTCTTCAAATATTTAAACCCTATAGTTTTTTGCTTTTGACAATTTTCAAAAAATTCAAGAACCTTTAGGCTAGTTGGATAATTGAGTCCAGCTACATGTACCCATTACACACTCCTCAAGATTAGAGATTGTATGGATATGAAATTTTACAATTAACTAAAACAGATCAATTATTTAAAAAATTCACACTTACTTGTCAACTTTTCAAAAAGGTTTGACTTGCTTGCTTAAATAGTATCAATCTATGTTTAAGATTTTGTTAAAGGTTGAAACGTGGGTTCTGGTTCTAATAAAAAGCTAATTTTATGATTTGACTTTCGTACTAGTTTCACCTAAAGGATGTCGGTTTAAGTCTAGGTAACAACCACCTAAAGCTCAACCCTTGGGTTTAATATTTGAAACTAGGGTACCTACCACACATTGCATCAAGTTAACCCTAAAAAATAAAACCAATTGAGGTGGTAGGTTAGTGAGGTGGGAAGGTAGCCTGTGAAAAAAAAAAAGTGGGTGCAGTTTAAGCTTTTGGGGTAGAATGTTTAGCAGATTGGAAATAAATTAAGCATTGAACAACACAAAACAAATTAATATTTGTGAGCAACTTGAAACTCTCAGCAATCTAAAAGGTGAAGATCCTTGTGCTTTACACTCTTTTACTCCCCATGCAAATGTTGGTGATGCCACTCATAAAAGCTCCTATGAAAGAATTTTAGTGACCACAACAACACCATTTAAGTCTCACCATGTTCTCACAACTGCATTAGTGTGATGACTCAATTTGAGATTCTAACGGTAGAGACCTATGTTCCACCAGGTCAATGGTATATTCATAGAATGACCAATACAACAAGAATACTTGTTGTGTTGTGTTGCTTATGTAAATAGTGCTGCCCAATCTTTAGTATTCATGGGACGAAGAAGACCAATTGAGGAACAATTGTGGCACCATGTTTTCTTGGATGACTTTACAATCATCACCAACCCCCAAACCTTCAGAAACTTTTCTAGTTTTCATCAGATAATATGACCCTTTGTGTAGTGGAGTTGAGGAGTATAAGAGAGTATAAGATTATGCTTATAGATTACCTACTTATGTATTGTTAAGCATTTCTTGTGTTAATTTTTTTTTTCAAAATTTAATTAATATGGAAAGATGTGTCATTGGAATCTTGTGTTGATGAGTATATTGGTGACAATAGTTCAAAAAATATACACATTGATTGGTGGGTGGATCACAATTGTTGACAAAACAATGATTCTTTTTGCTTGCTGCTTCAATTCTTTGTTAAATCATTTTCAAGGAATTTTGCATGTTCATGCAGTCATGTTCTCTTCATCCCTTTGGTTGGATATAATTCATCCATAACAAATGAATGAAGTCATCCATTCTTAAATTGCATCCGTCTATATGATACATCCATATTATGATACATATTGTGTATAATATTTATTTTAAAATTGATGTATATCATCCAAAAGAGGGACAACCTTCAATGCATGGTTCTAATCTACTTTGACTTATTGTTAGGGCACACTCAATGGAAAAAAGCATTAAAACTCTATAGTGAAAAATAAACAAATTCCTCTTTCCTCTTTAAGCCAAAACAAAGTCAAATGAGGGAGATGATGGATAGGTATTACAGTGGTGTACATGAAAAAAGCATCAAAATTCTTAAAATGATAAACAAAGAAATTACTCTTTCCTATTTAAGCTAAAAGGCAAGTTGAATGAGGGAGATGATACAGAGGTATGATATTGTTCTGTATGAAAGAAAGCATAAAAACCCATATGAAAAAAGAAAAATATATTTAAAACTCTGTAATGAAAAAAAGGAAAAAAGAAAAGCAAAAATCACTCTTTCCTATTTAAGCTAAAAGGGAAGTTGAACATGGAGGGAGATTCAGATCTTGCTTGCGCCCCAAAATCATAATTCTGAAACAAGTTGAATTGCTCAAATGCATTCTTGGGTTGTTGTAAAATGTTGAAATCTGCTGATGCATCAAATGCATAATTCTTGGGTTGCTGTGAAATGTAGGAGGAATTTGCTGATACATCAAATGCATTCTTGGGTTGGTGTGGAATGTAGGAGGAATCTGCAGCTGCAGCAGGTGTGAAGGAACTAACTGCAGTTGGGTGCTGAATTGCAGGTCCTAAGAAGACGTGTGTCTGTGGCAGACTGGAAACATCATTCTCTGCATCTGTAAATAGATTTGCATGACCAGATCCAGCTGCTGCTAGATTCTTAGCAGAAGAAGCTTCTTGCTCTTGTTGATGAGCAGCAGCTGATTGCAGCAAGGTTTGATGTTCAGCATCTGATCCTGCCTCCAGCTGCTGCTGCTCTGATTTAGAAGGAAACAAGTGCATGGATGATGCAGCTGGTGGTTGTTGTTGTTGTTGTTGTTGGATGTTGTTGAGTGTTGTTGGTATGTATGGTTTCTTTGTTTTGCTGGAGCCTGCCGCTGCAGTACCAGTACTAGTAGTGCTGAGTATGGTTGATGCAGCAGTTGCTTGCAACAGCATTCTCAATCCCAATTTGTTCAAAGTCCAAGCTGTATCAATTGCATTCCCAACTACACCAAAACTGTCTTGCATCATCTGCCCTGCATCTGTTCCAAATCTTTGTTGAACAAGATTTGTGCCCACGGCTTTGGTGGCTGCATACAGGGATTTGCCGGCTGTTTCCACAGCTTCCACCACTTTGGCAAATGCATCAACGCTTGCTACCGCCACACTAGGTTTTGCAGCTCCTGGAAATGCTGCTGATTCCACTAGCCCTGCAGCAGCACTACTGGTTTGGTGACCGAGCTGAGCACCACTCAGAGAAGCTGAGGCATTATCATGTACATGATTCAAGTCTGCAAGACCAGTGGCGACATGAGTGGAAACACTGATAGCACCTTTGAGAAGAGTTTTGGACATTAGCTTTGCAACTGCAGACATCCGTTGAGCTTGCTGAATGCGTTTCAGAATGCGAGGATTTTTCTGCATGATCACGTGATCATCGCCACCAGCAGCAGCAGCAGCTGCTGCTGCTGCTGATACTTTCCTTTTCACAAAATTAGCTGCACCACCAGCTTGCTGAATACCCAAACTCGCCCACTCGCCTGCCATCATTATACTGTCCACCACGATGGTTGATGTGCTGCAGATCTGTCTTGCAATCCTAGAGCTCATTGTTTCCACATCCGGGGCTACTGCCGTCCAGTACTTCGCTGCAAAATCTCTTCCCCTATTTGCTGCAATCTGCCGCTGTGCTGCAAGACACAAAATCAAACCATCACACAACAATATACATAAGTAATATATATGTATATATATCAGATTTTTCTACAGCCTATCCTAGTTGCCAGGGAGGTTATTATTCTTTGTATATATTTTTTATGAAACATGTGAGATAAAAAAAGGGGTATTTGTGTTATGCTACAAAATAATGAAATATTAAGAAAATATTCTATTAAAATTTAAAATATTTCAAAAACATTTTAGATATATAATTCTAGTAAACATTGATTTTGATGTCAGACTCTGTCACATTATAGGCATCTTAAATGGCACAAGTTTCTCATCCAAGGAGACTTTACTTCATGATTTATCACTTGTCCATTTCTATTATGTCTATAACTTAACATAAAATGGTCAGCTGTCCATTTCCAAAACATGATTCAAGATTGTTTCCCTAATGGATTACTGCCTATTCTGCTGAGTTTGATGAACAGCTTGGCCTATCTGGGTCAGCTGTGCATTTCAAAAAATTGACATTGTGATCCAAAATCGTTTCTGGAATGGTCTCATTGTATTGCCTATTCTGCTGGGTTTGGCGACTAGCTTGGCCTATTGGGTCAGCTGTTCAGCTGTAAACTTCAAAAATTGACATTATGATCCAAAATTGTTTCTGTAATGGTCTCATTGTACTAATGCATATTCTGCTGAGTTCAGTGACCAGCTAGCCAGCCACCTTACCCAGCAGAATAGCTCATTCTACTGCCTATTCTGCTGAGTTCAGTGACTAGGTTGCCAGCCACATTACCCCGCACAATAGCTGGTAGCTCGACCATTATCTCATACAGAATCCAATTCTTAGTGTGAATTGTAAATTTATTTGTTTTTAAAAAGGTTAAGTTGCACTTTTTTTTTTTTTTTTACAAGTCATTTGGAAAGAATTGGAAGTAAGCTCTAGGACTGTGCAACTTGAGCTGCAGCAAAGTTATAACATATAGGAAGAAGAAGTTCCAAGCTTAAACTGCTCCATGGTTAGATATGGAGGAGCTGTCTTCTTCAGTCCATGATGGTGCCTGCACAAGATGTCCAGTAAGTAAGTACCTGCGTACGCAATTTCTTGATGGATTTGGAATGTGCAGTACTGATCCATGACGCTTTCCAGCTGCTGTAGCACAATCGCTGGAGTGCTGATCTCCGGGAACAACAGCCCATACACCAAACCCGGCAGGGCAAACGTATATCGCCGGTTCCACACTTTCAAGATGGGTGCATCTTTGCCCACTGGCCATTGCACTTGTCCTACCGACGCCACCACTGCTGCCAGCGGCGATGGGTGAGCCTGCTTGAGTAGACGTAGTGAGAAATCTCCACACTGCATCAATACACTCTCCTCGCCATCTACCAAGAACAGCTGCGCCCCGCGTATTCTCTTCACCAACTCCACTTCACTTCCCTGCTGCATCGACATATCCTGCAAATTGGGAAACTGCCCTGCAACAAAATGCCCAGCAGGCGCAATGATTCCAGCTTCACTAGAATCACTCAAATTAATATCAAATCCACCTCCCATGCCCCGCTAGCTCTACACAGAACCTTTCCAAACCCCCTCCCCACGAAAAAAAGAAAAAGAAAAAAAAAACCCCGATGCTTGAGAAAACGTCAAAGCAGTAGCAAATCCGCGAATCTCTATCATTTGATAATTTCAAATGGTTGCTTCAGATTTCTTAAATTTATAAGTTCTGGTGCACTCTCTGCACCGTGCAGAATCTAAAAACCGGCCGGCAGGCACGCAAGCAGGTACAGCTGCAGTTCGACACAAGATTGATATTGATCCAGCTTGCCTTAAAACGAAAGAAAACTCCCGATCGCTTAGCCCGCGGCAGCCAAATGCAACAACAACGTTCGACAACAATCAACAAGCCTGGAAGTGGACGCAGTTTGAATCTAGAAGTACGTAAGTACGTGTGTTTGAGGAGATCCAGGCCGAGTAAAGGGAGTGGTGAGGTATCTGCGCTATAAAAAGGCCAAGTGGGCAGGGCGGTTCTTGCAGGCGCCTGGGAAAGGTGGCGGGTCTTTGCCGGAAACACGTTGAGGCATGGGATGGCTCCGCCTCCTGCCAGCACAACGCAGGCGGCCCGTTCACCGCCTGCCGTCTAGCCGGTTTGTGTTCCTGGCCACTGCCGTGTCGCCTCGCAACCAGCTCCGGATTGTGCAGCTAACTTGCCATCTGGCCCTTGAAAGGACAAGAATATTTCGTAGTTATACGAACAAAGGTGTTCCCATTGTGCTGCGCGTGTGATGGGGTCCCGCCAAGAATTCTGCCGCATTCAAACACATAAACATTTGCCTCCGGAAGCTCCTTTGCGCATGCAAGTAGCACTCCCACCCTAAACCGCAGTCAGAGGTTCATACCAGTGTTGTTCTAGTGTTAGGAAAATGCCGGGTATGAACTTGGGTATACATTTGGGTATAGAGAACCCTACCAGTGGGTTATAAAAGTGATGAATTTCATTTTGAGAACCTGGTTGTTGATTCAAGTTGAGAGCAACATATTAGGTTACCTGACCGGTCAGGTTTAAGGTTTTGCAAAGTTTGTGTGATATTAAGCCTTGACATTATGCGGCAACTTATAATATGAGCTTTTTAATATTAGGTTTATTGGGGGAATGCATGGTTGAGTGGTTCACTTTTGCAACAAAATAAATAATTGTTCTTGGGTACCTTTCATTTAAATGTATATGATGGTTAATATATTTTTAGATTTACTAATTAGAATTTGAATCTAAATTAATAATCTTACTATGAAGAGAACTATGTGGTTATTGATTTAAAAAATCATTTGCTAGAAATAATGAAATCGAAAAATATGGACTGGTTGTTTGATTGGAACATCACAAAATGGAAAGTTTTATATTGATTCATATTTCAAATTTGTTATTGGGACTTTATATATAATGTATTATGAGACGATAAAGTTAAATGAATAATTTATTTATTTTAAATCGTAACCATACAATAGTTAGTGACTTTTGAATGGTTAAAATTGAACCATAATTTTATAAGTCCCTATGAATTTTAATTTTTGTTTGTTTTTCAACTTTTTTGTCCCAAAAAATATGTTTTCAAAAGTTTTACTTGAAGCATTATTCATATGGACTTTGTGGGTTGTCTTTTTAGGGCTTCCAAATTGAAAAATGACATCAACTTCTATTAATGTAAATGTTGATGTAGATTTGTGAAGGTTTTTAAATGATTTACATTTATTAATAAAAAATTACAATAATGGCATTTTAAAAAATAACAACCATGTCCATTTGAACATTTTTTTATGAATTTCCTAGTGACTTCTAAGGAGTTTTAAATTGTCCAAAAGTGAACCATTGTAGCTTGCTTTTACCCTATTGCTAAAGCATATGAATTTATGACTACATTTTTTGGATATGGTGGCTAGATATTGTAGCTTAGATTTGACACGAGATCTTGCGGCAAAAGTGCTTGATGTTTTCTATTGCTTGGAGCTTGGATAAGTCTAATTGAAGAGGTAAGTTTTGCTCAACTTTTCATTGGTTTTTTAAAACATTTCTATGTCTGCCCATTGTGAATTTCAAGAGCGTTTATTGTTTGTTTCAATTGTGTTATGCATTCTAGATATGGATGAATTGGAAATGTTCAACTTTCTTGAATATGAACTTCACACTGTGGGGATAGTTGGTCTAAGTCCATAAATAGTTGAAAACATTGTGTTAAAGGAAGCGTTGTAGGTCCAAATGTTGTTGATGAAAACTATCGAACTGACGGAAAGACACTTTGGACGTAACAACTAATGTAGTTGATTGCAAATCAAAAGTTCTAGGTTTCACATCATTGTGTATTAGATTCATGGGTTTTTTTATGTTTAATGAAAGTAGCATCAAGGTCAATGTGCAAGCCATGAGGTGTGGGGTGTGTCATTATTCTAATAATTTTGCAAGTTTTCATAGCTCCACCAAGTCCCAAAAATATTTTTATTTTACAACCCTAAACATGTTATCACTTCCATGAATAAACATGTTATTCATGAACATGGCCTGAAATTGTTGAAGGACATGGTGCACATGACTGCCTTAAAAAAATAGAATTTGCATATGGCAAAAAATTAAGCATAAGGCATCTATAACACCTTTTGCCATCACAAGTTTTTTTGAAAATGTGAAGTTTTACAAAAAAATTCACCTTATTCAAATGCAGTTTATTCAAGATTTTGTGTTGATGATTGCAAAAGGTTATATGTTGTTTATTGTGGAGAGCCTTTGGTTGAAGCAAATAATGTTCCATCTTTGTGGTCAAGTACAATTTCCATTTTGAAAACTACTTATTCATGAGTATCTTCCTCCTTTGTTATAGAAAATCATGGAGGTGGATGTGCTTCCTACCATTGGTTAATGTGCAACTGTGATAACAACTTTTGACTTGTTGATGCACTACAACAAAATGTATCCTTATACACCAAGTGATTTCACTAGATTTTGAATGAATTCATTGTTTCCAATGAACATGATATAGTGAGGATGCAATGAATTCATTGGTCCACTAAACGGGGACTAGTGAACTATACCCACATTTTGTAATAGTGATGTCAAGATCAAGCCATGACACCTTCACTTTGGTTGTCAATTTCATTAACCAAGACTAAGTTCTATCAAATCCTTGCCCAAATATGGATATGAAGGGGGTTTAGGTTTAGAATATAGGCCATTAAAAGGATTTAAAAAATTGTGGGTGCCTATGTAAGTCGTTAGAAGGAAAAAAAATTTGTGTGTGCTTGTGTAGGCCGTTAAAAGGAAGTAAAATTGTGGGCGCATGTGTAGGCCATTAGAAGGAAAAAGAAACTATGGGCGTCACCATTAAACCTAAAAAACCTAAAATTAGAATAAAATGGGGCCCCATCTCAAGCCCCACATTTTCTCTCCTCTTCCCATCAGTGTTATCCTCTCCTCTTTGTGCTATTACTCTCTTCTCCTATTCATGTGTTGTTCTTCTCTCTTTGCAATGTTGATTTCTTCCCCTCTTTGCATTTCTACGTTTCTCTCCTCATGTTGCTACTTTATTCTCCTCTTTGCATTGTCACCTTCCTCTCCTTTTCACACTTTTCTTCTCTTATTTGTGTTGTTGCTATCCTCTTCTTTTCGTAATTTCCTCTTTGCATTGTTGTTCTCTTCTTCTATTGACGTTGTTATTCTCCTCTCCTCATTGCATTGATTTTTATTTTTTATTCGCGTTGTTGTTTTGTTCTCCTATTCACATTGTTGCTCTCCTCTCCTCTTTGCGCTACTTCTCTTTTCTTCACATTGTTGTTTTCTTCTTCACATTCAAATACAAAGTTCTTCATTATTGATTTTTTTCACATTGATGCTATTCCTATGTTGCTATTTGTTGAAGTATCTTGTACTACCTCCCTCCATGCCCTCTTGTAGGAGTTGGGAGTCATTGGGAGTTGACAACCCACATTTTTTTTCTAGTAAGTTTTTTTGCCCTTTCTTTGTTTCTTTTCATTTTATTTTATTTTCTTCTCATGTTTTTTGTTCATATGTTTTGATTTTTTTTGTTTCTGGTTTGTGACACAAGGCTTGTTATGAATTGTTTTGGAGACAAATGTAAACCCTTTGAAAATATTTTCTACAATTTTGTATCTTTGCTTACATGTAAATGTTTTGGATCATTTTTAATTGTGCATAAAATTTTGTAAATGTTTTGTATCATATTTAGTTGTGCATAAGAGTATTATCATCACATCACACAACAACACATTGCATTTGTTTCCTTAGTTTTCTCACCTTTTGGCCTTGTAGAACAATTGTGAAAGATGGAAAGGTCAAATGAATATAATAATAAAACAATGCAAAATTAAGAGTATATAATATGCATAAATGATAAAACTAAATTTAATGAAGTAACATAAGAAAGAGAAAAACCAAGCTTGCAAATTGAAATAAGTAGAGTTTTAAGAAAATGTGATGAAATTGATAAAGAAAAGACAAAACACATTTTGGAACAATTGCAAATTCAAAGAAGAAAATGGTGTCCTCGTAATAGAAATGCACTTTGTTGGTCATTTTATTGTATTAATGATACCTCAAAAGTAAACCCAGATGCTCCTCAAATGATGCATTGTTTATTATGTCATCAACCTATTGTTTCTATGAATTCAAAAAAATAATTATTTAAGGAAAGGTCTATTATCATATTATAAAAGAAGTGGCATAACATGTTTACAGAAACATCTTGATGCAAAACATTCAGTAATTTATTAAAAAATTCAAAAAGAAATTAATATATTCAAGGGAAAGAAAATGTTGAAAAACAACCTGTAAAGAAGACGGCTCATATTTCCAATTCTTTCATATCTGATTTGTTTGCTTCAAAAAATCCTTTCAAAAAGGATGATGTGGAACAAAAGATGTTTGTGGAAAATCTTGCACTTTTAATAGTGAAAAATCATTTGTCTTTGTAATTCGTAGAGAGTGTGTGGTTAAAGTGTTTAGTGTTGCAATTATGTCCTCATGTGTAATTCCCTTTTTGAAAATAGTTTTTACATTGTTTTGGCTAAATTAGTGGAGAAAATTAAGGAAACATATGTTTTGCCGTTGTTAAATGATTATTGTTGTGCTACTGCCAGTTTTGATCTATGGATGTCCGAAGGGTGCACATGATGTGTTTACCTTGGTCATAGTTTTTTTGGGATTTGATTAGAAACCAAAACAAGTTACTCTTGGTTTGTTTGAAACTACTGAAACTACATGACAAGCATTGGCTTTAAATCTTATTGATTTTTTGGACATGCATATGGCTTGAGAAATAAGATAATAGCATATGTGAAAGATGAAAGTTCAAATTTAAATACATTGACTAGTGCTTTGAAGTCTATTATTAAATGTGAGACTTTAGGTTTGGAGGAAAGTTTTTAGGGAACCAATTTTGGTCATGTTTTCTCCAAAGCGTGCCAATATGCCACAACAAATGATAAAGTTTGTTAGAACTTGAAATATGTATCTATTAAATCTGCCCGAGCATATTTGCATAAATGCATTACTTGGCCAAAGAAATCTAGTAAAGGCCGTCAAGAATGGAACAAAGTTTGCATTGAAGTTGGTTTAAGGCCTAGAAAATTGAACACTCCAATGAAAACAAGGTTAGTTTTGTTTTTAATCATTTAACTTTTTGTTCCATTTTTGCAAGTCTTTTGCTTCTGGTTTTTTTTAATTATAAGTTGTTTTGTTGATCCTTGATTTACTTCTATACGTTTGAAAGTAAAATCATCCTATTTCAAGAGGCATTACAATTTAGGGCAGTAATTATTCTTTGTTATAGTTGACAAACTAGAATGAAGATTACTAGTTGTGTCCCTCCACCTTTAACTTGGCACATATCTTAAATAATTGTTGATGTTTTGTCTTGAGTTGTAAAGGCTTGTGTGTTGAACCAATCTTGTGGGCATTGGTTACTTTCTAATGTTTGAATGCAACAATCACTATGAGCTTGAAACTTAAAGAGGAATCTAGAATTTCATTTAATTTGGAGGATTTCACTAATGATGATTTTGTTGTAGCTCTAGAATTGTCAATGCTTGCATTTAACATTAGAAGAGAAGTATGTGGGGTTTTTAATGGTTTTTTTCATTCTTCAAGAAATATGAAAAAATAAAACACACAACATGTTGTCCCTTATCTTAAACCCTAGATTTAAAACCCTAAGGTTGGTTTCATCTTTTATTGGTTGAGAGCATGATGTTTCACTAGAGTGTCAAGGGCCAAACCTTAACAAAAGGCCACCAACCCGCACATAACAAAACCTCTTTGCTTAGTTTAGGGTTCAGGGTTACACATTTACAAACGACACAAAGTGTGTTTGAGCAACTAAGTGCTCTCTAAGTATGCTATTGTACAATGAATGAAGAAGTTGAGCCAAAAATAAAAAATTGGGGAGGGCACCTCTCCACTGATAATGATGAGGTGGTAAATCATTCTAACAATACTCATAGTGCTTCAGTTCCGGCATGGAATGACATTTGCACTCACCTCTTTTAAGGGGTCTTGTGGAAGAGCATCTTGAATGCTGGATGCCGAATGATATGGCTGTCGGGAGTTGCTGCCAACTGGAAATTGGTGAACCTTTCTCATGAGACTGTGGCCCTGAACTGCACCTCCTTTTCTTTGCATCCCTGCAAAACTCTTATTAGCATTTCCTTTGGCGTTCTCTTGATTCTCAGATTTTTTGCTATGACCTTGTGCTGGACCTTTCTGCCATCTTGTTTGGGTTTGCCGTGACTCTTCTTGAGATGAAGACCTCATGATGTCATTTTTCATTCCGAGTTTCAAGTTAGAAGAAGACTGTTGTGCAATAGTTCTTGCATTGTCAGCAGTTACTGGTGTTGTCAATTGCTGGTGCTGGGTGTTGTGGTTCATGCACCTCGGTATTTTCCTGAGCTGTGAAGTTTCTTGAATTGCAGATCTGCGTGGACTTTGAACTCTTGGCACTGACATAGAAAATGGGTGTTGCACACATGGACTTGGATATCTTGGCAAACTCCCATGTGCAGATGGGTGTTGCCCACATGAACTTGGAAATCTTGGCACACTCCCATGCGCAGATGACGGTTGCCTACACGGACTTGGAATTCTTGGCACTAATCCTCCGATTGAATGTCGATCACAAAGGAGCCCAAACCTATCCAAATTTTGTCTTTCCTCAACCATTATGTGACGTAACTTCCCACAGTTCCTGCATCCTTCAAATTCCTTCAAAATTTTACATCCACCACTGTCACTGCTGTTTGTATTTGAGATTGGCTCTAAGGCCAATGTATAGCCAAGGATGTTTGAGGGATCCACACTGCTGCTGCCAACATCCAACCACCGGTTCTGTTCTTCTTGGGCATGACAAAGTTTTAGCTCCTGAACTGTTTCTTGAATCTGCACCAGCTGAACCTCCAGTTCCTTCATCCTCTGCTGGGCTGTTTGGGCCTTCACCTGCCATTCATCTCTCTAGTTCCAAGCAAGACCCAAGACAGTAAGCCTAATGTTGGACTTGTGGAGTAAATAAATATCTAAATTGTACAATCAAGGATCAAAAGTATGCAGCATAGTCACAATGAACCGATCTGTGCATGGTTTGTATATGTTGTACTCCACTTCCTGCAGTTCTCCATCTTCTGTCTCCATTGATGATGATAATATAATTGATTGGAAATTGAAAGCAGCAAGAAGTGAGTGGCAATAATTCCCAACAATTACCTCCAGTTGGCAGGCCACAGACTGAGATTCAGCAGTGAGGGCACGCTTTTCCCATCCTTGACAGGCTTGCTGCAAGGTTGTCATCTCTGTACACACATGCTTAAGCACATCCTGCACCTGTGTCCACTGCTCAGCCTCCACCTGTATCTGTTGTTCAAGTATTTCACACACTTCACAGATTACTCAGGGCTTGGCAAACTAAAACAGTTCAGCATCTAAATTCAAGGTTCTTGATGACATTCACAGAAATAATTATTGTAGGAAACAACTCACTTGTGCTAGAATCTTGCGAACTGTTTCCTTGGTCTGCACCTCCTTGGCTTGATCTTCCTCCAAAATGTTATATCCAGCCTCCTGTTACATTATTTCCATCATGGGTGGATCACAAGAGATAAGAACCAGAAAAATTGCTGCTGGAATGAACTGTAGCAAATACAGGTTGTGAAAAAAAAACACATACAGTTTGCTTGAGCAGGCGGTCAATGGCTGTCTTTGATTTTTGTGCCTTCACAGACATGGAGTTCAATGGATTTTCATCAAGTGCTTTCACTTTGTTCTCTTGCTTGATTGTTTTCTGACAACAGTGAGGATGATACAGGCCATTAGTGGCTTGGAAAGTCTCAAGTACTAGCATTCAAATATGGAGAAAAAAGACCACTCCTTCCCATATCATGAAAAGGAAGAAATTTGCAATTTGGCACATACCACAGACATAGAAGATATAGAGGCAGATTTCATTCGGCTTCTTGCACGTTGAGACCTCTGTTTCTTGCATTTTTCTTTGGTATTGTGGAAGTTTGAAGGTTCCTTGTTCTGGAGTTGGGATTTACATTGCAGTTTGTCACTCTTCTCTGGCAAAGAAGCCTTTGCTTGCTGCTGCTTCTCAAGGTGAAGCTGGATTTCAGAATCAAGCTGTTGTAGGCGGCTTCGGTCATCTGAGCATGCCTGTAGCCTTTGAAGCCTCTCTACCAGCCCTTCAGCAGACTCATTTTCCTTGTCCACAGTTCTGCATGGTGTGCTGCTGCAGGGTTGAGAGGAGACTGTGACTGTGTTCTGTAGTGGCTTGAGTATGGATTCTACAGCAGCACGAAGACTGTGTGCCATCTCAACAGCTTGCATCATCTGTTTACACCCTTCTTTCCACCGCTGCTGCACCAGAGCTTTCTCCATCTTGAGTACCTTACATTTGGCTTTTAGAATTGCTGCTTGCCTCTTCCACTCCTGCTCTTTGTTGATGGCTTCCCCCCTTGTCTCAAAGCATGACGATCCCTCCTCATCCATGGAGGCAAACCCTGAAACACCGTCACTTGACTCAGCCATGACAGACACCCCTGGCGCTTGTGGGGTGGTTATGAAGACTTCAATCTCAGGTGCATTCATTTCAAGGTGTGACATCTCCAAGTCAAAGTTTCTGGAATCATCATCATCACTGCTACCATCATTGGTGTCATCATCGGTGCTGCTGCAACCAACTTGCAGATCACCATCCTCCTGGTAATCTTCTCCAACATTTACAGAGTCAGAGAGGTGGTCGACAGGACACCATGGTGCACCATCGGGACTGATTCCATTCAACACATTTGCATTCATGATCGGCTCTGACTCTGTTGGTGGACTGGCATCATCACTAGATGCTGTGGCACGTGGAGACGACGATGAGTCTTTCACGTTATCCTTTGTGGGAACTTCCCAATACAATCTGTCCTGCTCAAACAGCCATTGCAGCTTTCCCTTAACAACAACATGAACATTTTTCCTTGCTCCTCCATGCTTCAGCAACATACCTTTTCTTCCTGTAGGATCTTCACAAACCGGACCCTCTTCTTCTGCTCTTATATCATTATTCTCGGGCTTTTGCTTCTCCCACACCACACGCTTCCCTTTCTGTGGAGGTCTTGGGCTATCTATTGCATGTGGCACCTGTTTTCTTGGACAAGGCACCGCTGCTGATGCCAGAGCTTCTTGTTGTTGTATTGTTGTTCCTCTGGGTGGTTTACAGCCCAACCCATTGCTACAATCTCCTGTCATGGCTCCACAAAACACTCACAGAAATGCAACCCAGAGACAGACGGCTTGCAGCTTGCGTCAACCACTCTGGTGGAAAGACCAGAGGCTAAATCCAACTTCCGTTCTGAAAATTTCGCATCTGGAGAAGCAGCCACGCACAGACATACAGTGTTGCACTCAGCTTGAGAAAAGAAAAGAAAATGTAAGTCGTTCACCACGGATACCTGACAAACTAAGCTGGCTGACAATGAGAAGAATGTTATGTATGCAGACGGACCTCAAAGGAAGCTGCAATGCACAATGTGCAATGGAGCTCATTCTGGACACACACACAAAAAGCCTTGGCAAGAGACCAAGCTGTTGAGCCAAGAATTATGAACACAACATCTGAGACAAAACCTCAAAAACATCAGAAAAGTTGGGATAGACTTAAAAGCTCGAGCCTGAAGAAACCTTCAGTCTTGAAAGAAGGAAAACAAAAGGAGCAGCATTTCCCCTCTCCCACGAGACTAACCTCGATTCCTATCAATCGAAACAATAGATTTTCAAACAATCCGATACAAACCCATTTTCAAAAAGGAAAAAGAATACTCAGCAAGACAACAAGACCGACGTCCAAAAAAAAGAACAAGAACAAGAACAAGAAGAGAAGTTTGAAGACGAGGGAGAGAGTGCGGGAGTCAGAAGAGTTGCAGGCTTCGTCGCGGGCAGCGAGCGGGCGGGCGGGCTGGCGGGCAGGTGGGCAGGCGAGAGGTGCGAGACGATGGGTCACCCGGGGTAATGTGGAGTGATTGGACCCGTGGAAGGGCCCGGTTGTGTTGGTCGGGATTCGAGCGCACGAGCGGTTGGAAGACATTTATAGGTTCGGACAAGAGTCCGTTGGCGGAGCAGGCGGCATCGGAGCCGTTGGATTTGGGTCGGTCAGTAACCGCTGTTGCCTATTCTGGGCAAAGGTCAATTTCGCACAGCCCTTCTTTTTTTTGGCTGGCAATATATAGCCAAAATATCCATAGCCAATATTCAAAAGTGCTAAAATCAAGTTCGTTTTATAGATTTTCAATAGCCATAATTTGACCTAAATTTAAGAAAAATCTTCATAAATCTATAACATAGTTCAAGTATGTAGCCAAAAATATAGAAGGATGACTTATTAGTGTAATACCTTTTCAGGTTCACCAGTAATTTTATTTTTTTTAATTTCAAAAAATAATTTAACTTGCTTTGAAACCCCAGAATTTAAGGAAATTAAAAAGCAGGGGAAAATACAAAAATTGGTATCATTATGTGGGAGGTTTAGAATGCAGGAACCTACCAGAAGAAGCTGTTTATTGCCAAATTTTCTTAAATTATTATTTTTACTGCTGAAATGGATTTTGAAAAATAAAATTCAGCACCCAAGTGGCAAACCGGAAAAATAATAAATTTCATATATATATATATATAGGTTTTTTAATGGTGTATTATGAGTAAAGCCAAACCTGAATTTGTTGCCTGATATAAAGTGTTCAAATATATTATTATTATGTTCATCATCCAAAGTAAAGGGGAATTGGATAGAACCATGTATTTTCATTGGTCTACATTTTGATTTTCATTCTCTTTGTCATTCAATTTATTTTGTACTTTTCATTGGATTTGATGAGAGGCATTTTATTTTTATTTTTATTTTTATTTTGGGTTTATTAATAATGAAGTATTGCCAAGTAGGTTTTTGGCCGACAAGGGTTTTTTTTTCCCAATTGTGTGATCTAGCCACACTGGCAATCATCCGCAAGAGGAATTAGCTAATTTTGGCTACATGTGAGAGAGGAAAGTAGAAAATTTTAAGAGGAAAAGCATTGTTTATGGTGTCCATTTAAAATTATGATTTAATTTTGACTAATATATTTTATACTAAATCTATGTTCAACCAAAATCAAAACAAGTTATGGCAATTAGTTTGAAGGAAATCCATTATTTGCATCCTCTCCATTTCTAGTAAAGAAAGTGAGATGCCATGCCCTAACTATTTTTGCACTTGATTATGAAATATAAAAGTAGCCTTTTTGGAGGGTAAGAAGATGATTTCTTTACCATTTCTAACCATTTTTATAATAGCTTACAATATACACAAATAATTAGTTTTGTTTGTATTTGAATGTTGTCTATATTTTCTAAAGCCATGTTAAAAAAACCATGAACTCCCAAATGTTTTAAATATTTTGTCAATCTAACTAAAAATCGTTGAATGACATCTTTTACTTATGCATGTAGGGGACCATAATTTTGTCATTTTGCAATATTAAATTCCGAGTGCCTTAATATATACATATGTATCGTACATTGTAATCATTTGAGTTCAATTTCATACTAAAAACAATGTTCAGATTTATTTTTCACAAATGAATGCACAAAATATGATGATATAATATTGTTTGTGTTACTTTCAAGCTAATGTTAACACCCTTCAAAAAAATTGTATCATTTCATAGAATACTATTTGAAGTACATTAATCTCTTGAGTTTCTTTAAAAAATCTTGATTGTGCATTACTCTGTACTTAAGCTCCCTTGAAACATTAGAAAAATGAAAAGTTGAAAAAGTGGATCATTTTAGATTAATCGTACATTAATAAATCATCTTACATGTAAAAGATTCAATGTAAAATGTGAATGAACATATTAAAACATATACATCACGCTAATGTTAATATTGTAATTTTCACTACACTTATGTGCTTTTTAACTTATTTGATTATGATTACAATGTGAAATTTGCTCACAACATTCTTGATTGTAGCACATTAGGAAATCGCATGTATGAGCAACCTTATACAATTTGTAATTACAAAAGGCCAAGGTTGCAAAGTTGGTGAAATATGGTGATCGATAACCCACCCTCCTTGGAAGGCATGGAATGTAGAAACAAGGGAACAACATGACCATGCATGAGCACCTAAGCAACCTCCCTACCAACTACATCCTCTTGATTAACAATCTTGTACAAAAGTTTCAATTTCCCACTCATTTCAACAAAAATTGCCATTGACAACCACATTGAAACTTAATAACAAGTTGTTAACATGCAACTAATAATGTGGAGAAATTTGCTCTAAAGTTATAAAAATAGTGCACAATCATATGGTTAACAATTGCAAAGTCAATTGGGTTCAAGTATCATCTAAAAACTTGAATTCAAGTTTCCCACCAAAAACATGCATTTTTAAGCAAGAACCCTAATTTAAATCAATTGTGCTAAATTAGTGAAAGGTGAATTGATAAGCTTTCGGGGTCCTAGTTTATATGCCTCCTTGAGCTTTGCATGAAGAAGCAACTTAACAAAACTTGGTCATCTATGGTAGCTTTTCCCTAGGTGTGAATGTGTTTTTTTTAGTCATGTTCTTGTAATAGATAATTTTGCTTGGTAATGTATGGTCAAAACAAGTTTGTATTGATATTTTGAATTTTTTTTCCCTTCTTTTTGTAATTCAAGTGTTATTATTTTCACCAACACAACCAATAATAGATGTACAAGTTCAGTCTTTCTTTGGGAACAAGAATTGATTGAAATTCATGGAATAGTTTTTCTTAATTTTATGAAGGTAAACTCAACTCAACATTATGTTTTTCCCCTTGTTCTTACAATACAAAATTGACACCCTAATTATGATTCTCCTTTTGAAAAGCCACACTAATATAACACAAAGTTATAATCTTTTTGGGTGAAAACACATTAAGCCCCCCCAAAATTGTGATCATACATATAATATTTTTGCAATTAAATGTTTTGGTAATGTATGAACATCACATCTTGAATTATTTTTACTTGTTTTAAGTATATTTGATTAGCTTTAAACTCATGTAATCAATTATTTTGAAATTTTCAATAAGAATTGAAGATTTTGAACATCTGGAGTATATTTGTGACAAAATGATACTTCTCATAGAGTTTGAAATTTTGAATATATACTTCAAAACTAAGGTTTTGGATGGAATTCTTGGGTGAATTTTTTTATGGTGTATGATATTGATATACATCGATTAAATCTAGGACAATTTAAAAATTTAAAGTTTTTGAATGAAATTCCATTCAAAAATGTGTTTTTTTATATTTGTTTAATAATGAATGCACAATAATATCTAAGTTTTAAGGGGAAAACCACTATCATATCAAAGAGGAGGAAATTTTATAGATGGGCATTGCATTATTTTTTCAATTTTCTTTTGTTTTGTAATGTTTCATGAATCATAAACATGAAGCCTTACGGCCACTGAAAAACTATGAATTATATACTCTATGTACATTGATTTTATCCAATCCTCTTCATCTAACAATTGGATTGAAATTAATTTTGACTCAAAATGAATTTTGAATCCAAAAATGTTATTGTGCAATTTTTAAATTTTTTTACTTGTGTTTAGGATAACCAAAGGATACCATCAAGATTTTAGCTTACTATGTACTATAATACTTGTTATACATCACCTTTTTTGAACAAAAGTGGTTCACCTTTGGTGTGTTTTCACCCTTCTCATGGTTATTTAAATTTTTTTGGAAATTTCCAAAAGTTGTGTTTTTGTTACATTTGTAATTGTAGTGTCTTCCATGTGTTTCAAGTACTTTGGCTAGGGGGGAGGATTTTTCAAAATGAACTGAACAAAAATTAAAATTAGTATAATTAAATTTGCCTATTTGTAATAACAACATGAATGCATTTTTATGTTGTTTAATTAACTTCTTACAAATAACAAAAGGAATTGGAGGTCGATGTGTCAAGGTGAAACTCTTAAAAGAAAGGTTAAACAAAAAATGTACTCCACTTGCATTGAAGTGTGTTGTTATGCACACACATGTAGGCAAGCAACTGAAAAGAAAAGGCTTAAAAGTATTATGTGCCAAATTGGTGGTAATGTACTACTTAGTCTATAGTTTTATGGGTTTTCAACAAAGATTTCATCTTTCCACCTCCTCTCAGTGAAGTGAAAACAAAAAATGAAAAAAAAAATTGAAAAATATAAACCTCTTGATTGTTATGGCCAAACTTGTATTCCATTTGGTGAATTTACACTAGTGAGGACTTCTCATTGAAAATCTAACTCTAATAGTTATTGAAAAATGAAAATATGTGCAACAAGGTGCAAGCAAGGTAAAGTAAACGGCTCACTATTCCTTGTAAAAAAAAATTACATGTAACCATGAAAATGTTTTAATGTAATGAAAGTAGATTTATTTTTTAATACAATAATTAACATGATGATAATCTTTCATTTTATGTTGAAAATGTTGAAAACCCCCAATCTTAAAAGTAGAATTAAGTAGAATTTTTAAAATAATTTCTATTTGCACAAAATGTCCAATCTTACAAAATGGGCTACATGTAGATGAAATATTGATTTTTTAAAAATTTCAACTTAGTGGAGCCCTAAAAAATACTCATGTATTATCAAATTATGAATGTTATAATCATAATATATTAGATTTTTAATATCAAGTAGGTTTGAACACCATTTTGACCCAATTAGTTTCAAACATACTTTCAACCTACTTTTATGATACGAAAGTTGTTCAAACTTTGTATCCAACTTCCCATAAACTAAATGTAGGGCCCTATGGTTTTATATTTCTATTTCAAAATATTTTGAATATATTTTCTTGTGCCCATATCAAAAATTGTTCCATTTTTAAATTAGACTTTGGGTGGACTACTTTTTTTGTTTACTTTATTTTACCAACACCCAACAGTCAAATTGGAGACACCTTTCAACATTAATAATTTGTAGGAATCTTTGTTTAAAGACAAATGCAAAAAGACATCAACATCCATGCAAATGTCCAGTAAACATTTGTTCACATTCCCTCCCGATAATTCAAAGGCATTTGATGCATATAAACTAATATTTTAGAATTCCTTTTTGCAGGTGAGGAAAAAAGGTTGTTTCCTTCCAACTATGATATGATTCAACAGCAACGCAACGAGTGTTGTTGGAACAATAATAAAGGAAATGATTCAAGAATACTAGTAGTTTCCTTCATGATTTTATTACGAGTTGTTATAGTGTGTGACAAGCCCCAACGTTAACTTCACACCATAGCCCACACTAATCCTTGGTCAAAACATATTTAACCTCACATTTGATAAATGTGACCTCCTTTTTGCCCCATCTATAGGCCTTGCAAAGAACCATTTTTGTATTCATAATGTAATGCAAAATAAACACTAATGTCATCGACGAACTTCCATTACAAAAAGAAAGAAAGTTCAAAGGGTTGTTTTGCCTTACAGAAATACCTTGTTCCCTTGTTTTTGTCAATCATCATGATAGCAGAACTTCACTTGGAGATGAACAACAAACACATGTGTTAGCATGCAATCCCACATTGTGATTGCATACTACCTATCTTGAATACCTAAACCTTAACCAATTAACAACAATCCTCATTCATTTTATTTTTCACAATGGATGATTGTCTATGTTAAAAATAAATAACATAATATTTTCATTCAAATGGTGAGTGCAACATCTCACCTTACATTTGTCGAAGATTGAATGATGAGATTATAAAAAGGACATGCTACCATGTAAGGGGCAAATACCTTGAAACTACTATAGTCTATAATGGATTTCAATACAATATCAAAGCACCAACAAAAGGAGTAAGGAGACATGGTGGGAGCTAAAAACATTTCTTCCAAAAAGCCCTTTGTAAGGGGGGACGGGGTGTAGAGAATATGTTTTAACAAACAATTACACAAATGTAATTAGAGATAGGAAACCTAGAATGGCAAATTGAATTTTGATTACACTTAACAAGGGTAAAAAGGTGAATGGATCCAATTGTAAAAAAAAATGAAAAGCAAGTGCAATCTAGAAAGGTAAAGTGGGATGAGCACATTTAAGAAGGTATTTTGCCATTTAACAATACAATTCTTGGCATAAGTTCAAGCCTTAAAAGCTATAATTCTTCACATTCATCGTTTTGGAGTTGTAACCATCATTATGGTTGATCTAAAGGAGGTTCAAGTTAGAGATATGGCATTGAACATAATTCATCATGGCTTCGACATTCACATGATGATGTGGTTGAATATATATGAATATGGCATTCATGGGGCATGGGCAAATCTTGCATTGCTTTGAGCCTGAACCTTAAACCCTAAACCTTCAACCTAAAGGCAATTTGGTAGAGAACGTACAAGTTTAAATCTTTCATGTTTAAAGTAACAGACATTTGTGTTCAAACTAATGTTGTCCCCTAAGCAAATCATGTTGGTTTCTTTAATTTTGGGAGTAAAGAAATTGTTCAAGGGGAGGGAGACCACATAATATAATTTGAAATGGCAAGGCATCAATTGACATTCATTTGTTGAACTTTTAATAAGAAGCAAGGATGGAAGCTATCATGGCATTTTGCCAACATGGATATGTTTTCAATAAATTACATGAAATAAATTAGAGCCAACTTCTTGGCTAAAACAATAGGTGAACAAATTTTGGACATCCTTTCACCATGGCACAATTCCTATGGACAACAGGTGTGTGGTGATAGTTTGGGAATAAATTTGTTGCCATTTTTCTAGAATATGTATAAATGTATTGATTAGTAGGTTTTGCACACCCAAGTTTGCAAGCCATGTACAAATATGTTTAACAATTTATTGCCCTTATTATTTGCATGGACCACTTGCAAAGCTAGGTATATGTTTGCATTGGGTTATGGTAAACAAATGGATCCTTCCATGTTCTTGATTAATTGTTAGAACTTAACATAAAAATATGGTGATTTGGGTTTTTTTTTAATGTATGGTGAATTTATGCCAAGTTCATTTTTTTTAATCCTTTATGTAGGTTGAAAACTAAGGGATTTTTTTTCAATTTTATAAGTTCAAAAATTAGGTGATTTTTAAAACATTTTTAACATTGTTTTGTCGTGACGTGCAATGTCGTGACGTATGGTGTCGTAAGGATGTAAATACGTAGTAAATTCTACTAAACAAAAAGATTAAAGCCAGTCAAATGTATAAACTAATCAACTAAAAAGAGATGCATGCACACATATATATACAATGCACAAGTGAGGCTGAAATGAAATTCTCATGTATTATTGAAATGCAAAGCAAGAAAGAAATGAAGTGTATGTAAACGGTGGTCGTGCAATGGCCGTCGTGAGCATCTAGAAATCCTAGCTTATGATGGAGGAAAAACTCATGACAAAGGAATTCTAGAAAAACTAAAAGGAGAAAGAAAGGGTTAGGCCTTTTATACCGTGCCAACACTGAAACCCTAAGTACCTAATAGCGTACAATTGCCTAAAACCGTACATCAACCCTAAAATCGCACATGGGCATGCCCGTAACTGGCCATCATGTATGAGGCCATGTATGGGCATGACAATTGTCGTGACGTGCAGTGTCGTGGCGTACGGTGTGGTAAGGATGTAAATACGTAGTAAATTCTATTAAACAAAAATATTAAAACCAGTCAAATGTATAAACTAATCAACTAAAAAGAGATGCATGCACACATATATATACAATGCACAAGTGAGGTTGAAATGAAATTCTCATGTATCCCCCCCCAGACTTGAGCCGAGAAAAGCATGGCATGGTCTGAATAGGAATCAAGGTGCTGTAGGAGAACATCTTCTTTTTTGTCATTTGAATTTACAACCAAGATTTCTTATTGTTTTATGAACTTCAAATGAAGCATTTACTTTTTTTTCTTTTCTAGCAGATGTGTCCTAGGTTTTTTTTTTTTTTTTTCTTCTTTGTTTTTCTTTTTGTTTTTTTTTTTTTT
>Ga0209611_10001769_pt1 | contig 37483 bp, 18 predicted proteins | sample S1TSphgellanicum_3_FD_187693 | JGI IMG/M metagenome (GOLD analysis project Ga0209611, IMG submission 187693) | Host-associated microbial communities from peat moss isolated from Minnesota, USA - S1T2_Fc - Sphagnum magellanicum MG (SPAdes) (version 2) | ecosystem: Host-associated > Plants > Peat...
TTGGTTGTTATTCTTTTTTGCACATAAAAACTCTCCACTCAAGAACACACAAAAAAAATAAAAAAATGTTATAAATCAAGCCAGGAATAAAAAGAAAAAAGAAAAAAAAGGTACAAAAACCTACTAGGTAATCACAAAAGAAAAAGAAAAAAAGAAAAAAGCATTAAAATAAAAGCAGGACAAAAAAAGGAAAAAAAGAAAAAGAAAAAGAAAAGAGCAAAACCTACTTATCTATCTACCTACCCATATACCTACAAATCTACCTACAGATCTACCGACCAATCTACTTACCTACCATTCATGACTTCTACATACCTACCTACAGATCTATCCACCTACCTACCGTTTGGGAGGGGGAGAGAGAGTCGTGTGTTGTTGTGTCGTGTCGTTGTGCGTTTGTTGTCGCTGTTTGTGCGCCGGATTTGCAGCTGATTGCCGTTGTTGTTGCTGCTGCTGCAGCAGCCTTTTCTTGGACTAGTAGCAGTAGCGCTACTGGTGGTGGTGGTGGTGGAGATGATGCTGCTTCTGTTGCTGCTGATGGAGGGACTGAGAAGCTACGGTTGAGAAGAGAAGAGCCGTGTAAGTATCGGAGGAACTGCGTATTGAAGTGCATTAGTAGTAGTAATCGTCGTCGTTGAAGCCTGATGTGTTCGTTGCTTCGTGTTGGTGAAGAAGAGCTCCTCTCTCTCTCCCTCCCTCCCTCCCTCCCTTGCGTTGTTTTTTGTACCTGCTATTATTAGATCCCAGTACTATTGCTGCTCCTTTCAGTAGTAGTTTTTTGTATTCTTCGCCTCTCTATCTTCTGTTCTTTCAACAACAATCCAAAGCTCTCTTCACTTAGTTTCTTGCTGTTGTTGTTCCGTCAGCCAAGAGTTCGTTGTTCTTATAATCTTTGCGTTTTTATAGTCTCCTGTGTATCGTAGCAGAAAGGCGGAGAAGAGGAACAGGAAGAAGAAGAAGAAGAAGCTTCTCGGCTGTATTTCTTTCTGGGAGTTGTTTCTGTGCTTTTATCGTTTGGAGAGAGAAAACAAGCCGAGAAAAAAGAAAAATACCTTGTTGTATTGCAAGCATCTGTGTTTCGTCTCTTGTTTGTTTTGTTTTGGATCCGATGTGCGTGTTGTTTCCATAGGAATTTTCGGCGCTTAGTGTGGTGAACGTTGACCCAGGGTTTTTTCTTCTCCTTGTCATCTCCGTTCTTTTGCTTGTTTCTTTGAAGGATTTGGATTTCAGGAAGACTTTATCAGTTGCCGTTTCTCTCCCTCTCTCCCGCGACGCTCTCAAAGGCAGGCGAGCATCACATCTGTGTTGTCCTGAGAGAGGTTAGATTCGCCAAGGATTCCGAGCCACCTGCTGCAGTTTCTCTCGTCTTCTGTTGCAGCAGGGATGTTTTTGTACATGTCTCCGATCATCAGACTGTCGCTGCAAAACGACATGATCTGCTTAGATTCTGCTTTGCAATGATCTGCTTCCCAAAGCGCCTAGCACACGACATTGCTTGCTGCAACTCTCTTGTGCTGCTGTGAGGCGTCTGTTGTTCTCGTTCGCTTTCTCCTGGCGTGTGGATCGTGCTTCTTGGAGCATTTCTTCACCTGGCGCGATGGATGACGTCTGGCCAGCAGCTCCGGGGAGCATACACGACAACCGTGCAGGAGGAGAGGTTGCTTCCGGTCCGAAGAAGGCCGTCGTAGAAGCAGCAGCAGCTCCGCGGCGGCGTGTTATAACGAAGAAATTGGTGGAGACTGTGCTACTGAGTGTACTCGTTTTCATAGCTGCGATGCTCCCAATGATCTTGACCTACGTTCCTCCCCCGGAATCCGTTTTGAGAATGAAGGAATTCATGACAGAATGGTGCACTCCGTCGATTTGTTTCGTGTTCCTTGTTGTGGGAATCATGGTGGCGACTTCGGGAGTTTTGAATGGGGCACAATCGCGAGGTTTGCACGAGAGACAAGATTACCAGAGGCATGTTACTGTGGTTCAACGAGACGCTCTGCGCATGCCTGACATTTTCTCCGTTGGAGAAAGTGTCAGGCCGCTCTCTATCCCTGCTCCCGCTCCTGTCCCTTTCCCTGTGCGTGATTTCCCTGCTGTTAGGCCTCTTCCTGTGTATCTGAAGCGGGACTTGTCATCTAGGTTTGAGAATGATTTGCGCGGCGGCGGACTTGGCAAAAACTCTTCTTCCACGGCTGCTCCTCCTCCTCCTCCTCCACGGTTTGAAGATCTGGGTCCTCCTGCCAAGGTACCACCTCCTCCTGCTGTCACTCCAAATTTGGATCGTGACTCTTACTTCCTCCGGCAACAACAACGGGACAACAACCTAGTAGGGATGAGCAACAACAACAGCAACAGCAGCTTCCAAGAGCATCCAGCTATGAGCAGCAACGGCATGAGCTTCCAAGAGCATCCAGTCATGAGCCACAGTAACAGCTTCCGAGAGCGACTTGCCGCAAGAAGGGCCCCTATTTCACCTGTGTTTGAGGATGATTATATCATTTCCCCTGCTCCTTCTTCTTCCTCCACAGTCATGGGTTCTGCAGCTGCTGTTCAGCTTGAGGTTCCTGCATCTCCTTCCCCTGTTCCCATCTCTGCCCACCCTTTTGAAGTTTCCAGCTCAACAGTCGCCACCACCTCTTCCCACCAAGTGATTGATCATGAGCTCCACCCTCCTGCATCTCCCACCATGCCCCATAATGATGTAGTTATTGCAAGTTCTTCTCTCAGTCCAACAACTCTAGCACCTATCTTAACTACTGCCTGTCCTCCTATCCCTTCCACTCAACCATCACCACCTGCTCCTCACACTCCTCCACCTGCGTCGCCTCTGGCTGTTCGCAATTCTGTCTTGACTCCATCACCTCTTGCCCTGACCAGTCCTCCAGACTCTCCTGTGGATGATGAGTCTGCTGGATCTCCAGTTCCTGAATCCCCAGTGGATTCACCTCCTGCTACTCCTACTGCATCATCACCTCCACCCCCACCCCCAGATTCGCCCCTTGCCACTCCCATGGCATCCCCTCCTCCACCACCCCCTCTTCCTCCCCAGTCTCCCCAGGATTCTTCTCTGGATGCCACTGTAATCACTCCTGTTGAAGTGAATTTGTCTCCCATTGTGACCCGCAAAGTACAGAGGTCACTCAGCAGTAACATGGGTAGCAGTAGTCGGAGTTCTAAGGAGAGTTCTGGGAGGAAACCTCCATCTCACCCCACTTCACGTAACTCTGGAGAGCCTATGTCAATGCCGGCAAAGGGCTCCACATCTGCAGCTCAGAAGCATGAAGGAGAGTCTTATTTTTCTATGAAGGATGCAGGTGCTCAGTCACAGAAACATGATTTGCCACCAGATGTGGAGGTGTCTAATGAAAGGCCTTCTGCAGCCAGCTCTCAGAATGTTGCTGGGAGTGCTGTTGAGGATACAAATTTGAAGCCAGCAGATGATGATGTGGATCAGAGAGTGGAGGCTTTTCTTGCAAATTTTCGGCAACAGATGAGAATGCAGAGACAGGAGTCTCTTCTTCGGCACCAAAGGGGTGAAGAGTAGACTTTTTTTTTGTAGGCAATGATTATTTTCCCTCTCCAATATGTTCTCTTTGTTGCATGTTGGACCTTTTTATGCTACCCAACAAGCAACAGGAGCTGCTGCACATCTGTGAATTCCTGGTGCCCAGTCTACTGTTTCATGAAGTACAGAACCAAAGGTCTGCAGCTATTTTAAGAACACAACTAGTGTTCAATACATGGGAAAAATGTCAGTGCATGAGCTGCCACCACCTTTCTCAGATGAGCGAGGTCCAGCACAAGACGTACGCATTATTTTTTCAGGCATCTGCATACAATGACTCCTCAGCATGTGTGGTGTGAGGAGAATGGCAACGATTTTGGACATCAACACTGCCCTGTCTTAGCTCACCCTTTATGACTGCACTTGGGGGTAGTGCTGATTTTCATATTCTTTTGTAGAGTGATGGCCACCACTGTCTGCATACACCACTGTATAGTTTGGAGGTGCAAATTGTACATTGTTAAGCAGGGGTGGGTGAACTTCCTTCCCTTCTATGTTGAACCAATGTGCACATTGAAGTCTGGAAGGGGCCAACATCATATAGTTTCATGAAGGTGTTATATCTCACAGACAACTTTGTAAGAGAATATATGTCTAGGAGACTTACTTAAGAGAGATTGATTTTAAGGGGGAATTGTGTTCATTTACCAAATGTCAAACACAAGACATTTTTAATCTGAATCCTGTTGCCAATTGAGTGTGTGTTGTGATGTCTTGATACCTGCTGCGATATCCTTGTTGCCATTCTCTTGCTTGTCTATGGAATGCAGTTTACCTCAGTGTGTGGAGTTCTGGGCCAGGAAAGCAGCAGATTCAGCAGTTTTGAAGGAGCAGAACTGCAACAATACGCAAAGTCTGCACTATGTGGCAACAAGTTCTCTTGTAAGTTTTCAGGGTTATTTGTTGTAGGGCCAGTGTCTAATGAGGATCTTCCATGGTAAATAAGGGCAATTAGTAGTTGCCACTAAATGGCATGTTTGCATATGGAAATTAGTCCATGTCCTTTTGTCAAATTCCATCTAAGAATGTTTGGATCCTGGGCTTTTCCTCCGTGCATTGCACTTCATTTGTGTGTGTCTTTCTGTCCCTGAAATCTAGGATTATCATGATGTATTGGGTTCTATTTTGGTGTATTAGTGAAATATTTTTTAGTTGAGGGCAAGCTAAATTCCTGGGGGCAAGTTGAGGTTATGGTTTCTGGAAAACCAATTTAGCTTGTGGTAATAGGCTGTGGACCTGGGGCAAATGTTGAGAGTTGCATTCAAGCTTCATTCAATGTACTGAGAATTGTGTCAAAAGATTGATCTCTTTTTCAATAGACTTTTTATGCAACTGTTTCTGGTATATGCATTGGGTAAAAATTTACCCTTTTTCTGAATTCTTGTGAGGGTTTTAACTCTTTTGAATGATCCAAGGAGGCATCAGCTGATAAGATTGTTCTCAGGGCTAGGGTATTATTAGGGTTTAGGGTTTAGTTGAATCTTGAACAAATACATGGTAGGGCACTCAAACCATCTTAAAAGAAAGGTCATAACAGCCTGAAATCCCACTAGAAACTTTTGAGCAGGGAATTTCTCGGGAGAAATTGAGTTTGTTACTTGTTAGTTTTTTTCAATTTTCTTGTGTATTCATAAAATGTATGCAATAGTTTGGCAATGTTTGATGCAACTAACAATCCGAAGATTGTAATAATACATTTGACTAGAAAGTGGTGGTTTGTGTGAGTGTTGCTTTCTAATACCACACTAATAATAACGCATCTGAAATATACAAAATCATAAAAGGTGTGTTTGTTTGTCTATCTATTTAACGTAGCCTACATAATTTTCTCCTCTTTATTGACACACTTGTATATGAAAGGGTGAATGATATGGCGATTTTCAAAATTTTTTCCTCAAATTTTGGTGACTTTGGTGCACAATTTCATATGAACAAAAGTCCTTTGTATGATGAGTCTCCCTGGATCTTCTTTGGTAACCAAATTTGTGAAGTAGGTGGGTTGTGGGTTGGTGATCATGCACAAGAGGACTTAAACCAAATTATGAACTAACTTTCCACAAAGATTGCAAGCTTTTCTACAAATCATTATCCATTGACATTTGAACAGGAATTCCTGGCAGTGTGTCAACTTGGTCCAAAATCCCCCGGCCCCCACATTTACAACAGTTCTTTGCAGATCAAAATGAGCATTGCAATGAGAAGGTGTCTGAACGTGCATTCCATGACAACATTCTTCCTGATGTGAAAGATTTCCTACACTAGGTTGCGGTGGTGGTGTGACTGACTGACTGACAGACTGCCGGCTGAGAAAGAAAAAGCATGTCAAGGATATATATGTGCAAGAATGAGATTGATGCTTGAGAGATGGTCTGGAGGTGGATGTCTCATTTGTGCAGGCTATTTACCAACTATGTACCTTGGATGTTTTGGGGGTTGTTTGCGGCACTAGTAGCTTGTAAGGGATGTAGAGATGGGTTGCCAGCTTCTTGAAGAATGCTTCTTGTTTTTGGTTGTGCAGCCATGATCTCATTGCCCTAGACCCTAAACCCAGGAAACAAACAAACACAAAGCCATTCGGCCAGACTCTTTGTCATTTTGTCATTCTGTTATTGCTTTAGCTTAAGCAACAATGCCCGGCTCACCATGTGCGAGGCATTTCCCACATCTGTGATCAGAAGAAGAGATGGGTTCATGTCATCGTCATCATGCAACAGAAGAACACGAAGTCTTTACCTCAGCAGTCTCCTTGGCAGCATCAGCATCCAGAATCACGGGCACCTCCTCTTCTTCAAGTTGCTTCTCTGCAAGTATATCACCAGTGTTTGATCCTGGTGTTTCTACTCCTAGTTCTTTAGGGATAACGGTACCTCCTCCTCCACTTTCTCCTAGTTGTTCCGCTTTGAACAATGGTGCCTCAGGACACAATTCAGATCCAACTTCTGCAGGATCAAATGCAGATTCCTCCTCTTCACGGATGTCGATGCCAAGCTCAAGGAGAGTGATACATTTCACCCCTTCCCTCTCACATTCGTCTGCATCTACAACATCTTCATCATCGTCACTCAAACCATACCCAATACACGGCTGCACCAACTGTGGGTAAATCTTCTTCTTAGACTGCACACCTTTCTCCTCCTCTTCTTGGCAACCTTCCATCTCCAAAAACTTTTGGGTCTCAATCTCCCACCTTCTACAAAAATTCCACCACAAAGCTCTACAAAATGCACCTGAGCAAAAGAAATTCGTCTTTCTCTTCTTCTTCCACTCCCAATCTCTTTCCACAAAACACAAGAAGTACCCAAATCAAAGTAACCCACCTGTTCTTCTTTCTCACAGTGCATAAACATCAATCCTTTGTGCATGAGAGATCTGGACTCTGGTGGTGGGGTTTAGGGTTTTAGGGGTTGTGAAGAGGAAAACTCATCTAAGAAGAGAAAGTTTTGAGATTGCAACACAAACTTAAATTTAAAATTTTTTTTTTCACTCATACTAATGTTAGTTATTTTTAGGAAGAAATTCACAACTGATGATTAATATAAAAACCAGCCAAAACCTTGTAGACAAAGCCCTAATGCTCCTCCTTCTTTCCTTTAAGGAAGAATGGGAATTGGAGAAAGGAAACCTTGGACTGGAAGTCTGGCTTTTAAATTGCTAACTTGTGCCCAAATCTGATGATCACCTATCTCAAATACAAAAGGGTCAATAATAGAGATTATAATTCAATTACCAACAGCAAGCAAGCAGCAAGTGTCAACCTCTATTGGCTCTGCCCTTCAGGGTAGAGACTGGAGAAATTGGGATGCACCCAGAAACAGGCCAAAGTTTGGTGTCCCTACATTCTAGAGTCATGTGGAGTCCACTATAGAAACATTTTCAACATATCTGAAGGATCTGCTTGGGCTTCACCATGCTAACCACCATGTGTTTCCCACTTAGTATGTTGAATATTTATCATCCTTATGGATGTCATTTAAAGCACACAACCATCATGAGATGAGTTGCGTGTTACACAAAGCCCTACTCATGTTCAAGGTTCTTGGATGTGTGCAGTTTATCACAATCTGCTGAAAGTAGCAATTTCTTATCAATCCACAGACAATAAACTCAGAACCAAGGCAGGTTCTCACAACAAGAAGACCATTTTCACCTGGGTTGGTTGTTCATGGAATTCTCAGTTTTCACAAACAACCTGGGCACCTTCTTAATTCTGTACTTCAATTCTAGAAGCTTGAATTTTTTTCTCCCCTCCAAAAGAGGCACCACACAGTCTCGTTATTAGAGGTTGGATGATTTAAGCTATTGAAGTATTTGCCAAGGCAACTCCGCTACATCACCACCACTCTTATTCCTTACCCCAGATGAGGATTCAAGGAAAATGGAAAGAATTTTAGCAGTTTGAGAAGCTTAGAGAGGAACTGAAGGAAGTCATGAAATAAGGTTCACTTGGGGAAATTTAACTTGGCAGTTGAAGTTTTTATAAGATCTGACACTCCGATCTCCAGGTTTCAGGAAACTTTTCTCTTTTCCGGAGCTTTGCATTTGCTAGAATCATGTGGCACTGGAAATTGGTGGCCTCAACATTGAAGGGTTATCGCCCACGATGTGCACACTGGGGTCTTGAGGTATTTGGGATGATCCATAGGTGAAATCATGTGGAGGATGTGTTATTGTTGTTGCTGCACAGAAAAATTGAAGTGGTAGGCTGACTGGCATCCTCATTGTGGAATTCAATCCAGGAACAAATCAGTTTATAGACTTGACAGAGATGCCACAGAATGTGATGTTGGAGGTTTCCAGGTCCAAAGCAGAGTGGAAGCCTGTGGTATATGGCAGCAACAAGATCTGTGAACTGTCTCAAAGAAGACTTTACAAGTAGTATTTATGATATGACGCTCAGAGAGCTTGGTAGGAGTTGCTCAATTGGCCTCTCAATCCCAGGCTCTCGTTGATGTTGCTCTTTATTCCTATGACCCAAGCTTGAAGAGCTTATCATAGACTTATCCCTCAAGAGAACTCTCTGTTTTCCTTTGACAACTCAAGTGTCTTTTGAAGAGAGCCATGAATTTTTCATCCTACCCTTCTCTGGATTTAAGACTTCCATGCTCAAAACAATGGGTGGGACCATTTGCATTCAAACCTAGAAATTGGCTAGGTGCTACCAGTTTTGTCTGAATCTGCTGCAGTACTTCAAGCCTTCAGCTGCACTGGAAGGAACTGGCAACAGCCATGAACTCTTTTTCTCCAGTGAGATCTTCGCGTGAAGGGTTGAAGGTAGAACTACTACTCTGCATTTGTACAACATTGCTTTTGGTTCTCTTCATGGGTATGCCTTGTCATAAATTGGGAAAGACATGGTTGATTTTCATGATCTCAAACTGACACATGATCTGAATGCTTGACTGTATGGAAGTGGCTTATTGATGATGATAAATGATACTGTACACAGATTGATCCATGGAGGAATCATGAGCCCTCTGCTTACCCTAAACATGAAATCCTAGAGCCCTAAATCACCAATTCTGTTCTGTTAAATTATTTTCAGATTGTAAAGATTTGGATGATTGCAAAGTTGCAGGTGATTGCAAGGCTGAATAACAGTGCAACGTCAACAATAGCAGCAAAACTATCATTTCAAGGCACCCTTTTCCTGTGTGAGTGAGTCACCCTGTTGATGGACACCTAGTCACATATCTTGGAATTGCATGGCACATGAGAACTGTTAGTTCCATCTGGGGGACGTGACCTTTTTGCCGAGTCCACTGCCATATGAACAAGGTATGTGTCACACTGTGGCCTTGCCATTTACATTAAAACGTATCTTAAGGCAAAAGAAGAATTATGGAAACTCAAACATTTCACCATGCAAAAATATAATCTTCAAAAAATCCTCTAAAAGAAACCAAAATCCTTCAAGATATATAATAACTCTATTATGAATCTCAAGTTTGAACACAAGCCAAAAGATCATCTTTCAAAAATCCTCATATAAAAATAGAGCTATTATTATTACCTAGGGGCCAAAATCCCTTACGCTACTATATTCTATAATGAATCTAAACACAATATTGTTGCCTTGGTAGGCAAGGCCAACAAATGAGTAATTAAGTAATAAGAAGCGGTAGCTGAGTTGGGCCTTGCAGTTTGGGAATGTCCCTCATCCATGGGCTTTACCCATTGTAAAGTATGAGTGAAAGGTTATTGTGAACCTAAACACAAGTAACTTCACAAGATCTGGGAGGGGGAGGGTTCTTACAGCCACTCCTTAAGGGTGGGAGGAATCGTAAATGGGGTCTTATGCCTACTTATAGGTATAAGATATCTGCAAGTGCTTCACACATGAATTATAGAGCAAGGGAGTGACTGCAATATTTGTGAGATGCATCAGGTACAAAGTGAATTGAAATTGAACTATAGTACAGCAATATGACTCTGCAGTGCAGAAGGTCAGAGTGGGTTACCCTCTGTTACCATCAAGGTGGCAGATTCTTGGCATTCAAGTTGTGTAACTCTTGCTTTGAGTCTTTCATCTTGTCTTCACTGCAGTACAGACTCATACTCATTTAAGCTTAACCAATTATCTAGTCCTTGGCTAGATTTATCTTCTCTAGCTACAACTTCATTTCCAAAGTGTTCAGAATTGAGCAGCAGTGTTGAATTTATTTGTGAAATGTAACCCCACATTATGCACCATATTGGATACGGCTTTCTCAATGCCACTGCTTTGATGATCAATGCTTAATTGGCAGTTGTTTGATAAACACCCTTTCTTTTCTTTTGGTAGGGAAACAGTTCTTTTGATGAACTCTGTGCAAGTGCATTGTCCTTGGGCACCCAGAAATCGCAATGCAGTAACCTAACAGCTAGTGTATATGTGTGATCAAGCAGTTTGGAGCTGCTGAACTTGACCTTTTTATGAGTGCACTTCCTCCAGCTGTTGTATGGGTGATCGACCCATTTGGATCTGCTGAACTTGACTTCTCATGAGTGCACTATGTTCCACCTTCAAACTTACCTCACACCCAGCTTGCGCCTGCTCCTTTCTTTGGGTCTCTTTTGTGTGGTCCTCTCCTGCAATCCTGTGGGAATCCTCCATCAATACTTGTCAATTAGTACACCCACTCAAGTAAACCTGAGACCAAAAACGTCTGATCTTTGTCCTTGAAGCAGACCTCCCAGCTAATTTCTTGCCCATGAGATCTGCTCTCACTGATCCCACAGTAAATCACATTCTCGAACAAGGAGGTTATAACATAATGCCCTTTACATAACATATAAAGGGGAACCATACCGGTGCTTAGTATGTGACCCTGCACATTAAAATTGGATAAAAAAAAGTCAAAACATGCTCGTTTGGTTTAGCAAAATGGTTTTGGCCCAGCACTTTTGCACAGTTTGCTGAGGCTGGTAAAACGTAAGAGGCACAGCAAAGCTTAGTAGCACCTGCCAGAGACGAGTCTAATGAATATGAACTGACTGCTGTTCCCTGTTTCTGATGGGCCAATGAGTCCAGGTGGTTTGCTATTAGTAGTCTCCCACCTATTTGCAGTCTCAGTTTTAGTTTTATGGGTGGAGGTTGGAAAAAAAGGAAAAAAAACTAAAGTTGGATGTGACAAATAGCTTGGAGATTCTCTAAGGATGAAAAACTATCAACATACCAAGTTAAAAATACATGGTGGTTAGCATGGTAAAGCCTAAGTGGATCCTTCAGTTATATCGGAAATGTTTCCATAATGGACTTCACATGACCCTAGAATGTAGGGATACCAAACTTTGGTTCCTTTCCGGGTGGGATTGCATCACAATGTGTCTACCCGGAAGGCCAGAGCCAATAAATCTCCACTTGTGACAAATCCTGGTGATCACAAAGTGTGTGTGTGTTGTAGATGAAGCCTGCCCCCCCTCTTAGAGTAGTTTTGCTATCTGATCATGACTTTGAGACCCAGATCAAAGTTTCAAACAAGCTTGTCCATGTAGTAGTACCTACCTGCAAATAGCACTAGCTCATTTGATTAGGCTAGAGCAAACCAACAGCCACCAGTGCACCTTCAGGGATGGATGGGGGGAGGACAAATTGGGTTCCAGTTCCCTAGATAACCATAGTGGTGGTTACCTCAGTTTCTGTTCTTACTACCTACCTACTAACAACCACTAGCCCTTACCTGTGTATGGACCACCTACATGCATCTACTTAGCTAGTACTTACCTATTTTATCCTAAGTACCTTTCTACCTAAGGACCTATCCTTAAGAGGATAGGTTACCAAGGTCAAACCCAATGTGAACTGAGTTGGGGAGACACATATGGATGGTTACTACAACCTAACCATTGTGGTTTGCTAGGGAGAGGAATACCATGAAAATGTGTTTCTCATCCACTCACCATCCATCCTACGTGGTGCACTTGTTTGATGCCCGTGCACTCTGGCTGATTGCTCATAGCTACTCTGACTGTTAAAACGGTCACTAATTCTTTGTGTAACCTCCTCATCATGAAAAATCATAACTTGAGTGTTTCACGAGCTGTGTTTCAGCATAATAAGCTGCTGCCAGTAACCCCATGAAACAGCAAATTCGGCCGTCCCATTTATAAGAACCATGCATTTTCTCACCTTGCAAAACGAGGGTTGGGAACTAGAGCAACTTACCATTATAATGAAGTTCAGTTTAGCAGCTCAAGTTTTGTAATCTACTGTGATTGCAAAACTTCCTTAGTTTTTTTTTCTTTTTGCTTTTAGTAATTCTACATACATGTCATGTAGCTAGCTTTCAGTATGACTAACACACATGCCAATGCAGTTAGTTGCTTTCTCCAGAATCTGGCACCATGAAATCTCCAGTGGCAATCTCAGTACAAGAAATTTAAATTATTGTTGCTTCTAATGAGCTTAGTACCCAAAATCTAGCGATCTCCTGCTCATTCCTAATCTACCAACACATTCTAAACTACGTATGTACATAGATTTGTTACCTTGATCAATTGTAGAATATTGTAAGTAGCTTGCCAGCTATCAAGGCACAGATTGTATTAATTTTAGAAATACCAAAATTTCTAAAGATTTGAAGAGAAATGAAGAATCTTTTTGAATACTAAGCAACAATATTAATTATATATTTTTAAACGTGGAATCTTGAAAATTAATTAGTTATTCGGGGCAGACAATGTGCTGAAAGCCACCAAGGTACTAGGATATGTAACTTCATGGTAGGTATGTGCATAGGCCAGATATAAGCCCATTTTTGTCATGCACAAAAGTGTACCTGTGAAACATTGAAAGTAGGTTGAGCATGTGTTTAGGGTTTAGGGTTGCATTTGGCAGCAGTTTGATTTAACATTTTGTAAGTACTCCTGGCTAAACCTAATTTACTGAATTTGGGCAATAAAAAATCTCATGAGTACATAATTCCATGTTGGAAACTTGTCAAAATTTTGCCAGCAAAACTCGGTTTTGTAGGGGGATGATGAAAGTATGCTTTGTGAAGTAGTTATAATCTGACAATAGTTCACTTGCAAGCCTCACTCTTTTTGTGTGAAATTGAGCCTGGTGCAACTTGGTGGGGAGTGTACAATCCTTGATAACTTGAAGAACCATTTTTCAGACAGTTTCTTTCTGGGCCTGAAGCTGTAAAAATGTAAAAACCTTTGCTTTAGGAAGTCGCAGCATATCCTCATTATCTGAATTTGAGAACAGCATTCTCAAATGAATTCCATGTGCAAATATAATACAAAACTTATTGTTTTCATGTCTTTCAAGCTTTCTTTGGGTCAGTCAGTATGTCAACCCAATTGCTTTAGGAGTAGAACATGATGTGAGTGGTGGGTGCACAAGAAAGCTATCGTGTACACTACTATGGCCTGATCTTTATATTCCCCTATTAAACAAAAGGCTAAAAGCAATAGCATGTATACAAATCTAGTCCGGACCATCAATGCTGTGGACATAACAACCTTGTATAAGCTCTGTTCATATTTGTTGTTGTGGGACGTTATTCACCCTATCACCTTGTAATCTCGCACCCGCAATTAATAGGTGTTGTTGGGTAGTGAGAACGTTTCTCTCTTCACTAGAGTGACGTGCAACTTTCATTTTGCTTGTCAATTTGTGACTTGCTCTGCAATTTGTGTGTCACAAGAACCCATTTGTGTCATGTAAGATTAATATTCATGGCTTGGTTTGTACAACATAAATGGAGGCTACTTCTAAATTATCGTCAACAACAACCAGTTTTCAAGGGTTAGACATACATGCCAAATTGGTCAGGTTGGTAAAGCCGCATGGCATTGGATTTATTTTTGTGCCATAATTCCTTAACATAAGGAAATCAAATTGTCATGTATAAAGAAAATAAGGTATTCTGAAGTGCAATTATGCTTAAAACTAAGTAAAATTAAAGTGAATTAAATGCCATGGCATGAACCTTTGTGTACTGTACATCTTTTTGTTCTTGCTAGGCAATGGTCAATATTGGTTAAATGTAATTACCATCATCATTACCATAGTGGATACATTATCCATATTGATAAAACATTTGCCATGTCAATTGACATTTAGTAATATTATTTTGCATTTTCATTCCACATTGAGTTGCAATTCTTTGATTGTGTGTTTCATCCAACATGTGATTTTTCATTAACCCTAAAATGATGGATGATGTGCAAAACAATCAAGAATGGAGAATTCCTATCTAAGCAAATTAATTTAACGAGACATGATTTTCAATCACTCTTGTCCACGTACCCTTTGAATGTGCCTTGAAGCACGGTTGATCTAACATGTTGAAATTTGGACCATCTCCACTTGGCATACATTCTATATTTGGGGTGACAACTTTGGGGACCTTGGAATCACTTGGAAAGTGAAACAAATTCTCTAGCACTTGTGTTTAACAAAAGCATCTGGAGCCGTTTGTCTTTGTTTACCCATCACAAGTTACAATATGTATTGTTTATGCAGCTGGTACACCAAGTCATGACACAATGTTTGGGATCTTCAAAAAGTGAAACTTTGGGACATACCTCATCTTAAACAAAGTGATGGATCTCAAACGGTAGATGACAATCTCAATGATGATAGGAAACCTGGGAAGCTTTTTCCAAAGCGACCAAAAGAAGTACACCTGAGGGTACTGAAAAGGTAAAATATGAAAGAAAGAAAGAAAGAAAGAACATGGGGGTGGAGCCAAGGAAGAAGGAAATGCTTTAAAGAAGTGAATAAAAAAACCTAGAAGCAAACTTGTCTATGGTCTTCAACCTTTGCAATCTTGAAGTCCTTTCAAACTCTGTACCCATTTGTATAACTAATAAAATGGACAATTTATGTCGTCTAAGAGAGCCCCTATTTCAAGTTTCACGAATTGATGTACTTTTTCCTTTCTAAAATCCACCGAAGGAGAACCTGGAGATCATGGGTTGGATACGATAGCATTTGACAATTTATGACCATAATTTTGCAAAGGTTCTTATTCCTTCTTTGCCATTTTTACTTTGGTGGCTATGGTGCACAAGGTGGACTCTTTTTTCTCATTCATTAATGCTCTTCTTGCCCAACTAAGTTAGTACCATAATTGCATGGGTACTACCAATATAGAAATTCAGAAATAGTATTGTGTATAGTTCACCATCTTTCATCTAATGGAATAGACTTTTTGGATCCAATATTAATTTTTCTATATCCACCCAATTTTCACTATGACAATAATACTTAGGCTGAGAAGGATTGTCAACCTGATGTGCGTGGCATGGACATTCCAATCATGGGATTCAAGGCAGGCAATAATCACTCCAGAAAATACGCTCTCAACAATGGTCATGCCATGAACATCCCATGATGGCATAGAGTGCCCCTATTATGCTAGCTAGCTTTAGAGGAAGAAAAGGCTATTTTACCACTTAGAATACATTGGACCCACTTCATGATATGGGCATTATTCATTCATTTTTCCATTGGTCTATGGCTGGCCTTTATGATGTAGGCAACACTTGTGATTCATTTGTTGGTAGCCTTTGGCCCTTTTTGTTGCAAGGGAAAACAACTCCCCGATCATCATCATCGACACACATAAAATTTAAACCCCTTTATGGAATACGTGGCACCATTAAAGTGGATCTCATAGGGAACACCCTGAAGCTATTTGCCCTCGGGTAAAAATTGTCTTTGGATAAGTGTATAATGTCTTGATGTAAAAACAATGGAAATGGCCTAAAGAGCCCAGCACAGAAAAAAATAAATTATGTCATTCTCTATGGTATTGGGAAGAGGCTATATTAGTGATGATACATGCTTGGGATGGTATACTTACTGTACTTGAAAGATGTGAAGAGCTCACTCACCTTTGCAATCAAGGTATGTAGTGCATTATAGAGCCTCTCTTGTTGTAAACCACAAGTGTGATTTTGATCAATAATTTATCATATTTTTGGCTAGGCAATCACCAAATGGATGAACACCACTAACCAACTTGCACTACCCATCTTCCCCCTTGTTGTGACTTCGCGAATCGTCTACTTACAATTCACTTAGTGCAACCAACCCTCCCCATGAATCAACAAAAAAGCTCCAACAACTTTGACCTAAGATTAAGAATATATATAGGGTGGTGTATTTGGATGTCCAAATCAGCATGTCTTTTGCACATATACTTTACCCTAGGGTCAGTTTCATCTCCATTAAACAATCTTTGAAATAATGAAATTATTTTTTGTGAGAATATGAGGCTGGGGTGTTGAAAACCATCATAATTATAGCAGGTCATATCTGAATAATTTCACTCCTCATATGACAATATCATAGTAGATTGTGAAAAATTTAATAACGTCTAAAAATAATCATTTATTGAGAAAAAAGGGTATTCATTATGTCCATGTGGAAACTGACTGACCCTAGGCTGGGAAATAAAAAATGGTGAAGGATTTTGTGGGGTTGAAGTCCAGATTTTTCATGCTGAAGTTTGGTAGTACTACTTATTACACTTATTTTTGCTACTTATAAGAAACACTCCTAACATTTACACAACAGAAAACACTCACAAACTTTGAAGTAAGATTAGAAAAAAATATGGAGTGGCATTTTTGGATGCCCAAATCAATGTGTTTTCGCACACATGTAAATAATACTACAAGCTTTGTCTGTATACAGACAGGGTTAAAAAGGTGAAGGATTTGGTGGGGTTGAAGTCCAGATTTCTCATGCTCAAGTACACACTTGTAGTAGTAGTACTACTACTACTCATTACCTATGATAAGAAATCACTCCTAACATTTTGCACCTTCTTTCTGAATGTCCCTTTCAAGTGTGTGTAGGACGTCACATGTGGTGGTGGTGCTCAAGAAGATAGATTCACAAACACCCAATTGATCAAATCTGATCAACAAAAGTGAAGCTATAACATGTATATATATGAATGTGATGCAGGATTGAATTGGAGAATTGGGTGGGGGTTTTTTGGATGCTCAAATCATCATGCAGGCAGCAGTGAGAACTCCTAAATTATTGATGTTCCCATTCATGGTTTGTCTGTGAGGGATTCCTAAATTGATGATTCAAGTGATATTTGAACTGGACTCCAGATTTGTTCTGTTTTGTCTTTGGGAAATTTGATTGCTGGTGTTTCAAATTAAAATCTAGATTTGAAGAAGAAAAAAGCTCTGAAACTGCACTTGTTGTTACAGTTGTTTTTCTATTGTTGTTGTTGTTGTCTCTCTTTGAAGCTTTGAATCTGGAATTATCTTTTAGAATTCCCTGGAGTGAGTTCTGGGAGGAGGTGGTGGTATAGGAGGTTTGATGTTTGAGTCCTGATTCCAATCTTGTTGCAAGGAGATTTCAGTCTTGTCTGAGATCTATCACCCAATTTGGAATTGAGTTGGTCAATTTGCTGGTTGTTTGTTGTCAAGCTCTCTTTGGAGCATGTACAGATCAGGGCAAAAGTAGGTTGGGAATTGCACTTGGTTCTTGAGATTTTCAGAGGGATTTTTGTTGAGGAATCAAAGCCCCTGCACAGAAACAATGTGGAGCCGTGTGTTTCTTCTTCTATGGGTGGTGGGTTATGGAGTTCTGGTGTGGTGCCAATTGAGTACAGCAGCAGCACAAGCATCAAGCAATAATGTTTCCAGCACTCTGTTTCCTCCCATGGGCAACAGGTTGTTCCTGGTGCCTACCCATTTGATCAGAATTGCAAACTTTGCATCAGTTTTGCAACAGATCTGATTGAAATTTGTGTACCATTGCTTGCATTTCATGTGTTGATTGAAGAAGCAGAAGCAGTCTCTTCCAAGACTTGTGTTCCTTGGGGCACAATTGCTTTGAATTTCATGTGTTGATTGAAGCTTTAGAGAAGAAGATTCAGCAGTTTTGTCGATGCTCTTGAGAGTGCTCATCGTCAAACTGCTGTATGGGTCATTCCCAATCACAGTTGAACCAGACTGGCTTTGCACATCAGATCAGATCTGCAACTGCATTAGGCAATGGGTCTTTCTTTGTTCCACAGGTTGGAACAGAAATGCAGCAGCATTGCAATTACAGTTTTGGGAGAAAACATGGAGATCATTGTTCAAAACTACCGCAATGGATCATGTCCACATGCATGCTTCTGTGGAAGAAGTGGTTGCTCTCTGAGGAGGACATCAATGCTGCATACGAAGAAGCATTCTGTTGAATCTGCTGGAATTTGTTTTGTCTTCTTGTCTTCTCTTTCGACATAGGTTTTTTCTGAAATGATGTAGGTTTGTCTTTGTTGCACAGAAAACCAGGCTCGTTCATTCTTGTCATGTAGGGGGAGTGGGGGGTAATGAACTGCATGGCTGAACCTTTTGGAATTGTCATGGTTTCACAGCTTGCAAAGCACAGTGAAGACAAGCAATGCAATGTACACATACATGTGTGACAATGATGAGAGCTGGATTCTTGTAGCAGCAGCAGGCGAGCTGCTCGATTTCGATACTGAACAAGTGGTGGGGGATTATACTACTGATTTCAGTTCCGGCTATCCTGTCATCAATTTCACACTCTTGAACTCTGCTGCAGATGCTGCTGAATCTGGTTCTCTCACAACCAGTGTCTCAGGTAAACTATCTTCTACTTTCAACTTTCTGTGCTCGTCAAATCCAAGTTTGAGTGGATCCAAGGTTGATGATGATGATGCAAACCCTAAAGCAAAGACCATGCATGCATGCATGCATGATTGCTGGGTATAACATGGATCCAGTAGCGAGATTTTGTGGTTTTTTGCAGTTTCTCCAATTGCAACAGTGATGTCAAATGGCACTACAGAGAGTCTAAGCCAAGCAACAAGTCATCAGAACCTTGGGGCAGCATCCATGGTGTCATATGTTGTTCTCTTGAATCCTCAGGGTGGTCAAGCTCCAGCGGCATCTCTGTGCACAGATGAGTTTGGTACTCTGCAATCCATATCTGTCAAAGTCCCCTTCAGTGCAGTATTTGAGATCTACACCCAAAATGTTGTCCCTCCTCCTGTTCCTCGATCTCTCAATGTGCCCAATGCACGTCTCATAGAAGGGTTTTTTGCTCAAGGATCCATGTCATACCAGTACAATGGGAGCATGTGGTTGGAACAGAGCACTTCAGCATGCCTTTACAATGTAGTTGGGGGATACAAAGTGGGTAAGTTCCAGAATCTGCAGGAACCTGATGGATTTGGAAGCCGCTTGAACTGGCACATCTTCAACCCAAATGGGTTCTCACTTACAGGCCAAAACTTTGTGAAGCCTGTATTGCTGTCCACAGCAGATGTGCCTTGGGCCTTGTTCAAGATCACCAGCAGCAGTGGCAACACATAAGCTGTTTTTGTTGTTGTTGCCATTGAGACCACGATTGCTTAGACTGTTGATGTTTGATTCTTCTTGTTTGCCAAAAAACATGAGTCTCAATTGCTTTGGTTGATGTTTGATTCTTGTTGTTGCAAAAGAACAAAAACATGGGTTTCAATTGCTTCTGTTGATGTTTGATTCTTGTTGTTGCAAAAAACAAAAACATTGGGTTTCAATTGCTTCTGTTGATGTTTGATTCTTGTTGTTGCAAAAAACAAAAAAACATATCCATTATGTTGTTCTGGGGGTTTTTGTGTGAAGACTTTGAATCTCTGATCACTGTTGCAATTGAGACCTCCTGGTATGCATGTACATATTTTTGTTGAGGTTGTTGATTCCAGTGTTCTCTTAAACATGGATTGACATTGTGCCAGGTGGGGTTTTTTTGGGTGGGTGCAGATCTTTGCTGGGTCCCTACACATTTGTGCAACTAGTGTCTTCCAGAGGAGGAAATGCACCGCTCCTTGCAGACTCTGTTAATCTGCCACCCGGTCTGGTGTGGACTTCTCCATTCTCTTGCATCTTCTGGTTTTACACAAACTCCACATGATGGTGCTGCTCACTGAATAAGTCTTCTTAAAGAATGCTGCAAAGTCATTGCTGCAACATCCCAGTTTCTTCTCAAGTCGATGCAAATTCATAGCCACAACTGTTCCACTGTGGGATGAGGTCCCATGCTCTAAAATCACTCATCATGCAGCATAAATGTCCCAGAACATGTATTCACTCAACAACAACAAACTGTTCATTGTTTGATCTATGTGCTTCTGCACCAATCAATGGAATAAGCTGCTTCTTTTGAGATCTGATCTGTTTGCTGTGTTCCTGATGTCCATATGGCTGGTTCTTGCATTTTGCCATAAAAGAAGATAGAAAGCACAAAGCAGATAATGTTGATGATGCATCAACTAGCTCTATATATGTGTCATGCAAGGCTCATGATCCAGATTTAACCACTAAAAGCCCAACCCAACTCCCTAGCAGAGAGCAGTTTTGACCTCCTGAAGCCACAGCAGGAATGGGTTGGTCTCTCCATTGGGATCCAGAAAATGCCATCATTCCATTTTTTTCTAGAGCTTGTGGCCACAATTGCCACAGTCAAATCTCAGGTGGATTCACTGTTGAAACTGGAAGCTTATTTTTAAAATGTCACTACAATATGAGGCACAAAAAAACAGCAGATTTGAAGCCTGCTTCCCGCTTGGCAAGCCTACATGAGAGGCAAGAAGATCTGCTCAGGAAGTGCTGGACAATTGATGCAATCTCCATTCAAGAGGTTCAGTTCCTGCTTGCAATAGTCTGGGGTGTTTCATAGTTGTTAGAGCTGCCTCCTGTTAACGAGAATGAAACTATCTCCGGATGAATCTCCATTCTGCACAAAGTCTCCATGTAAGTTCTCATGATAGATTTTGTTTGACCTTTCAAGACATAGCTGCATGCAAAATTTCAGACCATTTCCACAACATCTGGTCACAACATGAGCGTCCAACTAGCTGGTTTGGTAAACTGGTCATGCTCATCTCAAATGGAATGTTAGAATACTCGGTTCATTTGTGTATTTCTTCATTCTCTGAATATCCTGAGCAATTATAGCCTTGTGTGGAGGCTTCTCCTCCCTTTCTGAAAATCCATTTGGGGTTATTATGAAGGAATGCAATGTGGCAATAACCCTTTACCTCCATGGCTTTTTAAAGCTCAGCATCTTTTTGCACATATACATTTGCAGATATGAAGGCCACAGTATTACCACAAGCAGTTGCATTTGAAGGGATGTTATTCCATATGCTGAAATTGAAATCCCAGCCTAAACCATTAGTGATCTTCATACCAAGCTGCTGCATCATGTAGTGTACTGCCCTGAAGATCTCGTGTAACCCACCTACTTAAGAATAGCCAGATGAAGACTGGGCCTGAGAGATCACAACTAACCTGAGGCGGTAGCAGAGGGATGCCCAAGGCATTTATTTAAGAAAGGGCATACACAATCTGTTTGGTGGGTTTGATCCACCTAGCCTTTAGGTCTTTCACAAAAATAAGAATCATTTAAATGGGAATTCCCTCAATAACATCTGGAAGGTGCTCTTCCAAGTCTTGTATTGTTACATACAGTGACCATCCCTCCACAATAATTCAAGCACACCCATTTGTTTCAAGTGGTGGGTAATGCTGCACAATCTGGAATTGGAGCCAGGACTTCTACTGCAGCACGTATGCTTTCAATACACATCCACACTCTTTACCTTCCATTTCATCCTTAGTCTTCCCCAGATTGTAAGGTCCTGAAACCTTAAAAACTTTCCCAATTAGTTGGTGTAACCATACAAAGGGTGCCTGGTCACAAAACATCAACAGGCACCTGGATTTTATCTCTATCTTAGAGCTTGTGAATACCACCATGAACTTTTCACATGGACTCTTCGCACTGCAAAACAAACAAAAGGGAACAGAAGCACCAATTGATCGAAATGAAGACCATCCATGGCCCTGATGCACTACCCTTGTACAGTGGGCTTTTATGCTGTACAGGGGGAATTATGACTTTTGAAATGCCACCCTTAAAATGTAAAGTGCCTCCTGTGATCAGATAAAATATTCCACTCTATAAGGGTGCCTCCAGATACACTACAAAACTTCAAGGAGGGCTTTAGGTACCTAGGAATTCCATGTCATTGCAAGCCAAAAGTAACAAGGATGCAGGAGTAGTAAAGATCATGGCTGCAACCAAAGAAGCCCAGCTGCATTATGCAGCCAACAATACTACCCATATTGCATGTGCTTGAGCTGTTGTTTGTAGGATACAAGCAATTGAACAGCGCAGAGGTTACACATGTGACAAAAAAACGGGGTTACTAAATGCCCATTCACAACTCTTGCTGTTATCTCATTGGTAAGTTCATGGTATGAGAGATTTTTTTTCCGGGTTTTATTCACATATTAATATTTTGTAGCAGAAAAGTCAAGCTGACATCCTTGTTGGCATTGTCTAGTAATTCAGTCTTCAGTGAAAGGTTGACTAAACATTTCATCCATCAATGAACATTTCATGTTTGTGAACTGTAGATTAGAGAAGATTTTAAATTTTTTCTCCCCAATAAAATGGTGGAAAATGGCAGAATAACTCAGTGCTAACAGAAGCATCATCCTCTGTCATTCTCCTGCAAGCTCTCTGCATCCAATCTTGTTGCAAACAGTCTTGGCTTAAGAACATCACAAATGGAGGAAACTTCTTCAACCTTGTGAAGAAAGAATTAATTTTGTTTTGTAGATTCCAAATACCGAAAATCCCTCTTATGAGTATCATCAGGAAGCAACAGCAATTATGGCTACTGCATGCAGCCAGGGTTCGGATTTACACAAGCAATTTGACACAAAGGACAACAAAAGAACATAATACTGGATGATTGAAGGGTTAGTAATATTCACAATTTGTTGGTTGAATATTACTAACCAACAACAAAACTACTCAAATCCCCTCATCTGACAACCAACCAACTACCCATTCGAGAAAAGAACAATCTCCAATCCTTTAAGGTTGAAATAGTGGTGTTGACATTGAGAACAATTGCAAGCAGAAAAATGGCAACAACAACATCAGCCTTGAGTAGGAAATAACCCACAATTGATGATGTTATTAGAGGGTTAAATGATGATGGAAAGATGATGATAAAATGATGATGGAAAGATGTTGGTAATAGTCCACACAACTTTAGGTTTAGGTCTGAATGCATAGCTAGGATTTTAGACTCCATTCAAGAGGCCAGTAGACTGAGTGGAGGGGCCTAAAAATCCAGAGGGTCTAAAGCTAGACCCTTCAGATGCCTACAAAAATGCCAGAGTTTTTTTTTGTCTTATTTTTATTTTAAAAAATGGTATTTTCAAAATCCAGAAGGCCAAGTTGATAACTTAGTGGGGACCTTCCAGATTTTGGAAGTTCTCCCTGACATCTTTGGCTAGGAAAGCGTCCCCAAAATAAACTATAAAAAATTTCAGGTGATTCTTTACAATGATATTTTGAGTTAGAGGTATGTTAGTGTCTTTTACAAAGTTTTTAAATTTTTTTTTCTTATTTTTAAATTTTATAGTGAAAATAAGAAAACTTAACCCATGATTCTTTGGTGCTAAAAAAGGTTAGCAGATCTTTTCCCTCTTGTGATGATCTTGGTGCTTCCAAAGGTCACAATCATAGCTAGTTATTAACCTTACAGATGGCCTTGGATCCCTTTGCTATAGTATGAAGAAAAGAGTCCCAGTGTTCATGATATACCCAGTTGTCACTGATGAAAAATTGAATTCATTTAAGTATATGTTTTTAACTTGGAATTTTTTAATGTGATTTCAGATTGATGATCATTATGTTGCAACTTATAATGTTTCATATGCTTTCAAATTGATGCTCATGATTTTGCATTTTAATTGATGATCATCACGATGACTTTCCATACAACAATGACACTCCATTATTGAGTATCTTTAAATTATAAAGAAAATCTCCAAAATTTAACACTAAAACTTGATTCAAGGTTTAACTTTAAATTCTAAATTTCATGTAGGAATTAACTCCTAAACTAAGTGAATGCAAAAGTTCAGTTAAAAACTAGAACTATAAGTTTAAAACAATTAACAAATTAAATTAAACTTTTTAATTCACTTCAATGTATATTTTCATATGAAATTAGGTAACATTCATTAGGTAAATTTGAAAGTTTGTGGATATAGATATTAAATTAAGAAAAATTGCTTTGGAACAAATATCTATGGTCCAGTCTTTTGTGTGTTATTCAATAGCATATACATGTTTAAAATATTCAATAAGGTGAAAGTTAATTTGAACAAATAATATGTTTGAATACTAGAATTTGTAAAGCTTGGAGCACATTAAATGTTTGAGTGTCATATAAGTGATTTGAATTCTGATTTGCATTATGGACAAATGAACAACGAAGGAACTTATATTTGAAAACATGATTGTCAAAAAAGGTGGTATTTGCAATGTTCAATTCATGGTGAATTGAAAGTGGAATTTTAACCATAATATATGGAAATAATCATTTTGGACCTTCACATGTCTATGATCAAATGATAAGTTTTCACATATTAATAATTGTAATCATGTGTATCATGCAAAATGTAACAAATTGCATGACCTTAATAGAAAACTAAACGGTCAATATGATGGAATTATTTGTACAAATGAGAAATATTTACTTGTAATGTTGAAGTAAATAATAGTTTATTATAAATTTTACGTTTTGTGTTGTTACGCATTACTAGTGACAATCAACTATTTTAATCTTTTCTTAAGTTTTCATATATTTATGTCAATGTCAAATTTAATTTTAATTAATATACATTTCTGGACATGAAAAGACACATGTTGATTTGTTTTTTTATATCCATGTTGGTGGATAGGAAAAAGGAGTAAGATAGTTATACAATGAAGGTAATTAGTAGGAAAGGTGGGAGATAGTTATTATGAAAGTTAATAGAAAAAGGAAGTAGTTATGAAATAACTTAGCTTGAAAATGAGGTAATTATTTATGAATTGTCTTTTGGAATGGTCCAAGGATGACCATACAACCATAATGGTCATGTAGCAACATATGAAACTTTGCAAAATTTCTCATTGGTTGTGTGAAGTTTGGATAATTGCATTGCAAGTTGTAATTTAGTTGTTTGATATTATTAAAATCTACTACCATACAATTGCTTTGAAACTCAAATTCAAACACCTAGTTGCAAATTAATCATTAAATTTTTTATTTTCATTTCATATTTAGTTGTAAGTTAGTTACAAAGGATAGGAACAAATTTCATTATTCAAATGGATGAATGAAATAATTAAAGAATATATTTGTTAGACTAGTTATAAAATAATTATAAATAAGCTGCAAAAGATAAGGATATTTAGAATCCATTTGTCAAATGGATCAATGAAATAATAAAAGAATATATTCATTGAGCTAGTTGTAAAATAGTTGTAAATAAGTTACAAAGGATTGGGATAGAATCCATTCACATCAAATGGATGAATGAAATAATGAAAGAATATATTTGTTGAACTAGTTGTAAAATAGTTGTAGATAAATTATAAAATATAAGAATAAAATTCATTCATCAAATGGATGAATGAAATAATTAAAGATTATATTCATTAAATTAATTATAAAATAATTGTAAATAATTGTAAATAAGTTGCAAAAGGTATTAACATACGTCATTTGTCAACAAATGGATGAAATGCCATATTGGAATGTGACACACCCCCAGATTCCTTGATGGATTCAACTGCGAGTCCAAAAGTGAAAACAATGAAAGGAGAAAAAGTTGGGGCGCGCTCCTTGGCTTGCAGCATTTTGGGGGGTAGAATGGCATGTTGGAGCTCTAGGATGGGGACTAAGAAAAGTGACAAGCAAGTCAATTACTCACACGGACCTACACAAATCAAACAACAAGTTGATTAGTGCATAGTTGAAGCACTTTTGGTGCACGGACGAGCCATAGGCAAACACGAATTCACAAAACTCACCACGGCCCGGACTTGGGGGAAGCCACCACCGTCCCCTATATAGTATTATTTGTGTCTGGCCACGGGGCTAGCTTCCAAATGTCATTTTGTCCTGGGACTCCCAAGTTGGAGTCTCGAAATTCCCAAAATTGAGATTCCCGCGACTTTGGAGGCCCATAACTTCTTGTACAGACCTTTGATCGAAATGATGTTTAAAGAAAAGTTGTAGTCTTCGTCAAGATCTTTCCAATAGTATATGGCATGCCGCCTAAAAAAAAAATAATCGGGGCGATTCCTGACTTTTAGTGGTTGGGAATTAAAGTGTCACTTTAATTTTCGACCTTTCTTTTGGCCATAACTTATGTTTTAAGTATCCAAATGGATCATGCGAGCCCATTTTAGACATTTACATTCCAAAAAATTTCCAATGATGTAAAGCCCTTGTAATCACCTTCTGAAGATTCGGGAATCCAACTCCCAATGTGGGAATTCATTTGGGAGTGTGAGGGTTCATCCCCTCACACTCTCCTACACTCTTGGGAGTATGAATTGTGACTCCTAGGTTTCATTCTTGGCCTGCACTTTCACGAGCCCAAGGCTAGGGTTGTGACAGAATATGTGTGAAAATTTAATCTGAAAATTAGTTGTAAAGAAGTAGCATATAGTTACATGTGAGTTGCATTGTATATACAATATTGTATACAACATAGGGTGTTCATTGTAACTGTTGCAACTTGTCCCATAACACTAAAAGTTATATAAATACCATGAGTTGCAAGTGTTTATTACAATTGGAAAACCCAGTTGTAAGCCCACTTGGAAAACCTTATATTTTTTCATAGTGACAGTACATTTGATATTATTTACATACAATAGTTGTTTTACTTTTCCACTAGAATTTGTAATAACCCAATTAATTGTCTTACTTTAGATTTTGGATACCTTTGTTTATAATGTGTAAAATACATGTGATAAAAAAGAAATACAAAACTTCCCTTGTCTTCTTGTTTCTTTGGAACAAAGTTAAACAAGTTTACATGAATATGGAACTCAGGTGCTTTTCACCCACTATTGTAGGTGGGACGGCTAATAACTTCCTTCCTCCACATTTAGTGTAATCACTTTAATTAGTATTGTAAATGGAATGTGGTGGACATGTGCATTGCAACCTTGCCGTGTTAAGTGGAATGGGCCTAGTTCCATAGTACATGAAATTTTAAACCTCTTTTATTAATCACCATCCAAGAATGGTCAAAACCAAACACTAAAATTGAAGTGAAATTTTTTTTATAGTGGGAAAACATGCTGGATTGTTACAAAAACATGATTGTGGTACAATGTGAAATTGCATAGTAAAAAAGTGGCATACATAATATGTTTGGATGAAGTATACCCCTTCTATGTGGAGATGGTCAATAAATGCCATTAAATGTGCATAATAATTAGTGCTTGCAAAAGGCATTGAACTTCAAAAGAGTGTTCTTGATTGGTCCATTATAATGATTGGCCCAGTGAGTGCATTTCAATATTTTATATTATCTCAATTTTTTATGTTTATAGGTGGGGATGGAGAAATAATTAACATAATATCTTGGATATAATAAATATTGCTAAAGGGTGAACTGACACCTCAATCAATCCCTTCACCTTGTTGAGTAAAGCCTTTTAGAACAAATAACTAATGGATGAAATGTTAAATTTTGATTCAAAGACCTTTATTTAATTTAGGGATGGGACATTTGTAATGCTTAGAAGCAACCCAAAAAATGTTTAGTTTTTTTTTACTTTGGTACATGTTTAGTTGTTGGTTCAAGGGCAAACATGGGATATAAGTTAAACCTCATTTACTCAAAAAAAATTATGTGTGAACATAGACAAAATGTTGAACTTCATGAATAGGAGGACCTATTAAAAAAGTTCATTAGTATATTTGTAGGACACTTTTGTCTATAAATATCCCTTTTGGAAAAGAGGAGGGATATTACACCTACTCTTTTCCATCACTCCCATTGTTAAGGAGTACCAACTGTCATATTCCTCCAATTGCCATTTGATCTTATGCTTGTGATTGGATAATGGAGATAACCTTCTCCTTGTATTGTCGTACTTTATGATGGGTAAATCCCCAAGTTAAAGGCATTCTCAAAATGTGAGCCCACATTGAATCCTAATCCCCACATTAATGTTTTTTTTATTGGCGAATTAAGGTTAAATTTCACTTTTTGCTTGGGAGGCGCAACCACCACAATAGGACTTTCTAGTTCCAATTCCCCAGTCATGGATGAGGTTTAAATTGCTAGGTTGCATCCACTAACAAAGTCATTTTCACTAGATTTTGATTGATTAGGGCAATTTTTTTGCTAGTTTTTAAAATTGTTTGGACAAAATTTTCAAATCTTTTCACCATTAAATTAAATATTCTATGATATCATCACCATTTATGCTAAATTTTTTATGGGATCATCACCACTCATGCTAAATCTCTTGTGGGATGATCGCCACCAACCATGCCACATCACAAAAATGAAAACTTTCTTGGGAATGCTTCATGCCAAATATGTTTATTTATTTATTTGGTCTTTTAGTTTACCTTGGCCTATTTGACTTTTTCCTATGATTCAAGCCAAATATTTCCATCCTTTTACTTTACTATTTTATTAGTATATGTGTTGTAATTTTTTTTTTGTTAGTGTTGTGCAATGGTCATGTGCTTTAAAAACTTTTTATGTTTACTACTACATGGCATTGACATCTGCCCACATATAAAGTACAATTAGACTAGTTTAAGAAAATCAAACCATAACTACTTTCGATTATTTGAGAATAATTCCTATTTTGTAAGAAACATTGAAGGATAAAAATTGCAATGTAATAAAAGTAAAGGTTTCATAATGATAAAACTTCCTTGAATGCAAAAGAAAATAATGTTTTGTAATAGTCCTTCAATCAAATTTGCACTATTTGTTGATATTTAAGAAGTGTTTAGTCATGTACTTTTTTACTATTGTTGGGTCTTTTTCCCCACCAAATGTAACAATTTGGTGGGATATTATGGTTTCTTGTTTCTTCCCATGTTTCAGAAAATGACTTAAAAAAAGGAACAAAACGTTTCCTTGTGAATGCACATGAGCAAAGGTCATGGATATTGAAAGATATCTATGTTGAGGGCCACAAGGTTGTCTTCACCATCCCATTGCCAATTGGGAGTATTTTAAAAAAAAGAGCATTGCCAACCTTTTGTGTGATGGTTCAATGATTAATCATTGGTGTTGCATTACATCATGATTCAAGGAATCACATTTCATTTGATTTTCTTCACACTTCATTAAAAGAATAGGCCTAGCCTTTTTACTATTTTTTAAAAAAAAATGCAAGTTACAATTAGCAAATGGATTTAACAATTTTTCTCTCTCAATGTTGGGTAAAATGCAAATGGAGTGCAAAGTGAATGGGGACATGTTTTGTAATAATGGAGATTTGTTTCACATCACGAACATAACTATAGACAATTTGAGGGTCCTTATTGGCAAAGAGTTGTACATTTATTATTAGTAGTATCATGTTGATGTAAATATTTGCAAATGTATTTTAACATGGTGGCACACATAAGAGTTACACAAGTGTTCGACAATTGATTTGTTTTGGCAACATAGATTTTGGGCATCCCAACCTTCCAAAAAAGGATTTTCTCCATTGTTATAATCTTGATTGCACTTCGAAATGTTGCCTTCAAAAAGAAAATCTTGAGAAGCTAATTTTTATTAATAAAACTTGGCAATTTAATCCACATGTTGGGTGCCCAAAATTTTCTGACTTTGCATTTGCATGTGAAGTAGAGTTGAATATGACAAAGGAGTTGGATGCTGAATTTGAACATGAAGCGGAGTGCAATTTTTTTCTAAAAGCTTAAAATGGTTGTCTTATGTGGTAGTGTGATGCATTTTTGTTTTGTAGGTGTCTCAAGTTTGCAACTCATGGTTGTTGATGTGGAATTAAAGATGGGATGTTGGTTTTGGTGATTGTATGGATGGTCTTAATGCCTGGTCATCATGCAATAAAATCTAGAACTAGGGATTGTTATTGTCTTGTTGGAAATGACAAATGTAATCTTGTCATAGGCCTTAGAAACTTGAAGATGATGAAATAGGTTTTATGTTAAAATTTTAGGGATAGAAATTTTTTCTATGCAATGATTCCAAGTAGGCTTGAAGGTTTTTGTGAGTTACGTTAATTGTCATTTGTGTGGTGTATTTTTTGTGTCATATGTGGGTTCAATTTGCTTTGATGAATATTTTTCTTTTTTTCTTGGTGTCCTAGTCTCTTTGTGTTTACTATGCAACATGTGGTTGGTGTTTTTTTTTCCTCTTCTATAAGGCTTCAATTTTTTTTGTTGTCTTTTGTTCTTCCTATGTCATGTGTCTTGCTCATCTTATGTTTCTAATTTTGATTGTGTTTTTGCACTAGTTTTCTATTTGTTGTGTTCTAAAATTTGAACTTCTTCCATTAGGTTTCTAACATTTGTTGGTTTTTTGGGTTTTTAGTTTCTATAGATGTTACATTGGGTTTGTTTTTGTTGCACCATCCATGATTCTTTTGGAAGGTTTGAATGACAAATTTTGCTAATTCTAGGTTAACTTAAACATTGCCCTACCTTACCTTAAGGTTTGTTTCATCATTAAATAATCTTCAAAATAGTGAAATGCATTTTTCTGAAAATATTAAGTTGACATGCTGAAAATCATCATAATTATCATAGGCTATAATTTTACTACTCATGTGACAATATCATAATAGATCATGTAAAATTCAATAATTTCAAAATTTTTAAATGAATTAATTTTTTGAATGTGGAAACTAACCTTAGGCTAGGGTAAATTCTACTTAGTGCCTAGAAGTAGGCTAATGGTAGAAATCCCACTTGTGTCCTAAGAGATGGCACAATCCAAATTGGTTTGGGACAAGAGAACATCTTTTAGTCTTGTGTGACAAAACAAGCAAACCATGTAAATTTGCACAAGGTGCAAAATGACAAACCCAACCAAATTTAATGTCTTTCAAGATTGGTGCACCACCACAAATGAGAATGCATGTTAAATCATCAAAGTGTGTCAAGTCAAATAACATTTCATGATGTTTTTATAAAATTGTATGAAATCATTTTTCAGCAAGTGCCATTCACATTGAAATATTTCACAAAATGTTGCCATTCACATTTGAAATTCGAAAGGTTCCACAACATTTACCCTTCACTTGAAGGGAAGGACATTGAAGGGTTCAAATTTAAGGCCTAGTGCATAGTGCACACCAACCACCAACTCGCACCAATCAGACCTAGAGTTCTACTAGTCCATGACATTTAATTGTCTTGTTCCCCACCATTTCTTTTGAGTCATGACTTGTTTTATTTGGGGGACAAAAGGATACATAGGTCAATGCCACACTTTATTAAAGAAGTAAAATAAAAACACAGGGAAATTAGACATATTAATTGAATAGTGTTGCACAAGGAATGTGTACAGTAAAGCCCTTGGGGGTGGACGTCACTAGAATAAGGGGTCTGTGAGGTAAAGCGAAGCACTGGCCTGAATCTGGTAAAGCTTGCCCACAAGGGATTTGCATGACATGAAAATTATTGCATTTTTATATGAAAAACTTCCCATAATCCCGAGTGGGTATTCAGAAGATACCCATTGGATATTACAAAAAAATAAAAATAAAATTACAACGGGCTTTTCGAAATCAAAAATTTCACCTCCATAAGCAATTCACTTTTTGAAGAGCTTGTGAACTTGTTACTTATAGCTATGGTACAAAAATTGTTAAGTTTTTTACTAGTGTTGCCCAATTTCTATTCTAGTTCTTAAAATCCAATCTGACAATTCTTGACAGTACAAGAGAACCATCACAAGAACCGATTTGACAGTTCTTGGGCGGGTGGAGAGCGGGGGGAATGAAGAACTCCCACAAGAATTGGTTGTGAGGATGGAGAATTAAAATTTTTTGTGTTCCCATATGTTCCTCAAGGGCTTTACCAAGAGCAACTCACTTTTTCCCATATCCTTTGCCCAGAGTTCTCCCCTCCTCACCTAGATAGCTGAGCCAGAAAGAGAGGCACTTTATCATCACATGTAAACTACTATGTAGGGCCTTCCCAATTTTTAATTTTTTTGGTGATGTGTCAATCAAAATGGCCCATTGCAAAAGCAAACTAGAACTTGGGAAGCAACCCATCTGATGAATGGTAGAGGAAAGGTGAATACTTAATGGGTAGGATACTGTCTAAAAACCCAATACAACATTAGTAGTAATGAGAATAAGCGTTTGTTTGTTTGCATTTTTATTGCAATGTGCCAGAAAAAGTGCCTGACAATCGCACAAGCGATTTTAATCCTGCATACGCATTTTGACAACCTTTGAATGTTACATATTGTGATCCTGAATCCATCAACCTAATTGACCAAGGCATCTGTACACCCTAAAATCTGAAATCAAATTAAAACTCAAACTAGGAGGTCTTATCAATATAACAACCATTAAAACTCGGAACTAGTGGTAATTGTTTTTGTTTTTGACTCAAACCCAAAACTGATGGGTTTTGATTTTCTGATTTTTTTGGAAAAGAACTAGAACTAGTGATTCTTTTAAGGACCTAAGAATCGAACAACACTGGTCTTTTATTTTTATTTTAAAAAAATTATTACTTTTTACGTTGGGGCTATAATTAGGCTAGACATACTCTAGTTCCTAATCCGAGAGGGAAATGAAATAGGCCATATGGTTATAATAAATAAGTCCTTCAATTAGAAAATAGTAGATCCTTTAATAATGCTGCACTTTAAGGGTTTTTCTCAAATTTGTCCAAAACTTTAGCTAAATTAATGAATTTTACATTAGACAAACACATTTCTCCAAATGTTTCTCAAATTTTTTTGAGTGGTTACAATATTTCTTGCAAAACAATCACCCATGAACTTGATCTTTCTAGCACCTTTTTCCTTTTTTCAATTTGTGATGTCACCAGTGGTAGTCATCCACAAGAAAATTTAGCCAAATTTAGTTATAAATAAAACATTAAAATAAAAAAAACTTAAGCATCATCCTATGTCATTGACTACCGAATGAATTTACCTACAGTATAGCAATATGGCGATTGGTAATTTGTTTTTGAAATCTTGAGAATTTGGGTCATTCTTTTATTCAAGAAAAACTTTGTGATGCAAATCAATTTTTTTCAGGTCACAAATTGACAAAAGTTCTCCCAAGAGAATCGCTGATCCTGTCTTAGTCCGTATACTAAATGTAACGCCTAGAATGTGGCCTTCCTCCAATATGGAGCCTGGGGGCATCCAACAGGGCTAATCAGGGTCTCTTGTGCAGGCCTTTACAACATGGTTTGAGAAACATCTTTGCCGTTCTTGAATGACAAGAGGGGAAGAAAATGAAATGGAATGTGCTATTTAAAGGAATGTTAATCCCCCCCCCACCCCAAATTCTACAAGTTATGTTATCTCTTAAACATGCACATAAACACCTGTAGTGATTAAATTATTTTTGAAAAATTATATATGAAATTATTTGTTTAAAATGTCAAATTTTAAGAAAATGAAAAGGGAGGGAAAACTACAAAACATTGGTAGAAATTGAGTTTGTTTTTTTTTTCCCTCACTTTAGGCCAGTCCACCATTGATAAAACAAGTGTTCAATAATTGACAATATTTTTCTATCCTATAATTTGGTGGAACATTATGTCTCCCCATTTTTGGAAAACAAAAAAATCAAAGTTCTTGTAAAATGTCTTGTTATATTATTAGAGGTTCAAAGTCTAGAAAACCTGCCAAAGAAGGCTGAGTCACTATATTTACTTTCAAAATTTCATAAATTATTTTTTACTGCTGAAGTGAATTTTAAAAGATAAAGTAATTATTTGGCACTCTAATGCCCAACCTGAAAAATTACTATGGTATTAACTTTCCTCAAATGAATGACATAAATCATGTCATGACCTACAGGTTATGTTACTTACACCTTTTCTTTTGACCACATTCAGTATTTATTTAGTGACTCAACTAAATTCAATATCTTTTCCTGATTTATTTCTTCTAGTTTAGTAAAATCCAAAATACTCTTAAGTTGAATTTGATTCAACTTGGCTCTGATATGTATCATGAAAAGAAATTGGATATAACGCGAGAAACTTAGAATGAAAAATTCATAAATAAAAATTTATACAGCGGAATAAAAAACATATATATTTATACGGAACTGCAAGCTCATATTTTATGTCCCAGGAGAGTAATATTCACTAAATGAAATACTTAGTCAAACTGGCTAGTTACCACAGAGGCTGTTAACTAGATTAAAGAATTGCCAATCTCGTCTCCCGACTTCTCGTTACCGAATTGCCACTCTCGTCTCCCGACTTCTCGTTACCGGGGGAAGAAGTTAACGCTTCATCTCCCGACTTCCAGTTACCGGGGGAAGAAGTTGACGCCTCAGGAGGTGGAACACCGTACTTTTTAAGTTCGAAAAAATTTTCGACAGGAATCGTATACCATGCATTGTACCAATTTCGAAGGGCGTTCACAAGAAATTTTCCCGGCATGGTTTTAACGACAGGGTTGTAAATGTATTTCTCTAATTGTTGCTGGGCAAAAAGATCTAGCATCAAGAAAAATAGACCTGAAGCTTCAAAAATTTTGCGTACAAAGCTAAGTAAGCAGAAAAGACAGACAAATCCTCCAATGACTGTAGTGGCTATGACTTTCCTCTGATGCTCGATACTAGGAGGTACGATAAGGAAGCCTGCAATTGCAAAAGCTGCCACGGCACATGCAAGGGAAATTGCAAGACAAAAGGCGGATAGAAGAACCGCGCGTCGGATAATGCCAAGTGTGTTGCCTTTACTCGGTATGGCAGCACTTGCTGCAGAAATAAATGTGGCTACGGCAAAGTAGAAAGATAAACTGATGAACACCCAGAAGACGGTGGAATCGTTAGTTGGGATTTGCACCCATGCAGCAAATGTCACAGTTACAAGAAGTGCAGCACCGACCAAGATTGCAGTGGCAGAGTCAGCATATGCTTGATGATTACCAACAATCCCAGCGCACTCCAAATAGCTTCGCAAAATGTGCACCATCGCGTAGTCACGTTGATGAAGAGCAATCTCCGAAGCCGTTCTTCGTTTGTTGTCAAGAAGCTCCGGATCGATTTTGTCCCCATCATCTAAAAGTATTTCCACTAGCCTATAGTCGCTAGCCTTTACACTGGTGTGGAGTGGGGTACTTTTGGTTCTGTCAGACTTATTTATAGCTTCTGGGCTATTATTGTTTATAAATCTGATCATTGCTGCTATCATCAACTCAAAATTATCTCTGTCTGCTATCATCGACTCAAAGTTCTTTCTGACTTCTCCTAGGTTCTCGTCTTTCAGTTTCAGTTTCGCTTTGTTTAGTTCTAGTCCCTTTTTTATTGCTATCGCCTCGGTTACAGCAAGGTGAAGAGCTGTCAATCCCGAACCAGATTTAGCACCGACATCTAGGACCTTGGCAACGTTTACACCCTTTGGATTCCAATCTAAAAGCATATTCACAATTTCTGTGGATTTGCTCTTAACAGCGAGGTGTAAGGCGGTGAAGTGGAATCCCTTCTCGTTGGCCGCCACATTAGGGTCCATTTTCTCCAGTAATTTTTTGATCACTTCGCCTTTATTCTCACTACGCGAATAGCAAGCCAAGTGCAACGCTGTGTAGCCAAAAACGTCCTTGGCGTGAAAATCTACCTTTGGTGTACGACATATTGCATCCACAATGTCCACCTGCCCATTGGCAGCTGCCATATGCAATGCTGTTCTACCAGGGTAAATAACAGGAAGAGCATTCCATATAACCGGCAGGTGCTCCTCTTTCTTTCCAACTCTGGAATTCTCCCCAATATTTTTAGTTCTCCAATCCCCATCTTTGTCCAACGTTCGCATCGTTTCAATTTCGTCCAGTATTTTTTCAATCTCTTCGTCTCTAACTTCGTACAACTTTTCAATCGCTTTGTGCTGAGCTTTAAAGTTCACGCCGTTCAATGCAACCGCCCTATTCAAGTCAACAAAGGTCGACTCCCTAGAATTGTTGTCGCAGTTCTTGAAATGACCCCATGCGGTCATGAAATCATTTAAGGGTCCATCCCTGGCTATTTCCATCAAGGCAATTACATTAGATTTGTCACCGTTTGTGGCTGGTTCATGATTCACGCGGGATATACCATTTCCGACAAAACGGTCACCATCTTCCATTGGTGTCCTGTGATTTGATCTGCTCGCTTTTAGGGTAACCTTGCGTCTTGCGTTCTCTGAAGTTGGTGAGGCCATGACTTGTCCTAAGCTGGATTGAAACAATTGGCTGAATTTGTCAGTATCCGGGCCTAAAAACCTTCAAATCCGATTAGCACCTCTTGTTTTTCTAGCTCACAATATCAGTCTTCTTCACTTCCTTTCAGACTGGTCTTTTGTGTCTTCAATGTTCTGCAACACAGAGTATTGTTTCATCTAGGCATTAGTCTGAAGTTGTTTATGACAACTTCGTGAAATTTACTGTGCAAAATAATTATGCCACTCCTTATAAATTCATATTTAGTTGATAAGCTATTTCAATTATGCAAACACCACGTTTTCGGGTATCAGTCTATGATTCTGTTGGTATATATAAATGACACCCATCAAATCGACCCCAGGCTTACACTTCTCGAACAAGGAAGAGACACAAACTTGCAGTATTTACCAACCAAGACCTTAAAAGTTGGACATCAGGGAGTTGAGATTGATGAGGGAATGAAAAACATTTGGCAACAGTTGTTTCACAAACCCACCAAAGAGTAGAGACATCACACAATAGCTCTACTTTTATTGCCACATGAGCATTCAGACCACATGTGAAGAGGTTGGCACTTTGTGTAACAAAAAAAATCACAATATCCTTAACTAATCTTCCCAAATACATATATCACAAACCTTGTTGGCTATTAAATTGGGAGCAAAGTTCATAACACACCTGGTTTCAAGAGCGATCGACGACCATCAGATGCCTGAAGATTACAAGCACAATTCTAGCATTGATGCGACAATATTGATGTTGTTACGCTTATGAAATGCCTCACAACCTGCACAATCATGTAATCATAAATGTCACAATGAAACACATGAATTCTCAGATCACATGTATGAGGGATGGGAGCGCAATAAAATCTGATTAGCATTTCATGACTCCATTGGCGATCTAGAAAGGTTGGTCGGTTAGTTTTGTTAAACATTTTTATTGATCTCATTGACGTGGAACTCGTGGTATAATAGTTCATTATAAATCCACCAGACTTTGCTACAACTGATTGTTAGGACGTATAATAGCTACACCTTAGTTCTGGTTGGTAACTAGTTTGTATGGAAACTATTTACCACTTACTTGATTTGAACATTGATCTGCGTACATAAGAGCTTCCACTGGACATGATTGGCAGTTAACTAGGAGGTACAGTTTAGACCCCTTGGCACTATTGGGATCATACTCACCTTGACCCATCTGGAAGTTTCATAAGCTTTAAGGACCCCTTCAAGT
>Ga0209611_10001770_pt1 | contig 37476 bp, 23 predicted proteins | sample S1TSphgellanicum_3_FD_187693 | JGI IMG/M metagenome (GOLD analysis project Ga0209611, IMG submission 187693) | Host-associated microbial communities from peat moss isolated from Minnesota, USA - S1T2_Fc - Sphagnum magellanicum MG (SPAdes) (version 2) | ecosystem: Host-associated > Plants > Peat...
CCAAAGAACCACCTTGATATTCATCATGGGTATGTTCTTGTTTCTAATAACCATGCAACATTGGTCCAAACTAGTGTTAGGTAAGTATCATTGTTGTTTAATTATTTGGTTTTTCAAAGCACTATCGAACTTAGGTATTTCTTTAAGAATTGAAACTAAAGAACGGTTGATTCTAAATATTTCAAAAAAATCAAAATCAAAGAGCTGGCTAGTTTTGGGTATTTAAAAACAACATAATTAAAGACCCATTGTAGTCCTAAATTAAGGCTTTTTCATGTTTGAAGCATGATGAGTATATGGTTAAAGGATCACATTAGTTCTCAACATTAGAGGTTTAAGTGTTGATTAATGATTAGATATGCAAGGGTTTAGGGTTTAATTTTCTAATGATGTTCTAATGCAAGGCAAAAGGAGATGTCACATTTTTTGAAAGCTTATGAACAAGCTTTGTTAAGGCCACAATGAAGAATGTATTAATATGACGCACAAAAGAAGTAAGATGATCACTATGTTGTGGAATTTGGTGTGATACAATTGTCTTTGTTGTTTTTGGAAATGAAACCTGTGGTGGAAGTTAAGGCCATTTTGATGAAGGAGTTATGTCACAAGTGGACAAGAGGGGAATGCATTATAAAATAAGAAGAGATCAAAAGACAAATGACAAGTGTGGGGGTGTTTTGTAAGATGCCCAAAATGTAGGTTGGAACTAAGAAATTTCTCTTTATCTTTCTACATTTGGTTCTATGTTGTGTGTGTAGGAGAATGGTCATGAAATGAAATCCCATGTCACATTTCTGATTTTGTCAAAATTTTCCAAATTGGTTCCATTGCACATGGCGAATTAAAGGACTAGATATTTAGATGCTTCAAGGTAGAGACACATGTGGAAGTGCTAATAATCTCTAGGGGGTTTATGAATTGGTCTAGTGGGTTTTCTTTATCTCAAGTTTGGTATACTTGAAAAATTATTGTTTTGTGTCTTCTAAAGTTGAATTGTTGAATCATGGGAAGTGAAACTTGTGAATATGGGAATTCCAAAAGAAGCATGGATCTAATATCAAAACTTCAAATGTAATGGGATTAAAACTAAAATATTATCTACCTATCTATTAGGTGTGAGATTATTAATGAAGTAATTATGTGTGTCAATAAATGCATGATATTGGACAAGGTGTAAAGGAATTTCCCAAATGTGGTTGAACTGTAGATTGAAAATTTTGATTACCATATCCTAATAAAATATATGGTGGGAGTTGATGTTTAAAAGAAGCCACATAGAAGATTGTTAGGGTTATATGTTATATGTTCACAAGGTTAAAACAAAATAAAGTATACCAAAAAAGTAGACATCTTCACTTTAACCTTGCGCCTTTCATATAACTACCATAAAGGAGCATCAAATTAGGTGAAAGTATGTGTAAACTAGCATTAGTTGGCTCTATTAAGTTTATAAGAATCTAATTCTAAGAAAATTAAAAGAAAATGAATTTTAAAAGTAGGTTAAAAGTACATTTGAAACTAATTGAAAAATTTGTGGTCAAACCTACTTTTTGGTTAGAAAAATTAATGAAATTGATTTGTAATAAGTTAGAAAATGAAGATTAACATATGTTTTAGCAAGTCATCCGAAAAAAAATCTATTTCCTTCTTATAAGAACCTACTTGACACCTACTTGAAACCAAAAGCCCACAATGAAAAATAGAGCCAAAAACTACTTGTATTTTTAAAAAACCTAGTTAAAACGTATTTTTACATTTTGAAATATGAAAATCGATGCACATTAGGGTAAACATATATCACATTTTGTCAATGAAATGTTAACATTCAATGTTTCACAATTCTATAATGGGTTTTGTTATTATTTTAAATCTACTTATTCCAATTTTGACAAGGTAATCAAGTTGTGTTCTTTATCTTGATTACACCCCATGGTGGAATGTCTACAATGTTCATGGCAAGTTTCTACCATACAATCAACATTTGTTTTGAGTTTTAGTTTTTAAGAAATTATTATTAAAACATTTCTAGATTTCACTCCCTTTTTTTTGTCCATACCACTAATTCTAGTCATTTAAAAACCCTCAAATATCCACATGTTTTCATAATGAATTGTTGGTTCTTTTTCGATATTTTTTAAGTTCTTGACTTTTAAAGTTTATTTCAAGTTAGTTGAAGGGTGTGTTTAAGATTGGTTTTGGGGCTAACAAGTTTCATAAAATCAGAACCATCAATGATATACTTATATAACAAATTTAAAATTTGACAAAAAATTGGCATTACTTGAAAGAATCACCCAACACTAGTGGGGATCTATCATACATTTTTAGAAACACAATCAATTTTGTATATCTAAAATTTTGAGTGATACATTACCAATTGAGTTCTAGTATGTCAAAAAAAATTCAAATACCTTTACAATTAAGTTGGTATAAATACCTTAATGATTAATATACCATTTGTTGGTAGCAATGGGGTTGGTTATTGAAGTTTGATATTATATAATATCAATATTGGTCACCTATGGCATGATCACATTTTACCTTTATTGAAGAAATTGATCATATTTGAATAATTTTCTACAATTTTGGGAGGAAAAAAAGTGAAAAGTGCACACATAGAACTCAAGGGAAAAAAATAAACTTCTTGAGTTCCAAATTTTTTTTTCAAAACGTATTTTGCGCAACAATATTGAAGGTTTTCATTTGAGGTCATCAACATAAGCATCAATCCTCCAACAAGCTTTTAAACCTCAAATAAGAAATAACTTTGTAAGCTTCCCAATCCACTTTTCCAATTAAATAATCAAATAACCATAAAGAAATATGAATGTTCCTAGGTTTTTGAAACCTTAAAATCCTCTATTTGAGGGGAGAGGTTTTATAAGTCTCAATCCATATGTATTCAAACATAATGTACTTGACATGTTGGGTTTCAACAAAGGTATCATTGTACTACCACATGTGGCGCCATATGCGATAATAAGGATATCATAAGAATATTATTACAACAAGCTTCTCCCAATTTCATTGTTTTCTTGACATTGGGACTAGTACCAATCTATATACCAAGGTTTCATTGATATATTTTAAATTGCATATGAGAACTTTGGTGTTGGTCTTTTTTTTGTAAATTTATACAAGGGGTAGGGTAAACATGCCTATGGTAGAACACTTAGTGTCTCAATGGTTGCCAAAATGCAAGGGAATGTTCCTTTCATTTTGGTGGCCAAAAAAAAATGTGCCCCTCTTTATGGGCACACCCATTGCACTTTAAATCGTCAAAAATAAAATAAATATGGATGAGATATGGCAATTTGAAAGGAGAGTCAAAAATTAAGAAGTGTAGAACACATGGTAGCCTTGACTGACAACTTTTTCACCCATGTACAAACAATATTCAATGTATGAAGGTTCACTACCTACTATTTTCAATTCATACATGAAAAATGTCCAAATAGTTTTTCATCCTTTAAATGTTCACTTTATAACCCATGGCCAAGATCCTCCCAAAGAAAGGGCAAAAAATCCAATGGCCATGGGCATAGCCAAGTTCAATTTAGGGTTTAGGGTTGCATACACTTGGGAGCAACACAAAGTTGTGGGTGGCAATGTTTTTTTTTTTTTTTTCAATTTTGTCATGTTACACTAGAGGTGGTAATCATTCCAAAGATAATTTAGCCAAACTTGGTGACTAAAAAATCTGAAAATAAAAATTTTGATGCCTCCTTCTATATTTTTGAAACCTCCTTACTAGACATTAATGTAGCAATTTGTGACATTTAATATTTTTAATTTTTCTTTTCGAAATTTGGTGATTTAAAAACCCAAAAAACACCCAAATTTCGCCATTTTGAAATTTGACATTTGGCAATTTTTCAAAAAAAAGAAACATCATTGGTGGGCAATCCTCATGAAGTTCAATACTTCTACTTCTAGAAAGAAAAATTTCTCCACAACTTCCTTTCTAGCCTCTAGAATTGTCTCATCCAACAAAATCATGAGCTCCTCCTCCTTCAAGCTTTGAAAGCTCTTGGGTGATGCTCCTCTTAGTCCAAGTCGGTGATGTTCTTACTTCTCTTATTCATTTTTTCTTGAAAATAATCAAAGTCATGAGGCATTTCATGCTTTTGCTTCTTGGCAATGCAATTGTTTCAAGTTGTGATGTTTCTTTTACTTGTGCTTCCAGTAGTCTGGTTGTTCCAAAGACATGATGCTCCTCTTTTTCATGATTTTCAAGTTGCTCCTCTTGCTCATGCTTTCCTTGATGCTCCTATTGCTTGTGATTTTTGTCAAACCCCCTCTTACTTGTGGCTTTTATGTGATGTTCCTATTCCTCTTACTAGTAGTCCAATGGCTCCAAGCCATGATGTTCATCTTACTTGTGCTTCCTAGTAGTCTAGATGTTCCAAGCTATGATGTTCCTTTTGCTTGTGATTTTCATCATGTTCTTTTTGCTTTTGCTTTTATGTGATGTTCATGCTCCTTTTCTTAACAATCTAGCGGCTCCAAGCCATAGTGCTTTTCTTGATCATGCTTCTTGGCGACCTAGTTGCTCCAAGTTGTGATGTTCTTCCACTACAAAAAAAACGAATTTTTTATTTAAAACTATTTTGATTTGGTCGACTTGATAATGAAAATAAAAAGTAAAAATAAAAACATATTGATAAAAATAATAAAAACGAAAAAAAAAATCTATTTTTTGAGGCTGAAAGTTTCTGAAAATCGCATATTTTAATATTTGATAGTTAATACTCAACAATTTATGATTAATAATTTATATAATTAATTAATCACCAAATAAATTTCAATTAATAACCAATAATTAATTATAATAAATAACTAATAATAAATCAATAATTAATAAGTATAATTTTAATTAATAAGTATAATTTTAATTAATAAATATTAAATTATTTAATGTTTAACATTAAATATTTAGTAATTCCTAGGAAATAATCAATTATTAATCATTGATATTATTTATTTATTTATAATTTATAATAATTCCTCAATCATTTTTAATCATTTTTATTAATTACCTATAGGTAGGTACCTAGGCCACTTAGGCCTGCTAGGTATGTAACCTAGCTTAAGCCACCAAGGCCTACAAGGTAGGTAGCCTAACCTAGACCACCAAGGCCTACTAAGTAGGTATGTAACTTAACCTATGCTACCTACACCTACTAGGTATGTAGCTAACATAGGTTATGCAACTTAGGCCTACTATGTACGTATGTAACTTAACCTAGGCTAACTAGGCCTATTAGGTATGTAGCTAAGCTAGGTTATGCCATTTAGGCCTACTAGGTATGTAGCTAACCTAGGTTACGCCACCTAAGCCTACTAGGTAGGTACAAAGCTTAACAAAGGCTACTTAGGCCTACTAAGTATGTAACTAACTTAGGCTACGCCACCTAGGTCTACTAAGTAGGTAGCCTAAACCTAGACCTACCCAGTAGGTTAGGCTACTTACCTAGTATGCCTAAGTTAAATTTATTAATAGTCTGGTAGGTACTTATATAACCTATTAAATAACATAGGCATAAATAATTTACTAGGTAGGTATAACATAGACCTAGTAGATACCGATAAGGCCTAATAAACGATAACCTACATGTTACTTAGGTACACGCATTTATTAATAGGTACCTTCTACTTACTTAGGCTACCCTACTTATTGAATGTGGTCTACTAGAATAATTGGTTCAAAAAATAGAAAAACCTACCTATTTATTTAAATAGTGTTAAAAAATTCAAGTTCATTTAGTACAATATGCATGTTGAAAAAAAATTCATGGAAGTTGATTATAATATGTTGGTTCAAAATCATGTTCATTACAAATATGTTGTACAAAAATATCACTTTTTGGGATGGTGGTGCAATGGTTAAGGACTTGATTCCTCAATGTGGAAGTGAGGAGTTCAATTCCCCACACTTGCAACCTAGGCTACTTTGGCTCTTTAGGTGACCTTATTAGGTAGCCTAGGTTGCAAAAACTACTAAACCACCTAGCCTAGGTTACTCGGCTTAGCTTAGGAGCCTAACCTAGGGGGTTTGGTTTAGCCTTAATGGCTTAGTCTAACCTAGGTGGCTAAACTAAATGGTTTATCCTAGGCTTAAGACATAGGGTTGGTAGCTAAATAAGTAAATTATTTTGACATTAATTATTAGGTTTATTAATTAGGTAGGTAAGTAGGGTAGGTAGGGTAATTAATTAATTAATATTTTCATATTAATTTTAAATAAAATAATTTAAATAATTTTTTTTTTTGTTTGTCGCCCAAATTATATTATTGTCATGGTGATTCAATAAAGAAAAACCAACCCAAAAGACCCAATCAAAATAGTCAAGTCCAAATCGACTTGTCCAAAATGGCACTTTGGTCAAGTTGGACATGGGGGCAAAAAACCCATATGGGGGTTTTTTTAACCAAAATTCCCTGTCAAAAAAACCATGATTTCTTGTAGTGTTTTTGTTCATGCTTTTGAGTGGTCCAATTGTTCCAAGTCATGATGCTCTTCTTACTAGTTGCTCCAAGCTATGATGTTCCTTGTATTAATCATTCCAAGTTGTGATTCTCTTCAAGTATTAGTTGATCCAAATAATGATGCTCCTTTTGCTACTATTTCCTAGTAGTTTAGTTATTCCAAGCCCATGATACTCCTACTCTTCTTTCCACGATACTCTTTTTTTCATGTTTTTGTTGTGATGCTCTTGCTTGTGTTTTCCTACCTATCAAAGTCACAATAGTTGCAATCCACTCCCATTGCCCCCCATTTCATGATCATTCAATTATGAAGTTTGGGGGTGTATACGTGCTAAAATATGCCCATTTGTTCATTGCCTTGCCATTGTTGCATGTCTACCAGCTCATTGTGCTTATGTTGTGAATCCAAGGTTCGCACTTCAGTATCCCAGGTTTTGTGGAAGGTGTTTCTTGCATATTTTATTGTTGTTGCAAATTAGGTTGCATCAAATTGGACCTTTACACACTAATTGGCTACTTGTTATGTGGCTCACTATATTGCAACCACCACCTTTACTATTTTTCTAGCTTTATTTTCTTCCCTCTCTTTTCATTTTGCTTTACTATGCTCTTGTATTACTACTTTGTCAATTGCCTTTTTTAACATGATTCCCAAATATTTAGTAAAGGTCATTATATGTGATCTAGAGTGATCCACTAATAATTCTATGCCTTGTGTAGGTTCTGTAGGTAGACTAGGTAGGGCTACCATGTTTTGTAATGGCATTACTTCTTGAGTGAGGTTCGTTGAGGTGGGAACATCTTCTTATTGAATTGCTTCAACTATGTTGACTACTTTTTCGACTACTTTTTTTATTAAACTTTGAAGCCTTTGCACGTAAATCAAGTCTCCTTTTGTTGTGCAGTTATAGTCCATCATTTGTAGGTTCTATTGCAAAACCCATATTTGTTATGTTAAACAATTATGTAGCAGTTCTCTATTCTTGTTCATCTTAACCAACTTGGTCACTTGATATGTAATCCGCTTCACCCTCACCCTTTTCACCTTCACCCTCTTCATTTCTTGATGTTGTTGATGTTGTTATGTAAATGGTTGAAGGTGTTATTCGATTGTCCATTGTTTTAGGGTTAAGTGGCCATATTCCAATAACCTTAAAACTAGACCTAATTTTTTTGGTGTCAAGGATTGGTCCAAGGTTCTATCCACTTAGCCAACAAGTGTAATTTTGTCTAGTTCTTGGTATTTGTTGAACTAGCCATAACCACATCCCTTTATTTCTTAAATGTAGTTTTGAATGGCTCAAAACATGAAACATCAAGGGGTTGGAGTGCACGTGAGGTGTGCAAGGATAAGGTTATCATGTCTAAACCAAAGCCATTGCTTGTTCTAAGACTTCTAGTGTAACGTGTGATTTGTGACCATCTAGAACTAATAAATGACAATTGGTTTGGGAGATCCCATTTGGAACTTAGTCTTTGAAAAATGAAAGGAATTTTTTGAAAAAGAAACTTGTCATCCATGTCTTTATTTGCATCGCCATACATGTTCTTGGTTTGTAATGTTGGATGTAATTGTCACGTAATCTTTCTCCTCTGAATACGTAAAACCCAAATAGAATTGAGCCAACAACATTAACAACACAATTTGTCATTAACCATTTTCGGGACTTGGGCATGGTGCTATAAACTATTTGTGAACCCCTCTTGGGCAAAACCCTAGCTCCTACTTACCTACCTACTTGAATCCTTATTTCATTTCCAAATGTGGTTTGGCTTATATTTGTGTTGTTGGTAAAGGGTTGCCAAGTTGAAGTAAAAGGATTTGGGTGAAAACACACTATGATGTACATAATTTTAGGAAAAATTGGGAGTACATATAGTATAAAAAGTAGTATCACATAAGATTTCACTCGTTTAGAATTTTTTTAGAGCTCACATGTAGTTAATTTGAACTTCAAACATAAAATAAGTTATTAAACCCATCAATATGCAATTGATTAGCAGTTGTATCATTGTGTAATAATACTCCAATAATTTATAAACATTGATTTAGAACCCCTATTTTATAACATATTATCATTTTTTTATTAATTTTGAAAATCCATTAATTTTATGTAAAATGGTAAAAACAACATTTAACCCATCTACATCTTGAATGGAAGAACATTTTACAACTTAATAGGATCACAATTTTCATCATTCTTATAACATAATGTACTAACAAATGTTTTTAAAACATTTGATATAAACTTCACAACTTGAAAAGAAATTGAAAATTTTAATGATTTTTATTTTTTTTCATGGTTGTCTTTTTACATATGCAAAATTTTACAAATAAACTACCATTAAATCTAGTCCTTCGTAGTCTTTTTTTACAATTGCAACACCATGACAATGTTGTTGCAAAGTGAAAATGTATTCCAATTAATAATTAATTTTTTCATATTTGTTCCAATTTCATGATACAATGGTATATTGGGATGTAAACCACCATTAATTGAAAATTTTAATTATTAAATGTTTTCCAAACATCCGCCATGATATATCAAAGTTCCATAGGTATCGAAAATTGTTAAACTATGACAAATTTTTGTTTACACCATAGTGTGTTTTCACCAATTTGCAAGAATGAACAATGAATCCTTATGCTCTTTGAGACTTTTAATCCCTTTGTTTATCTAATGCTTATGTTAATATGCCTTTTTGGAACCATTTCCACCAAGAGCTTCTTGGAACACCATTCCTGAATGGTGTTGGTCTTATTTGTGTGATTTTTACAACCTTCAACTTCAATTGTTGTATGGTGATGGACAACTTGCATTCCTTCATAGTTAATGTCCACTCAACTATGGCTTTGTCTTCCTCCTCCATTGACACATCTATTAATCCCATCTTATGGTTCCTTGTTTTACTGGTCAAATGATCAGATAGGGAAGTAAATGGTATCCCCCATGACCTACATGTTTTTTTGTAAAGACTGAGTCCCTATTTCAACAACCTCCATTGCTTCTTCAAGAGCTTGATCAGTCTATGTTTGATCTCTTTGTTCCTGGTGGGTGTTTTCTCCTGACTTAACATTAGGTGTGTGGTGTGTTTGATGCAAGTGTTGTTTATTGTATTTTTATAACAAGTGTAATAGGTGTAAAAAATGTAGTTGGTGTAACAGGTTTAATAAATATAGTTTTTGGTGGTTGGTTTTCTAAGTATCCATTAGCTGGTCCAAGAAAGTAGATCGATGCTTTAAAGGCTAGATAATAGACATCATTTTGAACTAGCCCCTCATGGCCCAAACCTCTAATTAAAAAGTCCTATGTAGTTTTTTCCCATTGAAGGTATGTCCTTATTCTTTTTATAATCCCCCTAAGACTTTCATGGATGCCAACGCCATGGAATTTATTCATTTGAATTTCCATCCATAACTTGTACTAAATTTGTACCTAATTTTTAATTTAGTTTCAGTTCACTCTTAGTTAACTTTTAATTAAATCTTAGTTCACTTTTAATTAACTTTCAATTCACTTCTAATTGATTTTTAGTTAAATTTTAATTAATTCCTTATCAACTTCAATTTAAGTCCTAATTAAGTCCTAATTAAACTCGCAGTTAAGTCCTAGTTAATTTTTAGTTAAGTTTAGTTAACTCATAGTTGACTTTCAATTAGCAAGGTTTTAAAAAAACTTCTTTATTTGATGCACACATGGAGGCCTCCTTGGAAACTTCCTTGAGCTAAGTCCCCAAAGGGGTATAAATAGAAGTAGGATCCCTCATTTCCTTCAATATGTTCAACATTAGTTTTAGGCACAATCTTACACCATAACCTTGTCATGTTCTTTTCATGTTCGTATTTGCATATGTTAGCATAATAAATTTCCCTTTCCACATTGGTATGGCACGTCTTGTGTTTTTATTTTTAGTTCTTATGTTCTTGTTTTTGAATCACATAATTTTGTCTTGTTCTTTATTTTAAAATTAGACTTAGACCTTTTTTTAAATTTTTATTATTGTGATTCTTCATGTTTTTGACAAAGACCACACAAAGTTTGCTAAGTTAAGGTAGGTCTCGAAATCATATGATTTAAGTTCACCCTTTGAGGTCATGAGTTCATAGAACCTTGAAAAATCTTCCCACACTAAACCCTTGTTTTTGATCAATGTGTAGGTTGTCAAGATAAACTTATATGTGTAATTCACCCATGTAATTTGGTATTTTGGCTTTTTAGGCTTCAAATTTTTAGCATTGACATAATGAACTTTTGTATCCACTAATAATACAACTATTTAGAAAACTTTTCTTTGTAAAGTTTATCAAGGGTTTAAAAATTTATTTCTAGTGGATCAAAAATTGAAATGTGCAAGTGTTTTTCTACTTCCTCTCTTGCTTCATGCTTCCTTTCTTTTTTATCTACCTTGATTATTGATAAATTTTAAAAAAAAAAAAAAAAACATTGAAAGTTGTTGGTCTGGGTGAAAATCCTTTAAAGTGTACCACATAGGATGAAAAGGGTTTAGTCCTTATTGTAATTGTTTTTTACCTTATATTTTGATCCCCTAAAAAATAATGAATCAAAAGTTGTCAAAAATTTCAGATGGACTATATTTTAGATTATTACAATTCTAAATTCCATCATAATCATCCATAAATGTGATTTTATATGGTGAAAAAGGAGTAGGTAAAAAATACAGAAAAGGGTGACGTTGTGACAAGATTTTGGTACACTTTAAAAAAATTGCACTCGTCTACTTCTCCTTTCACCTTTGGATTTACTTTAAATGCATGATGATTTACCTTGATTGATGGAAATTGAACTGTAGATGGTAATTCTTGAATGTCCCCTTCTACTATCATGCTTGTCTTTTCTTGATCTGCACTAAGATTTGTTTTGGTGGTTGGAATTTGAAGTTTTGATGGTAATTTCTAAAATCAGATTCAATTTTCACCCTATCCTTTCTCTAACCTAATGTGATCCCATAACTTGAACATAGACCCTTTGATATCTATTCCAAAAGTATTACACTAAAACAAAAGAGTTCTAAGAAATGTTGTAACTCCACACTACTTGGTAGCTTTGACATTCTTAGCTTAAAATGAACTTGGTGAGAATGAGAGAAATGGAATGAAAATGAAACTCTCAACCTTAAACCTTGCTCTAAATATTTTTTTACGTTTTGGCACCAAGTTTGTATGGGATGGCAAAATGCACCCTTTGATGGGTGTAAATCACCATAATGTGTTACCCGTGCTTTGACAAAATTTAATTATTTTGGGAACATGTGCATTGGAAGACTAAGTCCTAATCTAACAACTGTTGGCTCCCTCCATTATTTTTTTACTATGAACCACAAACAACCCTATAACCAAACACAACATTCCTTTTGGTACTTCACTATTCAAAGCCCAAAAACCCCACCATTTTTCAAGAGTAAACATTTAAAAAAAAAATTGGGCACAAATAACACCCATATTCAAACACAACAACAAAATTTCTAAACACAAAAAAAAAATATAGGGACGTAAAAGTTCATTTTGTGGGCACATGATGTAAATGTCCAAACACAAAAGTTTATGGGTGAACATTCGATCATAGGAAAAAAATTAAACATTGAAAAGATTAGGGTTCCATTGGTCATGGGCTATTTCCTAAACATAATGGGCATTCACCTATAGGTGCGTGTTTGCCTATAGGTGTATTTACCCTACTTAAATGAACATTGATATAATATGTATATTCCTCACCATATATGACTATATTATGATGACACCATAAAAACAAAATTTAGGTGCCAAAAATTGCATGCAGGTGTGATAGGAACCTTCATGAAAGTAATTAGTTTATTCCTTGCAAGCCCAAGGACATGGTTACAATCCCAACTACAATGTAACACAAGGTAGCACAAAAGACCTCAACCCTAATACACCATGGGTACAAAAAACCTAATTCCATTACCATATTCATAGTTGATAGCATCCACCATAAACTTAACAAAATATTGTTATTGGAACCTCTTTAGGTGTGCATTAACTTGTGCTTACCCATACCAATTTGCTTTGTGTGGGTGCAGCCCCAAAGACATATTGTATACAAATAGTACCTTTTGAACTTCAACACTTGGGTGTTGAAAAATTATTTTATTTTTCAAAATCCACTTCAACAATTAAAAATAATAATTATTGAAAATTTGCCAATAAATTATAGGCAACTTCTTTGACAATTTTCTAGACTTTGAACCTCTAACATAATGAGATTTTTTTTCAACATTTTATATTGCATCTTTTTGCAAAAATGGGGAGACTTCTCTACCCTATAATTACTGAATACATGCTCTACAAGTGGATTGGTCTAAAGAAAAAAGCTCCCACCATTAAAAGAAAAAGGCCAATATGTGACCAACACATATACAATTACTTACAACTATTTACTTTTTACAATTAAATGTTTACCCTTTACAATGAGTGTGACATCATGCTAACATCAACCAAATCACCTATGACTAATTTGCGACTAATCTGTGACTAAATTGGTTTACATCTATATATGGGTTGGATTTATCATCTAAAACTAACCATTTAAAGTCCCATTAGTTGCAAACAAAGTGATGTTTAATTGCAATCAACATATGCCTATATACATCAATTATAATAATAATTTGATTTATGATTCAACTTAATATTCATAATATTTTTATTGTAATTAATACATAATTATCATAAAATCATAATAACTACTTTACTTATACATTAATTATAATATAGATATAATTTATAATTTAGCTTAATTATTCATAATTTTAATTTTAAATATTTTTAAAAAATTAGAATATTGCATTTAAAATTAAATGAATTAATTTAATTTTTATAATTGTCAAAATTACATTCCAATATACTAGAATATTTAATTATGTACTTACACTGTATAGTTTTTCCTACATCATAAAATTTTAGAATAATTTTATTGCAAACTTAAAATGATTATAATAAATAAATAATTTATTACCTCTTATGTAAGATGAATAAATAATATTACAACATTAATTTTCACATTAAATAAAATGATAGTTTTCAATCAAAAGAAATAAATATTGTATTTATAACACTTATGTTTTAGTAATAATAATAAAATTTCGTATCCTAATTGAGAAGTTATGTCATATAATTAATATTTTTATTCAAAATTTTATAATAATCTTAAAATAATGAGCAAATTTTCTGTTATTATTGTATTTAAAAACAAAGATACATTAAAATGATTGTATGTATTATTCAATATGTACTTATTTACAGTAAATTTTTAAATTAAAAACAAAAAATTTTATATTAAAAATTATTATTCTATAGTGACATAAAATCATTGTAATTATTTCAGATAAGAATTAATTATATTAATTTCATAATTATTCTAATTGAACATAATTGCTCACAAACTGTAATTTATAACTTTAAATCTAAATTAAAGTTTTGGAAATTTTATAATGTAATTAAAATAATTATTGTAATGATGTAATTGTAGGAATTATTATATAGTAAATTTTTTAAATAAAAAAATATGTAGTTACTTATTTATGATAAATATTTTTATAAAAATATTAATGTAATTAAGAATATTAATATATGTCCAGAAAATTATTTTATTTATAGTTATTAATTATCAGTGGATTTTGTTTTTACTTTGATTGATAATATTTTTTACAATAATAAATGAAATTATATATTAATAATAGTAATAAGTTTAATATTAATTTTAAAAAATATATATTTTTAGGAATTTCTTTTTTAATAACAATTATTAGCTCATTATTTTGAATTGAAAAAAATATTTATAATATTTATTTCTAAGTATAATAATTAAATTATTTCTACATTAATTATATTATTTATAATTTGACTAGATTGTAAAAAAAAAATACTTTTAGAAATTTAAGTTATTTATTTATCTATGAATTATGTATTGACAAGTTGTGAATAACTAGATAGCTAGTTAGTTAAATATTAAGAATTTATTAGTTATTTAAAAAATTGATAATGAATACTTAATATTTGTAGTGTTTAATTTATATTTTAAATATATAATAAATTTAATCATTATTAATTAACTAATTAATATTTTTCTGATGAGCCATGTATTTGAATTGTTTAGAAATTTAAAAATGAAAAAAAAAAGGCATGAGGAAAGTTTTGAAGTTGTAATTTAGTTTGTGAAAAAATTGCGATTTGAAAATTTATCCCATATTTTTTGTTCTTCATTCTTAATTTGAACATTATATAAACAAAGGGTATGGTCATCCAATTTCACATTAAAATTTGTGTGCACATGGGATGAGCCATTCAAAAGGCTTAACCCAAAACAAAAAGAAAAATTATGCATAATTTTAAACTATTTACCTCCCCAACCTACCTATCTATCTAATTAAATAGGTGCTCAGTTGGACCTACCCACTTAGGTTGACCTATGTACTTACTTACCTAAATACCTACCTATATACCTATTTAGTCTAGGATGGTAGGACCCATGTACCTACCTTTTTACCTAAGTAGGTAGGTAGGTATTTAACTTAAGTTTGTAGGCACCTACTTATGTACCTACCTAAGTACCTACCAAACTTAATATTAATTTTTTGTATTAATTTTCTTTAAAATATCATTTGGCTTATTTACATTGGGCCACATGTCATAATATAAATCATCTAAACATGTGAATTGAACATTTAGATTATTTCAAAATAATAATAATATTTATTTTAAATAATCAAACATTAGGACACATGGCAACACACCATTTGCCCTTAATAATGACCAAAATAATCGCATCTTAATTGCATGTGACAATACGTATACAATGGAATCAAAGGATGAACTTGTATTTGTTGATTTTTTTGTTCATTCAATACCCCTTGTCGTTTGCAACTAATATCACATGCAACTTGTCCAAGGCAACTAAGGAGATTTTAGTCACAAATGTCACTTACGACTAAAATTTAGTTACACATATAAGTCGAAAATAGATGTTTCTGTTCTAGTGCATGTTTCCATCAATCTTTGTATTTTTTTTCCTCCTTTATATTTTTCTTTAAATTTTGGTATTTTCAAACAAATAATTTCTAGAAATTTTCTTTGGAATTTAAAAAATAATTTAAGTTTTTCCAAACCTGAAAATGGTACTATGGTATTCATATTTACAAAAGTTCAACATTTTGTAGCAACCAAGTTATTTTTAAGATCATGAACTACCATAAAAACTTGTTCTTCCAATTATATAAAACAAGTAACCCAATAGGTGGGTTGGGTTTGTCCTTGTGAATTCACAACCTTTATTTTGTCTAGTTAAGGGTTGGTTTGCAATCCCAAGTACCAATTGTGATTTGGTAGAGTGGGTAACATTTTGGCCACTCATTTTCTTTACATCTTTTGTGAATTTAGGAGTCCATTCTTGACCCAAACACATATTAACTAGTTTGGGTGGTGAAATTTGAATGTGAAATATGAAAATTAAATGATTTTTGGGGCTTTTGATCATTAGATTTCTACATTAGGTTCCGACAAGTTAAGGTAGCCAAGGAGAAAGATGGATAGTTTTAAAAACATTAATTTCATATTAAACACTTTATACCCAAATTTGGCTACATCTTCTTTACTTGATTGTTACTTCAAATACACCACAAATTTGAAGGAAAAAAACAAAAGAACACAAAGAACATTAGCAATTAAAGATTCTTTTCATAGACTTTTTGGTAGATTACCTCCATTCCTAGGAAGAAAATGTTTCCAAAGGCCCCCCATTCACACAATTATAATGACTTTCAACCAGGGTTTTTCTTTTATCAATTTGGTGATATAAAAAAATTGATGAAAATTTCCAAAAATTACCAAAATTATTTGAATTGAGATTAAAAAAAACACATTAATCCAAAAATCTCCCAATTGTTTTTTGTTGAGAAAACAACAAAATTTGTTGAACAAAACTTCACTTCTCTTAACCCTTCAAATATTTTTTGGGCAATTAATCAATCAAATTCATGCACAAAAAAATCCAAGCATCCTAGACACAAGAATGATGTTTTCTCCAAATGGATGGTGTCTTTCCCGCTTCCCATCCAATTACATTGCAACATAATATGTAGTATTTGCCTCAATGGCTTGTCACCACAATAAAAGGGCTACAACAAAACCACATTTGATGAGATAGAAATCAAAGGAATTTTTGTTTTATGTTGAAATTCACAAAGAGGTGTGACAATAGCACAACACTAAAACTAATTATTACATATAACATTTAAATTATAAACTATGGACCATGAAGAATCAATACTCTCCAACTTCTCTCTCTTGAGCCCAACTAGTTTAAACATGGCAATTTATAAATCCAACTCCTAGCTTTAGAACATGAACCCCACCATAATTTCCCATAACTCAAAACCCATGAAGTTGAACAAAAAAAGGGGAATGAGTACCCAAATTACCCATTACAGATGTAGTTTCAAAATCCTAAAATTATTTTGATACACAATCACTTCCTTCCAAAATAGATCCCATAGTACCCCAACATTGTGAAATTTATCCCCATCACAATCCCAATTACCATGAATAACCACTCATGCAACCCTTGTAGTTTTCATCACCTTTTGCAATCGATCCTTACATTAAACATTATAATCTATATAAGTAAGAAAACTAAGGTGCATTGGAAATGCAAAATTCTCAATCAATTTCCACAATGCTAAGGCATTCCACCCTCACAAGAAGTACTAACATACCTCTTATTCAAAAACCACACAACACCACACCAACAAAAGGAGAAACATCCATGATGCAATTTTCCTACACTACTTAAATTCTAATATTAGAATTTAACTTCCCATCTCCAGAAGCTCCTTTCTTATCTTGACAGTTTGCATTTCCTTCCATCACATACATTTGAAAAGCCATGCAAAAAACAAGTTAATCAATGCCAAACGTTGTCAAACTATGAAGAATGCAAACAAAAACACATGATTTGCAAATAATAAGCGACATCAAAAATAGGAAAAAAACAGAAGCAGGAGCATTGCGGCTCACTCCACTCTTCATGATTACAAACTGTCTTTGGTTTTGGTATTTTCTGCTAGTCCTAATCTATGCGTAATCATCCATTCATTAGGTCATCATTTCATCCAACCACTAGGTGAGCCTTGTTCACATAGCAAAGAAATTTGGACACGAGTTTTGGTCACATGTGTCACCACTCCCTTCTTTAAAAAATCTCTATCTTCATAAATTTTGCCATCAAGAGATTATGTGGTAAATTTGTAAGTCCTTTTTTGCCCATTCTTAGTGTTTGATTCCAAATATTTTATTATGCAAATCATGTTCCCTTCATTTTGCTCTTGAATACCTTTTTTGGATCCTTGTAACCCACAAAATCATATGGGCCTTCCCAACTTCTAGCAAGATTTTTTTTCTTACCAAGTTTTTGCCTTTTGACTTTCACATCTCCCCTTTCAAAACCTTTGAAGAATTGCAACTCTTTTTGTGAAGCATAAACCTTGTGCTTCTTCAAATCCCCACTTGATTTCAACAAGTGTCCTTGCTTTTCCAAAATTGCCAATTTTGTTATGCATCTTTTTTATATCCATGGTATGTTTTCAAGTTTAGGTATTGCCAAATTTTAGAAGTATGGAATGTCTTCATGCCAATGATAACGCATTACCCTTTTTGTTGCTCTTTCAATATTAATAGGATCATACTCATCCTATCCCAACAATTCACTAATGAACAATTTCGTACTTAAGGGATCTTCCCAAATATCTAAATGTCGGACTTGCATATCGAGCTCCACCACCTATTCAAAAGAAATGTTATTCTTATCCTTTTCCACCAACATCTGTGCTTTATAAATTAAATCCTAGTAGTTTTGCTAATTATTCTCCATTGATTGTCTTCTAGCAATTTTGTTTTGTGAGCCTTCATCAGCCTTGTAAACAACCATTTCTCTTCTTGCTTCATCATTGTGGCCCATTTCATCTCCATCCAACACTATGAGTAAATTAATCACAATTTCATCTTGAATGACTTGGAATCGTCTTGTACAATTCCATTAAAATCTTGAATCTTATTATAATAATCTTCATCTGCTTCATATCCACCAAGAAGGTTTTTGCTTAATGCATCCACATTGGCATGCTTGGTTCCCGCACGATGGACAATTTTAAATTGAAGTCTCAGAGCATGGATATCCACCTACCTCTATGTCCATATGCATCTAAGACCATAGTAAGCCACTCAAGTGGTTTGTGATCTATCTTCAACATAAAAAAATCTAGTGAAGGTATTGTCGAAAATGCATTATTACCCAAACAAGTGTGTAACACTTTCCTTCCATAAGATGAAAACACTTTTGCATAAGGAATAATCCTTCTTGTCATAAGCTACAACTTGCTCTTGTCTTTCCAACTTTTGTGACAGAATAATACCCACTCCCTTTATAGACTAATCAACATCCAAAATAAAAAGGTATGAAAAATCAAACCTTGTCAACATAATAACCTCCACAAGCCATTTTTTCAATGTTACATGCAAAGGCTCCTTGGTAAATAGGTGTCCATAAAAACTTATAGTCCTTTTTAGTCAATCCAAACAATGGTTCTATAATTTTTGCATAGCCAAGAATGAATTTCTTGTAATAGCCTATGAGACCTAAAAATGCCATTACATTGGTCACAAACTTAGGAATTGGAAATCTTTCCATTATAGCCCCCATTACTAGGATATGTGGTCCCAACCATTACACAATCCACTCATTTTTTAGTGAATTAAACCAATTCCACTATAATGACATTATAATGACATTTAGCCTAACATAGTGGAATGGGCTAGTGATTGGGGTTACGTGGCAACGACCAATGGAACCCTAGTGGATTGGTCTAATGATATTATGTAGCACAATCATGGAAAACCATCCAACAGTTTAGATTGGGCCTCCTTTTGCCATTGGATCAAATGATTAATTTAAAATATGGCAAGTTTTTCTCCATTGAGATGATGCCACGTGGCATTTGTAGGCATTCATTTGATGTGTTGCCACATGGCAAGCATAGGCATCCAAATATATGTTGCCATGTGGAAAACATTAAACATCTAATGAAGTGTTGCCATGTGGTAAGGCTAAGTTGAAGCACCTATCCACTAAATACCTAGGTAGCTAAACCTATGCACCAAGGTACTTAGGCCTAGTTGGCCTAAGTTAAAAACCTAACCTATTAGGAAGCTTAACATGGCTGATGAAACCTAGTAAGCCTAGTCCTAAATTGGTTTCACCAACTAAGTTACAAGATTTAGGACTTGAACCCTTCACCTCCACTTTGAGGGGCCAAGTCCTCAACCATTGCACCACCTCCTTTTTATATGAAATAAAATGTCAACAAAAACTCATAACACTTTCTTTCAACCTACTTAAATAACTTAGTTAAAATATACTAGACTTGTTTGATTTAAACTAATTTAGGATAGGTACCTATACAAATATAAGCTATTTAAACTAAGCACCTAAGGTAACCTAGGCTATATTGTAGGTTGACCTTAGGTTATATAGGTTACATCTAGGCTATGTAGGTTATATTTAAGCTATAATTAGGTTATGTACCTACATTTATGTTATGTTGGCTATACCTATGTTGGCTATATTTATGTTGGTTATATTTAGGTTGGCTAAACCTATGTTGGCTATTCTTATGTTGGTTATACCTATGTTGGCTATTCTTATGTTGGTTATACCTATGTTGTCTATTTTTATGTTGGCTATACCTAGGTTGGCTAAACCTATGTTGGTTGTTTTTATATTGGTTGTACCATCATTAGAAAAATCTAATAAACTTAAAGTTTTGTTATTTACCAATGCATTAGGTAAATAGGCTAATGTCCAAACACATAATAATTCAGAGTTCGACGAAATTCAAAGGAAGGCTCCTTTGTTTATATTTTACATTGAAATTGTAGTTTGACATTAAGCTATTGCACATATTAAACTACCTGAATAGTATAGCTTGTGTTGTCGACTCAAGTTTAAACTTGTCACCCAACTAATTTTTCTTTCCAACATTATTTTCTAGAATGTAATTGAATTTTCAAAGAAAAAAATGATTCAAAATTCAATATCTCCCACACCTAAGGTATAAAAAATTCCAAATCAGTTTTATTAAATCATATTATTAAGACATAAGGAAGTCAGTTTCATTTTATTTCAAATCACATGCAAAAAAATTTAGGGTATAATTTTTCAATAAATAATTTACTTGAATTTAAATAGGGTACATATAATTCATTATATATATATAATCTTCTAAAATATTAAATTTTTTTTTTTGAAAATACCTTTTTATCTCAAGTTCTTCCTAAAACAATTTACAAGGACTGATTTCCTCAACTATTGACAGCTTTCCAACAACACCAAGAGTGCTTCCAAATTTTTCTATAATTTTCAGTTTTTATTTTAAAAAAAATTTGTGAAAAATTTGTTTAATATTCAATAACTTCTCCACCATAGGTCACAACATTATGAAACTAATTTGGTGCAGCCCTACTCATCAAGCGCTTTCCAACAGTACCAAGGGCATGGCAATCAGTGTCTTTTTGTTTTTTGTTTTTTTTTTTTTGGACAAAATTTCGCCAAATTTCGACCTGAAAAATATTATTTGGACCTACACACAAGATTTTCCATGGAAAAAATGACCCAAATTCGCCAGACTTTTTTGATAAAGTTCCAGTAGGTAGCCAAGAATATAGAAAGATTCTGTTTTTTTCCCTACTTTCATATCTAATATGTAGCCAAATCTGGCTAAATCATCTTGTGGATAATCACCACCTCTGCTACATCACAAAATTGAAAAAAAGAACACTGATGGCAATAGATGCTAGGGTTTGGGAGATCTTGACACAACAAACAAAACATGGGGTGTGTGATACTGTGGCCGTGCCATTTGCATTAAAAAGTATCTTAAGGCGAAAGAAGAATTATGAAAACTCACATATTTCACCATGTGAAAGTATAATCTTCAAAAAATCTTCTAAAACAAACCAAAATCCTTCAAGATGTTATAACTCTATAACTAATCTCAATTTTCAACACAAGCCAAAACATCATCTTCGAAAAATCCTCATATAAAAATAGACCTATTATTACTACCTAAAGGACAAAATCCCTTAAGCTACTATACTCTACAATGAATCTAAACACAATATCCTTGCCTTGGTAGGCAAGGCCAACAAGACAAACCATCTACCCTCCTTTGCAAATGGATGTCAAAGTAATGTCAAATTACAATTCTAGTGTAACATATGTCACAATAAACATCACATATTTGTACATTGTAACAATGAAACCACAAAGTTTACTTGACACACATTGTGTCATGTGCAGCTGCCAATTTGTATGAGAAAAACCACATTTTGTCATACTAGTACCCTAGTTACAAGATCATCTTGATAAATTAGATCTCACAACACATAGTAAGTACCCTGCATGTGTGGAAAATCATGTGTTTGCAAGCTGCCCAGGTAGTTCCAAATTAAGGGGGTGATGGATCAATCAGCCGACTTCACCAAATTTGCAAAAACAAAACTTGATGATTGTTGTACAAATGATTTGAAAGCTTGGGTGTGGGTGGAGCAGCTGGATCCAATTATTAGAATACCAGGAGCTAATCTTAGCAAAATTCACAATCCCAGGAAAGGCTTCTCCAGGCCAATTTTGCCCTGCACATGATGAATTGGTCAAGTCCAAAGAATATATATATATATATAGTCCCCAGAAGCTGCAAACAAGTATACTAGTAATGCTCCTATTTTGTTTTCAGGAACCTGGTCAATGGGTGATGCAGCTACCAGCAGCTAGTCTCCTCTCTTTTTCACGAGTCCTTGTTCTTTTGTTGGCAAGAAATCAAACTTGCCTGGCAGTACTCCAACAGCAGCACCTCCACCAAACACTAACTACTACTGAGAGAGAAGTTACAAAGAGAGAGAGACAAGAAGATTGTAATTTAACTGCTCAATCCTGGTGTACTATAACATAACTCCTCAAGACTTTCATTTCCACATGTTTTGGAGATTGTAATGTTTGAAGCTTGTAATGCTCCGTGATAAGTTCATGTTATAATTGAATTTCTTTTGAATTTCTTTTGGAGAAACAATGGTGGCAATACTTAGGAACCTAAAACCCTAAACCTGCAAAAATAGTTGTATCATCCATTGTTGCATACTTTGTTGCCTCTGCCTGTAAAGGAGAGACTTAGAGAGATGTTCAATGTGAGTAACTAGTTTTCATTTGGTCTTGTGCATTTTGAGGAATATTCACCAGCTGTTGTACTATGTTCACTAACTACGAGTTCAATTGTTGAGCACTTCATGAAACAATTTCACATTTTGAGGAATGTTATTCATCAGGTGGTATCGTGTGATTTAATGTAAGTTCATTCTTGGAGAACTTTATGGAACATTTCTTATTTTAGTTGTTGTTGGTTTGAATAGTATTGTGGGTATAAGTGTAAATCATAGCTGCATAACACATCATATTCATGTAACATGTCATGTAAAACCATGTAAGTGTAAATACCCAAAAAACCTTTGACTTCTTCAACACGAATTTGTCTTATTTTCAAAGATGTTGAAATTTTCAATTTTTGATTTTTTCTTATAACAAAAATTTCTGAAGAGAAATCATTGAATATTCAAGAATATTTTATTTGTCAACATGAGAATTTCAGAATTGATTAATTATTTGAGAAGAATGTGTCCAAGCTGCCAAGGTACTTGGGGTAGCTGTGTAACATGTCATGTAAAATGGTGGAAGTGTGAATCACTGGCATAATGGGGGCAGTCTGAGCCATTGTGTGATGATGAGGCAAGTGCTTGCTTGTGAAATTCACAAAGTCTGTTGGGTTGTTTGTGATGAATATGTACATTGTGTTCAGGAAGCTTTGATGTTGAGCTCCAATTCCTGTTTCCCAAATTCACTCACTTCAGACATGGATTATCAATCAGCACCAAGAAGAAATGTTGGTTATGAAAATCATCAACTAGAAGTTGGGTCAAGAATTTGGCCATTGGTGTCGAAGAATTCACTTGAAATGAATACAATCAAGGATCATGGAAGAAGCTCCCAGTTTCAGATCCCAAGTGGTATGCAGTCTAGTGATTTGCAGTTGGAAAGATTGCCAAGGAAAGCAATGCCAACTCGTAGTAGAAGAAGTCTAACGAGAAGCTCTTGCACCCAAATGAGCTCCTCTGCTGCTACTGCTTCTTCTTCTTCTTCTTCTTCTTCTTCACCCATTGAGCTTAAACCTAATTGTGCGCAAATTGTTGCTCAAGTTCCAGCAAGCAATTCAAGCCATAGACATGAGTTGCAATGGAGTCAAGAGTGTGCATTGAGTTCCAACAAAAGATTCTTGAACCCATTGGCAAGCACATCAGAGTTCACAGGTTGCACTGGAATGGACAAAAATTTCTTGTTGAAAGGGCAAGAGATTCAAACATGTCAAGCTGCTGGGGAAATGACATTCAAGCTGCCTCAGGGCCTTGAAGAAGAACATAGTAATCTTGGATCCATGACCAATATTCTTCCCAGGTCGAATTTCCAAGGCAAGTATCAATGTTTGGATCGCACTGCCAGGATCAGACATCATCATCAGGTGGCAAGCGGTGAAGCAGCAGGAGATCAAAAGATTTGGCCCGGAATTGCAGCTAGTAGCAGCAGTGAACATCGAGGAGCTGCAGGACTGCATGGATCCGATGCTGCAATGCGGAAATTTCTTTGGCCCTCGGCTGTCATAAGCAGCGCTGCTCGTCCTGCAGGTCCTGAGGCAGTGTGCAAGAGAGGGAATCATGACCGGAGCTGCTGCAATATGAGGACCAGCTCAAGTCGATCACTTCCTTCTTCACTCATATTACCAGATTCAAGGTCATGTCATCAGAGCTGCAGCAATGTTGTCGAGTATCCTAACATTCTGTCAAGCAAGAAGATGGCCAGGAGCTGCAGTAGTACTACAGAACCTGCAGCACAATCCATGCTTCACCTCTCTCACAATCGATCAAAGGCCAACAAGTTTTTCGAACGAGATGGGCTCAACTGTCGTTATCTATTGAGCACTGATGGGTCTATGCAGGAGTTGCTGCAGCTGGAGAATGGTAGGGGCTGCATCGACGAGCATCAGCCACTAGGCCTTCTTCGAGGCTTCGATGACTACTCATTGCAGCAGCACATTCATCCTCCTCCTCGACCTCGACCAGCTAGAAGAATGAACACAAGTTTGTCAATCACGGAAAAATTGGTCACTATGAAACTGTCAGCTGCAGCAACAGTCGAAGGTTCTGCAGCAGCTGATCAAGGACATGATGCAGCAAAGAATGGTAGCAGCTGCATCATCGCTGATCATGATCGTGAAGCTGCTGCCGAATTATTCAAGCCCGAATTGCAACGTAGTCATAGATTCTATGCAGCAGGAGCAAACACTGTAGCTCAAGAACGGCTAGTACTTCTTAGTTCGAGGTTTGACAAGATCAGTTGTAATGAAGAGTACTGCAGGAATCACGAGGTGGTCGATGATGTAGAGACGGAAGAAGCTGCTTCATGTGTCCATATCGACTTGGTGGCTCCTTCAGCAGCCAAGTTTCTGGTGGAGACTCTAGCAGTGGATGACGACGAGGAAGAAGACTTATCAAGTCCAGAGCAATCGGCGAGGAGGATTTCAGCTGCAGTTCCGTTCAAGTGGGAGGAATCTCCTGGCAAACCCAAAGCTCAAGATCAGAGCAGTAGTAGAATATTGCAGGGAATGCACGACGCGATCTTGCAGCCTAGCTTGTTGCAATTACCTCCGGGTCGCTTACAAGGAGTTGCTGCTGCTGCTAGCTTGCATTCCGCAACACACGACTGCAAGAGGACGACGACACTGCATGGATCCTCTCATTTGATCAGCTCCTCACCATTGCAATCAAATACTCGTGGAACTACTGTAGCTTCTGCAGCAAAGTTGCAGCTGCCTCTGAAAGTGCGAAGCTCGAGCAGCTTCTCTGCAGCTGCTGCAGGTCCCCAGCTGTTGCAGTCCCCATTTAAGAAGTCCAGCTTTGATGATCATGCAACACCTGAAAACAAGCAGTTTCAAGGATCAACGATTGCTTGTTCTCATCATGGGCTTGAATATCATACAGATCTAGTTCATCCCGCCACTGCAAGCTCCAAAAGCTTGTCCTCCAATGCAGGAGATGATCAAAATGCTGCACCTTTCATAACTAGCGGAGATCAGCTTCTTCCATTCTACGACCGCATAGCAAACGTGGAGTTGTTGAACTCTGATCCAGGCTCATGTGGTGCAAACGCCATACAAGCTGCTGCTGATGTTGCAGCTTCTTCAAAGAGAAGAAGCAATTCTTCTTCCAAGAGCTTGAAGAAGCTTCATCCCACCAAACTTGACAAATCACAGATTGCTGTTGTGAGTACTTACCATCTTCTCCTTTGCTGCCTGCAACACCCCAACTGTGGGTTTCTTCCTCTTCTTCTTCTTCTTCTTCTTCTTCTTCTCTTGTACTTATGACTTGGCTTGATTGTTTACCTCTTCCATGACATTATCCTCTCTGCTGCAAATTTTACAATTGAACTGCATTCCTTCTAATTCCCATCATCCTTGCATCATTGTTTTTTCAATATGTTTCAATGAATTTCTCTTTTCAACTCCTGAATCCCAATGTTCATGATGATCAAGCCCATTCTTGATGGTGGTAAAGATTTGGAGGAAGTTCAGCTACAAGACCAATTAAATATTGGATTGTGTTGCTGGAAAACATGTGTTTTGATTTTCTTGTTTCAAAGTCTCAAACATATCAACTGATGCACAATAATTAATGTCTAAGCTCTTGAACTTCAATAAAGTGGCCAGTTTTTTTTTTTTTTTTTTTTTTTGGTTTTTGGAATGGCACTGTAGTGATTCACAAGATTTACACAAGAAGTTCATGATGCATGTATGCAGGAGGCAATGTGCAAGTCCTTCAAGCATGTATTATCAAGGTGTATAGTCCGCTGTTGCAATCAAGCGAGCTGCTTGATTTCACATCATGATCATTATAATTCCATCTCTCTCTATGGGACTTGAAATCTCACCAGGTGCCTGACTTCTGCTGCGTCCAGATTTAAAAAACCATCAGCTTGGTTTTTTGAATCCATTGTATTGCTAATATTAATGTCATCTACTGTAACATGCTTTTGGTGGGCCAAGAGGACCATGTAGAGTTTTCCATTTGTGTTTCTCACTATGCTCCTTTATATTGATGACTTGTATAACACACTTAAGGGGATTTAAGAATCAGAAACTGAAACAACATTCACTAACACACACTTTCTGCCTTCCATGTTGCAGCCAAGTTGAAGACATTTAGCAGGGTTTAAAAGGTCGATATGCTTGATCAATAGAATGAGAAACTACATCAATGAACATTGGAATTGGATACCTCTCAAGGCAAGGAGACTGGCTTCATACTCGTGTTATGCAGTGTTCCATGATCCCAAGGAGGTTACATCCAAATGTTTCCAGACAACACGCAAAAAAATTTAGGGTGCAAATTATTGGCAAAAATGAGAGGTAAACTTCATAAAATATATCTAGAATATTTTATTATATTTTAATATTTCCAAAAAAAAAAAAACCCCCTTTATTTCACATGCTTCATAAAATATACAAAGAGTAACCTCCCCAAGTCATCACCAATTTATCAAAAGGAAAAATATTATAGATCATTGCATGCCTTGGATTTTTATGTGTCCGAATAGAGAACATTTCATGTGACAATCACATCAAGACAACAACTTTCTGCTGCTCATAAGTTGTTTTGCAAATTTCTTTTTGTCTGTCAATTGCCTCTCTTCAAAGAACTTGCAAAACCCAGCTCTCATCACACAAACTTACCACATTGCAAAATAGACTTTGCTTTACATTGAGATAATATTTTCATTTTAATTCCTAGCGCTTCTGCAGTAAATTTCACATGGTCCCAAAAGTCATGCATCCAAATCATTTTCCACTTCAGAAATCTATCTAACCTTTGGAATTACTGTAGGTCAATTTCTGGCTTTCTCAAGATGTCAAATCCTTCCTACTATACTCATTCTAGTTTATCATGTTTCAAAAATGGGTTTCACTAATAGTACCATATTCCAGATAACATCAAGTGTGCTTTCCATTTTACATCCCAAGATGATCAATTAATGTTAGTTCTTGTTGTTGTTCAAATCATCAGTAATTGTTGGATTGAGCCATTTAGTTTTTCCTTGTCAAAATGTCAAAGTTGTAAGAGCATCTCCAGCAATGCTCAGTATGTGACCCTGCAAAAATATTTTTCACATACAAGTTTACTTACGTACGCTTCTGCAACCCCAACCACGGAACTGAAACTGGGACAGCAAATAGGTGGGGGACTACTAATAGCAAACCACCTGGGCCAATCATTATGATGACCAATCAGAAACACTGAGCATGGTTAGATCATATTTATTACAATCTTTTCTGCAGGTGCACAGCGCTGCTGCGCCATTTACCAGCCACAGCAACTTGTGCAATTATGCTGAGCCAAAACCATTTTCTTGAGCCAAACTGGGAAACGTTGGATTTTCTTCATCCAATTTTACTGTGCAGGATCACATACTGAGCACCACTGGAGATGCTCTAAAGCTGATAGACCTTAATTCAGCATCACAATGCAACAAATAACATTGGTCATCAAAATGAAATTTAAATGATGATGGAACAACAACTGCACATGGCATCATCACCCCATTACACTTGACCTAAATAGAAATCACTTACATGTAAAACTAACATGGGCAAAATCACAAAGAAGCCACAAGCGAATCCAGTATTTTTCAACTAAGCATAGCTAAACAAAACATGCTTGCAACATGTTAGAAACTTCCAAGGCCCATGATCTAACATTTTGAAATGTTGAACAATACCCATTTTTCAACCCCTAGTGGACATTGTTGTTGGATGCCTACTCAATAAGTTGCCTACCTATCCTCATTTGCCAAGACTGCTTTACCAGGAATATTCTTCTGTGCACTTGTGCAAGAGCAAAATTGGGCTAAAACAATTCATGTTCTTGTGTTGCCCGATTTTGGATCACAAGTTCTATCTCATATTCTTTGCAAGGACACCTTTTCCACCACCAAACAACCTACTTCACCAAACATGCATTGACATGCTCAATCTCAGAGACCTGGTGTGTACTTAGAATTGGTAGCAATGAAATTGTGCTAGATCTGGCAGCATTTTGGACCTACCATTGGGTTCAATGTTGAATGCTCACATGGTGAAACTCAAAGGAACAGGGTTCAGTATCTCATCTATAGTCAACCTCCACTAGAGTCTTCACCCTAATGGTGTAAGCGTAAGGAGTTCCTATTTGCTCTTTAGCGTATGACTCTCTACATACACAAGCCCTCAAGTACTGGATGCAGATAAACCTTAAATTTTACTTATTTGAATTGAAGTTATGGGTTCCCTTAATAGTACAGTTTGCACTTTGTATGTGCATACATAGCACCTGTGCTACAACTTGCGATAGTGGATTTAAAGGCAAATGTGTGGGACAAAGGTAATCATGAGTCCTCTCATTAATCCTCTCAGATACAAATTACCCTAGTGTTGGGCAGTTAGCAATTACGTACTACACAAGTCTTCAAACCCCATGTATGAACCTGCTTGCCATTCTTCATATACTTTAAGCATTCCTTGTAAGCCTGCAAATCCCAATAAACCCATAAGATATGTAAGTTTTATCAACAAACTTTCTTTAAATCCTGCAGACATAAAGAGCAGGAGTAGGAATCAGTTACTGACCACAAGGAGCCACAGGACATTCTGTAGATGCAGCAGTTTACTGGAGATGATACTCTCCAGCAGTATCAAATATAGAAGTCGCATAATCTGTGAAGATTGGCCAGTAACTCATGTAAAAGATTGTAGCTCACCTAGAACGACAGCACTGAAGGCGATGCATGTGGCAAGCATGAAGATGATGATAGAGGTTTTCCCAGATGCAAGAACCACTCGACGCACCATTGATTGACCCCAGAAAGCTCCAACAGCTGCCAATGTTGTAAGGAATATAGCTGCAATGCACATGGTGAAATCTTGTCAATATATTTGTCCTCAGAACCTTGCAACAATGGACAGGATTTATCATAGAAGGCCAAAAGTTGTGGCTCATAGAGCTTGCAGCTAAAGCCAGGATGGGTGAACCAAATCCTCAACTGAACTCTAAAGTTGAGAACTTCAAGTTTCCTGATTGTGCTATCAACATCTTTGGAGAGTGCCTTCTCATTAATTGAAGTTTAATTTCCACATACCCTGGTTTAGTCAGCCCAAGAGCTGTTCCCCCAGCCCCCAGAATTTTCTGTGAAGTTTGTTAGGAGTTTCTTACCCAACACACTCTGTTAGCCTTGGAAACCTCCAAGTTTTCAAGATTCTGATTACTCCAAAAACTCTGATGAACATAGATACACAAAAAGAGAAATAAACACTGAGGATTTGACACACTAGAGTCGATGGGTACGTAAGTGTCCTTATAAACAATCAGGGCTCTTGCTTTTTAACAACCAAACTGCTTGTCCTGAATGATAATGAAACTTCTATTACATAGAATGAAACCTTGAAAAGGGAACATCAAAGCACTCACTAGGTTAACTTGATATTGACCTGTTAGTTCAACAAGAGTTGCAAATCCACTTACTCTCACTCAGCCTTTCATTTTCCTGCCCGGACAGATCTAATAGTTGTTACAAATAAGGCCAGCCAGAAAGCCCTGCATTTACTTAGTTCCTTCTGTATTAAATAAGACCAGCTATTGCAACAAAGAGTGCATCATTAAATTACATGAAATTGTCTAAACTGCTGTGATAGGACATGTCCTTGACAAAACCCACTTTCTAAGGGATTTGTTAAAGAGAAGGAGAAATGAAGCATCACAAATGTTGAGAAGTACGTACCATGATCCCTGGGAAGACGGCCCAAGAGGGAATATTCCACTACTGACATGGATGCAGAGAACAGCATTACAAATGTTGCAGTGGCAGCTGATACCTGTGTGTTTAACACCCCACACATGAAGAGTGGTTGCAAGAGCTACATGAGTCATACAGGTATATTCTGACTTGGGGTTGTTCACATTCTACAGATCCAGCTTTTGGAGAGAGATGCAAATCATAGACAAAGCTCCAACCTTAATCCACATAGCCCTGTCCAAGAAAGATATGGATGGTTACCTGAGGGGGTAGGCCAAGCTCCAAGAGGAAGGGCCCTATGATAGTTCCTCCACCAATCCCAAGAAGGCCCCCCATTGTCCCAGCCGTAACTGCTGATCCTGCATATATAGCCAGCTTGTTGACTCCCCAATTTAAATCTGTCAATGTATAGTCAAGTTGCGCCTCATGATGTGTATTTGATGCGATTTGACTTTCTCTGTACAACCACCATGCTTGGAAACCTGTCACCCCCAGTGCAACTGGAATCTGGACTCCGCATATCAAGTATTAGTGTCTGTTTGCCTTATGATGTCCACTGAAGTCAAATTTGGAGAACAACTTGGACAGCAACAATTTTGAAACCATCCCTTGATCTAGAGTTTCCATACTGCTAGTTATAAATACAAGAATTATGTTCTGCCTTGAATTCTAGAATTCTGACAGATGCAAGTCTGATAATTCCCCCAATTAACACCTTATCTTCAAACAAGCAGGTCAATTATATTTGCTCTGATGTTGAAAAACATGAGGGGTGAACCTCAATGCAACTGCCTTTTCATAAGTGAGTGGAAACCACAATGCATTACAAGACTTCATAGCATTCAAGAAAGACAAGACTTTTAGACTTCACAGACATCAATTTATCCTTTAAACAGAATCTGTTCTGCAGGTTATAACATGTTGAAACTAAGGAGCAAAACACACCTGTGCACCATTGACCACCCAGTACCAAATACTGCAAGTAGCTGCCTGATTCTGCAAGACAATTTTAGCACACAAGTAATGTTACCAAAGTGATAGTTAATTACCTCAAAGTCAATTGCAACTGTTCGGTACGGCATCTATGACCATTCTTTACAGTTATGCCTGACCGCCAACAGGAAGACCCCTGTTCTCATTGCAACATATTACTTTCAGCACTTCCAAAGCAAATGATGACATGAGAGGCTGCAAATAACTTGCCTTAAGAAGCTGCAGGGCTAAGAACACAAGCCACACAACAAATAGCAGTCCCATGGATTTCCATTGAACATTTTGTTGCAGCGTTCGTCGCTCCTGCACAGGATGCTCACAACTCTCAATTACATCTCACAGTATATTTCCTTCAAGTTTCAAAGAGCTTGCTTTCTGCATAACATTGTGAGTCTCATTCTAGTGCTCAACACTGGAATAGAGAACCTCAAATGGATGCAGGTTAATTGAATCAAATTGGACTTGAATGGACTTGACACTCACAATTGGCTCATACGCTGGCTCACAAGTAGGCTGGCAATTTTCTGCAGGAAGAGCAATGTATTCAACCTCCTCTTGGACGAGACCTACAAAACATTTCCAAGCCAGGAAACCAAACACCATCAGAATTCTCTTATAACATTTAGATCAACCTCAATCTCAGAAAGTGTTTATGAGGTTTGTTGCCAAAAAGTTCCTACAACATGAGAACAACAAAAAGATCAACCTAACAGTAGGCCTCATACATCTGAGTCTTAGTACCTACAAAGTACCACAATTGAAACAGAAAGATATACCTTTTTCACAACCTGTAGAGGTGATAGGCAAGGAAGGATCCTCCACCTGCAACTTGACCAAAAGAAGAAGACTTTACCACCTTGCAAGTCCAAACTCCAAAAGACAATGATGCTTTCCAATGCATATGACAGCAGCCTAGATGACAGACAGAATTGGAAGATGCCTACACTGCATGCTTGACCAGGAACTTTGAAGATCTCTCCTAGCATCAGATCCTGCTCTGCCTCATCCATTTATTCTTTTCCTGACCAAACCTCTGTAGCAATTCCTGATTTGCAACTTGCAAGTGAGCAATAAATTTGATGCATCAAAACCCTATATCATCTCACAAACATTATGAAACATACAACTCAAAACAAACACAGGGAAATTACACATTAAATTAAACAGTAACCTTTGCAGATTGACACTCCTGATTCCATGTACAGATTGCCTTTCGGAATGCACTGCCCACAATACCTGCATCCACACAGTTATTCATAAGACCCAGTTTCATCAGGCAGGGAAAGTCTAGTTCAAAGCACATAGAGTATCATGTGCAGAGGAGGAATTCAATTAGGGTTTTAGTGTGAGTACTTGTAAACAGCAGTATCAGAAGAAGAGTGACCATCCAATCTGCAAACATGATGTTGAATGTAACTCCAATGCTGATGCCCAATAGAAGCATGGGCTGGAATAGCAATGCAATGTCATAATCTATGACTGGTTCATTCCTGGTCGGATGACACTGCTTCAGGTTGTATACTACTGCAGCAAATGCAGCTCCCATGATCATTGCTGCAATCATGACATCCAGAGCACCCATTATTCTCAGTAAATTTAACCACATAACACAACTCTGCACCAATTCAATGTGAAACACTGCAGTTCTTGAAAAAATCATCAATTCCAGACATCTTCCTCACATTTTGAGAGTGCAGTTGTTGTCTTCGAGTCAAAGCCAATCACCAAGCTCAGAATTGGGAGGTAAAATCCTCCACCACCAACACCCCCCACACTTCCAAATGCCGCTCCCAGAAAGGCAAGGACTGTACCTATTGCAAGCCTCCAGCCAGGCTCAAACTTCTGCCCTTACACACAAAATGAAGTTCAGCATCAAAATTCCATCCAGCCCACACAGCCAGAATTAGCACAGCTCACCTGGAAAAAGGGGCTTTGCTGCATCAAATCCTTTGCTGCTGCACACTAAAACATTTCTCAGTTCCTTACTCAAGAAGAAGTCACAAGTACACTTTTCTCGTTACCACGGAGTCCCCATGAAAAAAACTCCCGCACTTGTTGAGCATCTGACCGGAAAACTGATGTTGTGCACATGCTGATGCTATCAGTCAATGTTCCAAACGTGCAAATTGGAAACTCCTGTGCACAACACGTGCAAACTGATGTTGTGCACATGTCGATGATCAGTTTCAGGAGCTATGAGTCAATGTTCCAAACGTTTATCACACTTGTACTTTACACCCGAAAGCTTCAGGTATACATACATAGCTAAATCAACTGTGCAAGAACGACGCCCCCGTTCAGCAGCTCTATATATGTCGAGGAAAATTTTGCACTAGGTATATCGAGGAAGTTCAGAAATCTGATTCAGTTTCATCAGGTCTTGCGAAGGAGGACTTCAGGTCTGTCTCTCTCTACCTAGATAATTACCTTCCTTTCTTTGATGTCTCTATTGGTCTTTCTCCCGAAATCGTCGATATACCATGACTAGTAGCGAAAACTCCCGTCTGTCTAACTTCATCTCTGCAACACTAAGAACTTTCTTTTGCACGATAGTGTGATATCCACAACAACAACACACTTACAGGCCAATTTTTGCGGTAATCCGGATCCGGAGCGTCATCCCCCGTCGCAAAACTAACCGGTGCTGCTGTTCCTCCAGGAGGCAACCTCGTGATCTTCACACAGTCTTGGTCCTCCTCCTCGCTTCGATCATCGCTCACGATTTGCCGCACATCCTCGTGATACTGCCGCAAGCCGAGGACAGTAACAACAGACTCCCTTGTTCCCCAACGCAACTTCCCAAACCTTGAAGCAGGTGCAGGAAATTGACACGCAGATGCTACTGACGACGACGACGATTCATTAACAACACTGCTATGGGCAACAACACCAGATTCTACTACTAACGACAACACCATCAAACCACCAACCATAACAACGACTCCGTAGGTAGCCATAATTTTTTGCCATGAGACACCACAGCAACTGTAACGGTCCCTGCCTTCCCCTAGTGCTACAATCACCATCGCAAACACGACGACAACGATTTCTTCTCCGTTTGCAAAGTGTTTTTCTTTGTCCGCCCTGGATTCCCTTGTTGTTGTTGTTGTTCTTCTTCTTCGTTCTTCGTTCTTTTCCTCTGCTGCTCCTTCTCCTGCTTCGTCTTGTCCGTCTTGTTCTCCGTCTTCGTCTTTGTGCTTTGGACGGATTTAAGCGCATGGGAAGGGGCACTCGCGTTTAGCCGCACATTCCGTACAGCCAATGGCGTCCTATCCGGTGATCATTTTTGGCTACCACCAGTTTTATCGAGAGGCCAATCAGTCACGAACAAGCTCACATGGCGCACAGTGTGTAAGCAAGCGTTGGATAGGCGCTCGCTCGCTAAGCTGGGTCCACTTTTCGTGGGGGCCATCATCCCCGTCATCGACCCTTTTTCCCACGCCCCACCCCTAGTCTGATGAGTCAGCTTCTTGCGTCTTTTGTTTGTCCCTTGGGTTTTTTTTCCCCCTACCTACCTTCTTCGTCATCACTGACACAAAGCCCAACGAACGAAAAGCTACCCCTTATCGTGGACTTTTTGACCACGTCCTTTTGCCAGCACCAACAATTAAGTAGTGTAATGCATCCTTTTCAGACTGTTATTAACCCATTATTACCCATGAGTGTCAACCCAATGTAAACAGGTATAGTAACACTCACAAGTCGGGCATTCGTTCCGGAAATAAGCACCCACCTAAGGAGGAACTGAACTGGGGGGGTCGCTTAGACGCCCTACTACGTACTCCGAGTATAATTACCCAACACATATCACGGGCATTTTCACATGGTATATTACATTAGAAAATATTTTATAAATAAAAATTATACAAATGAACTTATGTTGTCCGTGAAAGAAATGAAACAAACTATGATTTGCAAGAAACAATCAGAACATTGGAATTCGAACATAATCTCAACAAAAACACTCAATGTATAAAGCCTCAAAAGGAAAATCTTATTCTATTACAAACATGTTCAAATCCATTGTTATTATATTTGTCCAATGCTAACATGTTGTATTGAGAAAAAAATGTTTTCATGTTCCATAAATGAAGAAATATTGACGACAACATGTGCAAAATCAGAACTGAATAAATTTAATTGTAACAATGTAAATACATATTCTTGATTTAAAATTGTAAGGAACTTTATAATCATACTCAAAATACAAAAACGCTCATCTCTAATCCAACGATAGAATTTAGCAATCTTTGTTGTTAGATTGTTGTCTAGTGCATGTTGTCAACTTCAATCCCATGCTTTAAAAAAATGTCCAATGTCTCCAATTTCAAAAGTTATAAAGACAATTTTTTATAGCATTTTGTTTTGAAAATCCTTTTCACATATGATTGTATTTGTTTGAATGACAAACACCTTTTGCCACAAGTTTATAAACAATGATCAATTGGTATGCCAATGATCATTATACCCATATATACTCCGTTATACCCATATATATTCCATGACTTGAAAAGGCCTTCATACTCTCGTTCACATTTCAAAATCTTTGAAAATTCAAGCAATTCAGCCCTACACAAAGCAACATTAGCCTCCAAAATCATGAACTTCATTATCAACATGTTGAGCCAATGAGTTATAATCCAATGTCAATCATTATTGTCATTAGGATAATGTTTGAAACTAATCGACTTTGAAGCATTGAAAATTGGCAAGTCAAGAGATCGGTCATTTAAAAACAAATCAACTTTAAAACATTGAAAATTGACAAGTCAAGAAATGGTTCATTTAAATCATTTATAATTACTTTCACATACTCTCCAATTATTGCTTTCATCTCCTTCGATGAATAAAGTTAATCAAATAAATAAACATGTGTAGTGCATGTAATGGATCATATTGTAATCTTCACTCCACCATTTTAAAGGACCCTCCACAAAAGAATCAAGGATGAAAGGGTCAAAGCCTTTTACAGCATGCGAAAAGTTACTAGGACTTGACCTTGGGTTTGAACTTGGGACTTGAAAGTTCTCCCTTTTTATTGTGCATATGTTGCAATCTTATCAAATTTGTATACCTTGCAAATTGATGAAAGGGTCAAAGCCTTGTACGGCATGTGCAAAGTTACTAGGACTTGACCTTGGGTTTGAACTTGGGACTTGAAAGTTATCCTTTTTTATTGTGCATATGTTGCAACCTTATCAAAAAAAATTTACATTGCAATTTCATGTGACAAGCATATCTTTTTCATATCTTTCATGTGAGAATCATGTTTTCATTTTTGCCTTTGATTTGACAAGCACTCTTTTTCTTTTCTTTTTTGCTCTTTCACAATGAGAGGCGATCTATTCAAAATGCCTTTCAATTTAACATGCAAGATTTATTTTTTGCCTTTCATTTGACAAGCAAGATTTTAAAAATTTACCTTTCTTTACCCATCAAAATGCACACAATGATGGACATAAATTTTTAACACAAGCCTTCCACAAAACATGAAGCGAACCATATCATGAACGTAGACATACATGAGTCACAAGGTGTAGAAAGGTGAGGTTCTTAAAACTCCACCTGAAGTGTCAGGGGGGATTTTACAGCTATTAATATAGCATAAGAGCCTTGCTCTTTGCAACAAGGGATATTCATGGCTTTAACATGTAGTCCAAATGTTGTACCAAGTTTTCCAATTGCTTTAGGTAGTGAGTAGCTCCGCTTATGACACCACCCCAACTGTTTTTAGATGAGATATTAGAGTTTTTCGTAAAGTCAGGAAAACAAGGCCCTAAACCCTTAAGAGCAGAATTTCTCAAATTGCAAGAGGGGCTGGCGTTTCGACCGTATTAATGAGCTTGAAAAAGGGCTTAATTAAGCTCCATCTGACTTTAAGGACTAGAGAAGGTGCCCTTAGCATGCATTCTGGACCCCAGTAGGCCCTTAAGGTGTGGCCAGTAGGCTGAACCCTACGGGTAGACTGAGGGCCAGAATATGCTCAAAA
>Ga0209611_10001771_pt1 | contig 37465 bp, 34 predicted proteins | sample S1TSphgellanicum_3_FD_187693 | JGI IMG/M metagenome (GOLD analysis project Ga0209611, IMG submission 187693) | Host-associated microbial communities from peat moss isolated from Minnesota, USA - S1T2_Fc - Sphagnum magellanicum MG (SPAdes) (version 2) | ecosystem: Host-associated > Plants > Peat...
CATCCAGTCGACCGCGCTCACGCAAACGACGAGCGTTGCCGTGATGAACGCGTACACGACGGTGCGATTGATCGCGAACCCGAGGTCGAGCACGCGATGTCGCAGGATCGCATACGCAAACGCGATCGGTAGGGCCCCTTGGAGGACGATCGCCAGTGCAAATCCCCAGGGCGGAAGATCGATCACCCCCTCGATGTACAGATTATCGACGGCCACCGCGATCGCGCTAAGAATCGATCCGACGGCGACCCAACTCAGCCGTCTGCGATCGTCGCCGCGAGCCCGCGCATATCGCACGAGCACGATCGCGACGAGAGCGGCGGCGGTCACTAACGCAGGCGCGGTGTCGAGGAGCGGGTTGGACGCATCTCCGATCGTGGGGATTACGATCCACCGAATGGTTCCTAGGATAGCGAGGGCAACCAAGACGGCCTCGATGGCGATCATCGTTAGTCGGCCGCTGCGGCCGTGAAGCGGCGTCGGGAAGCGTAGCGCAAAATCGACGATCGCAAGCGGCGGAATGGTCGCTACCAGCGCGACGACGACGACGGCGACGACACTGTACGACGGATCCGGAAGAAATCCGAATAGCTGAGCCGTGGGAAGCGCGTAGAGCGATCCGAGCGCGTACGCCCCAAAAGTGATTGCGAGCGGTTCTGGTCGGCGCCATAGGACGATCGCCGCAAGAATTAGCGCAAGCAATGCGACGAACTGGATCGCGATGGCGGTGACGATGCGATCCGTGTTCCAGGGCCGAGGAACCCGACGTAGCGGGACGACCATCTCGCGCCCTTGATGGTCGACTCGTACCGAAAAAGGTCTCCAGACGGGATCGGAAATGAGTCTCACGCGCTCGCCGAAGGTGAGCCCCCGGGCGTCGACTTTGTCGCCAACGCTAACGCCCGGCGTATCGCGAACGGCGATGACGCGAAGCGACCCATCGACGGTACGAATCCCCAAGCTCGGAGCGTACAACACCCGGTCCAAATAGAAAAGACTGGCCGGGATACAGGCCAGCATGAACACGGCGAGCACGCGTCCGAAGGTGCGCACGGGGCACCGTTCTCCGGGTCACCGGAGAAATCGTTTCTTTTGCGAATCACCCCCCTCGATGGAATTCTCGTTTTGAGGAGTGCCCTGGACGCCGTACGCGAGCGGACGTTGATGACGTCGCAACAGATCGACCGGATCATCGGGCGCATCGCGCATCAGATTCTCGAGCCGGAAGACGCCCAGAGCGGGGTCGTCCTCATCGGCATCCGGAGGGGCGGCGAGCAACTGGCGCGGCGGCTTTCCCTTAAGATCGAGGAGATCAGCGGCAGCCGGCCCGGCATCGGCTTCCTGAACATCAACCTCTACCGCGACGACGACGTGGCGAAGGCGCTTCCCGAATCGGAGATCCATGAGGATCTTTCCGGGAAGCTCGTGATCGTGGTCGACGACGTGCTCTTCACGGGGCGCACCGTCCGCTCGGCGCTCGATGCGGTTACCGACCTCGGCCGTCCGCGCGCGATTCGCCTCGCCGTCCTCGTCGATCGCGGGCTGCGCGAGCTTCCGGTGCAGGGCGACTACGTGGGCCGCACGATTCCGACGAGCCGCCGCGAACATATCGAAGTCAATCTTGCGAAGACGTATTCCGAGGACGACCGCGTCGTGATTCGCAGCGACCCCGATGCGGGAGCGTAGCCTCCTCGACCTCGACGACCTCACGAGCGCCGAAATCAACGGGATCCTCGAGCGGGCGCGACGCTTTCACGACGATCCGCCGGCGCGCGATCTGTTGCGCGACGTCTGCGTCGTCAATCTTTTTTTCGAGGCGAGCACGCGGACGTTCACGTCGTTCGCGATCGCCGAACAGCGCGTCGGGGCCGACGTGGTCGCGCTGCCGCCGGGTTCCTCGAGCCTCGGTAAGGGCGAAACCATTGCGGATACGGCGATTACGCTCGGCGCGATGGGCGTTCGCGTGATCGTCACGCGGCATCCGGAATCCGGCTTTCCGTATCGTCTTGCGGAGTCGTTCGACGGTCACGTGATCAACGCGGGCGACGGACGGCACGCGCATCCGACGCAGGCGCTCCTCGATCTGCTGACACTGCAGACGGAGTTCGGGAAGATCGCTGGCTTGCGCGTCGCACTCGTTGGCGACATCCTTCACAGCCGTGTCGCGCGTTCGAATATTCTCGGGCTGCGAGCGCTCGGTGCCGACGTCACGCTCGTCGGGCCGCACACCCTGTTGCCCTCCGCGATGGAACGCGACGGCATACGGATCTCCCGCGACCTCGATGCGGTGCTGCCGAACGTCGACGCGGTGATGTTGCTCCGCATTCAAAAGGAGCGCATCGCATCGGCCGTGCTCCCGTCGCTGGACGACTATGCTCGTAATTACCGCCTCGACGCGCGACGCCTCACGATGCTCGCCCCCGGCGCGATCGTGATGCATCCGGGCCCCTACAACCGGGGCGTCGAGCTCACCGAAGACGTGTTCGCGTACTCCGGCTGGCGCTACGCCCAACAGGTCTCACACGGCGTCTACGTCCGCATGGCCGTCCTCGATTTTCTCGTAAACGGTAGTTTGTCGTAAGCCCTACCCCGCGTCAGTGAGCCCGCGCCCGACCAAAATTGACGTTGGAGCCGCGGAGTGCTATGATCTGAATGTGAGAGTGAATTTCATATTCACCGAGCTTGCTCGGCTGATCGCCGGGGATCCGACTCCGGTGCCCGTACCCATTCCAATCGTCGCCGGCCACCGCCGGCGGAAGCGATGAGCGCCGCATCGCCCGCGGCTCCGACGGTCGCAAGGCAACTGCGTCGCAGGTTTGCGACTCGGCTCGCGATCTATGGCGGCGCGGCCGCGGCCGTCACGATCGCGCACGTTCTCATCCACTAACTCGCCTAGTCGCCTTGTAAGGCGATAGGTCGCCGGTCGTAGAAAAGGCGGGGCAATGGAAGCCCCGGGGTTCGATCGCTTAGGTCGAGCGTCGTTCGTCGTCGCTCGCTTTACTGTGTCCGCGCGCACGCTCGTGCCACATGATCGACCGTCTCGCGGCGCGAAGTTCGTGCGCGTGGGTACGTACCGCCGGTGAACGATCTTCTGATTCGCGGCGGACGAGCGATCGATCCGGCGAGCGGTCTCGATGCGCTCCGCGACGTGCTCGTTCGCGACGGCGTCATCGCGGCGATCGGCGAGCATCTCGATGCGGGCGATGCGGAGATCCTCGATGCATCGGGTGCGGTCGTGGCGCCGGGCTTCATCGACATGCACGTTCATTTGCGCGAGCCCGGCCAAACGCACAAAGAAACGATCGCGACCGGTAGTGCGGCCGCCGTCGCCGGCGGTTTTACGGCCGTCGCGTGCATGCCGAATACGGAGCCCGCGCTCGATTCGCCGGCGCTGATCGCGGAAGTGCTGCGCCTCGCGCGCGCCGCGGGCCTCGCCCGCATCTATCCGATCGCCGCGGTCACGCGCGCGCGCGCCGGGAACGAGCTCGCTCCGTATTGGCGTTTGCACGACGCGGGCGCCGTCGCGTTCAGCGACGACGGCTTTACCGTGAAGAATCCGCGCGTGCTGCGGCAAGCGGCGCTCTACGCCCGCGACGTGCCCGGCGTTTTCATCTCGCACTGTGAGGACGACGACCTCAAGGGCGATGCCGTGATGAACGAGAGCGCGCGCAGTTTCGAACTCGGCCTCGCGGGCTCGCCCGGGCTCGCGGAGGACGTGGTGGTTGCGCGCGATATTCTCATCGGCGGCGACACGAAGAAACCGTTCCACATCGCGCACGTCTCGACCGCGATGAGTGCCGAGCTCGTGCGCTTCGGTCGCGCGCAAGGGATCGCGGTCACGTGTGAGGTCACGCCGCATCATCTATTGATGGGCGACGACCGCTTCGACGGTTTTCGCGCCGATGCGAAGGTCAATCCGCCGCTGCGCGTCGAGGCCGACGTCGCGGCGCTTCGCGCGGCCGTTCGGGACGGCACGATCGACGTGTTCGCAACGGATCACGCCCCGCACACGCGCGAGGAAAAGGCGCAGTTGCTTGCGGAGGCGCCCGTCGGTTTCTCCGGTCTCGAAATCGCGGTCGGCGCATATGCGGCCGCGCTTCCCGATCTGCCGCTCGCGCGGTTCATTTCGCTGCTTTCGACGAATCCGGCGCGTATTCTCGGCGTGCCGGGTGGGTCGCTCGCGGTCGGTGCCCCGGCCGACGTGACGGTGTTCGCGGAGCGCTCGTGGCGTGTCGATGCGAGCTCGTTCTACTCACTTGGGAAGAACACGCCGTTCGACGGCGCGACGTTCGCTCGCCGGGCGATCGCAACGGTCGTCGGCGGCCGCCTCGTGATGCGCGACGGTATCGTCGCGACGGAGTGCGTCGCGTGAACCGTCGCACGCTGCTCGCGCTCTGCCCGGGCATCGCCTTCGCAGCCTTGCCGCGCGCTGCGCGAGCCGCGGATCTGCCGGCCGATGCGATTTTTTCATCCGCGAAAAACGTGTGGCGCTCGCGCGTCGAGGCGCCGTTCGTCACCTTCAATCTGCGCGAACGCTACATATGGCGCGAGCGGACGCACGACAACTGGTGGGCCGTGTCGTATCGCGATTGCGATCGTGCGCTCGCGTTGCGCCGCGCCATCGTGCCGGAACAAGAAGCCGATCGTTTGCGCGGCTCCGCGATCGCGGTGAATTTTCGCTGGCATAACGGGTTCGGACGTGCCGATTCGCTCGATACGAACGCCGATGCCGACGCGTTTCCGGTGCTCGATCCGCACATCCATCCGAACGCGTCATTCGGCCTCTTGCGCCGCGAGCAGAGTGCCGCGCTCGTGGGTGCCGACACGTCGCTTGCGACCGCGGCGTCGTCGCAAACGCGAGCCCCCGCCGAAAGCCTGACCGACGTCCCGGATCCGTCCGCGTCGCCGGGAGGCGATGCGCTGCGAGAGATCGTGACGGTCGAAGCGGTGTCACGTGACTATTCGATCGCGCTCGCCGGCATGGAAAGCGTTCGCGACGTCGATGCCTTCCATCTCTCGCTCACTCCCGTGCGCGCTCCGGCGGTCAACCGTTTGCGCGACCTTTGGGTCGATGCCGTTACGTACGACACGCTGCGCCTCGCGATGCACGGACTCTTCCGCGGGAAGCCGTACGAAGACGCGCGCTGGGTCGTCACCTACGTGAAGATGGACGGGCGCAGTTACGTTCAACAGATTCGCACGGACGATACGCTCCGCTTCGGGCTCGATCGGTACGTGACGGGTCTTCAATACGATTTCGTCGGCTACGAGTTTCCGGCGTCGATCTCGCCGCTCACGTTCGAGCGTCTCCTCTGAGGGCTCGCCCGGCTTTCCAGGGCCGCGCCGCCACGAGGCTTAATGTGTGGGCCTCGAGATGATGAAACCCGCAGCGCTGCTCCTCGCCGACGGTACGCGATTCGACGGCGAAGGACTCGGCTTCGATGCGTTGGCCCTCGGGGAAGCGGTCTTCTATACGGGGATGACCGGCTACGAAGAGGCCCTCACCGATCCGTCGTACGCGGGCCAGCTCCTGACCTTCACGTATCCGATGATCGGAAACTACGGGATCTCGGGGACGGCGGCGCAGCACGGTCGAGCATGTGTGTCGGGTGCGATCGTCAAGCGCATCTCGAAGCACCCGTCGCACCATCAGATGACGACCGATCTCGGATCGTGGCTCGTGGAGCAGCGGGTTCCGACCCTCGTCGGCGTCGATACGCGTGCCCTCACCGCAGTCTTACGCGAGCACGGCACGATCCGCGCCGCGCTCGCCGTCGGAGCGCCGGCGATCGAGAAGATGGAGTCGGCGCTCGCACCGTTCGCGCGCGAATCGAGTACCGTCGGGCTCGTCGCCGACGTTGCCACGCGTAGCGTGCAAACCGCGGGCTCGAAGAGCGGACGGCACGTCGTCGTGATCGACTGCGGCGTAAAGCGGGCGATCGTCCGCGACCTCACCGCGCTCGGCGCGCGTCTGACCGTCGTCCCGTACGGCGTTTCCGGCGAAGAGATTCTCGCGCGCGCTCCGGATGCCGTCGTGATTTCGCCCGGGCCCGGCGATCCGACCGATTTGCCGGAGACGATCGAAACGCTACGCGGACTCGTCGGCCGCGTGCCGATGTTTGGTGTGTGTCTCGGCCACCAATTGTTGGCGCTCGCCTGCGGAGCGCGCACGTACAAGCTTCCGTACGGCCATCGCGGCGGCAACCAGCCGGTCAAGGACATCGTGCACGACACGGTGCTCGTGACGGCACACAATCACGGCTACGCCGTGGATGGGGCGACGTTGCCCGCCGACCTCGAACCGACGATGATCAACCTCAACGACGGCACGAACGAGGGCTTCCGGCATCGGACGCTGCCGATCGCGGCCGTGCAGTTCCATCCCGAAGCGTCTCCCGGACCCTTCGATGCGCGCTATCTTTTCGGCGAGTGGCTCGGCTCGCTTTCGTAGCGGCGTGCGCGCTCGCGGTCGCGGCGTTCGCGGAGCCTGCGAGCGCGCAGACGTACGCGACGCTTCACGTCCGTAGTTTTTCGATGAGCGCCGACCGCGTGACGGTCGCGATCGGCGAGGCCTTTCATCTCACGATCTCCGCGCACGTCGACGAAAGCGTGCCGGAACTCGACAACCTTACGTTACCGGACCTCTCGGGATTCGACTCGCTCGGCGACGAGCGTCGTTGCGTTTCCACCGCGGCCGGAACCGATTGTGTGGAGACCGTCACGCTCGCCGCGACGATCGCCGGGCAGCGCACGATCGCGGGTGCGACGCTCGATGCGATCGACGGTCGTAACGGCAAGGCGACCCGCTTCACCACGGATCCCGTTTCGATTCTCGTTACGGGTCCCGTCACGCAGATGGGCGATACGCCCTCCAATCTCACCGCGCTCTTTTTCAGCTTCGCGAAATCGGCGACGATCTTCATGCTCGTCGTCGTCGCGGTGCTCGCGCTCATGTGGGCGTTTTTCTCGAAGCGCGGCGTCGTCGTGCAGCCGGCCAGCATGCCCGCTCCGGTTCCGCCGCCACCCGATCCACGCAGTCGTTTCCGCGAGCTGGTCGACGCGCTCGTGCGCGAACCGACGCGCTCCAACGCGCTGCGGTTGCGTGAAGCGATGCGAGAAGCGATGCACGCGCGCGAGGACGAGACGCTCGCCGATCTCGACGCGCGCGCCGCCGGCACGCCGGACGATCGGGTCGCGTTACGCGCGGTCGAGAAGGCCGCATTCTGCGAAGATGCTCGCGTGGTCGACGCGGTGCGGGAGGCGACGCCATTTCTGATTCGCTGAAGCCGGGAGCGCTACTCGACGCGCTTGCGGAAACGGTCGTCGGTCAGCGCAGCGTTCTCGAGGCGTTACTCCACGCGACGATCGCTGGCGGACACGTGGTGCTCGAAGGCCCTCCGGGCCTCGCGAAAACGCTCGCGTGCCGCGCGCTCGCGAGCGCCGTCGGCGGCACGTTCAAACGCATTCAGTTCACGCCCGACTTGCTGCCGAGCGACATCGTCGGAACGCGCGTGTTCGATCAGCGCAGCGGCGATTTCACGACGGCGCTCGGACCGATCTTCGCGAACGTGCTCCTCGCCGACGAGATCAATCGCGCGCCGGCCAAAGTGCAGTCGGCACTCCTCGAGGGGATGCAGGAACGTCAGGTCACGATCGGTCCCAACTCGTTTCCGCTTCCCGATCCGTTTCTCGTGACGGCAACGATGAATCCGCTCGATAGCGACGGGACGTACGCGCTGCCGCTCGCGCAGATGGATCGCTTCCTGATGAAGATCGTCGTCGCGTATCCGACGGTCGAAGAAGAGCTCTCGATCCTCGAACGTTTCGGCGGCGCGCCCCCGCCGATGCCGACCGATGTAGCGAGCATGCCGGACCTGTTGCGTTGGCGGGACGAAGCGCGTGCCGTGTTCGTCGAGCCGCGCATCGCGCGCTACATCGTCGCGCTCGTTCAGGCGACGCGAAATCCTCACGAGTACGTCGAACGCGGCGCGAGCCCACGCGCGACCCTCGCGCTCGCGGCGATCGCGCGGGCACGTGCGCTGTGTGCCGGCCGCACGTTCGTGATTCCGGACGACGTGCGTGCGAGCGCGCCGCCCGTGCTGCGGCACCGAGTCGCATTCAATTATCGGACGCTCACGGAGAACGTCGATACGGAGAACGTGATCGCGGCGATCGTCGCAGGCGTCGTGGTTCCGTAACCGCGAACTCGTCTCGGATGCCGCGTTCGATCACGATGCTTCGCACGCTCGCGCTCGGATGCGCGGCCGCGCTTTCGTTTCTGGGAGCCGATGCGGCGCCCCAAGCGTCGCCGACGTCGAATCCCGCGGCGGACGCCCTTTTCGCTCGCGCTCGGCTCTATTGGCGCGAGCGCAAGGACGTGCCGTATCTCCGCTACGGTGCGCTCGTTCGCTACCTGCATAGCGGGCACGTGTTCGACAACTGGTGGGACGCATACGAGCGCACGTCCGACAAAGCGATCGGGCTCACGCCGCTCCTCGATCCCGTCGAGAACAATCGGCGCCTCGGCGGCGTGCCGTTTTCGATCTTCGGCGTCAAGATTTTCGATACGAACCCCGATGCCGATCCGATCCGCGTCGACGAGCCGCGCATCGATCCGACGTCGTCGTTCGGCGTCGCATCGCGCGAAGGCGGCGTCACGGTGTCGGCGCCGACACCCGCTCCGGTAGCGAGCGGCCCGATCGAGTTCCGCGAACTCGCGAGCGTCGATGCATCGGTGCGCGACTATCGCATCGATATCGTCGGAACCGACACGCTCGACGGCATCGTCGCGACGCACCTCACGTTCGTACCGCTCGGCGACCCCGCGGTCTATCGCATACGCGACCTCTGGCTCGATCCCGCAACGGGCCGGCCGATTCAGATGATCGTTCAGGGGATCTTGAACGGCAAGCCCTACGATTCGGTAAAGTGGACCGTTCGGTACACGCTCGTGGACGGTCGCGAGTATCTTCAACAGCTCTACGCCGACCAGCCGCTTCATTTCGGATTCGAGACGGTCGTTCCGAAATTCGAATTCGATTTCGTCGACTTCCACTTCCCGGAGACGGTCCCGCAATTCACGTTCGATCGGCCGTTCTAGTGCGTCCGACGTGCCGCTGACGTTTCGCTCGGCGCGTCCCGATGACATCGATTCGATCGTCGAGGCCTACGCCCGTCCACACGCGGAGGGCGTGATCCACCCGCCGGATCGAGCGCGTGTCGCAACGTGGCTCGACGACAAACGCATGCGCGCGCTCGTGGTCGAACGGGATGCCGCGGTTGCCGCATTCGTGCTCGTGCTGCTGCACGAGACGTGGCTTTGCGAGATCGCAAACGTCATCGCGTCCCAGCCGCGGACCGGGGCCGGATGGTTCGCGCTGCGCGAAACGTTGCGTTACGCGTTCGATGAGGCGAAGGTGCATCGCGTGTATCTCGAGGTCGTCGCTGCCAACGCTCCCGCGCGAGCCCTGTATGAAGCCGCCGGTTTCTCGCTCGAGGGCACGTGGCGCGACGGCTATCGCCGCGAGGACGGTACGTATCACGATCTGTGCGCGTACGGTCTTCTCGAATCGGAGTATCGAACGCGCCTCGTTTCGCGGGAAAGCCCGCGCCCTCGCTGAACCGCTTCGCATGACCAAGCGAGCCGTGCCCTCACGAAGCCTGCGCGGCCGCGCTATGCTCCGACGCGGCGCTCTGCTGGTCGTCCTCTCGTTTGCGCCGATCGTTCTCGCGGTTCTCGCGTTCGCAGTCTACGTGTACGTCGGCGTTCGCGCGGGTGCCGATATGCCGACCGGGACGCTTGCGGGGCTCGGCGTTACCGCGCCCGTCTCGGTGATTCGCGATTCGCGCGGCATCCCGCACGTGCGTGCGGCGAACGAACACGATCTGTTCTTCACCGAAGGCTATCTACAAGGCGTCGACCGTCTCTTCCAGCTGGATCTCTATCGACGTGCGCAAGAGGGACGGCTCTCCGAGATTTTCGGACAGGCGGCGATCGATGCCGACGAAGACGCGCGCACGTACGACATTCGTTCGATCGCGAACGCCCAACTCGCGGCGATGCCGGCGGCCGAACGCGCGTCGCTACAGGCGTTCGCGGACGGTGTGAATGCGGCGATGCGAACGCGACCGCTCCCGCCCGAATTTCGCGCGCTCGCATATCGCCCCGAGCCGTGGACGGCGGAAGATTCGCTCGTGTCGTCGTTCTCGACGGTGATCGCGCTGACCGATACGTGGGACGACGTTGCGACGCGCGTCGACGTGATCCGTGCGGTCGGGCCTGAGGCTAAGGACGCGTTCTTTTCGATCACCGATCCGAAATACGACGCGCCGACGATGGCCGGTGCCTCGGCCCCCGTCGCTCCGTTACCGAACCTTCGAGCGATTCCGTATCCGGAAGCGACGGCGCTCGGTCGCGTCTCGATGGACGGACGCACGGGGCTCGGCAGCAACGATTTCACGGCGGGTTCGGAGCTGACGACGACGCATCGCGCGCTGCTCGCGAACGACCCGCATCTCGAGTTGCGCATTCCCGGCGTGTGGTGGCTCGCCGATCTCGAAGCGCCGAATTTTCACGCCGCGGGCGCGACCTTCCCCGGAGTTCCCGGCATCGTGCTCGGGCACAACGCGCACCTCGCGTGGGGCGCGACGAACGGAACGGTCGCGACCGTGCGCATCTATGCGGAGCATTTCAAATCCGCCGTATCGGACGAGTATCGCGCGAAGTCGACGTGGCTCCACGCGGAGCATCGCCGCGAGACGATTTTGGTACGCTTCGGCCCGACCATCGTGCGCGATTATCTTCGGACGCGCGACGGCTTCGTGTTTCGCGACGATGGCGAAACGAAATACGCCGCCGCGTGGACGGCGGACATCGATCGCCACTCGTCGTTCGAACAGTTCGACGGGCTCGATCGCGCGGCGTCCGCCGCCGCCGCGTACGCGCTGCTCGCGCACTATCCCGGACCGCCGCAGAATTTCGTGCTCGCCGACGATCGCGGAAACGCGGGCTACGTGCTCGCGGGAGAGATTCCGAACGACGATGCGTGGGGACTCGCCGCGCACGACGGCGCGACACAAGGACCGCCGACCACGAAAAATGTGCCGTACGCGCAGCTCCCGCACGTTGCGGTCGGTCCGAAGACGCTCGCGTTTACCGCGAACGATCGCACCTATGCCGCGGGATATCCGTACCGACTCACGGCAGCATTCTCGCCGCCGTACCGCGCCGCGCGCATCAAGCTGGGTCTCGCGAAACCACCGTACGACGTTGCGACCTTCAGCACGATTCAGGCCGACGTTACGTCGCTTTCGGAGCGGGAACTCGCCACGCGAGCCGCGGCGGCGCTCGCGCACGAAAGCGATCCCGACCTTCGCACGGCGGCCGCGGCGCTCGCGTCGTTCGACGGACGATTCACGAGCGAGTCCACGGCGGCCGTGTACGTGACGGCGCTGCGCCGCGTGGCAACCGAGAAACTCGTGCGCATGCATATGCCTGCGAGCATCGCGACGAATTATCTCGCGAGCGACGGAGGCGAGGCGTTCGTCGCGCTGATGCGCGCGCTACGCGATCGCCCGCGCGGCTGGGTTCCGAACGACGACTACGACGCGTTTCTCGTTTCTGCGACGAAACAGGCCGTCACCGTGCTCGCGCACCTGCACGCGATCGGCGAGACGTGGGGCGATGCGGGCGCGCGAACGGCGCGGCATCCCTTTGCGAGTTTCGGCTTCAACGGGTTCGACGGCGTTCGCTTTCCGGGGCTCGGCGACGGCTATTCGCCGCACGTGCAGGCGCCGCACAACGCACAGAGCTTTCGTGCCGTGTGGGACGTCGGCAATTGGGAGGCTGGAGGCATGGTGATCCCGCTCGGGGAGTCGGGCGAACCGGGTTCGCCGCACTATCGCGATCTCGCCTCGACGTGGCTCGCGGGAACGCTCGTGCCGTTCCCCTTCGGCGACGCGGCCGTCCACGCCGACGCGCACGAAACGCTCGACCTGACGCCGTAGCTTCTCGCTAGGCGAGATACTTCGCGAAGAACGCCTGGACGCGATCCCACGCGTCCGCTGCCTCGCGCGCGGACGTCGAGCCGCCGGTCACGCGGAAGAACGAGTGACCCACGTTGGGATACATCTGCACTTCGAAGCGCTTGTTGTTCGCCTTGAGCGTGCTCGTGATCGTCTCGATGTCGTTCGGACCGATCAGCTTGTCTTGGCCGCCGAAGACGAGGAGCAGCGGCGCCCGAATCGATTTCGCGTCTTCGATCGGCGCGGCTTCGCCGCTCGGCATCAGCGATGCGATGCTCTGGCCGTAAAACACCACGGCCGCGTTGATGCCGGCGAGCGTCGCCGTCGCGAACGCGATCGTGCCGCCGAAGCCGAAGCCCCACGTTCCGATACGCCCGTTCTCGACGTACGGCTGATCGTTGAGCCAGTCTCGCGCCGCCGCGACGTCGTCGCACGCCTCGGATTTCTTGACCGCGGCGGCGGCTGCGTCGCCTTGCGCGCGGCCCTCGTCGCTGAACGGTAGGCTCAGATCGGGATTCGTGCGGTGGAAATAGTTGATCGCGAGCGCCACGAAGCCGAAACTGGCAACGAGGTCCGTTACGCGCTTGAGCTCGCTATCGAACCCGTAGACGCCCTCGAGGACGATCACGGCTGGGAACGTTCCGTCCTCTCCCGGCCGCGCCAGGTAGGCGGCCATCGTGGTGTCGCCCACGGCAAGAGAGAGTGATGTCGAAACGATCATAGCGCCTGTGCTTGGGGGTCAAACGCGCCGTTCCTATCGGCCCGCGCTCGACCCGAGCGCATTCCTAACCGACGCGACGGAGGACTCGGACGGCGTTTGGCCTACCGGACGAGGGAGGTAGAAACGTACATTCGTAGCCGGCTCGCTTTACTCATGAGGTTATCCCGGCGGACCACCGTCACGCTGGCGCTCGTCCTCGGGCTGTCGCTCGCGTTCGCCTACGCAACCTACCTCTCGTACTACGGCAGCAGGCGACTCGACGACGCGTTCTTGTATCAAACCCACGTCGTGGACGCGCTCAGCGCGGTTTCGCTGCTCGAAGTGCAGCAGTTCGATCGCGGAGCCGACCCCGACGAACTCGCCCCATACGAACGCGATCTCACGCGCGATCTCGGATTCATCGACACGGCGGCCCAGACGCCCGAGGAACAGGCACCGGCCTTCACGTTTCCGGGCACGCGGCAGTCGTTCGGAGAACTCACCGACAGCCTTTTGAAGCTCAAGTCGGTCGGGACGGAAGCGTTCCAGGCCACGGTGCGTCGCAACCAACAGACGCGCGATCTCTCGAACGCACTTTTCGCGCTCGTCGCGTTGCTTTTCACGGTGCTCGTCGGCCGCTTGCGGCGCACGATCGAAGAGGGTCGTTCGCTCGTGGAACGACTGCAGCGCGCGTTCATTTCGGAGCGTCGCTCGATTGCGAGCGTCGACGTCGGCAGCGTGCTGATCTCGGCGACGCGCGGATCCAACGTGGGCGGCGATACGTACGATGCGTTCTCGTTCGACGCTCGGTACGCGATGTTTCTCGTTGCCGACGTGAGCGGCAAAGGCATCGACGCGGCCGTCGACACCGCGCTCATCAAGTACACGATCCGCACGCTGTTTTACGAAGACTCGGACCCGGGCCGTATCCTCTCGACCTTCGCGCAGATCTACACGCGCACGTCCGAGAATCCGGAAGTGTTCATCGTACTCTTTCTCGCCGTCGTCGATCTGCAGGACGGCTCGGTGCGCTACGCATCGGCGGGCCACGAGCCCGCATGGGTCGTGCGCGGTCGCGACGTGACGATCTTGCCGCCCACCGGTCCGATCGTGGGCATTCGCGTGGACGAAGGCTACGAAACGCGCGCGCTCGCGCTCGCCGCGGGCGAAGGGCTCGTGATCAGCACGGACGGCCTCACGGAATCGCGTGACGCACGTGGGGACTTGCTCGGAGCGGACGGCGTCGGCCGGTGGCTCGAGGATCTCGACGGCTCGTCCGCGCAGGCGATGGCGGAGGCGCTCGTGCGCCGGCTGCGCCGCCGCTCGAGCCGCATCACCGACGACCTCGCGATCCTCATCGTGCGCTTCAAACCCTCGGCGTTGGTCGGGCGACCGGATCGAACGGCCACCGTTCCCGCGCTCTCCGTTAGCGACGCCGGAACCTAACCGTGCGGACCTATCCCGAGCGTCTGCGGCTCGCGCTTCTCGCCGCGCGCCGCGATGGCGCCCGGGGGATCGGCGCATCGTCGGCCCGGCGAAGCGACGGCTACGAATTCGCCGAATTGCGCGGGTACGTGGAAGGCGACGATCCGCGGCGGATCGATTGGGCGGCGACCGCGCGCGCGGGTTCGTTGCAAACGCGCGTCGTGCTCGAGGAACGCTCGCTCTCGCTCGCCGTGGCGCTCGACGCATCGCACTCGATGCACGTGGGGCGCACGCGAACGAACTACGAGGTTGCGTGCGCGGCTGCGACCGTGTGGTTCGGTGCCGCGCAGGACGACGATCGCTGCGCGCGTATCGGCGCGCGGGCGCTCGTATTGCGCCACGCGCGCGGCCGCATGAGCGCCGCCGTCTGTTCGCGCGAGCGCGAAGCACCGGGTCTTTCGTACGATGCGTCGTTACGTCTCGCGCTCGCGACCCTGCCGCGCGGAACGCGTTTGTTGCTCGCGAGCGACTTCTACGAACTCGCGGCCCTCGCGCCGCTCTTGCGCGCGTGTGCGAATCGTTTCGATTGCACGGCGCTCCTGATGCGCGACCCGTGGTACGAGGGTCTGCCGCTCGAGGGGTTCGTGCGGCTGCGCGATGCGGAGACGGGCGCGGTTGCGCACGCGTTCGTCGACGGGCGCGCGCGTGCGCGTTACCGCGCGGCGGTGGAGCGCCGCGAACGCGCCGCGCTCGACGAGCTCCGGCATTCGGGTTGCCGGCTCGGAATTCTCGACGAGACGACCCCGCCCGAGGGCGTCTTCGCCCACGCATTCGGCTTCGCCTGAGGTCTGCATGGGCGGCCCTCGTGGGGGCCGAAGCGCACGAGCATGCAGCGTTCAACATTTATGCTCTCGGGTGCGGCCGCGCTCGCACTTGGCACGACGGCTCGCGCCGGAGCGGTCGATGCCGCCGACGTCTCCGTGATGTATGCCGGCTCGCTCGTGACCGTGATGGAGCGCTCCGTCGTGCCGGCACTGCGCGATCAGGGACTGAACGTTCTCGGCGAGCCGAAGGGGAGCGTTGCGATCGCGAACCTGATCTCGTCGGGTTTGCGGCATCCCGACGTTTTCGTGAGCGCGGACGTTGCCGTGATCGCGAAGTTGCTCGGCACCGGGCCGGATGCGATCTCGAGTTGGTACGCGCCCTTCGCAACGACGCGCCTCGTGATCGGCTACTCGGCCGCCTCGCGCTTCGCAAGCGATTTCGCGGCATGCTCGCGCGGAGAGAAGAAGCTGACGTCGCTGTTGCTCGAGCCGGGGCTCAAACTCGGCCGCACCGATCCCGCGCTCGACCCCAAGGGCTACCGTTCGATCATCGCTGCGAAGCTGCTTGAGGCGGATGGTGGACCGCCGGGGTTTGCCGACAAGTTGCTCGGCGATCCGAAGAACGCGGACCAGGTGTTTCCCGAGGAGACGCTCCTCGTGCGCCTCGAGTCGGGCGAACTCGACGCGGCATTTCTGTACGCGACGGAGAGCGTCGCGCGCAACGTGCCTGCGGTCGAGCTACCGAAGACGGCGAATCTCGGGGACCCTGCCCTTGCGGCGCACTACGCAACGCAGAGCGTTACGATCGACGGCATCACGCGAACGGGTTCGCCCGCAGTCTATGCGATCACGATTCTGAACAAGCCACCGCATCCGGATGCCGCGGCACGCTTCGTTTCGTATCTGTTTTCGCAAGCGGGCGGAACGCTTCTCACCGCGTCGGGCGTGACGGTCTTACATCCCGAAATCGTCGGCGATAAGACGGCGGTTCCCGCCGGTGTTCTGCGCGCGCTGCCCGCGTAACGGTTCGCGCGCGTGACGGTGGCCCATCCCGGGACGCTCCTCGTCGCGCTCGTGCTCGTCGCCGGATTCGCGTGGCTCTATCGCGCGTTTTCGCGCCGGCGGACGGCGTCCGCGCATGCGTATTCGAATCTCGAATTCGCGCTCGATGCGTTACGCCCGGCTCGTTGGCCCGGCGCCGCGCTCTTCACGGCGTTCGTGCTCGGAACGGGTTCCTTACTCGTCGCGCTCGCGGGCCCGCGATTCGATGCGCGCGTTCCCGCGAAGGACGGCATCGTGACGATCTGCATCGATACGTCGGGTTCGATGCGCTCGCAAGACGTGTTGCCGACGCGCTGGGATGCGGCCGTCGCGGCCGCGCATGCGTTCGTGGATTCCGTTCCGGACGGCACGCGCGTCGGGGTCATTTCGTTTTCGACGGGAGCGAACGCGATCTTGTCCCCGACGGACGATCTGGATGCGGTGCGTCAGGCGCTCGATCGCATTCCGCCGCCCGAAGGTGCGACGGCGATCGGCGACGCGCTGACGCTCGCGGCGTCGCAGATGCCGCAAAACGGCAAACGCTTTATCGTCCTTCTGACGGACGGCGTGAACAACCGCGGCTCGGATCCCGTGGAAGCGTCCGAGAAAATCGGCCTCCGCGGGATCACGATCGATACGGTCGGTGTCGGCACGAACGGCAGCGGGCAGACGATTCCGGGCACGGGCGAACTCGCCGACCTCGATGCGGGCGCACTGCGCGCCGTCGCCGACAACGCACACGGGCAATACGTGCAGGCGCAGGATGCGGACTCGCTTCGCGAAGCGTTTCGCAATCTCGCATTCGGTACCGTTTGGGAGAAGAAGCACGTCGACGGAAGCTTCGGCTTCGCGTTCATGGGCGGACTCGTGCTCCTCGGCGCGATCCTTACCGGTCTTTCGGCCGGCCGCTTTCCCTAACGAACGTCAATCGGTTGCGAAGTCGACGCCACGCCGTTCTTTCCCGAGCGCGGTAATGATCGCGACGGCAAGGAAGACGACGAGCATGATGACCGCAAGCGCCTTCCCGTAGTCGGCATCGCCGTTCGGGAGCGGAAACGTTTTCGTCGCGAAGAGGTTTTCGATCTGTAACGCAAAGGCAGCTAAAAAGTTGCCGATCTGGTAAACCAATCCCGGGAACGTGCCTCGCACCTCGCCCGGCGAAAGTTCGTTTAAGTGAACGGGAATGACGCCCCATGCACCTTGCACGAAGAATTGTAAGGCGAACGCGCCGACCGCGAGCAGAACGGCCGACGGCGAGAATACCCAGAGCGGTATAGCAAGAATACCGAGAAGTGCGGCGGTCACGATCGCACGCCGCCGACCGATGCGTTGGGATATCGCGCCGAACAACATGCCGCCGAGAATTGCCCCGATGTTGTAGAAGACGGCGACGGCCGTGGTGGTTCCGGGATTGAAGTTCCGTTGCACGCGTAAGAACGTCGGATAGAGATCTTGCGAACCGTGCGACATAAAGTTGAACGCGGCCATGAGCGCGATCGCGTACAAGAAGAGCTGCGGTTGGCGCCGGAAGGAGCGCCAAAGGTCTCCCGTCAGACTCGGCTTGAGTGCCTTCTGCGCTTTCCACGAATCCGATTCGGGTATCTGCGAGCGGATGTAGACAACCAACAGTGCGGGCGCAGCTCCGACGAAGAACATCGCGCGCCACCCAAAGTGCGGCACGACGAGAAAGAAAACGATCGCCGCGATGAGGTAGCCGAACGCGTAGCCTTCTTGCAGCAATCCCGAGAAGAATCCGCGCGCCTCCGCGGGCATCGACTCCAGCGCCAGCGCGGCGCCGACGCCCCATTCGCCTCCCATCGCTATTCCGAAGAGAGCACGCAAGATGAGAAAGATCGTAAGGTTCGGAGCGAAGCCGCTCAGCAGCTCGAGAAACGAGTATAAGAGAATATTGACCATGAGCGGGCCACGTCGCCCAACGCGATCCGCGGCGATGCCGAAGATCAGCGCTCCGACCGGTCGCAGCAAGAGCGTCAACGTCAGTGCGAAGATGATCTGGCCGCGGTCACGATGGAATTCTTCGGCGATGTCCTTCACCACGAACGTCACGATGAAGAAATCGAATGCATCGAGGGTCCAGCCGAGGAATGCAGCAACGAACGTCTTGCGTTGCACGGGCGTAAGCATGCGCCCGAGCGCAATCGGGTTTGCAAGAGCCATGGCCCGGGGTCTACCGCAACAAATCTAGGCCTTCCCGCGTCAGTACGCACATAGCTGGTCCACTCGGAGTAATGATGTCTCGCACCCTCTTCGGTTTTTACGATCTCGACGCGTCCCCGCAGCACGGTCTGCCGGGCGAGCTCGCAACGCGTCTCGGCACGGCCACGGAGGCGCCCGGGTTCATCGATGGAGCCGTCTTCGTGAGTTCGGATAATTTCGGCGTCGCGATTCAAGCCCAGTACGTGGAACCGGCCGCGGGACCCGATGATTGGGCGGAGAGCGGCGGCATCTCCGTGCTGTTGCAGGCGGCCGATTGGCGCTCGCGTGCGAGCGAACTCGGCTCGTATCGATTGGCGCGGCACGTCCAAGGCGATTCCGATACGCTCAAGGACTCGACGTTCTTCATCGTTCAGCGCTTCGTCGTGAAGCCGAGCGATCAAGCGGCCTTCATCGATGCGATCTGCGACTATACGCAGGAGTACGCGCAGCCGATCCCCGGTTTTCTCGCGGGCGATGCGTATGCCGGCGTCGATGGAACGCGCGTCGTGTTCGTGATGCCGTGGGAACACGAAGCCGCACTCAATACGCTCGAAAACCGCCCCGGCTCGCTCGCCTCGATGCAAAAGCATCTGCGGATGACGGAGCGGCATATCTTCTCATCGTACCAACGGATCTCGTATCTGCGGGCGTCGACGGACGTCGAGGCTTCGTGAGTTCGGACGTTCACGCGGACGACGCGATACGCGATTCGCGCGTGACCTATGAGAAGGGCGCGCTCGATGAGGCGACCGTGGCCGAGGATCCGTTCGAGCAGTTCGAACGCTGGCTCGGCGAAGCGCTCGCGACCGACGGTTTGCCAGAGCCGAATGCGGTGACGGTCGCGACGGTCTCCGCCGACGGTCAACCGTCCGCGCGCGTCGTGCTCCTGCGCGGGTACGACGCACGCGGTTTCGTCTTCTTTACCAACTACGATAGCCGGAAGGGCCGCGAGCTCGACGGCGCGGGGAAGGCGTCGTTACTATTCTTCTGGGCCGCACTCGAACGCCAAATCCGTATCGACGGTACGGTGGAGCGTTTGTCTGCGAGCGAATCCGATGCGTACTTCGCGCGGCGGCCGCGCGGCCATCGCTTGAGCGCGTGGGCGTCGCCGCAGAGCGCCGTCGTGCCGTCGCGCGCCACGCTCGAAGCGGGGATGCTCGAGGCGGAGCGTCGATTCGAAGGCGGCGACGTGCCGCGGCCGCCGAACTGGGGCGGCTATCGCATCGTGCCGCATGCGTTCGAGTTCTGGCAGGGCCGGCGCAACCGCGTTCACGATCGCATCGCCTACGTGCGGTCCGGCGAACGCTGGACGCGCGAACGCCTCGCGCCGTAACTTCAGGCGACGGATTTCTCGAGCAGTCGCACGAGGTTCGCGCGGCGATCGATGCGTGCGTCGCGCTCGAGAAAACGGAGGACGCGGCGTTCCGCATCGTCGAGTCGCGCGGTCTTCGACGACGCGCGCGCTTTCGGGAGCGAGAGCGTGCGCGTATCGAGATACGTGTCCACGATCGCGGGATGGACGTACGAGTTTCGGCACACCGTCGGCGTATTTCCTAGCAGTTTCGCAGCGGAGGTACACGCGCTCTTCAACGTCGCTTTGCTTCCGCGACCGTTGATGCCGACGGCGCTGCCGCGAGCTCGACGGCACACGAAACCGTTGCTGCCCACGTGCGAAAATCTTTCGCCGAGAAATCGCCGCCCGTCGTCTCGCGCAGATATTCGTTTACGTCATCGGATCGAACCGGCTGCGGTTCGCCCGCATCGTCGACGTACGAAAACAACGTTTCGCCCGGCAGGTCGCGGCAGCGTTTGATCGTGCGCGCGAGGCGCCGATCTTCGACCGTCACCGCGTGTTCGACGCCGCTCTTTCCGCGGAATTTTATTCGAATGCGCTTCTCGCCCTCGACGCGAACGTGGTGCGAGCGCAGGGTCGTGAGGCCGTACGAGCCGTTGTCGCGCGCGTACGTTTCGTTGCCCACGCGCACGTGCGTTTCTTCGAGCAGGCGGATGACGGTCGCGAGCACTTTCTCGCGCGGCAAGCCCGGTAACGCGAGATCCTTTTCCACGCGCGCGCGGATCGTGGAAAGCGCGTTCGCGAACGCGATCGTCGATTCGTACTTGCTCGCGTCGCGGATCTCGCGCCAGCGTTTGTGATACCGATACTGCTTGCGTCCGCGCGCGTCGCGCGCCGTCGCCTGTACGTGGCCGTGCGCGAGCGGGCAGATCCACACGTCTTCGTAGGCAGGTGGGATCGCGAGCGCGGCGATCCGCGCGATCTCGGCCTTATCGGTGATTCGCTTCCCTGCGGCGTCGTAGTACGTGAATCCGGTTCGGCTCCGTTTGCGGCCGAAGCCCGGCGTCGTATCGTCGACGTAGCGCAAGCCCGCGGCACGGGCGTGTTCGATTTCTGGGCGCGGGGCAGCGTTCACAGGCCGTTCCTACCCGCGGGTGACGGGTTGGAATCTGCCCGGAATGGGCGCGCGGCGTCGTCGCGAACCTGGCGGGCATGGGGCGGGTCGCGTAAGATGTTCGGGCACCATCGTGCCGGCGAGACGTTCGCGTCGGATGTCGCCGCGTTCGTCCATCAGGTTCCGATACCGATCTGGGTTGCCACCATCGGTGTGCTGGCCGCGGTCGCGACGCCGCTCGTGCAGTATCTCGTGGCGCGCTCGCGCGAGAAGACGGTCGCCCGCGCCGACGAGCGTCGCCGCACCGAAGACCTCGCGCAAACGACCACGCGCGTGCGGGCCGATCTGCTTTTCCGCTTGCGCGCGCACCTCGTGTTCCTTGGAGCTCTCGCCGAGACGGGCACGGTCGACGTCGACCGCTGGCAACAGGCCTTCGAGCGGTTCGCCGCGCGGACGCGCGAGGCCGACGTGATCGAGGCGCTCGGGCGCTCCTATCACGATGTCGTGCAGCCGGTACATGCGGAGCGCGTGGCGATCGAGGTCGAGCGATCGGTCCTCCTCGGAGCGCGTGCCTCGGGTGTGGCCACGGAGCGGATCGCAGCCGTTCGCTCCGCCTACGCTCCCGTGCTCGAGCTTCTCAGTGCGAACGCCGCCCCGCCCACGCTCGAATTGGGCCGAGCTCGCCGCTAGGGAAGGCCTCGACCGAGTAACCCTGGTACAAACGGAGTCGTGTCCCGCCGTAGCGTCCTCGTGATTGGCTCTGGTCCGATCGTCATCGGACAGGCCGCCGAGTTTGATTACGCCGGCGTTCAAGCGTGCCGTGCCCTCCGTGAGGAAGGCCACCGCGTCATCCTCGTTAACTCGAATCCCGCGACGATCATGACCGATCCCGAGGTCGCGGACGCGGTGTACCTCGAGCCGCTCACGGTCGCATCGCTCGAAGCGATCATCGCGCACGAACGTCCCGATGCGTTGCTCCCGACACTCGGCGGGCAGACGGGGCTCAATCTCGCCGTCGAACTCTCGGAGAGCGGCGTGATCGATCGCTACGGGCTCGAATTGCTCGGGACGCCGATCGAGACGATCGTGCTCGCTGAAGATCGCGCGCGATTTAAGGAAGCGATGATCGCGATCGGCGAGCCCGTGCCGCGCAGCGTCGTCGTCACCGATATCGAAGCGGGCGTCGCGTTCGGAAGCGAAGTCGGGTATCCGCTCGTCGTGCGCCCCGCATTTACGCTCGGCGGCACGGGCGGCGGCGTCGTGCGCAGCGAGGCGGAACTCCGCGCCACGCTCGAGGTCGGCCTCGCGGCATCGCTCCGCCATCAAGCGCTCGTCGAAACGAGTCTTCTCGGCTGGAAAGAAGTCGAGTACGAAGTCCTGCGCGATCGCGCGAACAATTGCATCATCGTCTGCAACATGGAGAACATCGATCCGGTCGGCGTCCACACGGGCGATTCGATCGTGGTCGCGCCGTCGCAAACGCTCTCCGATCTCGAGTATCAGATGTTGCGCACGGCGAGCCTCAACGTGATCCGCGCGCTCAACGTTCAGGGCGGCTGCAACATTCAGTTCGCGCTGCATCCCGATCGTAGCGAATACAACATCATCGAGGTGAATCCGCGCGTTTCGCGCAGCTCGGCGCTCGCGTCGAAAGCCACGGGCTACCCGATCGCGAAGATCTCGACGAGGATCGCGCTCGGCATGACGCTCGACGAGATCGAAAATCCCGTCACCGGCGTCACCAAGGCGGCCTACGAGCCGACGCTCGACTACGTGGTCGTGAAGATTCCACGTTGGCCCTTCGACAAGTTTCCGCGCGCCGATACGCGTCTCGGGACGCAGATGAAATCGACGGGCGAAGCGATGGGCATCGGGCGCACGTTCGCGGCCGCGCTCATGAAGGCGGTACGCGGGCTCGACCTCGGCCGCGAGTCGCTCACCGGCACGTCGCTCGAAACGTGGAACGACGACGAGCTCGAAGCGGCCATCGTCGCGCCGACGCACGAGCGGCTCTTCGCGGTCGCCGAGTCGCTGCGCCGCGGGCGGACGGTCGCGTATCTCGCCGAGCTATCGTCGATCGATCCGTTCTGGCTCTGGGAGTTTGCCGAACTCGTCGCACTCGAAGAACGGCTCCGCGATCCCGCACCCGAAGATCTGCGACTCGCGCTCGAGTGCGGCTACTCGCACGCGGGCATCGCACGCCTCGCGAAAAACGCACCGGACGTTCTCGCATGGAACGACGCGCAGACGCTCGAGAGCGATCCCGCGCACGGCAGTTCCGCGGCATTCCGCATGGTCGATACCGCCGCGGCCGAGTTCCCCGCGCGCTCGCCGTACTACTATCTCTCGCGCTACGAGCACGACGAAATGCGCGTGCCCGCGCGCGAAGCGATCGTCGTCGTCGGAAGCGGCCCGATTCGAATCGGCCAGGGCATCGAGTTCGACTACAGTTGCGTGCATGCCGCATGGGCGCTGCGCGACGCCGGACGCGCGGCCGTGGTCGTCAACAACAATCCCGAGACGGTTTCCACCGACTTCGACGTCTCCGATGCTCTCGTCTTCGAGCCGCCGGGTGCGGACGAAGTGCAGGCTGCTTACGATGCGACGCGTGCGACGGGCGTGATGCTCGCGTTCGGTGGCCAGACCGCGATCAATCTCGCAGCCGAGCTCTCGCGCCGCGGCGTGAAGATCGTCGGCAGCGACCGCAAGAGCCTCGACATGGCGGAAGATCGCGAGAAATTCGAAGCCGCGTTGCAACGGCTCGGCGTCGCGCGCCCGGAAGGTCGTGCCGCGGTCTCGTTCCGGCAAGCGCGCACGATCGCGCGCGAGCTCGGGTTCCCCGTGCTCGTGCGGCCGTCGTACGTGCTCGGCGGCCGCGGCATGGAGATCGTTTACAACGAAGGCCAGCTGGCGAGCTACGTGGAGACCGCTCCGCCGATCACGCCCGGCGCGCCGCTCCTCGTCGACAAATATTTGCGCGGCCTCGAAGTCGAGGTCGATGCGGTCTACGACGGCACGGATATCCTCGTGCCCGGAATCTTCGAACACGTGGAGCGCGCGGGCATCCACTCCGGCGATTCGATCTCCGTCTACCCGCCGCAATCGATCGATGCCGCGATGCAAGCGCACATCGTCGAGGTCACGCGAGCGATCGCGCACGAGCTCGAGACGCGTGGGCTCATCAACATTCAGTTCGTGATACATGCGGGCGAGCTGTATATCATCGAAGCGAACCCGCGCGCGAGCCGCACGGTGCCGATCATCTCGAAAGCCACTGGCATCAACCTCGTCGCCGCGGCCACACGCGTCGCCCTCGGCGAAAAACTCGCCGATTTGCCCTACGGCACGGGGTTGCTCCCCGACGCGCCGTTCGTCGTCGTCAAAGTTCCGGTGTTTTCGTTTGCGAAGATGCGCGGCGTCGAAACGATCCTCGGACCCGAAATGAAATCGACGGGCGAAGTGCTCGGCATCGACGAGACGTTTGCGGGCGCTCTGCGCAAGGGCTTCGTCGCGGCTGGCATCCGGGTTCCGGAAACGTCGGATGCGACGCGGCGCGGCCGCATTCTCGTCTCGATCGCCGATGAGGAGAAGGCCGCATCCGTCGACGTGTTACGACGGTACGCGAATCTCGGATTCTCGCTCGTCGCGACGGATGGAACGCATCGCATCCTTACCGAGAACGGTATCCCGTCGGAGCGCATCAACAAGATTTCGGACGGTTCGCCGCACGTGCTCGATGCGATCGCATCGCATTCCGTCGACCTCGTGATTAACGACGCAGCCGGTCCGCGCGAAGTGTCCGACGGATACCGTATCCGGCGTGCTGCCGTCGAGACGAGCGTCGCGTGCCTCACGAGCCTCGACACCGCGCGAGCACTCGCAAGCGCGCTCGAATCGTCCGCCGGCCCGCCGCGTTCGTTGCAGGCCTATCGGCAACTCGCCGCTCGCGTCTAAGGATCGGCCTTAGATCAGTTTGGCGATGCGCGTGCGGAGGATCGTTTCCGCACCGTCGCCGAGTTCGCGAATGACCTCGGCCGCGGGCCGTTCGCGCGCGAGCAGACCGACGCTCTGGCCTGCATACACGTGCGCGAACCGGAAGTCGCGCGTGCGTACGGCTTCCATCCACGCGGCGCGCACCTCCGGATCGGCCGCTGCGGTATCTTCGCGTCCGGCGAATCGCGCGGTCAGGTCGTTCGCGAGCGCGCGACCGGGAAAGCGCGCCGGCCACGGGATGCCCGCGATGCGATCGAAGAGCGACGTGAGCACGGTTTCGTCCTCACGCGCAGCGAGCGCGACACGACGCGCTTCGTTGGATGCAGCGGACTCCGGCGAAGCGAGCAGCGGCGTTCCGATCCACGCTCCCTGCGCGCCGGCGGCGAGAACCGCCGCAACGCCACGTGCGGTCGCGACGCCGCCGGCGACGACGACCGGGATCGTCACCGCGTCGAGCACGATCTGCAGCAGCGGCAACGTGCCGACGGTTCCGGTGTGGCCGCCCGCCTCCGTTCCCTGCACCACGATGAGATCGACGCCGGCGGCCTCCGCCGCGAGAGCATCGGCTCGCGTCTGCACCTGTGCCGCGACGAGCGCGCCCGCCGCGCGCACTCGTGCGACGTACGGTGCGGGATCGCCGAACGAGAGCGAGAGCAGAAACGGACGTTCGGCGAGCATCGCCTCGAAGAGCTCCGGACGCCGCTCGAGGGCCCACACCATGGCGCCGATGCCGAAGCGGCCGCCGTCCGAGCCGCGAGCGATCGCGGCTTCCTCCGCGACACGTGAGACCGGATCCGCGGCCCCGATCCCGATGGAACCGAGAGCGCCCGCATCCGAAACGGCGCGCGCGAGTTCTCCGAGCGAGACGTTCGCCATCGGCGCGCCGATCAGCGGATACCGAAGTCCCCACGATTCGGTGAGCAGCGTACGCAGCATGCGCGAAACTTACGCCGCTTCGCACGTTACGACATGCGTGACGGAGGCCGCACGGAACGCGAACCGTAACGTGCGCAAAGAAATGGATCGAACGCAAAAACCCGCAATCGCGCGCGATGGTCGCGTCTACGTGCTCGGCGGCAACGCGAGCACGCTCGCGTTCGTGTCGTCGGTGCGCCCGGAAAAAGGTCAGGTTACGGCGTGGCTCGTTCCGCTCGCATGGACGCCCGTCGGCGTGTCGATCGGCGACGGGTGGCAGCGCGTCTCGATCGCGGCCGACAATATCGGCGGGTGGGTGGATCAAACGTTTCCACCCGAAGACGAGCGCGCGTTCGTGACGCCGCTGCGCGATCTCGAGATGCTCGTGCGCGTGCAATGGCACGCCGAGGTACCGGAGCGACTCTCGGAATCGCTGCTGGTCAACGGTGATGACGTGCCCGAAGACGTTCTCGACGGCATCGATCATCCGACGGAATCCCTCACGCAGTGCGCCGTGTGCCGCCGCATGTGCGTTCGCGACCATTTCGTATGGAACGATCGCCAGCTCTGCGCGTGGGACTATCATGCGACCGTCTTCGGAAAGCGCGGCCCGTGGCACGACGGTCCCTACGAGGAGCGCTTCTTCGAGACGCTTCCGCGCGCCGCGTACGTGGCGCCGGGCCTCCTCCAGGAGCTCGACGTGGTTCCCGTGCTTGCGGTCGCGTCGCTACCGGAAGATCGCATGCGAGCCCTCGTGAACGTCGCGATCGGCGACGGTTCCGACGGCGCGTGCCTGGCGGTTCGCACCGACGAGGGCCTCACCGTGCTGCGGGAACGCCCGCCGAGCGTCCCAACCTGAGCCCTTCTCGCGTTGTGCGAAGGTGAACATCAATCGCGCGATCGGGCGCATCGTCACGATCTTCCTCGTTGCCTACGCCCTGCTGTTCGTTCGGCAACTGTACGTCGGGCTCGTGGAGGGGCCGCGGCTCGCGCAGAACCCGCATAATCCGCGGGCCGCGCTCCTCGCACCGTACCGTGGCGACATCTTGGCGCGCGACGGCACGGTTCTCGCGCGCTCGACGGCGCACGGACGCATCTATCCGCTCGGCGCGGCTGCCGCACACGCGGTCGGCTACGCTTCGGCGCGCTACGGCACGTCTGGAATCGAGGCGGCATTCGATTCCGAGCTCGCGCCGCATCCGGTTGCGAACGATCCGTTCGCCGAGATCGGTCGCCTGATCAGCGGCGGTCGGGCCTTCCCCGCCGTACGCGGCGCGACCGTCGTCACCACGATCGATCCCGCCGTACAGCGCGCGCTCTACGACGCGCTCTCCAACTATTCGCGGGCTGCCGGCGTCGTGATCGACCCACGCACGGGAGAGGTGCTCGCGCTCGCGAGCGTGCCGAGCTTCGATCCGGGAGAGCTCGATGCGAACTTCGCGCGCATCGCGGCCGACTCGCAAAGCCCGCTACTCGATCGCGCGACCGACGGGCTCTATCCCCCCGGTTCGACCTTCAAGATCGTGATCGCGGGCGCGGCGCTCGATGCGGGCGTCGTGACGCCGGACTCGACGTTCGAAGACGATGGAGAGCTGCCGGTCGGTTCGTTCGTCGTCCACGACGATGAAGGCGAGGCCACCGGCACGCAAGATCTCGCCGGTGCGTTCGCGCTCTCGAGTAACGTCGATTTCGCGCAGATCGCCATGCGTCTCGGTGGCGATCGCCTGCTCGACGAACTCTCGCGTTGGGGGGTCGGTGCTGCGGTCGATTTCACGCTCCCGGTCGCGCGCGACCGCGTGCCGGGCAAGGACGAGTTAACGCCCGGCGTCTTGGCGCAGCTTGGGTTCGGCCAAGCGGATTTGCTCGTCACGCCGCTGCGTATGGCGCTCGTTGGTGCGACGATCGCCTCCGGTGGTTCCGAACCGCGGCCGTATCTCGTGCGCGCCCTGCGCGAGGGCGGCGTCGCTCGTCCCGTCGGCGAGCCGTATGCGCTCGCGACGCCACTCTCGAGCGACACGGCAACGCAGGTCGCATCGATGATGGTCGACGTGGTGCGGCACGGCACGGGACGGGCCGCCGCGCTTCCGGACGTGCAGGTCGCGGGCAAGACGGGGACCGCGACCGTCTCAAATGGAAGATCGCACGCATGGTTCGTTGCGTTCGCACCGGCAGACGCTCCGCGCGTTGCCGTCGCGATCGTCGTTGAAAACGCCGGGTATGGCGGCGTCGTCGCCGCGCCCATCGCCCGCCGCGTCCTCGCGGCCGCGCTCGCGAGCGAGCATGGCTGAGCGCGTATGATCGAGCGTAATCTCGCCGAGCGCTATCGCCTCGAAGGTCGCATCGGGCAGGGCGGCATGGCCGTCGTGTATGCCGGCATCGACACCGTGCTGCGCCGTCGCGTCGCGATCAAGGTTCTGCGCCCCGAACTCGCGGCGGATAAAGATTTCGTCGCGCGCTTCTACACGGAAGCGCAACACGCGGCGAAGCTCTCCCACCCGAATATCGTGAACATCTACGACGTCGGGCGCGAAGGCGAGAGCTACTTCATCGTGATGGAGCTCGTGGAAGGCGCGACGCTCGCCGAGATGATCGAGAGCGACACGCGTTTGCCGGAGCCGGTCGCAATCGATTTCGCGGCGCAGATCTGCAGCGGTCTCGCGTACGCGCATCGGCAAGGGCTGTTGCATCGCGACGTCAAGCCGGCGAACATCCTCGTGACCAAAGACGACGTGGTGAAGATCTCCGATTTCGGAATCGCACGCGCCGTCACCACGCAAACGATGTCGATGACGCAGGCCGGCATCGTGATGGGCAGCGTGTTCTACGTGTCGCCCGAACAGGCGCAGGGACACGAGCTGCACGAGACGAGCGATCTCTACAGCCTCGGCATCGTGCTCTATCAGATGCTCACCGGGCATCTCCCGTACGCGGGCGAATCGCCGATCGCGATCGCACTCAAACACGTATCGGCTCCGGTACCGCACGCCGATGCCGACGAACCGTCGGTGAGCCCCGCGCTCGCGGCGATCGTTCGGAAGCTCATGCAGAAGGATCCCGCGGATCGGTTTCCCTCGGCCGTCGCCGTTGCGACGGCGCTACGCGAGGCGCGCGAACATCCGCTCGTCACGACGCCCTTCGACATCGCGCCGAACGGCGAGCGCGTCGTCGTAGCCGGTCCGCAGACGATTCCGAATCCGAAGCCTCGTCCGTCGCCCTCGCCCGATCGCGGGCCGCGGCGCAGTGCTGCGAACGAAGCGGCGGCGGTCGCCGACACGGCAACGCGCGGGCCGCGCAACGTTGCGACCGTCGTCGTCGCGCTCGTCGCGCTCGCATGCGCGATCGTGCTCGGCTACGTCGCGACGAGTCGGCCGGGCGGATTGCTCGGCAGCGCGTCGTCGATCGCGCTTCCGAATCTCATCGGGCAGACGTCGTCGGATGCGGAGGCGGCGCTCGATAAACTCGGCTTACGGTATGCGCTCGTTCCCGTTGCGAGTGACTCGGTCGCGGCCGGCAGCGTCGTGAAACAGGATCCCGATGCATCGGCGAAAATCGCCGGCGGGGGCACCGTGCAGTTGTACGTAAGCACCGGTCTTCCGACCGTCTCGCTGATGGACGTGCGGCACTATTCGATCGACGATGCGCAGCGCTATCTACGCAACGCGAAGCTCGTTCCGCAGATCGTCGGCAAGTACGACCCGTCGCCGCGCGGGACGGTGCTGGCACAGAATCCGGCCGAAGGTGCGAGCGTGCCGATCCATTCGCGCGTCGAACTCGTCGTGTCCAAAGGCCCGCAGCCGATTCCGGTTCCCGACGTCGTTTCGATGACGGTCGAGGACGCGACCGCCGCGCTCGCGCAGCGGCATCTCAAACTCGTCGTTTCCGAACGCGATCCGAACGATCAGATTCCGGCCGATACGATCGTCTCGCAGAACACGCAGGCGGGATCGGGCGTCGATCCCAATTCCGAAGTCGACGTCACGGTGAGCAGCGGACCGCCGGAAATCTCCGTGCCCGACGTCGGCGGACACGTGGTCGACGATGCGTCGACCGCGATCGCCAACGCGGGCTTACAGCCCAATATCGAATACGTCGTCGATCAAACGGCGCCGCTCGGTACGGTGATGAAGCAAACGCCCGATGCGGGAACGTCGCTGAAGAAGGGTGAGACCGTCACGATCGACGTGGCCGTACCCGGCATCGTGCCGGACGTCGCGGGTAAATCCACGTCGGATGCGGCGGTCACGCTTCAAAACGCCGGCTACAAGATCGGGAATTCGTCGTACGTGCAAGAGGGTGCCGACGGGACGATCGCGCGCACGGAGCCCGTCGCCGGTTCGGCGCTTCGCCCGGGCGAAACGGTGACGCTTTTCGTCAACGGCGTTTCGAAAGAAGGCCAGTAGTGCGGATCCTCGGGATCGATCCCGGTCTACGCACGACGGGCTACGGCGCGATCGATTTCTCGAGCGGTACGCCACGCTTGATCGAGGGCGGGATCATCACGCCGGACGTTCGCGCGCCCCTCGAGCATCGCTTGGGCGCGTTGCATGCGGAGCTCTGCGCGACGATCGTCGCGACGAAGCCCGACGTGATGGTCGTCGAAGAACTGTGGACCGCGTATAAGAATCCGACGACCGCCGTTCTCATGGGCCACGCGCGCGGCGTTCTCTGCCTCGCGGCCTTCACGCACGGCGTGCGCGTGCGACACCTCGCGCACTCGCACGTGAAGCGTGCGCTGACGGGCTCCGGCGCCGCGCGTAAGGAACAAGTCAAGCGCATGGTGATGATTCGCCTCGCGCTTTCGGTCGCGCCGCAACCCGACGACGTTTCGGATGCGCTCGCCCTCGCGCTCGCCCTCGCCAATATCGAAAGCGTCGAGACCCGGCTTTCCACGCTCGGAATCGCGTAGCGCGTGTTCTCACGCATCACGGGCGCGATCGTCGAGCGCGCGGATAACGCCGTGCTGCTCGACGTCGGAGGGCTCGCGTACGAGATCGTGCTGCCGCCGTGCGTCGCGGAGAAGCTGCCGGTCGCGCTCGGCGAGCGCGTGACGCTCGAAATCCATCCGACGTTCAACCTCGACGGGAACAGCGGACGCTTCACGTTCTTCGGGTTCACGAATGCCGTCGAGCGAGAGTTCTTCGAAGCGCTGACGTCGGTCGCGAGCATCGGCCCGAAGACCGCGGCGCGCGCCTTCTCGTATCCGATGGCGCGCATCGCGAAGGCGATCGATGCCGGCGATCACGGCTTTCTCGTGAAGCTGCCGGGCATCGGCCAGCAGAAGGCGCGCGATATCGTTGCGAAACTTCAGGGGAAGGTCACGCGCTTTCTCTTGATTCAGGACGCGGAGCCGCGCGCGCCCGAGACGATCCCGGATTTTGCTGAAGAGGCGCGCAGCGTACTCTTGCAGCTCGAATACAAGCGGGCCGAAGCGGATGCGATGATCGCGGATACACTGAAGGCCTCCCCACAGATCGCAGATGCGGAGACGTTGCTCGCCGAAGTGTACCGCGTGAAGAATCGCGAGCCGGTATGAGCCGCACGTGAGCGACGTCCCGCACGAGACGCGCAAGGTCGTACTCGGTCCGCAGGATGCGGAGCCGCGCCTCGTCGCGCCCGAAGAGTCGATCGACGAAACATCGATGGGGGCGGCGCTGCGGCCGCGGTCGTTCGACGAGTACGTGGGGCAGACGGCCGTCGTCGACAACCTCAAGATCGCAATCGACGCGGCGAAGCGTCGCGGCGAGCCGCTCGAGCACGTGCTTTTCTACGGACCGCCCGGCCTCGGGAAAACGACGCTCGCATCGCTTATCGCGCGCGACCTCTCGAGTTCGATGCGCACGACGTCCGGCCCGACGCTCGACAAGCCCAAGGATCTCGTCGGCATCCTCACGTCGCTCCAGGCCGGCAACGTGCTCTTCATCGACGAGATCCATCGCCTCGGCGGCGTCGTCGAAGAATTTCTCTATCCCGCGATGGAAGATTTCCGCGTCGATATCGTGATGGATAGCGGCGCGTATGCCAAGACGTATAAGATTCCCGTCGAACGCTTCACGCTCGTCGGCGCGACGACGCGCGCGGGAATGCTGTCGGCACCGCTACGCGAGCGCTTCGGGCTGCTCTATCATCTCGATTATTACAACGACGAAGAACTCGAGCGGATCGTGACGCGCAGCGCGGGAATGCTCGAGATTCCGATCGAGCCCGCAGGCGCGGCGACGATCGCGCGCCGCAGCCGCGGAACGCCGCGCATCGCAAATCGTCTGCTGCGTCGCGTCCGCGACTACGCCGAGGTGCGAGCGGGCGGCACGATCACGGAAGAAGTCGCCGACGAAGCGCTTCGTCGCGAGGGCGTCGACGCGCGCGGTCTCGACCGCCTCGATCGGGCGTTCCTCCGCACGATCGCCGAACAATACCGCGGCGGCCCGGTCGGCATCGGCGCAATCGCCGCAACGCTCACCGAAGATACCGAAACGCTCGAGGACGTGGTCGAACCGTTTCTTTTGAAGATCGGATTTGTGGTGAGATCCGCGAGCGGTCGCAGAGTAACGGCCGAGGCGTACGAACATCTGCAGCTCAAACCGCCGGCGGAATTCGACGCCGGACGACAACAGAAGTTACTGTAGCTATGCTCGTCTCGATGTTTGGCAACTCGGCGGAGACGGTCATTCTCGGTGTCGGCGGCATCGTATTCTACGGCGCTCTAGGCGCGCTACTTGGACTCATCGTCTACATGGTGCGGAAACGCAATCGGTCGTCATAGTGCTGGGCGCGTGAACTCGCGTCTCGATCGCACGCTCGATGCGCTTCCGCATCGCTATGCTGGACCCGGCGGCGCGGTCGCGGTTTTGCGCGACGGCGAAGTGTTGGATTCGCGCGTTTGGGGATGGGCGAACGCGGAGTTCCGCATTCCGGTTACGCGAAAGACGTTGTTCCGCATGTGCTCGATTACGAAGCAGTTCACATGCGCTCTGATTCTCGATGCGTTTCCCGACCCGTCCGTACTCGACGACGAGGTGCGATCGAGTCTTCCGCAACTCGACGTGGCGCTACCGAAGGTAACGCATCTTTGCCATAATCAATCGGGCTTACGCGACTATTGGGCTGTCGCCATGCTTCAAGGCGCTCACCCCGAGCAGTCGTTCGGCAAAGAAAGCTCCGTTCGAATCATCGGTGGCACGCGCACGCTGCAGTTCGCGCCCGGATCGCGCTATTCGTATTCCAATGGCAACTTCGTTCTTCTCTCGGATATTCTCGAACGGCGCACCGGTCTGGGATTTGCCGAGCTGCTACGAACGCGGATTTTCGAGAAGGCCGGGATGGACGGCGCCATGCTCGCAGCCGACACCCGCGCCATGCCGGATGGAACCGAGGGTTATGAAGGTACGCAGAGCGCCGGCTTCCGTGCCGCAGTAAATCGAATCGTTTGGACGGGCGACGCCGGGCTTGGCGCGAGTCTCGACGACATGATCGCGTGGGAGCGTTTTATCGATGCGACGCGCGACGATTCGGACGCGCTCTATCCTCGGTTGTCGGCGCCCGTGACGTTCGACGATGGTCGTCCGGCCGCGTATGGCTTCGGGCTCTCTCGCCAAGCGATTTTCGGCCGGCAGATTACGGGTCATGGCGGTGCGCTACGCGGTTGGAGTTCGTTCCGGCTGTACTCCCCGGCCGACCGTGTGTCCGTGGTCGTCGCATTCAACCACATGGCCGATGCGCGCGGAGCGGCAATGGATCTTTTGGCCGCGGCCATCGATATCGATCTACCAGCGCGGCCCCCGATCGGCGCGACGCCGGCTTGGGTCGGGGCGTACATCGAGCCTGAAACAAAACTCGCGACACGCATCGATCTCGCACCGGATGGCGTGCGTCTACGCTTCGGCACGAGGCCAGAGGTACTCGATTTTCGCGAATCCGGCGCCGGCCGCGAGGACGACGTCTGCCTGCGCGTCGAGGGCGAGCGCCTTTGGATGGATCGCCCGGGCGATAATCAGGCGACGCTGCTGGATCCGTGCGTGGCCGGGCCGACGACGGGTATCGCCGGCAGATACCGATGTGAAGAGTTGGGCGCCGAGATAACCGTCATCGGGGACGACGACGCCCTGTACGGCGCCTTTTCAGGTTTTCTCGGCAACGGACGCATGGAGTTGCTCGATCCGATCGCAGCGGACGTCCTCGCGCTGCCGTGTCCGCGCGCGCTCGACCATGCGGCTCCCGGCGATTGGACGCTCATCGCGCGACGAAACGAGAACGATGAGATCACGCATATCGACGTCGGCTGTTGGCTCGCCCGTCGGCTATCGTATCAGCGAATCGGCTAAGCGAACGAACGCAACGCCCGGCTAAACCGGTGTGAAGATGTCCGCCGTGTCCGGAGCGAGCACCACATAGGCACGGCGCCATGGTTCGTCGTCGATCAGGCGCCATGCGTGGCCGGAGCCGCTCGTGTCTTCGGCGAGGATGACGTCTCCGGGGCGTATCGTGAACGTCGTCCCATCGCGCGTTTTGAATTCGAGCGTTCCGGAAAGCGTGATCACGAATTGACGGGTCGGTGCGTTGTGCCAGTCGAGGCTGGAGTGCGGCGGGGACTCCGCAAACGAAACGCTTACCGCGCTCGTCGTCACCTTCGCTTCGATCGTGCCTTCTTCGACGTGCGAGGCATCATCTGAACCCGTGTAGAGTCGGAACGCGTGCAGCATCGGGATTCTGTTCTCGCCGTCGCCGGAAACCATTGCGCGGAGCGTGCGGCGATCGGGAAGCAGGAGTTATCCACAGCCTGTGGACGATAACCACTCGTGCGCCGGAAAGAGTTCCTGATCGCGAGCGGTGCGTTCGCCGCGATCCCGCGGGTGGCTCGTGCGACGGGTGGGCTCGATATCGAGAACGCCGAGTCGAACGTTGCGATGCGCGTGTTGCTCGCCACCGGGTCGTTCGTTCCGCCCGAACCGCTCGACGCGTGGCGATTTGCGTGGGACGGCCGCACCTATCGCGGTACGTTCGCTTCCGTTCGGCTACCCGATGGGAGCACGGGGCTCGTGAACACGGTCCCGCTCGACGCGTATCTCTACGGCGTGCTCGGTAAGGAAATCTCGCCCTCCTGGCCGCACGCGTCGCAGCAAGCACAGGCGATCGCATCGCGCACGTACGCGCTTCTGAAACTTCGCCCCGATCGTCCGTACGATGTGGTCGCCGCCGAGAGCGACCAGCATTACGGCGGCATCGAGGGCGAGTCGGTCGAGTGCCGCGCCGCGATCGACGCGACGGCCGCACGGATCGTCACGTACGGCAATCTTCCCGCGCATGTCGCGTACAGCTCGTGCTGCGGCGGCCTTACGGCGAACGCGGCCGACGTTTGGAAGACGCCGCAGCCCTATCTTACGAGCGTCGCGGATCCGTACTGCGCCGACGCACCGAATTTCGAATGGACGGTCGACATCGGGAGCGGCGACATCGCGAATGCGTTTCGCGCGCGCTTCGATATCGGAGATTTGCGCGACGTGCGCGTCGAGACGCCGGCCCCGGATGCGCGTCCGACGGACCTCACGTTCGTCGGCTCGTCGTCGACGTTCGATGCGACGCCGGCCGAGGTGCGTAACGCGATCGGCCCTTCGGTCGTGCGCAGCACCTACATTCGGTCCGCCTCGGTCGGGCGCGGCGGCGGGGTGGTCACGATTGCGGGGACCGGACGCGGGCACGGCGTCGGGCTCTGCCAATGGGGATGTCGCGGGCTCGGGCTCGCCGGCGCGAGCGCCGCCGCGATCGTCGCGTTCTACTTCCCCGGCACCGCGCTCGGGCGCGCGTAACCGTTTCGTGAGCGGCCCCGACCTGCGGCGCGTCGACGCGTACCAGTTCGACCTGCCCGAGGGCGCGATCGCGAAGCAACCCGCCGACCCGCCGGATTCGTCCCGCCTGCTCGTGCTCGACCACGATCGTGTCGCGCACGAGCGCTTCTCGGCGTTCCCGGAACTCCTTCGCGCGGGCGACGTCCTCGTTATAAATGAAACGCGCGTCGTCCGCGCGCGCCTGCGGGGGGAGCGCGTTCCGGGCGGTGGTGCGGCCGAGGTCTTGCTGCTGCGGCCCGCCGGTGGCGGTCCTTTCGATCCCGCGGCCCGCGACTGGGAAGCGCTCGTGCGGCCGGGCCGGAAACTCCGCGTGGGAGACGCCGTTCGGTTCGGTGCCGCGATCGTGACCGTCGTCGCCGTGCAGCCGGACGGCGTTCGGGTCGTGCGATTCGAGCCGGGCGTCGAACTAGAAACGATCTTGACCGCCCACGGCGAGCTCCCGCTCCCGCCATACGTCGGCCCGGGCGACGAAGCGCGGGCGGCACGCTACCAAACGATCTTCGCGCGGGTGCCGGGCAGCGTCGCGGCTCCGACGGCGTCCCTTCACTTTACGGAAGGCGTCCTCGCCGCGATCCGCGCGCGCGGCGTCGCGATCGAGCCCCTCGTGCTCGACGTCGGGCTCGGGACCTTCAAGCCGATGGACGGCGAGACGATCGACGAGCACGTGATGCACGCCGAGCGCTATGAGATCCCGGAATCCACGGCGGCGGCCGTACGGGCCGCGAAGCGGGAGGGCCGCCGGGTGATCGTCGCCGGAACGACCGCGCTCCGGGCGCTCGAAGCCTCCGCCGCCACGCACGGCGACGTGGTCGCCGGCGCCGAGGAGACGGCGCTCTTCATTACACCGGGCTTCGAGTTCCGCGTCGCGGACGCGCTCCTTACGAACTTCCACCTACCCGGATCGACCCTGTTGGTGCTCGTGACCGCCTTCGGCGGCTACGAGCGGCTCCGCGCCGCCTACCAGACGGCGATCGACGAGGGCTATCGATTCTACTCGTTCGGCGACGCCATGTTCGTCACGCGGAGCGACGCCTGCGTTTGACATAACTTGCGTGGCTTGGTATTCTACCCGGGTTGTGGTCCACGCCGCGAACGCCTTTTTGCGCGTCGCGGCAAAAGAAACTAGATGAACGCCAGGGTACGTGGAGATAAGATGAAAAACATCATCGGCCGGAAGGTCGGGATGACGAGCGTGTTCACCGCCGATGGGCGGTACGTCCCGGTCACCGTGATCGAAGCGGGGCCGTGTATCGTCCTGCAACGCAAGACGGTCGAATCGGACGGCTACGAATCCGTTTCGCTCGCATTCGCCGATGCACGCAAGAACGGCCTCACGAAGCCCCAGGCAGGCCGCTTCAAGAAGCTCGGCCTCACCGAGAAGAAGCACGTTCGCGAGTTCCGCCGCGCGATCGACGGCGCCCCCGAAGTGGGCGGCACGGTCGACGTCACGGCGTTCGCCGAGGGCGACCGCGTCGACGTGGTCGGCATCTCGAAGGGCCACGGCTTCTCCGGCGGTATCAAGCGCCACAATTTCCACGGCGGCGGACGCACGCACGGATCGATGATCCACCGCCAGCCCGCGTCGAACGGCGACACGAACTCGGGGCACACGCACCGCGGATCGCGCCGGCCGGGTCACTTCGGCGTCGATCGCACGACGCATCAGAATCTCGAAGTCGTCCGCGCGGACGGCGAGCGCAACGTTCTCCTCGTGCGCGGCCCCGTGCCGGGCGCGAAGAACGGTCTCGTCTTGATTTCGGCCGCGGTTCGCCCGCCGAAGTCGATCGCCGCGGCGCAGGGAGCCAAGTAATGCCCGCCGTTATCGATAGCAAGGGCGCGGCCATCCGCAGCGCCGACGTCCCCGCCGCGTTCGCCTCGAAAGTCGAAGGCAAGAGCAACGCGATGTTCCGCGCGGTATTCCGCGAGCTGAGCAATCGGCGCGCCGGTACCGCGTCGACGAAGCGTCGCGACGAAGTCTCGGGCGGCGGCCGCAAGCCGTGGAAGCAAAAGGGCACCGGTCGCGCGCGTCAGGGTTCGACCCGCTCGCCGCAATGGCGTCACGGCGGCGTCGTGTTCGGC
>Ga0209611_10001774_pt1 | contig 37449 bp, 19 predicted proteins | sample S1TSphgellanicum_3_FD_187693 | JGI IMG/M metagenome (GOLD analysis project Ga0209611, IMG submission 187693) | Host-associated microbial communities from peat moss isolated from Minnesota, USA - S1T2_Fc - Sphagnum magellanicum MG (SPAdes) (version 2) | ecosystem: Host-associated > Plants > Peat...
CTCAAATTCAGTCCCCAAAACAGCAAAAAGTTCAAAAGGAGTAGCACGGTCTGGGTAGCAAAGATCTATGGCACACTTAGTATAAACTTCCCGGGGCGAGATAAGGTATTTAAATCAGAGAAGATTTGGTGAAAATAAAAAAGTGAGAATCCACTACTGCTGCTGCTGCAAAGAAGAAAGAAGAAGAACTTTCCTTGGTTTGGGAGGCAAGGCTTGACAGGATTTTTGAACTTCTATTGCATTACTAGCTAGCCTCTACTCTCTCTCTCTCTCGCCTAGTAGTGCATATTGTTGGTAGTTCTGGAATTTGGACAATAGCTGGTGAGCTGTCTGTATGGAATGTGATGCTGATTCATGAACCTGATGCAAAAAAAGGAGAAATCACCCCCACACTGAAACTCAGAAATGTCTACACCTCCTAGCTCAGAAACTTTACCAAGATTTGATTTGATGGTCTTGGAGATCCAACTACCTAACTAACTCGTGCTGTGAATGAAAGTTGGTAGACAAAGTCCCCTACCAGATTTTACTGGGAATGGACCAACTTCTTAGCTCCCTTTGCAAGACACAAATTTGGGAACTTGGAACAGATCCATGCCAGTAACCATGGACCAATAACAACTTCTTTCCTAGCTCCCTTGCAATCCAAAATTTGGGAACTTGGAACAGATCCAAGACTGCCTGCATAGCTGACAAACCCTGCGGAGTCTGAAGACAACACGAAAGACACCCATCCCATCCCCGGGATCAGAATGGATGGGAAGGCATTGGGTTCTGTGTTCATCATTAATCGACATTAAATCTGTAATAACCATGGTGTTTTCAATGGATGCAGAGCAGAAATAGGTCACACGGATATACTTACCTACTGTAAAAACCAACCAAAGATGCCGTGCCAGTCTTAAGGGCAACAAACTATATTGTCTATACTATGCGGTGATTGATACAATTAGTGGAATAATTTTGGCAAAGCAAAGGATTTCTGTCAATCCTATGATAATAGTTTGCATCTTGTGCGTAAGTGAGGCCAGAAATATCTTACCTCCAGTTTTGGAAATCAACTCACCAACAGACTGACTTCAAGAGAAACAAGAATTTCCAACACCCTTTTGAGGTGTGATTGGTGGGCATTTGTTGTAAATGTTAATATTCCTCATGTGAACATGTAACCTCGTCAGGTGCAAAGCACAGTTCTAAGATCTAACAACCAGCAGCAAAAGTTCCCAGGTATGGGTATCCAACAGAACACTTGTGTTTCCCTGGCATTGTTATTATAGAAAAGATTTGGGTGGGGATGAGGGGAGCTGAGGGTTACAAAGGGATATAAATGGATTTTTTTCCCCCAAGAACAACAAACATAAATTCTTTTAAAAATTAAAGAAGTTCCATTTCAACCTTTGAAATTTCTGAATCATTTGATCATTAGCACGATGGGAAAGTGGTAAATAGCAGCAATGACATCAAGTGACCCACTAAAGGTACAGCCAAAATGCTGATTCTTATTACTGCTAATAACCAGTCCCATGTCCCACCAAAGTACAGCCGAAATGCTGATTCTTACTGCTAACCAGTCCTTGTCCACAGAGCACAGCAGCCGCTTGCACAAAAGTGGGAGTCACAGACACCCATGTCACCCCCATGTAAAAAGGCGATGATGGATTAGACTTAAGTTTGTCTAATCCATCATGCCTGCCTAAACCCTAAACGGGCACAGACAATGTAATTATTAAATTAATCATCCTGCTGAGAGTCTCTGCTCTCTGATGAAGCAGCCACGAAGGGAACCCTGATTCATAGATACCCCCTGTTGTTCTTCCTGTACTACGTATTAACAAACTCCTCTGATCCAGTGGAGAGAAAAAATTCTCCAACCCATTCAAATACAGCATCAAACAACATGAAACTAGTGATACCTTTTGCAAGTCAAAGCCCCCCGCCGCCCCCCTCACCAGAGTACATGAATTTAGTTATGTTTAAAGAGCCTTTTTATTACTGTTTTACATACCCAGGTACCAGTCTTTTTTTTGGCTGGCTAGATATAGCCATATAGCCAAAATTCTATATTAAAAAATAGTGCTAAATCATTGGCCTTTTGAGATTTTCAATAGCCAGAACTCAACCAAAATTTAAGAAAAATCTCCAGATTTCTATTCATGGTTGCAAGTAAGGTGGCCAAAAATATATAAGGATATGAATTTAGAGAATGCACTTTCATATTTAGCTTGTAGCCAAATTTGCCTAAATCTTCCTGTAAATCATTGCCACTTTGGATACAATATAAAAAAACCACACACACACACACACATGAGTACTCATGAGCTAGGAAAGCTTTGAAGAAGGGGTGGCGATTTCAACAGATTTGAGACAAACTTCAGATTAGCTTTCAAGTTACGCCAGAGGGGTTAGTGAATGAGTAACTAGAAGAGATTGGTGCAGAGCCGACATTGAATGGTGCCCCCACTGACTACAAGTTACGTTGAAAGCCACAGGAAGAAGTCAGTTAGGCCCCACTTTTTTTCTGAAGCTCTGTGTAATTGTGCAGATGCCACAACCCCCCCCTTCTCCCCAAAAGTGTGCAATGTGCCGTCGTCAGCTTTTGTCTCAAGGAAAAAAAGTTGTTTCAAAAACTAACAAAGCTTTGTGTATGTAGGCCTATTATGTTCAGCAAAAACTAACAAAGCTCGTGTAAGTTTAAGGATGTTTGGTGTGGATCCTACTCCTCTCGTGGGGGCGGTGTATCATGGCCACCTAAAACTCCACCCTATTCCCTTCAAACGGCAAAAAGGACTCCCCGTGTTATAAACCAGGGAAATATACCACCTATTATTCCCTGTAGGCTTTGTTTTTTTGGTCACGTTAATGATGACGGTCCTGTTATAGGGCATAATTTTTTTTCCTCTACAAAACAAACCGACATTTCTTCTTTTTCAAAACCTTCCCACAATTTGAGAAAACCCACCCAATCTTGACGGCATGCAATGCCTTTGAACCAGGGCATTCCCCTGTGTTCATTGGTGGGCACTTATTTATTTGGGGAACACCTGGGTCCAAGGGCATTACCCTACACAAAACATGAATGAGAAAAAAGAGAGAAGCAGTGTTTTTTTCCGGCTAAATTTCGCCATTTCTCGACAAAGAAATTGGGTACTTTTCTAGTGTAAATTTTACTATTTTTTCTTTTTTTGGGGTTAAATTTTGCCAAAATTTTGAGATCAAAAAAATTTAGAAAAGAAACAAAACGCTGGGAGAAGGGGCCTGGGGGGGAGGGAGAAAGAAAGAAAGAAAGAAAATAAACATAATAATAAAGAGAGAAAAAAAGAAGGAAGGAAGGAAGAAGAACCACAAGTAATGTGTGTGTGCTGATTGATGAGGTGTAGCTAGCAAAGAAATAGGTAGGTAGATAGTATCACAAAGAGTAGCTACCTAGCTACCTATTTTGCGGGTGCTGTGGCGGGATGCTGTAGGCAGCAACGGCGCAGACGACGATTGGGCGAAAGGCCCTATGCGGGACCCGCTATCTAAGGCACACAACTAACCACGTCGACGGCAAGCGCTGCACTGGTCTGAAAGCCCGGAACAAATAGAGACTGTAGACACACAAGCTCACAAGGATATTTTTTGGCCCATCACAGCTTCCTACCTACCTACTTACCTACCTACCTACCTACCATGCCCTGCAATCCCTCATCATTCCCGCCCCACCCTTTCCCCCAACACACCATTGCCTGGCACCCATGCATCCATTGCTGCTGTTGCACCATGCACCACCATTCATCTCACATCCCACTCTCTATGGCCATGCCCAATTGCACTCTTGGCCATGTCCATTTACACCCCTACCCTTAGCCATTGCCCTGCAAGCTGCTTGCTTGCTGGCTGGCTGGCTTCCCCTAGGCTGCTACTGCTGCTGCTGCTGAGCAGCAGCATTACTTATTAGCCCTCGAGAGTATGTGTTTGTGCTCTTATCTTTTTATTGTTTGTTGGTTGCACAACAACCCACCACTTTTAGTGTGATTTTTTTTTTTGGGTTGCAATCTAGGAGCTATAGCAGGTACTAGTGTGGTACTACTACACTACTGACGACTCTCTCTGCTGCAGCTGCTTCTTCTGCAGCTACCAAGCTTCTTTTTTCTCCTCCATACTACTTGTTGTTGTTGTTGTTGTTATTGTCTTCTTAGACTATCTTTCTCTTTCTGGCTGGCTGGCTGGCGGCATAAGTTTGTTGGTAGTATTATAGGTAAGCCGTTTGTCTACTTTGCTTATGAGTTGTAGAGAGGCTTTCTTTGTTTTTTTTATTCCTGAATCTGGCTTCTCCTGTGGAGAGACAGAGGAGAAAGAGCCACTACACAGGTTTGGTTTTATAGCTTTTTGCCTTTTCATCTTTTCTTTGTGTGGTTTTGCTTTTTCAGAAAAAGGCTCTGGGTGGGAAGTAGTAGGGAAGGAGGGAGGGTGGGGGCTTTTGTTTCGGAGTTTCTCTGTTTGGCTTTCTTTTGTCTCTCTGTCACCTTCTTTTTCGAAAAGACTTTGTTTGCTTTTGAATTTGGGGTCGTTTCTCTGCTTTCGGGTTTGGATATTCCTGTCAGATTTTCTTTTGTGAGTCAAAGCACTTGTGGCGGCTGCTGCTGCTCTGTTTTTGTTTTTGTTTTCGATTTTCCTTTTTGAGGGAGCGGAGAAGTTGGATTGCTGTGATTTTTCATTCTTTTGCAGCGGAAGTGTTGGGCAACATACCCACTACACCCAGCATTCATGATTTGAGGGCCTCAGATTTTCCATCTTCCATTTTGGGTTGCCTAGATTACATGAACCATCAGTGATTCCTCATAGATTTCGAAGGCTTTCGCGGTTTTCAGCAGATCTGAGAAATTGGGTCGCTTTTCAAGATCCTAGCTCTGAAGTGGTTTGCTGCTTTGGCTTATCTTTTCGCTTTGAATGGAAGCTCTTTTTGAGCTCAAGTATCGAAGAAGACGTGGGTGTTGATCTGTCTCTTTCTCAAGTGGTTTTTACCGATTCTTCGAAGATTACTGCAATCTCCCCCAGATTTTGCAGTCATGCAGTTGTTGGTGAATCCTGATAGTGTCGACGCTGGAGGAGGAGGTTTGAAGGAAGCGGCGGAGCAACAACTTGGGGGAGTTGCTGCTGGTTCTTCTCCCGCCTCCTCTCCAGCCGGTGAAGGAGTATCTGCCGGCGGCTCACCCGGAAGCGGAGGAACCAATCTCCGGGAGAAGCCAGCCAAAGTGATCCCTTGCCCTCGGTGTGAGTCCATGAACACCAAATTCTGCTACTTCAACAACTACAGCGTGAAGCAGCCTAGGTATTTTTGCAGGCAATGTCAGAGGTACTGGACAGTGGGTGGCACTTTGCGAAATGTGCCTGTGGGTGGTGGATCAAGGAAGAAGAGCCGGAACCAGAGATCAGAGCCGTATCTCAGATCGGCAGGAGCAACTCAATGCGTAGTTTCTGCCCCCTTAGGTTCAGGAGCTCTCTCCTCCTCTGGCAGCCCTCTGCTGCAGACTATGGGATTCCAACAGTTGCTAATGCAGGACGTCAATTTACCGTACATGGTTGGATATCAACTGCAAGAGCAGCAGCACTACCAGCAGTTGGAGCAGCATCAAAACCCTGGGCTCTTCTATCCTGTGATGAACAAAACCTGCATGAGCCCACAAGAGGTTTCAGCCATGCATGCCATGTATGCCACACGAGGTGGTGACAATCTGGGTGCTGCTGCTCAGAGTGCTAACCCAATGCTCAATGTGAATGGCTCCTATCATTCCACTCCCAACAACATGGAGTTCATTCAAGGAGATTCCATGGGCCAGATGACCACCCAGTGGGGGAATTCGATGCCAGAGCACTTCCAAACCCAGTCAATTTGGAATGAATCTACCACACACCAGAGTGGATCTCCAGGCCACAATGCAAGTGATGAGGAACACAACATAAGCAACACTCCTCATGCAAAGTTATATGTGAAGGCAGAAGGCTACGAGCCAAGTAATATGCTGCTGCATTTTGGCTTGAACAACAAGCCTGGGCTAGAACCAGCATCCCTAACTCTGAATGGTTCATCTCCACCTCATGGTTCTAGCACCATAGAGGAAGAGGGTAGCACACCCACAAATGGGTACTCCACTAATGGGTATGAAGATGGAGATGCTGTTTCCTCCATGTGGCCTGACTTGGAGTTCTTCCACTAAGATTTGTACCTGAGCTCAAAGATCTCCGCTTGCACTCCATTGATTCTTCTTGCAGTGGGTTCTTTCTGTGGTCTACACACTAAAAAGTGTGATTAATTTTTCTATAGTACCCTGCCTTGTGTATACTATCTGTACAGGCTCTCTCCACAAGTCAGGTGCATTTGGATTCCGTTACGGATTGTGAATAGAGGTGAGGTTTTTTTTATCTTTCTTTAGTGTTGCCTGGTACCTTGTATCTATCTTATCGAAAGGTGGTGATGATAAGCACAAATTGTTCTGCTTTGGGATTGGGATCCATACCCTCTGTATGTAGGGGACTGGGGTACAAGCTGCTGCTGCTGCCATGTCCCTCATGGGATCCATCCCAGCTTTGCAAGGATGGCGGTTGGCTTCATGCCTCCTCAACCAATGGTTGATAAATTTTACTACAGAGTGGCAAGTTCACACCGGATGGATGACTTAGAGACTTAGTTCTGCTCCCCAGGGTAGAAATTAGTTTCCAGTTTATTGGTTCATAGCTGCTGTAGCTTCTGTTGTCTTCTGAATTGAAGGAGAAGCTAATTTTTCAAACTGTCATTCTAGACATGTTGGTCAGCAGATGACAGTTTTTTTTACCATATCCTGTTCTCATCTGGACTGAATGATTTCATCTCTGCAAATCTCAACTTTTCTTTTTGAATCAAGCAAAGAATCTTTAGTGTGCTAGGAACTAGAATTTTTGACTACTGTATATAACAAAGTGTTCAGAACTGTTGTGTTGTATTATAAACATAAGCAAGGTTTTGTGTGCCATTTTCAAACAGCTCAATTGTGTTGTTGTACTAGCTTCCACTTTAGGTGTTATGTCCTGAGTAAAACCAGATTTCAATTTCATTCCTTTCATGTGTCATGATTTATGTTGCTTAGACCACAAGAGTTTGTTCCTCAAGACTTAAATCATCCAAGTTGGAGAACAAAATGCAGTCGCAACAGTCACATTTTCTCTGGGATGGTGTATCAGAAACAACCACTATCTAAAGATTCTAAAATGGAGCTGAATACCAGTAAAATCTTTACTCTGAGGTGGATGAGATCTGAGTTGTGCCACTCTTGCTCATGCTACACCAGTTGATCAGGAATGCTTGGTCATTATTCCAAAGAAGTTATCTTGTGACCTGCTACATAACACCTAGGTCATTGCTTTGCTAGAGGATCATGCTGTAAGATCCTCTCTTGTGATAAAATCTTCACTACACCCACCATGAGGAATGATTGCTAACCTATTCACTCTGTTTTCCTCATTAGAAATTTCTCCTGCTATTAAAGCAGGCAAATTGTTCCCTGATCCGAAGCCCCTAATTCAAATCCTGACCCTTTAGCCCAGTCCTCAGGATGAATTCCCTTACCCTGTGTAAACATCCCTCAGACTGCTTCCCCTAAATTAAAGCCCTAAATTCAAATCCTGACTCCTTAGCCCAACCCGTAGGATGAATTCTCTTATGCTTCCATGTAAACATCCCTTCAAAAATGTCCGGTCAGATATTCATCTAGGACACAAGTTATTTCCTCCAAAGGAAACGAATCTTCAGGATGAATTCCCTTACCCTTCCATGTAGACATCCCTCAAAGTATATGGTCAGATATTCTTCTAGGGCAGAAGTTCTTCCTCCATCTATGATTGGTTGCTTGACATTCAAGGACAACCAATGACATTGAATCTCTAGCACAAGTTCAGATCAAACTTTGGGTACAGTGAAATAAGGTCCCCCCCAATTGCCTCGAAGATAGCAAAAGGGCTGAATGAAAATGAATCTCTAGCACAAATTTCAAGCTTGGAAAATCTGAGGTTGGATGTGACATAAGGCCCCCCATTGCCTAGAAGATAGCAAAAGGGCTGAATGAAATTGAATCTCTGGCACAAATTTCAAGCTTGCAAAATTTGAGGTTGTTGTATGTGGAGGGCACATGCAGGCAAAGCATGGAAGGAGAAATGACTCCAAGACAAAGTACAGTTCACTTAAGTTGTTTGCCAAATAAAATATGTGGGATTGTTCAGATGAATGAAATGGCTCCACATTGGAGTAGCTATAGTAGAGAGCCATGTAGCTTAGTGCCTCAATTCTCCCAAGGGGGCTTCTGCACATGCTACACAGTGTTCTTTCTCCTCCAAGCCTGCTGCAATTTAGTAGAAGTAGGTATTTTCTTTTAAGTAGAGCAGAGTACCCTACATAACCATATGTGCTTAAGATATGTGGATTTACTTGATCTGGAATGTTCATCAAATTGTAGGTTTCAGCATTACTCTACCAATTGCCTGCAACCTGTAGTCTAATTTCTTCAGTGTTAGTCTACATGGCTGTCAATTGTCCATAATTGCAAAACAGATGAAGAATGATACATGCAAAAGAAGTGATTACTAGATGGTTCAAGCAGGAATTATGTAAAACTTGAATCTCCCCAACCTAGTTCCCATTCAGATCACCTACATCTTCTGGTTGCTGAGCTTCAAAAACAACTTATTCATGTGATGAATTCATGGGATACTGAAACACAAATGCCTCACTCTTGGTGCCTGCAAACTGATGCCATCAAGAACATGACAACTAATTGGGTACCACTGGCATCCACAGCCAGAAACCGCAGACAGCTCATTCTGTGAAATTTCACAGTACATGTAAGAGGATCATGCCAGGACCATCCCATCATCACTCACTAGAAACAAATGGCTAATATTGAGCCCAGGAAAACACCACATTAATATGAGTAAATGGTATTGCTGTCATCATCTGTCTATCTGTTGGATGTGCATTTCAAACTTTGAAAGTTGTACAGGACATGTCAGCAAGTGTCTAAAGGCAAAATGACACTTGCAAAAGTATCTTTTCCTTGAACAGAGCAAATTGAGCAATAGTCGACACAGACCATAGACCATACTTGTTATCATAGATTTTTTAAATGTGGGGATATATTGCAATGTTTTCTCCAAGAGCCCAGTAGTAACATGATAAGCATTCTTGGCTCCAGTTGATGTGATGTCCACATGCTGAATCTTTTCAACTTTTCCTCTTAAGTTCTTCTCCAGATTTGCTTCTGTATATCCTACTTCAACTGCCACTCCACCACCCTGTGCTCCTTCTTCACCAGCTTTCTGAGGCAAGATGAACATATAAGGATGAATTGCTACGTATTTTGGTAAGAACAATCTCCTTTCTCTTTAGCACTGAGATACTGACTCTGTATTTGCAGGAGGTAATCCTACAAGGGGTGAAGTTGATGAGAGAGTACATAGATGTCTTTCCTGCATGTAGGGGTCTGCTCCTGTGTTTGAAGGTTCATCACTCTACACAGGCTTGAGTGATGGATTAGTATGACAACCTTACAACCCTACAAGCTGGTGCAGATAGGTAAAGCTTAATCTCACTGCTAATTGGCAGAGATAGAGATTCACCCCCTCTCTTCCTCTTGCCCTTTCTGTCTCTCTGCTCTTCACCAATTGATACTGTTCTTGCTCAAGCTCCAAATATGGTCTATCATCCTCATCCTTCACTAGTGTCACTAGAGACAACCTCTCTTGTTTTCTCTTGCTGCTCCTAGCATGCATGTAACCCTCATTTTACAGCAGTCCACTCTTATTTGCTGAAGCTTGACCTGTTTCTTGCCACACAACAAGGTCTTTGGATTCATGAGCATGAACACTGCCAACATCAATCATGCCAGAAGTAAGGTTCTCAAGTGTATTTAGAAAAACCCTGTCTATTCTTTCTCTTAGTCCAAGGTGAACACAATCTGCTCCACTCCATCCACAATTCTTTAGATGGCATGGCATTCAAGTCCAGGTTATTGGAAAACTTTCTTTGATTTCTTGGGCCTTTCCATCATCCATGCTTCCATGGGATTTTCTTTCTGCTGTGCTCACCTCAACATAGATATTGTTGCATTTTGTGACCCTTGGTACAAGGTGCATATCATGATTCCTATGCTTCTTGTTCTAAGGTTTCTTTTAACTCTCATCTAAATGCCAATAGCAATGACCCATAGAGTTTCGCTTCCAGCACTCACTCACACATGCATCATACACATGGGGGGCACACTGCATTATGAGTTTTCTGCCCAAATGAGAAGCAATAGACTTTTGCTTATACCCATATATCACCCAAAGTTCAGATTGCCCATCTCCTAATCCCTTGAAGAGATCTTGTATTCTTGACACACAAAATCAATATACAAGCTATATCATTCTTTCTGCATGGCTAGAGCATCTAGAGTTTTGAATCGACGTGGTGTTATTTTTCAAGAGATGGAGATGTGAATGCACACAGTAGCTCCAACAAAATGATCACCAAACCTCCCATCTGCATTGAAATTACAATTATTCCATGTGGCCTCATCACAAAGGTCCTGCAATTTACTTTCCCTTCTTGAATAAGCAAACGCTAAGACAGTAGTGGACTGTCCATGGAGGAGAGAATTTGAGATAGATTCATGCCTTCTTTCTCACAGCAAAAGGCAAATCTCCACAAACACATGGGCAATCTAAGCAACACCATATGGAAAGCCCATGCATTCATTTGCAAAATGTTAATCTATTAGAAATTTGAGTACTATTGTTACCTATGTGTCTTTTACTTTTGCATGAGCATTCAAGTACTTTACAATAGTATAGTCAAGTAAAAGTTTGTGTACTTTTAATTCTATGTTGACATAAATCATTGGTATTGTAATTACAATGTAGGTAGAAGAATGTTTTTATAAGCACATATAAAAACAAACCCAAAAAAAAAAGTTTGTAGAGTGTACACTAAAACTTTGTGTCATTCATGCTCTCTATTGAGTTTATAAGGATGTACTTGTACCAAAATAACTATGAGCAAACTTGAACTGAAGTACAAAGTAGATTAAAAGTAGATTTGAAAATGGATTATTATTTTTTTGTTCAAATGTACTTCAATACAAAATGTTCAATGAATAAGATATATACTAAAGTTAGTTGATAAATTGGACTTTATTTTTCATCACTAGTAGAAAAATTGTCTTTTGCAACTTGTCTTATGCAACTAAAAAATCTCACAAGCAACTATTTTGGAGTTGCATGCGACATTTTTTAGTTGCATAAGACAAGTTGCAAAAGACAATTTTTCTACTAGTGCATGAAGTCATTTGAATTGCAAATGTTTTTGTTTTTTATTTTTTGTTTTTTCCCAAAGCCAAATATTTTTGAAATATCTAGGTGGGCTTTTGTTCACATGAGTTTTATTAGTTCATTGACTGTTACATAATCGCCACTTATTCAATGATGTTGCAATATCTAAATCTTGCCAATTTAACATTACAAAATGAACTTGTGTGGAGTGTTGTGTTCATCAAGAATGAGTCACCTTACTTACATTTACCCTATGGTTGTGTAGCATTTAATGTTATTGATAAAAAAAAGTGAAACTAGCTAATTGACTCTAATGCTTGAAAGCATACATGACACGAAACAATGTTGTATTCTCATATATTCTACTACAAAGAACTAAGTCCGGTAGTTGAAAGCATTTGAAATTTGTAAATCTTTTTCAAGTTGGGAAATAAAGATCTCAAACGTTTCATATGTGCCTAGTCTTACCAAAAACTTATTGTTTGTTAATTATATATCAAAGCATGGGTAGGTTCTTGATTTTATGACATCAAGTGTTTGGTTTTCGAAATCGAAGAGGAAATAATAGGATGTGGAGTTTAAAATAACACAAGCATAACATGTATAAATTCCTTATGAAGGATCCACATTTTTCAATGTTTGCACAATAGAATGTCCAAATAGAACCACATTATATGGGCAACACTTAGCAACATGGACCATCACAATTTGCAATTTCTAATGGTAAAGTATTTTTGTTAAAGGCATATGGTCATTTATGATCACATGTGGAAATATATATTAGCATTTCATGGAGTGCAAACAATCCAAAGAGATGAGAGACAAGGCACTAAAATGCTTGACCTTATCCATAAGTGACATCTACAATATCATAGTTTTTTAATGGGTCAAGCAAGCAATATTTCTTAACCTTCACAAATGACTTTAAGTGTTATACAAATGGTATCAAGCAAAATGAAAGAACATAGTTCAATATTGGGAAAGGCAATATTTATGGCTTTTGATGATTGAACTTTGAGATATTTAAATGGGAAAAAATATCAACATTGCAAATTAGCTCAATAAATGTCCCCCATTCCTATCAACTCATGTGGCACACCATTTTAGGGTCTAAAAAGCAAGGGACCTAACTTGAGCAAATTGTGCATCTTTGATAATGTAGAATACCATAGTACCTTGGCAACTTCAACACTAATTAAATTATTTGTAGAAATGCTGAAATTTTCAGATTTTATTTTTCCGCATATAAATTTCTTTTGTAAAAGCAAATAGAAAACTTATTGAAATATTTTATATTTTGACATGGAATCTTCAAATTTAATTAATCATTTGATGGACATGTGTTTGAACCTACCCTTGTACTACAATATATCTTCCAATAAATAAAAGAACAAAGTTATAACAAAAACACATGAGTGCATGTCTTTGTTGGATATGATTTAGAAACCAATTTAGGTTACCGTCATTTTAATTGTTTCAATTGAAACGCATACATAAATGAATTAGTAGCAACATCAAGATTAATCAAGGTATTTTTTTTGGAATGCAATTGGTACAACCAAATCAAATAGTTTACAACTAGGTTAAAATAATTCATAAAACAATAATCTATGATTGTGATTGATGTTTTAAGTCTTAAATATCAAGCTTCAAAACATGAGTGGGGGAACTATTCTTCATTCAACTACTAAAATGAATGAAATTAATTTTAGATGATTACTAAGTTTTTAAAATAGTATTCAAACAAGTGATTAAACAAAATTTGAACATGAAACATCAACTTGCCAAGTTGGCCATATGCTAAAGCTTTTACTTTCAATTGGTCTCTATTATCAACCAAGGCATTAGATCTCCACCTTTCAAAAATTGTACACATAATAATATATTGCCATGATTAGCATTGAAAAAGACTCATATTGATGATCTAGATCCACAAGTTCACCAATCTACTGATGTGGAAGCTTTCCGATTTTGTTTAAAAGATTATGAGATGTAAATTGAACCTTTGAACTAAAACATTGTTATTTTGTTAATGTAGTAGCAAACCTAGTATATTTCCATGTAATGAACTAGGAAATGACATCTATTAAATTTAATCAAAGGTGGAATCTTATGGACCTCCAAGATGTTGGTTATTCCAAAATGACAACCAAGTGGTTTTACAAACTTTAAAATAGTAAAAAGGCACCCCCATTGAAGCACATTTTGTTGTTCAAGGTTTTGAAAAATAAAATTGAATTGATCACTAAATTTATTTTTTTTGCCTTGCTTACAAGTTGAACTAAGATTTCATGCATTATGGTGGTTGTTGTTGCCCGCCACAATTCACACTAGGGTTATGCAATTTTATTTTCCATTATGATTTCCTACACTACATGGATGTTTTTTATTTCATTGATTGTCACCCCCATCCAATCCCAATGGGCAAAACTATTCACCTTACAAGTTAAACTCCCCAATTAACTTGATCTATTATTGCAAACTTGTTGGCAAGCCTTGGCATCTTTCCATTACACACTTGGATGTGGCTTATGTATTTTTTTATTGTTAGTCATTACACACAATTGACTCTCCAACAAACACATTAAGCATTTGGATGTTGACACAATATTTGATCTACTTTCAATATTTCAAGGGCATTCTAAATTATGTAGTTTGCTATTGAAAGGGAGGAATTATTATTTATAAAACTTCACCAATGTAGATTATGTTAATCGATGATTTGGAAGAGTGAAGATCAAAATCAAATAGTTGCCACATATATTGGAGTAGCACCAAGAAAAATGTAATTGCAAAATATTATTCACATTAGCATATTGTGCATTGTCAAAATTACAATATAATTTTATTTTTTTGCTGAAATGATTATTGTGAGTTAGACAACTAATCAAGGTGTTATATGTGACAATCCAATTGCAATGAAAACGGCCAAGAAATCAATTTTCAAAGGAAGAACAAATGCATGTTGATGTGTCAAGTTAGTTTCATTGGGATCACATAAAGAGGGAAAACATTGACATTAAGTAATCACATGAAAAGACCAAATCATTAACATCTTCACCAAAAGTTTTAATCAGAAATGATTTGAAAACTTGAGCCACATGCTATCCATGCAAAATATGGGAAAACCTTCAATTTTAATCATTATGTTTACTAATCAAAAGAATGTAGGTTATTATCCAATGATAAATCATTAAAAAATCTTAGAAGTTATTTGAATGTAACAATGTAAATTTAATTTCTTTTCAATTTCATCAACCTTGGAACACCACTTTAATCTATTGATTCATTTACAAGGTTTTGTTATTATCAACTCAAAATGGGCTACCTCCTCATGAAACAATCACTTCAAGTCTTGTTCAAGGTAATTTTTTCCTTTTGTAACATGCTATTGTTCCAGTCTTTTATAAATTTGTGAAACCTAAAAAAACAAGTTGGATGCAAGTTCCAATGTGTTCTACTATTTTGTGAACTTCAACTTTTTTTCTAGAAATGGCTTTCATGACAAAGGTAATACATTACCAAAATAAAGGATTTAACTTTCATTACATAATTAGTAATTTAGCTAGGTATTTAAATAAAACATGTACAACAATATTTAATATTAGGTTTATTATAATATGAGATAAACATGGGCCTCATACCCTTATCAAGTACACGTATATATGACTAATGAAAACTTATCACTATGCCAAAAGCTAGCATATATGACTACATATACAACTACATTTGTAGTCATTTAAAACACATGTGATTCCATGACTAGTAATCATTGTGGACATACTCATGGAAGACACACCCAATGGATGGACCATTTTGAGTTGTTGGATTGGTTTTAATTAAATGTAAAATTACCTCTAAAATGTTGACACATGGTAAGTTACAACTTAAAAACATGACACCATGTGGCCCCCTTTAAGTTTGCTTAAGCTATGTCACTTAGTGTAGGCTAGCCAGGCTAGCCTAGACTACTTACCCTAGTCTAAATGGCTTAAACCAGGTAGGCTAGGCTAAGTGACCTAGCCTACCTAGCCTAAGGAGCTTAAACTAAATGGCCTACCTTGCCAAATAAAGTGGACTAAAAGCCTAAGTGGCTTAACTTAGCCTAAAGAACTTCATTTAGAATAGGCACTTCAACTACCTAGCCTAAAGTAGGGTAGATATATTGTAAGAATAAGGATTCAATCCCTTCACCTCTGCATTGAAAGGCAAAGTCCTCACCATTGCACCACCATTTTTTATGTAACATGAATTAAAAGCACATTTCAATAAAAACTTTCTCTAACCTACTTAATGACTTATTCAATTTGCACTAGGCTACCCAGGACTTATCAAGGCTACCTAAGACCTATGTAAAGGTTTTCTAAGGTACCTAAAACTACCTATGGGTTGCTTAGGCTACCTAAGTTAACTAAGGGCTACATAGGGATTGCCCAAGCTACTTAAAGTTCTACTTAAATGTTGTTTAGGTTATCTAAATGCTACTTAAGGCTTGCTTAAAATACCTATGAGGGGCTATCCAAGATATTTAAGGTACCTAAGGGCTACCTAAGGGTTGAATACGGTTGCCTAGGTTAACTAGGCTATTTAAAGGCCCAATTAGGGGCTATTTAGGCTACTTAAGGGTTGAGTAGGGTGGCCTAGGCTACCTAAAGCATAGTTATGACATTCTTGGTGCGAGAATGTTATGGAAGCCCAAAGAAGCAAGAATTTTAAAAAAAATTTAAAAAATTTATAGATCAACCAGTGTAATTTGGTAAACATTCGCGGGTAAAGAATGTTATGACAAGGTGCTAAATGAAGAATTTTAAAGAATTTTAATGTGCAAAATGAAGAATGTCATAACTATGACCTAAAGGCTATATAGGTTTTATAAGCTACATAAAGACCTATGTAGAGGTTTTTTAGACTACATAGGGGCTACATAAAGGTTGTATGTGCTATTTGAAAACTATTTAAAATGGCTACCTAGGGGTGACCCAAGCTATCAAAAGGCTACTTGAATATTTTGTAAGGATAACTAGGCTACCTAGGGGCTCCATAGGTTAAAAAGCCCAAATAAGCCCTTGGTAGGCCCTAGGTAATCCATAGGTAACCCCTAACTTCACAATGCCAAAATGTGTCTTTCATGATTAAAACATTTAATAACTATATCCTAGTTCAATCATGTAGTCATATATTTAGCCATGTATGCTTTAGTCATCATTGTGACTACATGACTACTACTACAATTACATGAAGTTACATGTTAATCTAGATACCTAGTTAAATTATGTTAGGCTACCTAGCAAGTTAGGTTAACCTACTTAGTTAAATAGCCTAAATTACTAAACTACTTCTTTTAATGTAAAAAACTATGTTAATTTAACTACCTACCTACCTAGGTTAAATAAGTAGGTAGGTAACTTATCCTACCCTCCTACCCACCTACCTAGGTTAAATTACCTATAAATCTTGTAATAAGTAGATTTGAATTTTTTTGAAGATTCTCATATATTATATGTTCACAAAAATTCACAACTTATAAATGTGTGCTTTAATGGTTACGGAGTTGACATGGAAACGAGGAGCTCAAATCCTCATATTTACAACCTAGGTTAAATTGCTTAGGCACCTAGCAAACCTAAGTTGCCTAGGTGGCCACCTAGGTTAAGGTTAGGTTTTAAGCCACCTAGGTTAGGCCTTTAATTTCCTAGGCTACATTTAAGGATAGGTCCTAGCCTTAGGCCATTCACGTGGCTTAGGCTACCTAAACCTAGGCCTAGCTCCTCAAAGACTACCTAGACTTAGGGTAGGCTAGACATGTGGCTTGTTATGTGAACACATTTGCAATTGCCATGTGTCCACTCAACATGGATAAAAATAATATTTATTTCATATTTAAACTTTTTGATCCAAGACAATTAAATATTGTAATCACTGATGCTTGTAATAAACGAAGAAATAAAAAGAAAAATACAAAAGACAATGTTTGAATTTTTCATGTTAAAAGAATTAGAAATGGAAAGGTAGGGATTAATAGGCTTTGATGGGAATGTGAGTAGTAGGCTGAAAGAAAGGAGGGTGCACATCATTGCCCAAAGCCAATTATTTTGGTTTATTATTTTGAGCTAGCCCAAGCCCATGGAAAATTTAAGTTGTTAAAACTATGCCACTGCACCTAGCTTTAGCCATGACCCTTATTGTGCATTTGTTCAATTTGAATTTTTGAATATAAACAATAACAAGGTTTTTAAAAACATGTTTTCTTTATATTAATTCATCAAGCATTCAAAACATAATTATCTATAAGTACGTAAAATTAAACTTATTTTTTTAATTTGTTAAAACATGCATTTGAAACCATTTTGAAGTGGACCATATGCATGGAATTCTTGAATTGCAATTCACAAACATGTTAATTATTATTCATGTTTAAATAATGAACAATGAATTAATATGTGAAAAATGCATTAAAAATATTTTTTTAAATGGTTAATATAAGATCTTAAACTTTTAAAAACAAGTCCACGTCATGGTTGATAAATTCATATAGTTTTACAATTCAATGTCAAAAGGTTTCACATATTTTCTAGCTTTGTTTTCACATATCTTCATTTTACTCACTATTTGGGATTACTTTTCTAACATGTTTTGATTTATGTGGACTCTATACTTTGTTTTAATATCCAATATATTAATCATTCAAGTTCCATTATAAAGATTTTATAAGTGTTTAAAATGTAAGAAACACCAAGTAAGCTTAACAAATAAAGGGTTTTTCTGATTCAAAAATTATCATAAACAATGGATGTTATTAAGGCTAATGATTGAATACATTCTAAAAAATGCAAGAGCTAGAAGTGCCACCAATATATTTCGAAAACAACAATAACACATGATCAAAGACATAGTCACATGCAAAATGTGTCAAGGGCCATATCAAAGTGCATCATTACAACTTCATGGATATGCAAACATCGTGGGATTTTATAAATTATAACTAGTTTTATTTTATTATTCAAATGAAAGGATTGTTGTCATCAAGTTATAAACATGATTTACACAAATCTTGATTGTTGTTGTAGATAACTAACTTACCATGTTGTCATCATCACAAAGACCTGAAATAGAGGCAATTGACACAAGTTTTTTTTCTTGACATGTATTGAATTAATAACTATGTTAAAAAGAAGTCATGTTGCAAGTTGAATCTAGTTGAATGTTTCCCAAATTGGTGATTAATGTCTTCTTTTGTTCATGGCATGTTCAAATTGACATACTTTTAGTCCTTAGCAAAAGAAAAATGAAAAGACATTATGTGTTTTGTGATAGCACATTCCTTGTTGGCAGATATTGGACTGATATCTTGAGTTTTTCTTGCAAACAAATTATTGAATGAAATTGAATTACAAAATGCTTGGTCCTAGCTTAGTAGATAAGGTTTTGGGAAACTTTGATCTAGTTGTCATTGTTGGAGTATTAGATGATTGTGGGAGTGTTTGAAAAAACATAAATTCTAGAACAAAAATTTGGAATGATGGTTCCAAGAAACCTTTATATATAAGATTCTACTATTTTGAAGGTCACAAACAATTTTTTATACATCAAAAAGCATATACTAATTTGAAATGGTATCAACTTATTATTGATTTCACTTTAATCTCGTCCAAATTTCCTCCCCGGTCAACATCAAAGTATCAAAATAAAAAATGAATCGTTGTAATAAATGTTGAAACCATCAAGATGTTGAAATTGATTAACCTTTTGAAAGATCATAAAATTGAGATTATTGCTTGAAGATGTGTTTAAAAAAGTTAATGCATGGTTCACCTAATGAAATTTACCATAGATGTTATATATATGGTTTGGTTTGGGTGTAAAAAATTATTTTTCTATTAAACTAAATTATAATATGTGGGATCTACTGTTGGGTGTTCTTTTTTCATTCTTAAGTTTGATTACTTCATATTATGTTGTCATTTATAGTCTGACATTCCAATTTTCTAAAAATGGTTAATGTATAGGTTTTTAGTGGAGAAGCAATCTTCTTTTTCATGTTCAAACTTTTGTTGCAAACAATTGGGGTTCTTCCCATATGAATCATTTCAAATCTTTTGAGTATTTGTTTTTTAAACATCATAGCTTGGAAATATAAGATCATGTGATTAAGAAATAACCTACACAAAGGAGGAAGGGCACAACTTTGTTATTTTCTTTTTGAATAAGCAACACGTATTGTCAAAGAGTTTCATTTAAAAAAATCTTTGACAATACATGTTGCCTATTCAAACAATTGTCAATTCACTCAAACCAAATGTTAGGGGCTTGTTGTAGATTGGGTGAGACTTTATGCATCTTATGCACTTTTTAAAAAGATCCTATCTTGAGATCATTTCTAAACTTATTTTTTCATTTTTCATTTAACAATATTTATGCACATGTAAATTTATTAGAATAAATTGAATTGCAAAAGACTAGGAGAAAGTAACATGACACTAATGTGGGCAATGCATGATGCAAACTTACAAAATATTAAAAGTGGTATGTTTATCATCATCACGCATTATAGCCTTTTCCTTAATAGTCATTATATATTATTTTTTTTCTTATTCTCCCTTGAACCTTTTATGGTAATGCAATATATTGTTACCATTGTTGGGCAATTCCTTGATTTTCTTAATAACCTCTGATTCCAATTTTTAAAATTAATGTTTGCAATTTTTTTTTCATTATTCTATGTTGGGGCTCTAATTATATTTTTTGGGTTTAGGGGACACTACTACAAAAACAAGTTTTTCAAATGGTCCAATTTGACTAACTAGTTTTTTTAAACTAGTGGGCATGTACTTTTTGACTATAGGCTCTAAGGTTGAATGCCATGTGTATTTTTGGGCAAATGAACTTAACTAAAATGACCTATTTGATTATCTGTCAAATCAAACATCCAATCTAATTGAACAAAAAATGGACCGCCATAGTGAAAATGGCCAATGGCTTTTTAGTCAAATTGATCTTATATATGTTAATTAATAGGCCATCTTAATTATTAATTAGGTTAAACAAGTAGTTTAGGTCTACCTACCTACCTACCTACTTACCATTTTACAACATACCTAAACCTATTTATTACCTACCTACAATTTTTTAATAATAATAATCCAAAAAATGAAATTTAATTTAGGTAAAAATTCAATCAATTAAATGGTCCCATGTCTACCAATAAAAATGAGCAACCAAATAATCCATTACTTTGTCAATAAAAAAGACCACCCAATCACAATGGACAATTCCAAGTTGACTTGTCTAGATTGATAAGATGGTATTTTTGACACCTATCCAAATTAGGTCTTTTTTTATTGGAATTCAATCAAATAAACTTGTTTTTTGTAATAATGGGAGGAATATACGCTAACCTACTATCAATCTTGGGTACCTTCACCTTACCATGAGGCAACCATGCCCATGTGACCATAGGGACATGGATTGTTTTTTATTATTTAAGAAATAGTGGGAATGCTCGTGTGGATGATGTGGCATATTATGATTAGTAATAGAAATTAATGGATTAAAAAGCCAAGATCTTTACAATGGCCAATTTTTTTAAAAATCATGTGACATATTATATTATTATGTAAAGGTGTGGATAATTATTATACATAATTATGCCATTTTGAAGGAATTTCAAACCAAAAATGAAAATAAAATTAAAAATGAAAACATTGGTTATTGCATTTTATGTGTGCTTTTGAGTATTCTATATTCATTAGATTTTACCCAATTTATTGTACATGTTTCCATAATATATTATGAAGGGCATTATGTAAATAAATAAAAAATTTGTAACTTTAAAAAAAATTGGATAATAAAACATGAAAATCAAGCACTAGAGTTATATGTGTTGTGGCTCATGTTAGTGTGGTTGCACCTTCTTGTCATTAGTGTAAAGGTATCCCCTAACATCAAATAGTAACATGGTTTCTCTTTTGGTTTTTCCAATTTTATTCATCCTAATTTACATAATGCATGGATAAGTTTCACAACCTACATACAAAACACCACATTTTAGACCCATAATTATTGTCAAGGGTGTTTACATTGTATGATGTAGACAAAAAATAATAAAAATTTGTTTTCATTGCATGACATTCTATGTGATTGTCTAGATATTTGGAGGATATTTTGTCATGGAGATGTGCAATTAAAGGTGGATAATATCCTAATATTTCATTATGTTTTGCAAATTGATGCACATATGAATAATTCAATTATCAATTGGAGTACATTTTGATTAAAGGAGTTTGTAATGCCATTATAATTTAACAATATGACTAAAAAATACTAGTTTCAATGTGAATTTGTTCATGAAATTTTGCACATATTAAGAGACAAGCATAATGAATAATCCTTTATATCAAAATGTTCAATTAGTCCTAAATTCATGAAGTTCAAATTAAATGATAATATGACCGTACCATGCATTTATCTTTAAATCTTATCATTAAGGTAGCCTTCCTTTCGAGTACAATATAAGAACTAGCATTATGAACCTTTCCAAAGACATTAGTTTGGCCACCCATGAACTCACAACAACCAAATAACGGATTTCCATTACATTATCACTAAACAAATTCTCCCGCCTCCATAAACTCAAAGAACTAGCCTCCCTTTTGCATGAATTGCAACTAAAGTTCAAGTGTAAGAAGCCATGACTTTAAATTGGTGTTTTTTTGAACCTTGAGGTTGTTTTGGCTTCAAAGAACCAAAGGTCCCTATTGAGGCTAATTATCTCCCATTTCAACCGCTTTTGTTAAGTGAATATATAAATGGGTTAATAATTGGCAGAGGCTTATATGTGATTTAAAAACTTGCCCAACAATAGTTGTTACGTTTTAAAAGCCATTTATTAATAAATCATAACAAGTAGTTTATAGTATTGAATTTTATTAATGTTCCAACATATTGTCAAATGACATGTTTTTAACATATATGTTAGCCCAAAGCATCATGTCAAGTAGTTTCTTGCATTGATATTGTATCTAACCACGACAACAAAAATCAAGTAGTCCCAAAACCTTCAAGTCCTAAAGACTTAATGAACTCAATAGAAGTGAAAACATATAGTAGATTGGAAAATTGACTACATAGTTTCCATTCTTCTTTTGTGAATTAATTTCACCAAATAAAAATACAATTCAAAATTTTCATGTTCAAGTTTTGGTGTTGTAAAATAAGTTTGTTGTGTGAATTTGTTGTCAAAAATTGTTTTAAGAAAATCTTAACATCTATGATTAAAGCAAATTTTCTCACCACAAGTTATAAAAGATGACCACACATATGGACCTATAAAAAGAGCATACCATAAAGCTATAAGAGAAAAGCACAACCATAACATAGCCAAAATAAAAAACACAACCACATGATTATAAGTTGAATACAAGAAAAAAAAGAAGAATGAAAAGGTCATATGACGAATCTAAAAAGATTTAACATGGCCATGTAGTATTAGAAGGTAAAAGCACATCCATGAGTTGTGAGGGGAGAACATGATCATGAAGTTATAAGAGCAAAACATGACTACAAAATAGTAAGAAAAGAAAGCAAGATCACATGGAATCACAAGAAAGGAACGTGGCCATGGTCACAACCTTTTTGACCATTTAATGACTAGAAAAAACACTCCAATTGAAACAACATATGAGACAACCATGACCACAAATTGGAACAACTACAAGTAGAACATGACAATTGAACAATGAAAAGGGAATGAATAGCCCCACTTCATCACTATTACCTTTATGGTTTGATAATTATATCATTTCCATTGCATGTGTAAGAATGCGATAGGTAGGTCATGGCACATCTCAAATTGCATGATAGTGTAAAGGTATGCTAAACATCCATGAATGGTAGGTAGGTGTGCATACTGTTTTTTGAAAAATTACATTAATTCAAATTTGGTATATCTAAATGATGTAACATTTTAAAAAAAGATGAAAATTTTAATTTATTATATTAGCAACCATTGTAGATTGATGATACAACCAAAATGAAAGTCGGACATAAATAAATATTTTGGTTTAAAATAAATCAAACCATTTTCCACACCAATTTGATAATGTCATGCATGCATGCCATTGTCCAAGAAAGTATGGGGAAAAAGAATCAATCCCTTGAGAAAATATAAAGGTAAGGCCTAGTAGAATGGTTTTAAAAATTTAACTTTACCTATAGTTGTAAATATGATGAACTATATTGGGTGAAAGCATAGTTAGGGTGACAATTTGGACTATCATGATCACAATTTTCTTGCATTATAGGTAAACTTAAAATTTAAAGTCATATTTCACATTAATATTGTCAAATTTTTAGTTATCCATGCTACAATAGAATTTATTAGGAATCAAATTAAAAATTATGAATGAATTTGAAGAAAGTGTGGGTGTGTAATGAACTTTTGAATTAATAACACTCTTTTCATCATAAAGTAAATTATTGACATGTGGATTCAAAAAGTATGCCATAGTAGGGTCAATTGTTAAAAAAAAAAGGAATAGGACAAGATAAAATGAGGTGTTTAAGAATAAGATGCATGAAAAAAATTCCTATAGATTAATTTAAAAAATAATAATAATATGCATTATCATGTTTTATTAGTTCATTTATCATTCAAAATTTCATGTTTTACATCAATTATTTGACAAAGTATATGTTTGGGCATGTACATGAGTGGGGTTACCCATATTCTTGAATGGCAACATAGGGAAATGCACATTGGATGCATAAATTGTTAATTATCAAAATGTGGGAATTTTAGCTAGTGCTAAAAATGGATTTGCAAGAGGCCAACAGTGAACCACCTAATCATTTTTTCACTCTACTGGTGCATAAATAATTAATCAACTTTATTGGATATTTTTGCATCATTTTTTTGTTTTTTGTGCGACACAAACTTGACATGTGTCAATGTTTTTGTTATAACATTTGCTAATTTATCAACTTATTCAACTTACTTGATATTGTTGATAATGTGAGTAGGGAGATGTAACTTTAAATTACTTATGGGTCACAATTTGCTTAAGTGTCATGAAAATATTATTTGTTTAACTTTTGTGGGCATGTTTTAAAACAAAAGACCACATAAGGCAATGTTAAATTTATGATAATGCAAATTTACAGTTACAATCTTATAGTATGCAACAAGGACATCACAAAAATGTTGAAATATTTCCATGCATAGGAATATAAGTGGTATTTTGGTAATGTTGTATAATACAATTTTTTTGTCATGCATAGGGAAATATGTCTTAAATGTATAGAATTGTTATTTAAAAACATTTGTATAAAAAAGAAATACTGTAATTTGATGTGTATGTGATATGCATCTTTTGAGTATTTTAGTGACCCAATTACACATATTGATGAAACTCTAGGATGTTAGGAGTTTGCTGAAAATTTACATTTTTTGTTGATGTAAATGAATACTTTTTTTGTGTGGATGAGGGGCAATCACATCTTAATGTATTTATTATGGTCTATTTTAGTGCCCTATCTATTGTTATGTTTAAAATCATTATTTTTAAAGGTGTTGTCATGGTTTATAAATGGGTCCTAGACTTTCAAAATATTGATAAAATATGAATTCTTTTCATTAAATACCAAAAAATTTGATATATTTAAACCCAAAGTGGGTAAAATGTCACATGTCACATGGTTTGAATGTTTGAACATTTTGACACATAGGAAATTACAATTTGTATGTTTACGTGAGAAGGTTGGTGGAAATGTTTAAATAATTTATGGCATTCAAAAATATTGAAAGATTGCAATCCCTTATAATTTTTGTGCCATTCAAGCAAACCATGACCCTTGTACAAAATTTGAAAGACATTAATGGCATGAAAGCATTGTGATACATGCATCTAATTTTCAGAAATTTTATTTATAATCTCACACCATCATAACTCAAGTTCAATATAGAAGAATGTATTTTAATGTATGCCATGGTATTGATGATTATTACAATACTATCATGCAACATACTTGGTTAAATCTCATATGTGTATATATAAATGAATTTTAATTTTAATTGGTTCTTACAATGTTTTCCACCATTGTTCATAACATTAACAAAATAACCATTTTAGTATATTGTATACATCTATTTTGCCCTTCTTAATGCACTTTACATGATTCATGCATGAGCTTGAATGTGTTTCATTGTATGTGTTTTGGGGTGTAAAAGGTATAATGTTATTTCATCTTTTGATCTTTTTTTGTAGATGTACTAAGTGGATTAGGTGAATTGTTATGCACGTGTAGTCACATAAATAGGAGGAAAAGCAAATGTAACCATTGCTTTCATTGTATTTTTCACTTTTTAGAAGATTTGAAATGCCCTCAAAATGGCATGGCCATGCATAATAATTATCCAAACCTCTACATAATAATAGAATATGTCATCATCAAAAAATGAATATTTTGACCATAGTAAAAAACATGGATTTCTAATCAATCACCTTTTGTAACCAATTGCAATTTGTCACATCATCCTAACAAGCCATCCCATTGCTTTTCAAACACTCACTTAAATAAGTGATCATACATCCTATTATCGTGTTTGCACCCATGCATGTTTAGGCAATTTTTTACATTTTTAAATTACAAAACCACATGAAATTCAAGTCAATTATAAATCATGCAACCTTTTTATGTATCTATTCGTGAGTGACCACCTATCACAACTATAACCTTTGGTTTATCAACAAATAAAATGTTACATGAACTTGCATTTCTAAAACAAAGTTGATGGTTAACAATTGTGACCATTTGAAACATTATAATACTTAGAATAAAAATTAAACTACCTTCATTCCAAATGTGATCTAGGGGGTTGATTGTAGAGTCTCATATGGTTTTGAAAAACATTTTTTAAAGGCAACAAGATAAAGCTTAAAACTATCCCAAATGAGAAACAATTTGAGGAAATTATGGATTCTTAACATTTAAAAATTAGAATTTGAAGATTTGAAGATTGGCACTTTTGGGTATTTCAAGGAAAAATCATTTTAAAATGCCACCTCCATCCAAGATATAACATATATTGTACTTATGATTAGTCATTGATGTTTAATGTTAAATAATTATCAAAAGGGCAAGTAAAAAATAAAACACAAATTTTGATCTAAACTTGCAAATTTTCCCAAGAATTGAACCTTGCACCTATTTAGCATTTGAAACAACCCATTCCATTTGGTTATGATAGGACAATCAATATATATTTGAAACTTTGCAACTTATACTTGATTGTTGAAAATTTGATAAGTACTTAAATTTAACATGGGGCTATAATGGGACCCACATATAAATAATTAAATATTTCAACAAAATTTGCTAATTATTAATGCTAGATACAATAATAAATGGGGAGTAGTGCTTTTTTTTAGGAGTTTGGGTTGTGGTGAATCTCTATCAACCTTTGTAATTTGTTTGGTTTAATTTCAACTACATTTATACCACCTTTTCAGATGTTCAATTGTGCAGATTGAGGTGATTGAAAGGTTGATTTGAAGGGTCAATTCATTTTAGTCTTTATGTTAAACCTTTTCCCCCTTTTGTTCAATTGCAAGGAGGTACAACATAGATCAAGTTTTTTCATTCTACTACTAGAATTAGGATTGGAAAGTTTAATTATCACTAATGTCATTTAACAAACCTAAGGTACGTTGCCGCCATTGGCATTTTCATTTGGCTGAACACTTTTTGTTGTCATTTGTATGCACGGTGGAATAACACAATTCCCCATTATCATAGTGCATGGGCAATTTTGGCATAAATTAATCTATTTTGTAAAAATTTGAGAAATGATCAACCCTCTATGTCCAAAATTCTAATTTGTAAGCAACAAGAAGTGAACCTTTGCCTTGCACACAAGAATGTAGTAGTTTTGAACTAGGTAACCACAAAGATAATAAGGATGTTGTGACAACAATTGTGCATTTAAGAATTATATTTATTACATGTTGAAATGTCCAAAATTAAAAACTCATGCGCTAAAATTCAAAATTCAAAATAGATAAATTATTCTACACACAAGTGCTGAAGCCACCCACATACTATAATATACCTTGATCCCCAAGGCTTGAATGCTTGATTTTGATAAGTTCACATATTCCAAGAATGTAAGTATCTTAATAATCAAGAGTGTAAGGCCTTTGCTCAAAGGGGAAGGTTCCAAACTGAACAAATCCTCCCCCCACCTTGGTATGTTCCAATATGGTTTATATCTATGTCATGGTTGTTTATGTCAAATCTTTCATATTCATGTAAATGCATAAGGGAAATGGGTTAAGCAGATAGGCTTGAAAGAAGTAAGCTACTAAATTATTTTAATATACATAACATGAACATGAAAAGTACATGTTAATTTGTCATTTCATATCCATGTAGTTGGGTAGTAGAAAGGAGTGAGGTAGTTAGGCTTGGAAGAGGTAGGTATGAACCTCATAGATAGACAACATCAATTTTTATCATATAGATTAATGATACCATGGGTCAGTGTTTGAGCTTTGATTTTTTCTTCAATACCACATGTTCTAATGTTCAACTTAGGCAATAGTCAATTTTATGACGATTGTGTCGGATTTTAAGCATATGATCACATTCATCTTGAGAATTAAATACCGCCTAATAGTCACATGTATTGTACTAATATTACGCAAGTAATATTGTCAAATGAAATGTCAAACAAAGTACACTAGTTGGGAACACAATTATTCCACCCATGGAGCTTTCATTAGAGCAATAAGGTGCACATATAAAGCATTTCTATCAATTTTGTAATATATTGAACTCATTAGAATGACCAAAAAATCAAGATGGCATAGAAATGGCCTCAAAAGAAAAGACATAATTTGCTTTAGTTCCCAAATTGGCCTTTGCTACATGAAGCCCACCTTTGAGTACAACCATTGTCATGAAGATGTGGAAACAGTGTTGAAGGTTATTTGATGTATTCCAATCAAATATAAGTCATGACTTTGGTTATACATTCATTAAATTGTCAAATGTTCTCTATTTGTGGAAAACTTGGGGTTTTGGGAACCTTGAAAGGATATGGTGTTCAAAGATTACACAATGGTTGGTTAATTAATTTGTTTATAGTGAAATAATCTCAATTTCAATCCTGTCTGAAATACTTGGAACCTCTAGATATTAACAATTTAAGACTACCAATATTTAAAACTCCCGATTATTTTGTGATTGACTTATGATAAAATTTGGTGGAATCATGGGTGTTTGTTTATTAATCAATATGGAGGACAAAGCCAAAAAAACTTGTTGCATTGATATAGGTACACATATGGTCTAGGAGATTGGCTATTGGCTACTTAATATTGTACAATAATCACACTCATATGCGTGACATGGAAGCCATGGATGTTGTTGTGTGTCAAGGCTCCTAGATGAAACTAGATATGTGAGACAATGGCAATTTAGCAAGGTCATTATTGTTACGGGATTGTAGAGTATGGGCAAAGTTTCCAACCCTTCAAACTAGTAGATTTGTGTCCTTGTGCAGTGGCTAAGTTGATAACTAAAAGATTTGTTAAAACCCAAGACATTGGTCATCAACAAAAGCCACATAATATGTGAAAATTCAACTCAGTGAATTCCTTTTTTCAGAAAGGGCAGGAAATGGTTATTGAAACTCTATATAATACACATGAAAACCTATGGACTCATGAAGCACCAATTGCTAGTTAGGCATCGAATTTCAACTCATTGATTCTTCAACATGACATATGTTTTTGGCTTTATAAACATCACATATGTACAATGTTGGAAGAAACACATTGGGACCCAAAAGAGCTGGTGAGAATTCTCACTTGTGACAACAATGGCAGGTGGAAAACAAGAAAAGCAAGACAATTTGAACACATGAAACAGAATGCAACACCAAAGTTGAAACTACTCAAACCCTACAAGATGATCAACATAATTGACTCTTTGAAGTCCCAAAGATGGCACATTACAGCTCTAAATGGTCCATTTACATCCTTTCACACTTGTCAGTCTCCATTCCTTCACAGAACATGTCTCGAAGCAAAGAGCAGATGGATCTAGCAAGTGGTTCAAGGGGTTGGAGGGTTTACTACTTTCGGGGGGAATGGGGAAGACATCTTCCTGGGGCAGGAGCTCCAACTTCTGACCATTGGATTTAGAGCCAACATTAACATTGAATGCGAAGTTAGACAACTCTTCATCAGGTTGGACATGAAAATGGGACCATTAGAATTTTTTTTGTGGGGGGGGGGTTATTGACCATTTTGATTGCAATAGTGGCAAATTCATTGGTTGTTTGGTTGTGTGAGGACAAAGCCAACTTCCAAAACCATTTCCAACCACTTGCTTCAACTAGTTCACTTTCATGAACAAATTGTGTAAGCTGGGCCAAAGTTTGCATCAGCATGCTGCATTTTCAACAAAGTTGACCATTTGACACTATGAACCCTTTTTCTAGGCAAGAAACTGAAGCCAAGAAGAGCCCATCCAATTGATGACAAGTTGAACCCATGTGAGCCATGTGCCATTATGCTCCCTCCTACATTAGGTTATCCGGCAGGGTATTTCTCTTCAGAATCTAAGGCAGCTTAAATCAAATATAATAGATGCTAGAATATCATCAATTCATGTCATTATTAAACTAAGAAATTTAATCTGATATGTGTCTCTTCATTTGGAATCTCATTGTAAATCAAATAAAAAGGGGAAAAAATATCAATTATTTCATCTCCATATAATTAAGTTATCTCTAAAATAACCTTGCTTTTTTGGACCCCTTTTTTCTATCTTGAAATCTCTTTGCACCCCTGAATGCAAGTTATTTGCAAAATGAGCAAATTTCATTGAGTCAGAGTGAATCAGCACCCACATTGGTACCTTGACCTTTTTGAGTGAGGCTTCTTAGTGGTCATATTAAGCCCAAATAATGTTTAACTTGAACTCAGAGATTGTGATTTAGTCTGAGCATGGGATATTCATAATCTTTAGAAATTATTTTAATGGATTTTGGTATTTTTACCATGGTAACACCGTGGGTGCTGGTTCACCCAATGTATTAAGTGACAAGTCCCCTTTCTTTTGCAAATAACTTTCATATATATATATATATATTGTTTACCTCACTGAGCAAGGGATTGAAGCCTTGACCATTACTTATTTCCAAAATGAGCCATTCAAGACTCGAGATTAGGGTCATTAAGTGTAGGGTAAAGCCCTAGGGTGGGGGCATTCTCAAAATAAGGGGCCTAGGACAAGGCGATAGCTGAGTCTAGCCTCATAATTTGGGAGTCTCCCTCACCCATAGGCTTTAGCTATTGTAAAGCACGAGGAAAAAAATTATCATGAACCAAACCTATGTTGACCATGAGGCGTATGAATGGGAGGGTTCTTATGCCTACTACTCCTCAATAGTGGGAGGGTTCTTACACCTATGAGTAGGCATAATTTCTCTCCCACCCTTGACGAGTAGGCATAATATCTGTCCCAATTTAAAGGAGGGAGATTGATGGATATAAGTTGCCCTCCACACACACTACAAATTTTCTCCAAGTGCGTTACATTTTAAATAACAGAAATTGAATAAATGGCACCATGTGTGCCCAGTGCCAACCATTAAGTTAGAGGCTTCTTTTTCATTAAGTTAACTGAAATGAAAAAAAGAAGCCCCTAACTCAATGCCCACTGCTGACCTTTCCTCTTGCCCAGTTTACAAACACAGGGGGTTCCGCTTTGGAAGCAAGTCACATGAATACTGAGGCCAACTGACCAGCACTGATAGGTTATGTCATACTCTATTGCAAGTTGTGCAAGGGTTTTGAGTTCTTGTATGTGATATGAGAGTTATGCACAAAGTACCCCAAACTGAGGGTACTGAGCGCTAGGGACAGAATCAAAAGTCGGGATGAAAATAGTATACAAGAAACGAAAAAGAGGATCAAACTAGTTTTCTCACCTAAATTGGTCTGCACAGTAGTTTCTTCCCCAGATTTGGATTTACCTTCCACATGCATTCACTGCTGCTGGCTCATATTGTTCATCAAATCAAAGTCTTGTCAAAAAAATTTCCTGCAAATCTTGTGAACTGATACCCAGTTTCATTTAAAAGTACTTGATTTTGCTCACTTTACTTGATTTAGCCTCAAATTGGGGATGAAACAGGGACTGGAGAGTCAATCTTGGGCCCAAAAGACAGGGTGACTTTAAGGACAACTCTATTGTGGTAAAAAAACTAGGGAGCTCAGCAAGGTAACAATGAGAAGGGGCAATGACGAGTGCTTGTTGCATGCTGGCTTGTAAATGTTTCCATTAAGTTAGAGGCTTCCTTTTCAGTTGCAAGTTGCAAATGTTCCTCTGGCGTATTGCTGAGTTAAAATGCATTGAATACACCAGTTGCAATGTGTCCAATGTTGAGAGGGGTGTGCCATGTCTCTTGCATTGAAATAATATGGAAATTGGTTTCCAAATGTTGTCAATGGAAATTGTCTTCATTGTGAGTTTATTGTTATGTGTGAGGGGTTTTTGCAAATTTGTTCATCATAGATGAGCATGTGTGTATTTGCTGAAATGGAACCAGTATGCTGTTGTATGTAGTTTCAGTTGTTAGAATCATGCAGTTACAAGAGTGAAAGAAACCACAATTTTGGTCAGAGTAGGAGGATTGAAGTAAAAATGAAATTGTTTCACTGGCTTGAAGTAGACTTGAACATTTTACAATACATTTCATTCAAATATACTTAATTCCACAAACCAGCCTTGTGCTACCTATTCATTGCCGTGCTCATTCAATCTAGTTAAACTTGGTTGAGGCAATTCTAGTTGTCCATCATTCCACACCAATTTCAGTCCAGTCCCACTTCAATAACCCTCCTCTTTAACTTATTGCCCACTTTGTAATAGGGAATGACTTGAATTTACCCTTTGTAGATCCATGTTTGTCTTCTCCAAAGCACAAATGACATTTTGCTTCTTGATTACCCCTTCTTCCCCCTTCCCCTCCCCTCTTGTAGCAAACAATTAGTGATTACAAGTTTTGATTACTTCAACCAAGGTGAGTTCAAACACTGATTATATAATTAGTAGTGGAACCAAGCATGTCAAATGTTGAAAACAATACAAATTCTGCAACCCATACCAACAACCAAAGATTTATAGTTACAACCATTGAGTTGAACAACAACACCATGTGAAAATTGGAATCCCTTTTGCTAGGAGTTAAATTGAGAGTCAAAGTTCAATGCCACTACACAGGCCAATGCTCATGATGTCCAAACCTTTTTGAGGATGTTATATTGTTTGTAAGGAAAGTAAGGAAATTTTATTAAATCTCAGTATGAAATGCTGAAACTCAGTGCGAAATTAGGTAGAAATCATTGTTGAATTACAAGGGAAAGAGAGAGAATATGGAAATATGTAATTTGCATTTCGGTTAGGGTTTAATAAAGTTAGGGTTTAGTAAAGTTAGGGTTTAGGGTTTTGGTTAATGACGAATGCCACGGTTTTTGACGCTAAAGCATGGGAATGGAACAAGGACTCGCTGACGATCATGGAGATGCAAGCGGTTGAACTCCAGGCACTTTGTACATGCTACAACCTCAAGCTTGCCAAGATCGGCAAGGCAGCCGCTGCAGCAGCCATCGTCAACCATTTCATGGTCCCTAGGGTTGATGTGGTGACGAAACAGGATGTGCACAATGCTATTGAGGTCATTATGGAGCAGGTTGCGGAAAACATTCTGGTTCTAGCAATGGAAGCTAAGATTGTGACCGTTACTGGCCAAGTCGAAACACTGCAAAATAAAGTAGATGAGATGGCTAAGAGCTTTGATACCATGCAAGACAGTGGGGAGAAGTGGAAGGAGGTTGTGGGCAGGAAGGTTGACAAGGTTGCCAACAAGGTGGACTGGGTAAGGATGTTAACCTGGTCAAGGCCAGGGAGGCAAACATCCGGGTCACCGGGTTGACCATGAGCAAGGGGGAAACCTCAAAACAACTTATGGAGTTGGTGCAGACAGAGCTGCTCGATAGGTTGAAGGTTGTTGACCGTGTGCAGGTGCAGAAGGTGCACCGGTAGATGTCGTCGAGGCAACTGGATAAGGCCACTGACAAGGCACCGGTAGTCATCATCATGTTGGCATCGGTACATGACAAGCTCACGGTGCTGCGCGCTCGCAAAGGCTTGCAAAGCACTCAGCTTGGGTTCGCTGAGGATCTGACTCTCGCTCAGCAGGCCCAGAAACGAGCTGCTTGGGCCACCTTCAAGGAGGCCAAAGAGGCTGGTGAACAGGTCTACTGGCGTGGGGCCAATCTCTACATCAACCACAAAGTCGTAAACTCTCCTACTGCATAGGGGCGCGGGGGAGAGACTTGTGTGTGTGCCTGTGGAACATCCATGGGTCCGCTATCACAAAGCTAGAAACACATGAACATCTATTTGACCTATTTCAACATGTTGACGTTGTTGCTTTGACATCACTTCCCGAGTGATACATTCTCGGTCTTACCGGGGTTTTGTTGTTTTGATGTTGCCAAGCTTGTGACTCCACAAGGTGTCGTTCGAAAGCACAGTGGAGGCATTGCGGTATTAGTCAGGGAAACATGGGCAAATAGTATTGCTGTTTGGAAGACTGTAAGGGATGGGACTACGATTTGGCTGTGCTTGGGCAATGCTTTCCAAAGGCCTTTGTTCATGTGCATAGTATATGCTACTCCACAAGGCTCGCCATATGCGAACAGTAGCCTGTTTGAACACATATGCCAAAAGGTTGGAGAAGCCATGAGCTTAGGTGGTGTGCTTCTTATTGGGGATTTTAATGCAAGGACAGGCACAAACACTGACTTCATTGATTGCGGTTAACTAGCAGATGTGCTGCTGGTGCCACAGGCCATTGAAGACACCCTGCCCAATGATATGTTAGAGTGCTAGAACCGCGACACCATCACGGTTGGTTGGCATCGTGAGTTCTTGGATTTCTGCAGAATTACTGGGCTGTTCATCCTCAATGGCCGCACACCAGGAGACATATCAAGGGAGTACACATGCCTATCCAATAAAAGTTTTAGCATTGTGGACTATTTTCTTACGACAACTGACCAATTAGAGGGTGTCAAACGCTTAGAGGTTAACTGTGATGAAAAGTACTCAGGTCACAAAGATGCGCACTCTGATCATAGACCATTGGTACTTACAATCACACAGTAGTGGTAACCCCCTCCTGTTTAGCAAAAGGCAATCAAACACCTACCACGTTTCAAATATGACCCTGCCAAAGCAGCCGAGTTTAGCAGGAGTGTACAGCATAACATCGGTGTCTAGGCAAGCCCAGATGTACTTGATGCATCTGACATACAAACAATAGTCAATCTGTTACAACAATGCATCACAAAATCTGCAGAAGAAGTGTTTGGAAATAGACAAGTGGCCTTAGGAAAAGCAATAAAACACAACCACAAACCTTGGTTTGACACAGAATGTCGCCAGACCAAAAGCCAGTTTGTTAAATTGTCACATGCGCACCCAGATAGGTAGGTTAGACTTAAGCAAATGAAACAGTTGTACAAAAGGAAGAAACGTGCTTATGATGTGCTCAAGGCTAAACAATTATGTGGTTTAGTGAAGGCGGATCCTACAGCATTCTGGAAGCGGTACTACAAGCGTGTTGAGGGTGTCAATGGCATCACTAATGAAGTGCTCAGGGATGGCTTCCAGCAACTGCTCCAGCCTCCGGCGGCACCAGCCACAGCAAGAGCTGTGATAGGTGCCGTTATTCAAGCCCAGGTGGTCTCCTTTCCACCCAATGGTATTGATTGTGAACAGTTGAATGTTGACATCACATTAGTTGAAGTACAGAAAACGTTCAAAAAGCTAAAACGACATAATGCTGTAGGCATTGATGGCATTAAACCAGAGTTCCTTTTGGATGCGGCAGCAACCACTATTGATTGCTTTTAACAAAATTTTGCGCGAGGGCTATTGTGAATCACTCTTTGTTGGGATCATACATGCATTGTACAAAGGGGGTGACTGTACTCAGTTTGATAATTACAGGGGGATCACAGTAAGACCAATCTTAGTTAAGGTGTTTGCAATGATTTTTGAGTCCTACATCAATCAATGGGCAGAGACCAATGATTTATGCGCAAAGGGACAAGTTGGTTTTAGAAAGGACTTTAGGACAACAGATAACTTGTTTATTCTTCGCACTTTGACCGAACAAGCCAGATTTCAGAAAAAGAAGTTATACATTTGTTTTGTGGACTTCAAAAAAACCTTTGATACAATACCAAGGGACCTGTTGTGGCAAGTGTTGGAAGGACTTGGCATTAGTGGGCAGATACTAGAGTGCTTGTGTTCCATGTACTGTAAAGACCAGGCCTGCCTGCACCATCTAGAGGAGGGGCTCACACCCACTTTCCTTTGCCACATCGGAGTGAAGCAAGGATGCCCCCTTAGCCCGCTTTTGTTTGGCCTCTTCATAGATGGCCTAGAGAAACGGCTGAATGCTTTGGAGGGTGACACACCACCAATGTTGGGACAGCTAGCTGTTCGTTTACTTTTGTATGTAGACGATTTAGCTTTCATGTCACACACTCGTGTTGGATTGCAAAAGCAACTGGATGTCTTGCAAGCTTTTTGCTGTGAGCGTCAGTTGATTGTGAATGTCAAGAAAACCAAGGTTGTTGTGTTTGAAGCACGCAAGTCTGTGTGTTAGGCTTTTTAGTATGAAGGCGAAATTATAGAGCAATTAAACTCTTTCAAGTATCTAGGTGTTGAGCTGCATAGCATAAAAGGTATGCAAGTGGCAATACATCGGTTAGCAATGTTAGGGAAAAAGGCAGTTTTTGCATTGCGACGCAGATGCGTAGAGCTGCGCATCTTTGACCCAACTTTACAATGCCAGTTGTTTAATGCATTAGTCAAACCAGTTCTTAGCTATGGGTGTGAAGTATGGTTAGACCACATGGCACGCGAACAGTTAAAGGTGGTTCATCAGGCTTTTCTGAAGTCGTCGCTGGGGATCAGCACCATGACATCTAGTTACGTCGTGTTGGCAGAGTTTGGCAGGTTTCCCTTAGAAATATTTTGGTGGCAATAGACCATGCGCTTTCTCTCACGTGTCAGTTTTGAGGTAAACTCAAATCGCATGATCAGGTTAGCTTATGATGTATAGCTGCAGTTGCTTGCAGCCAGGTGAAAATTCTTACTTGGGAACCAGAGTGCTATGGGTAGAAAAAGCCGATTGCCTACTTGCTGGCTAGCACAAGTAGATGAACGATTGTCGACGTACAATTTGTGCATCGATAGCGATCAGTCGTCACCATGTGCTCGCTTCAAGTAGTTGGTTGAAAGGCAATACATTGTACACCATCAAGTGGCTGCAGCTGATTCCAGTAGGGCGAGAGCCTATCTGGGGTTGAATAATTTAGCACAGTATGGGTACAAAGAATACCTCTCCAGGGTAGACAATGCATAGCTTAGGAGAAGCTTGGCACGTTTTCGTTGTGCGAATCACAAGTTGCAGATTGAGCTAGGAAGGCAAGTTAAGCCAGTGAAGGTGCCGGTGCAGCAGTGTTATTGCAAATTGTGGAACTTGGGTGCGGTTGAAGATGAGGACCATTTCTTGTTGGTTTGCCTTGCCTATCAAAGTGTTCGAGAGAGGTTTAGAGGTTCATTACCATTAACTGCCATCACACCTTTGGCTGAATTGCTGAGCTATTAGCAGCAAGGCATCCTTGTTAGATTCTTAGTGCAATGTCAGATGGTTAGATTTGAATTGCTTCATCAGACTTAACGTCAATTGGGTTCTGGCCCGAGCGTTGTTTGGCCCACTTAATGACGCTAAATTGTAAGTAAGAGAGAGAGAGAGAGAGAGAGAGAGAGAGAGAGAGAGAGAGAGAGAGAGAGAGAGAGAGAGAGAGAGAGAGAGAGTGTGTGTGTGTGTGTGTGTGTTTAAAAAATAAAACAAATTCATTTATTTCACCAACTTGTTTAATTTTCTTGGAAAACACAATTTACACTGAAATGTCACATTTCCAGGTTAAAAAATTTGCAAAATAATGAAAATTTGCCAGCCAAAGAAATTACTGCAAATGC